>Ga0209521_10000548_pt1 | contig 29413 bp, 24 predicted proteins | sample Rifsed19ft4_FD_184016 | JGI IMG/M metagenome (GOLD analysis project Ga0209521, IMG submission 184016) | Soil microbial communities from Rifle, Colorado, USA - sediment 19ft 4 (version 2) | ecosystem: Environmental > Terrestrial > Deep subsurface > Rock core/Sediment | place: Rifle, Colorado...
CCGGGTCCGACGGCGGTAGCTCGGCATCAGGCCTGATGGCCCTGCCCTCCCTGCTGTATCTGAAATCGGGCGCGCCCTCGCAACTCCCCTCGAGCTCCCTGCCGGTGTTGTAGTAGGCCTTTATCCCACCGTAAAGGTTGTAGGCTTTGACTCCCTGCTTTTCGAGTTCAAGACAGGCCTTTTCGCTTCTCCTGCCCGAGGCGCAATAAACGATTACCGTTTTTTCAGCGTCTATTTCCGCCGCCCTTTTGGAAAGCACGGACATAGGGATATTCACGCTGCCGGGTATCCTGCAATCGCCGTACTCGTACGGCTCCCTCACATCGATTAAAACCGTATCTCCTTTCGCGAGCATCTTCTCAACATCGAAGACATATATGTCCGCGCAGGCAGCTGGAAGGACTCGGGGGAAAAGGAGCCCGGATAGAAGAGCCGTCAGGATTGCTCCTGCTTGCAGGAGTCTATACAACCTTCTTCTTTCCATTCTTCGCGCCAGGATTGCGCCTCCTGAAGTCCGGCCCCACATATGAATATCTGAGCGTCTCCTCGTAAGCCTTCCTGGCGGCTTCCTTGTCGACCTTGTAGTCCTGGTACTTGTCCCCTGACTGGGCCTTCTCGACCGTTACGACGGTATCATACCACGCCTGCGAGCCCCCGATGGGGTCTGTGGAAACTGGAATGATGAAGTTGGGATGCGCCCCTTTATCCTTCCAGAAAACATGGCCGTAATCCGGGTCGTCTGATGCCGACCACTCGGGTTTTTCCTTCAGTTTAAGGGATGCGAGCCTTCCGTACTCGGAATGGCCAAATGAATTCGAGACGGCAACCACCCTGGGATGGATCCCCTCGGTTACGAAGGCTTTAGTCACCATATAACCTATTCTCGAGGTTATCCTCACGAGGTCGCCGGTTTTTATGCCCTTCTTCTCCGCCGCCTTCGCGTTTATCCAGACGGGGTTGGTGTGGATTATCTCTGCAAGCCACTTTTGGTTCGCCGTCCTTGACTGAACATGCACATTCCACTTGAAGGTTATGAGCACCAGGTCGTCCTCTTTCATCTTCTCGTGCGCAGGTATTGGCTCATAATGTGGGAGCGGGTTGAACCCGTGCCTGGCCCACTCCTCGACATATATGTTTATCTTCTTGTCCTTCGTGCCAAAGCCGTTTTTCTTGTATAGCCCGTATTCAGGCTCAGCGCCTACCGGCTTTGGAGACCAGACGCCGTTCTTCCTGAGGTACGCCCACCCACCGGCCTCCTTGACCCCAGGCACGCTTTCGGCCATATACTTGATATAGTCCTCGGTCGTGCCGTAGTCAAAGTACTTTTTTACGCCCCTGCTGCCCGTTGGGTCGAGGTGTTTGTTCACAAGCTCAAGGACTATGTCCCTGTAGCTTTTGCATTCTCCAAGGGGCTTTATGACCGGCTGGCGTATGCCGACCCACGGAGTCTCAATAGAAGACGGCATATTCTCTATATCGAACCGCTCAAGATATGTCGTCTCCGGAAGGATGAGGTCTGAGAGCGCGGTCGCTTCGCTCATGAAGGTGTCCATGGACACATGAAAAGGTATGAGCTTCTCATCGAGGTAGACCTCGCGCCATGTCTCGGCGTCAGGGTTTGAATAACACCCGTTGTAGTAATGCCTGATATAGACGGATATCTTCTGTCGCCCCTCCTTTATCATCTGGGCCACATGGTGGCTCACCTTGTGCTCCGCCAGCGGATACTCGTGGGGGTGCGCAAGCTCGCTTTTCTCTTTCGGTGCCGGTGGCTCAGGCTGCGGGTGCTTGAACGACAGCCCTCTCGGAAGACAATAACCGCCTTTCTCTTCCACGCTGCCTGTCACGATGTTAAGCAGCATCGTGCATCTTTCGCTGTACGCGCCATTGAAGTGCTTTGCCGGCCCCCTGTATGTATATGTCGTGCATCTCGGCGCGGCCAGCGCGAACTCTATTGCTATCCTCTCGATGTCCTTCGCCGGGACGGTGCTGACCTTCTCAGCCCACTCGGGCGTGAACTGCTCGAGATACTTCGCAAGTCTGTCAGCAGGATAGTTTGTCCATTTGTTTATGAAGGCCTCGTTATGGAGCTTGTTTTTCATAATAACATTGCACATGGCGAGGGCCACCGCCCCGTCCGTCCCCGGGAATAAGGGGAACCACTCATCGGCCTTGCCTGCGGTATTAGACATCCTCGGGTCGAAATATACCAGTTTGGCATGGTTGTCGACCCTGCCCTCGACCACGCGCTGAACATACGGGTTATGGAAGTAGCTGGCTTCATATATATTGCCGCCAAATATCAGCATGTACTTTGTATTCGTGAAATCCGGCGTCTCGATGTCCGGGCCCCATGTGGCCTGCATACCGACTTTTTTGCTCGATTCGCATATGGAGGTATGGTTGAGCCTGGTGTCCGAGCCGATGGCGTTCATAAACCGATTGTCAAAGCCGAACCACCTGTTCCTGCCGATGTGGAGAGCTATCTCGTTGGGGCTCCCCTTGCCGGCCTTTGCCCTGTCAAGCACCTCATTCATCCTGGCAGCGAGCTCCTGGTAGGCCTCTTCCCAGGTTATCCTCTTCCACTTGCCTTCGCCTCGCTTGCCTACCCTTCTCATCGGATACAGTATCCGGTCGGGGTCGTAGAGCTGGTTCACTCCCGCGTTGCCTTTCGCGCACAGCTTCGACCTGTTCCCCGGGTGCTTCGGGTTGCCTTCGAGTTTTACGACTCTTCCGTTTTCTATGAACGCGAGCCCTCCGTCCTCGACATTGCATTGGAGGCAAGTATACGGGATGGCCTCCACCCTCGGAGCGCCGGTTACATGGGACGCCGTGACTCCTCCGTCCGCGAACTCCATTGCCTTCAAGACCTTCGGCCCCAAAGCCACGGTTGCCGTCGCAGCGGCGCCTATCTTCAGAAAATCTCTTCTCTTAAGCCCCATTGAAGCACCTCCGGTCTATGTCAGGGGGATTATCTGCCCGCCATAAACGATTATGTATCTGAGGACGAAGACACCCACCAGTACCATCGCGGATATAAGCGCCGTCATGCCAGCCCTGGGTTCCGCCACCTTCGCCAACAGATTCGACCAAAAAACAATTACGGGTACTACGAGCCCGATGACGACCAGCCCCGCCCAGAAGACGAGCGACAATCCGCCGCTCAATATCTCGCCAGCCGCCTCCCTGCCCAACTGCGACGATGTAGACGCGGTCAGGATGAGAAATCCTACCAGCAAAAGCTGGAACAGGAGGAGCACCGCGTTGACCCTATTGAGCGAAGAGAGCCCTTCTCTTGCCCCTGAGAGCGAGACGACAAGGGATATGGCCGCGATGCCTGCGATGAGGGACGCGATCATGAATACAGGTATTACCGCCCCGTTCGACCAAAGAGGTCTCGCGTCCGTGGCTATATTAAGGGCAACGGCCGTATAAGCGGATACTCCGACCGCGCAAATCAAGCCTACGATGAGTATCAGTTTTTTATAACTCTTCACCGCCTCTATCCCCCTCTGCAGCCCTATGTTAAGGAGCGAAAACAGGCCAAGGCCCATAAGGAACCAGACGCCCCATGTAAGCGGGGCCGTTATGCTGCCCCTGAACAGGAGCGTTATGAATCTGAAGGGCCTGTCGAGGTCAAGGATGAGTACCGGCACATCGACCATTATCGAAAGGAGCGCGAGATACGCCCCAACCGAGGCTATTTTTTTATATTTTTCGTCATCAAGGTATGAAGCAGCCGCTGAGGCGATGAACGAACCGGCAGCCATGCCGCTCAGGAAAAAATGGATGACTATCAGCATCCCCCAGGGGACCAGACCTTCCCCGAAAAAATGAGGTACATTATACGAAACCATGCCGTTCATATGGACCCCCTCTGCTCTACCGACCCTTCCGTCCCGGCAATCGATGTCACCCCTCCCCTGAGCGCTTCCACATATTCCTCGAGGCCTATATAGAAGACCGAAGGGTCATTGCCGGTTGCCGGATTGAGCTGCTTTACAGGGTTCTTCGCGACATAGCGGGATATCTCGCTGCCGGGGTCATTGAGGTCTCCGAAGATCCTCGCCCTCCCCAGGCAGCTCTGTACGCATGCCGGGAGCAAACCCTTCTCTATGCGGTGCACGCAAAAGGTGCACTTGTCGGCGGTCTTCGTGACGGCGTTCAGGAAGCGGGCGTCATAAGGGCAGGCCGTCATGCACGAGCGGCACCCGATGCACTTGCTGTTGTCCACGACAACAGCGCCGTCGCCCCTCTTATAGGTGGCCTTTGTCGGGCAGACCCTTACGCACGAAGGGCTCTTGCAGTGGTTGCACAGCCTCGGCAGGAATTGTCTCGTCACATTCGGGTAAGTACCCTTGTCGACATACTTGACCCACGCCCTGTAGACGCCTACAGGCACCTCGTTTTCAGCCTTGCAGGCAACCGAGCACGCATGGCACCCGATGCAGCGCCGCAGGTCTACGACCATGCCCCATCGGACTTTCCTGCCTGCCCCTTCTTTTTCACCTACATAATGCTGGTCATCTCTTTCCATGAAAAACCTCCACTTTACTGCCGCAACCATGCCCGTAACCAATCGAGGCAAGTCATCGGCACCTCCCTCTGCATCACTAAAACTCGAGTTGCAGCCTTGAAAAAACAAGGGTTTCGTTTCTGGTAGACTGGTTCAAGACACCGAGAACCACACTGTCGGGATGCCCCTTGCCCAGCATGGCGTAATCGACCCCGGCCTCCAAGCTCAAACTCTCCCAAAGCAGATACTTGAGCTGAGCGTAAAGGTCGGTGCCGATATATTTTTCAAAGCCCGTTGCCGCGTCAGTGTGCGAAAACCAGCCGGCTGCCGCGTACCCTTCAAGCTTATCCGTTATGGGTAAGGCCGCGTTTACCTGGATGGTGACCAATCCGTTGCCGAGGTTCGTGTTGTTCGTGGCATAACCGCCGCCGTCTATGTTCACGAAGCTCGTGTCAACGCCGGTATCCGTGGGTCCCTGCACATTGAGCTTGCCGGTGTAGCCCCAGTACCCGGTAGTCCCGACGATCGACATCGGGGTTATAAAGGAACTTGCGCTGTCCTTAGTTGCGTCCCCGAAGTCTTTATCTCCACTTGCGTATATTCCCAGGAGGCCGACTTTGGCTTTACTCACGGGCACTTTCACTTCAGCCTTCACGGCAAAGCCGGAGTTCTTTCTCTCCGTGGGATTTACTCCGGAAGGAGGGACCTTTCTTTCTCCCCAGTTATATATGGCGAACGCGTTGAAGTCGGCTGAGCTGAATTTTCCATTATACCTTACGCCGGCATAGTACTCGTTCGTCGTGCTAGCGCCGGTCACGGAGCTCGTGGGCTTGGTATTGTCGTTCAGGGCATAAAAGGACGCCCCGAACCCTGTCTTTGTGTCCGCGTCGAAAAACCACTGGTCAATGTCGTCCGCAGGATGAGAACTCTCCGCGCCCTCAGCCAGGTTTCCGTGGGCCATGCGGAGTTCAATATCCCCGACTTTGCCGAGGAGCATGTATGTGAGCGGGTTATAATCCCAGTCGGCGCTGAAAAGCGTATCCCCGAATTTATCCGACATCGGCACCAGCCCGGCAACTAATGTAAAATCCGTGTGGTTCGGTATTGGGGCTGAGATATAACCATGCCTCAAGGAGACCACGGGATCCCCGCTGGAAGAGCCGTCAAGAGTGTATCTGGCGTTGGCGATATTTGAATTTATATGGCCGATATTGAGTTGGATGTGAGCCTTTACGCCATTATCCCACTCGAAATCCAGGGCAGGCCTGAACCTGAGCCTGGATGCCTGGATATCATCCCCTCTCGAAAAAATATCATCCTTGCTCGCGTCCTGGTAATATGAATTGAGCCTGAATTGCCCGTGCCAGTCGGTTTCAACAGCATGCGCCTTTTCCAGCCCTGAAGCGTAAATCGCGCAGAAAAACAAGACAAACCAAAAAATCTGCTTCTTCGACATTCGGCTCCTCCGTTTTCTCGGACCTTTTTTCAAAAAAGCTCCTTAGTCTTTTTACCTCCTTCAAGCGTAGTTGTGGCTTCGCGATTTAAATTCTTAGCCTATGCTGCCTGAAAGCAGTACACATGCTATGACGCAAAATCAGAACGGAAAAGGTATGTTCAGGAAACAACCAGGGATTCAGCAAAAAGTTGTTGTTTTTAAGAGGGTACGGAGTAGTAAAAGGGAAATAATAGGAGAGTGGAATAACAAATAGGACAGCTCTATTAGTCATGCCGGACCCTTTTCTGCCAGTGCACGAGAGTCGCCTGGAGTTAAAAGGTTGTCATACTAGATGAAATCCTCTTGCAGAATTTGAAGTGTTCAACTTGAACGAGCATATCTCATGTAGCTGAATTGTCAAATTTTGATGATCCAACTTCTATAATACCGTGGAAGACTGACAGTACTGTTAAATTGGGACCCTTCAGGCCGCTTACCCCTCGCAAGACATAGCAAAAAATATCTCCAGACTGAAAACTTTCCATCATTGACCCTTGACGCGGGGGTCATGAGCGCCCCGAATTGCCAATCTTCTCAAATTTTCCGCCTCAATTTTTTTTGAAAATCAAATAGATGCAAGTGAGGGAGCTCTATATCAACACCCTATCGCGTCATAAATGATGGCACAATTTCGGATTTTGAAAATTGAGGCTCGATTTGTGCAGCTGTAAGTGGTTGTTTTGAAAGGTAATTTTGGTGGCGGTGCGTGGAGTCGAACCACGGACGCGGGGCTTATGAGACCCCTGCTCTACCAACTGAGCTACACCGCCATATTAGAAAAAAAGAAGGGCAAAACCGAAGGTCACCGATTATATCGAAATCCGGTATGAAAGTATATAACTTTTTATGGTCCCGAAAAGCTTCTCGGTCCCGGTCACTACCAGCATCGTAACTTCCTGATTGCCGTCCCCGTCCAGATCGTTAATGAAGAAATCCGAGATATAGCCTTCAACCTGCTTTGTGCGCCAGTTCTCGGAGGTCGTCCCTCCAAGGCCGTCCCAGGACAGGCTTATTATCTCTCCGGTCTTGAATGAGGCTGGCACATCCGCGCTCCTGCCGAGCCCGCCGGGCGTGTTCTTCTTTATGATCAGCTCGCTTTTCCCGTCCTTGTCCATGTCAGCCTGAAAGAACCTGCCCTCAATCGATATGGGGGCTGGGTCGCCAGCGCCTGAGCTCGCCTCCCGAAGCTTCAAGAGGTTGAGGGTGCCGCCGTAGTAGTCCGCGCTCTTGTAGCTCTGCGCCCACTCGCCCTCTTTTTTCGGCGCGTACAGCGTCAGGTACTGCCTTGAATCAAGCGTCACGAGATCAGCCGCCGTGGAGCCGGTCAAGCTGAAGGCCTCGAAGTTGTAGATATTGACATTCCTGGGGAGATCGACCTCGAAAGCCGATACCTCCGTCAAGCCGTCTCCATCTTTCCGGAGCTTCTTGAGGTCTCCGTAGAAGCCGTCTATCGACCTTATCCTCTGGCCCAGCAGTACAGGCTCTTTACCATCGACGCTTACGGCCCTCAGCATCCAGTCGATGTTCGAAGCGGTTATCGAGTATGCGCCATTTTTGTACTCAAGCAGCGCGCTCGCGGGCCTGCTGCCGGAAACCCTCGATATATATACCTCTGGCGCGCCGTCGTTGTCAGAGTCTATCGAAGTTATCGCTATGTTCTGGCTGCGGCTGTCCTTTATTTCTTTCAATACTTCCATGCCCTGGGCGTTGTAACGGGCGATGGTCAGGCCATACTCAGAAATCAGGAAGAGTTCCTTTACGCCGTCCTTGTCGAGGTCAGCGGCGATCATGGCAACGAACATGCCGTCCATGTCGCGCCCCTTCCATAAAACCGGTTGTTCCTTCGACTTGTCGGCCTTTACTATGAAGCCAGCGTCCCCTGAGGGGGCCGCCGTAACAGGCACGGCAACGGGCACAGGAACACTCGACTGCATCTCCACGGGTTTCGGGTTCAGGAACAAATTGACATCAGAGGAGAGCTTGTCCGTAAGGCCTATTATTGATTCAATGCCAGAGCCCTTTGAGGCGAATGGCGCGGCTTCGCCTGTTTTAATGTTTATGAGCCTCGCGTCCATGCTCACGGCGCTACCGAATATGGTCAGGCTGCCGTAAAGGACATAGTCGGCTTTGAGCGCCTTTCCGGTTTCAAACGCGCTGGCGTCGCTAAGTTCTGCCTTCTTTTCGGGGATTGCCTTTCCCACATGGTCAGGCCTTATAATCTCTGAGCTGCCCGCGCCAAGCCTTGTGGCGAGCATATCCGACATGGCGTTCTTTACATACTCCATATCGCCGGGGGCGTTCACCTTCCACGGAAGGACGGCTATCTTCTCGCCCGCGCATATTCCGCTGGCGGGAAAGAGAGCGGTAAACAATAAGGCCGTTACGGCGAATATCGACAACCTTGAAATGATGCTCATGTTCAATCCTGGATTATTTTGATAAGAGGTTATTTCCCGAGCCTGTAATGGAGAAGGCGCTCAACGACTTCGCCCTTCCTTAAATGCTTCTCTATTATCTCATCGACATCGGAGAGGGCGACATTTCTGTACCATGTCCCCTCCGGGTATATGACCATCACCGGAGAGAACTCCCCCTCGGTGTCTGTCTCCTTGCATACGCTCTGGCAGCCGGACTTGGTGAGCTTTATCTCACCTTTCAAGCCCAGGTCCTTTACCTTGGCCTTCATGTCCTCATATATTTCCTCTGAGCCCTTGGAAGCGCACCTCTTCCCCTGGCAGACGAACACGTGGAGCCTGTACGGTTTCATGAAAGCCTCCTAGACCGGAATTACAGATAAGTATAATCCGATTTCAGGACGGGCAAATCAAGGATAAATATCAATGCGCTGCCCGGAAGCCCGATTTAAACCGCTTACTTCAAATATGCGATTCTGTTATAATCCCATACTCAAGGAGCTGAACCTTTGAACCATAAAGAGTACGAACTTACATATAAGGGAAAGGCCGCGCCGGACAAGGTCCTTTCCACCCGCGCAAAGCCGCTTGTGGTATTGAAGTCGTCGCGGGCCGAGGCACCCTGGCGCAGTCTCCTCATCACGGCGGAAAACCTCCACGGGCTTGCATCCCTGCTTGAGATGAAGCGCGAAGGAAAGCTTAAATGCTCTGATGGTTCTGACGGCGCGCGCCTCATTTACATCGACCCGCCTTTTTCCACCAGGCTTGAGTTCAAGGCAAAGCAGAGCCAGAAAGCCTATAAGGATAAGATCATCGGCGCGGAGTTCGTCGAATCGTTGAGAAAGAGGCTGATACTTCTAAGAGAGCTTCTTACCGACAACGGCTCCATCTACATCCATCTCGACTGGAAAAAGGCCCATTACATCAAGGTAATCATGGACGAGGTCTTCGGCGAGGAGAACTTCCTCAACGATATCGTCTGGAGCTACGGCGGCAGGGGCGCGAAACACATCGCAGGCCAGTTCTCCCGTAACCACGACATAATCCTCTGGTACAGGAAAGGCAGCTCCCACATTTTCAACCAGCAGACAATCGGCAAAAGGGTCCCGAAAAAAGGGAGCGGCTTCAAGCAAGATGATGAAGGCCGCTGGTTCAAGACATCTCCCCGGGGTGATTACACGGACGAGTCCATGGAAGCCCTCGAAAAAGAAGGCCGGGTCTACACGACCAGGACCGGCACAATGCGGGTCAAGTACTTCCTCAGGGAAGATGGAGAACACCTTATAGAAGACAAGCTCGTGGGAGATGTCTGGGACGACATCCCTGACGCCATGCACCTGTCGGAATCTGAAAAGACAGGCTACCCCACGCAGAAGCCGGAAGCCCTGCTGGAGCGCATAATAAGAGCCTCATCCAACCCCGGCGACATAGTCCTCGACTGCTTCGCTGGAGCTGGCACCACCCTTAGCGTCGCCGAAAAGCTCAGCAGGCGCTGGGTCGGCATCGACTCCGGCGTACTGGCTGCCCACACCATCGAAAAAAGGCTTCTTTCCATAGCCTCCTCAAAAAGTCTCGACAACCCGAAAAAAAAGTATGCAGTGGCCTGCCGCCCGTTTGACATACTCGCCGCGCTGGAACACGATGAAGACGGCTGCGGAGCGCACGGAAGCGCTCCCAGCGTCAAGTGCAGGTACGATATAGACGAAGAGACCGGGGAATGCGTGGTCAAAATAGAGCGGTTTTCGAGCCCCGGGTCGGGCTTGAAGGGCATGGAGGCACTCTCGTCTGTCGCAATCGACTTCCGCTTCGACGGGGAAGCGATGAAAATAGACCTGTTCGCCACCTGTAAAGAGCTTGAAGCAAAAGGCTATGAGCTCCGCTTCCCTCTGGAGGCCGTAAAGGGCGAAGCCCTCCTGGTATTTACCGACATATTCGGCCATGAGAAGTGGTTTGTGGGGGAACTGGCCTGAAATGAAAGATAACGGGCGTATCATTGCGAAGAGCGCATGGCGCGACGAGCAATCTCGTTTTTTGCTCGCTTCGGATAACTTACTTCAGGGTGCCTCTAAAAATTAGATATTTTTTTCCGAGGTCGAGGAAGAGTGGAAATAAAAGCGCAGCATATATGAAATATGTGAGCATTTTTATTTCCACTCTGACAAAGAGATCGGGAAAAAGAGCAATTTTTAGAGGCACCCTGCAGATTAACAGTCTTTTAAAGATTATTTTTACGCAATTTTAATCTTCCTGGGAGATAATTCAGCGTGGGAAGGGGGGATAAGCCTAAATTTTCAGGCGATTCCGCCGAAAAGCAACTGATGGAGGTTGCTTTGACTTCCCCGCGCATCCAAAAAATGCGCTACTATCCCGTATTCCTCGACATACAGAACAGGCCCTGCCTCGTGGTTGGCGGCGGCCCCGTAGCCGAAAGAAAGGTCCTGGGCCTTCTTTCCGCCGGAGCGAAGGTCACTGTCGTAAGCCCCAGGACTACGAAAAAGCTGGGCGAGCTCGCGAAGGAAGACCGGGTCAAGCATCAAAAGGGCCGGTTCACGCCCGGCATGCTCAAAGGCTTTTTCCTGGCCATCGCGGCTACCGATTCAAAGGAAGTGAACGCGGCCGTTTGGATGGAAGCCGAAGCCCTGGGGCTGCCAGTAAATGTAGTAGACGACCCGGCCCATTGCAGCTTCATCATGCCTTCGGTCGTTGACAGGGGGTCTTTGACTGTCGCAATATCGACCTCTGGAAAGAGCCCTCTTCTGGCGCAAAGGCTCCGCGAAGAGCTCGAAAAAATCATCGGGACCGAGTATGAAACGCTCGTTGAGATACTGGGCGCGGTAAGGAAGAAGCTGTTGAAAAACGGCCTCAGTCGTGATAAAAAAGAAAGTATTATTAAGGATTTGGTGGGCTCCCCCCTGCCCGGCCTCATACGCGCCGGTGATGTCCGGGGTATAAACGAAGCCTTAAGGGCAAGGCTTGGCAAAGGGTATGCCCTTTCCAATCTGGGAATAAAAATAAAAGAGCGATAAGAGGGTGCCCCCTAAAACCCTCTTCCGGAGTATTACGCAAAAGTGAGCGAGATTTTTTTCCATATAACAGCGGCGGTATATCTTCTGGCTACCATCGTATATTCGACATACCTGTTCATCCGCAAGGACAGGCTGCTTGGAATCGCGCAGGCGATCATCATCGCCGGCTTCACCTTCCATACCGCTACCATCGCCTTGCGCTGGATAGCCGCCGGGCGCACCCCGGCCACGAGCTTCCATGAATCCCTCACGCTCTTCGCATGGATAATGGTGGCGCTTTTTCTGATGCTAGTCGTCAAATACAAACAGCGCGTGCTTGGGGCCTTTGTCGCGCCCTTCGCGCTCCTTCTTATAATAACCGCCTCGCTTCTCCCGGCTGAGATAGTGCCGCTGTCGCCAGTGCTTGAGAGCTACTGGCTCCCCGTGCATGTCATGCTCGCGTTCCTGGGCAATGCCTTTTTCGCCCTGGCCTTTTTCCTCGGCGTAATGTATGTCATACAGGACAAGTACCTTAAATCAAGGAAGCTCAAGGGCCTGTACTTTGTCCTGCCTTCGCTCGAGACACTGGACGAGCTGAACTACAAGTGCCTCCAGTACGGCTTTCCCCTGCTGACGGCCGCGATAATAACCGGGGCCATCTGGTCAGAGTACGCCCTCGGAAGCTACTGGGAATGGAAGCACAGGCAGGTCTGGTCTCTTATCACATGGTTTTTATATGCCGCGCTCCTTCACGGCAGGCTTACCGCGGGCTGGCGGGGAAGGAAGGCGGCGATACTCTCCGGGGTTGCCTTCATAACCCTCATAAGCTCGTTCATCATCATAAACATTGTCTCGGGCGGAGCCCACGGGCTTTCCAAGTAAGATTTAATCAATAGCGCAACTCCACAGGCGGAAGACGCAGATGAACCTCGTAATCGTCGGACTCAACCACAAGACATCGCCCATCGAGATAAGGGAGAAGCTCTCGTTCCCTTCCCACAGCATCGGCGACCCGCTCAAGAAGCTGACGAACCATTACGGCCTCAACGAAGGCGTTATCCTTTCCACCTGCAACAGGGTCGAGGTGCTCGCCATCACCAGCGAGCTTGAAAAGGGCACATGGCAGATAAAGCGCTTCCTTTCCGATTTTCATTCCATACCGCTTGAAAAACTCGATGAGCACCTCTATGTCCACCAGGGAGAAGAGGCCGTAAAGCACCTTTTCAGGGTCGCCGCCGGTCTCGACTCGATGGTACTGGGCGAGCCTCAGATACTCGGACAGGTTAAGGACTCCTACGGGTACGCGGTGGAGCACAACACCGCCGGGATAATCGTAAACAAGCTCTACCACAAGGCATTCCAGGTCTCAAAGCGCGTCAGGACCGAGACCAAAATAGGCGAATCGGCCGTATCCATAAGCTTTGCCGCGGTCGAACTGGCCAGGAAGATATTCGGGGAATTGGCCGGAAAGACCTGCATGCTGGTCGGCGCCGGAGAGATGGCGGAGCTCGCGGCCAGGCACCTCCAGTCCAATGGAGTGCGCGAGATACTGGTCGCAAACAGGACCTATGAAAAGGCCGTGGAGCTGGTCAAATGCTTCTGCGGCACCGCGATAATGTTCAGGGAGTTCCCGCATTACCTCAAGAATGTCGATATCGTCATAGCCTCGACCGGCTCTCCCAACTTCATCATCAAACCCGACCAGATACACGAAGTGATGAAAGAGCGCAGGCACAAGCCCATGTTCTTCATCGATATCTCGGTGCCGAGGAATGTAGACCCGCTGGTCAACAACATAGACAACTGCTATGTCTACGATGTGGACGACCTTCAGGGCGTCGTGGTGGCGAACCTCCAGGAGCGTCATAAAGAGGCCGAAGAGGCCGAGCAGATAATCATCGAGGAAATTGACAAGTTCTACCGGTGGATAAAGTCGCTTGATGTGGTGCCGACCATTATCGCGCTGCGTCAGGAGTGCGACAGCATAAGGAAGGCCGAGCTCGCCAAGGCCTTGCCTGCCCTCCAGAGCTTGGGCCCCAAGGAACAGAAGGTCCTCGAGGCCATGACCACAGCCATAGTGAACAAGATCCTTCACCACCCGGTAACGCACCTCAAGAAAGAAGCGAACAGGATAGAGGGCGACCTCTATATAGACACGATAAGGAAGCTCTTCGACCTTTCCATTGACGAGGAAGCCGTAAGGAAAGCCGCCCAGAGCAACGACGATTGAGATAAACCAGCGCCGTAACCGGCAATAAAATTCAAGGGGAAGTCTTTTGAAAAAGAAGATAGTAGTAGGCACCAGGGGCAGCATGCTCGCCCTCTGGCAGGCCAACTGGGTCAAATCAGAACTCGAGAAGCGCTACCCCGATCTTGAGGTGAGCCTCGAAAAGATAAAGACCACCGGAGACAAGATACTCGATGTGCCTCTGGCCAAAGTAGGCGGCAAGGGGCTTTTCGTAAAGGAAATAGAGGAGGCGCTCCTCGAGGGCAGGGCCCATCTGGCCGTGCACTCAATGAAGGATGTGCCGACCTACTTCCCTGATGGCTTGAGCCTTCGCTGCATAACCGAAAGGGAAGACCCGAGGGACGCGGTCTTCAGCAGGGGCCATGTAAAGCTCCTCGACCTGCCCAAGGGCGCGAGGATCGGGACATCGAGTTTGAGAAGGCAGGCACAGCTCCTGGCTGTCAGGCCCGACTTCCAGATACTCCAGCTCAGGGGCAACCTCGACACCCGCATGAAAAAGCTGGAAAACGGCGACTTCGACGCCATAATCCTTGCCGGAGCAGGCGTCAAGCGGCTCGGCTGGGCGGAAAAGATAACCGAGCTCCTGTCGGTTGAATTGAGCCTCCCTGCCATAGGCCAGGGCGCGCTCGGCATAGAGACCAAGACCGATGACGAGTACATAAACAGCCTCGTTGACTTCTTCAACCACCCCGAGACCTCATATTGCGTAAGGGGCGAGCGGGCCCTTTTGACGAGGTTGGAGGGCGGCTGCCAGGTGCCTATCGCGGCCTATGGCTCTCTTTCAGGAGACAGCATAAAGATAGACGGGTTGGTAGCGAGCACCGACGGCAAGACCATATTGAAGGACACCATCTCCGGACACAAGGACGACTGCGAGAAGCTCGGGGTCAAGCTGGCTGAAAGGCTCCTCGAAATGGGCGCTTACGACATACTGAAGTCCCTGTACGAAGTGACGCCTCCGCCCGGTTCAGCCTGAAAAGAATCAAAAAGGCCCATTGCCTGAAGGCATGGGCCTTTTTTTTGGTCTATAATATTCAGAAAACCTATGGAGCATGGAATGGAATATATCTCAGCCTTCCTTTTTGCGTTCACCTTAGTAGTCATAGTCCACGAACTCGGGCATTTGTTTGCCGCAAAGGCTCTCGGGGTAAAGGTATACGAGTTTTCAATCGGGTTCCCGCTGAGCCCGAAGATAGCCACTTTCTTCAGGCTCAGGGAAACCGAGTTTACCTTGAGGCTGCTGCCATTGGGCGGGTTTGTCGCGTTCTCAAAAGAGGGCGCAGGGGACGGCTCCGAATATCTCGCGCTTCATAAATGGAAAAGGGCTTTAATAGCCTTTGCCGGGCCAGCTTTCAACATCGTCTTGGCATTCGCAGCGCTCGCCCTTTCAGCCGCCATGGGAGAGGGGCAAGGGTTTTTCAACTCGTCTGCCTCGGCCCTGCATTCCATATCCGCCGGAGTACATGGCTTTTTAAGTCTTTTCGGCCCAGGCCTCCTTGAAAGCCTATCAGGCCCTATCGGAATAGCCGTGGCAGCAGGAAACGCCGCACACTCAGGCATAGCTGGTTTTTTAGCGTTCACTGGCATGCTGAGCCTGAGCCTTGCAATATTCAACCTTATTCCATTCCCCGCGCTTGATGGCGGGCAGCTCGCCATGCTTGCCGCCGAATCTCTCCGCAAAAAGGACTTCAGCCCAGCCTTTCACGGCGCGGTATCAGCAATAGGCATACTACTGTTCATCGGCCTCACGCTCTTTGTTAGCTATAAGGATATCTACAGGTTAGTCGTCTGATGCGTAAACTTTCAATCCCCGTGTTTTTTGCCCTGTTCTTTCTTTTTTGCGGCCTTCTGCAGGCCGGGGCAGACACTCTCCGCCAGGACAGGTTCACCTCTCCTTCGGGCAGATACGCCGTCGTGTTCACCGAACTCGAAAATAAAAAATATGGCAAAAATGAGATGCTCGAAGACCTCGGCAACGTAAGCCATGTCCTCTACAGGGTCGACTTCATATCAAAAGGGGATATCGACCCGATTGCAAGCGGGAGCTACGCCGATGTTTACGGCTGGGAGGCCGGGGGCCGTCCCGAGAAGGCCTCTTCCATATTCAAAAAACTCATCTGGAGCCCGCAGGAAGACTTCGTCATATTCCCTGAAGAGGGGTGGGCTGCCCAGGGGCCTTCACAATCAAAGGTGCTTGCCCTCAACCCTGAACTCGCGTGGGAAAAAGGGGAGGTCTCGGTCGGCGCTATCGAATGGATAGACGACCTGTCGTTCATAAGCAACTACCACTTCGACTGCGACTACGGGATATTGAGGTTCGACGGCACAATCGGCAAGACCGTCTCCCTGAAAGAATCTGAAAGCCCCATCGGTTATGAGCTCGTCTCAGTGAAGCAGGGCAAGGCGGTTATACGGATGCTCCTGGACAACTGCAGGATGCAGGATATCCCGCCCAGGTGCTTCACCCGCGATCTGGCGACCGGCTTTGAAGAGCCGGTGCCCTGCCCGACGCGCAAAATCAGGGGCAAGACCCCGTTTTAAACTAATTTCGCCAGCCTGTTCAAGGCTGCCTGTAAAAAAAATTAGATATTTTTTCTGAAATCGAGGTCAGGAAAAAGAGCAATTTTTCCCTCAATCCCTTTGATAATAGAATATCCCCTCTGATATAATGACCTCGTTTTAAAAAAAATTAATCGAAAAGGAAAATTCCCTTAATCCTGCGGTGCTATAACAAGAATGAGCGCGGGTGTAAGGAACATTTCATTTTATGGCTGGAAAAGTATATCTCGTGGGCGCGGGCCCCGGAGACCCGGGGCTGCTTACCCTCAAGGGCCTTGAAGCGATAAAAGAGGCAGACTGCATAATCTACGACTTTCTGGCCAACTCGCGCCTTCTCGAATATGCAAGAACAGGCGTGGAGACCATCTATGTCGGGAAAAAGGGCTCTGAAAAGACCCTGCCACAGGAAGATATTAACAAGCTCATTATAAAAAAAGCACGGGCCGGCAAATCTGTAGTGCGGCTCAAGGGCGGCGACCCTTTTATATTCGGCAGGGGCGGCGAAGAGGCAGAAGAGCTTGCCAAGGCAGGCATCGAGTTTGAGATCGTCCCCGGCGTCACTTCGGCCATTGCCGCGCCCGCGTACGCAGGCATCCCTCTTACCCACAGGGAACTCGCCTCAGCGGTCACCTTCATAACCGGGCAGGAAAACCCGCTGAAGGAAAGGTCTAATATCGCGTGGGACAGGCTTTCAACAGGCAGGGGGACTCTCGTGTTCCTCATGGGCTGGAAGAGCCTTCCCCTTATAACAGGCAAGCTCCTTGAGAACGGCTGGAATCCGGCCACCCCAGTGGCACTTGTCCGCTGGGGCACTCTTACGAAGCAGGTCTGCCTCACGGGCAGGCTCGACAATATCGTAGAGCTTGCAAGGGAAAAAGGGCTCAAGCCGCCGGTCATAACGGTTGTCGGCGATGTAGTGAGCCTGCGCGAAAAGCTCAACTGGTTCGAGACCAAGCCGCTTTTCGGCAAGAGGGTGCTCGTCACAAGGGCCCTGGAGCAGGCCGGGGACTTCACAAAGGTACTTGAAAAGCACGGGGCAGAGCCGATCGCCTTCCCCACGATAAGGACGACAGCGCCGCCATCATGGAAGGAGCTGGACAAGGCCATAAAAAAGCTCTCCAGCTATGACTGGGCCATCTTCACGAGCGTAAACGGCGTTAAATACTTCTTCGACAGGCTTTACAAGCTCGGTTACGACATAAGGGAACTGAAAGGCGTGAAGATCTGCGCCGTAGGCCCGATGACGGCAAAAGCAGTAACGAAACTGGGCATAAAAGTAGACCTCATGCCCAAAGAGTTCAAAGCCGAAGGCGTACTTGAAGCATTGGGCAAAAGAAAAATACGGGGCAAGAAATTCCTCCTTGCCAGGGCCATGGTAGCAAGGGAGATACTGCCGGAAGAGATAAAGCGGTGTGGGGGCAAGATAGATGTCGCCCCGGCCTACAAGACGGTGAAGCCCTCGAAGGAGGCAGGAGAGCTGAGAGAGCTTCTCCTCGAAGGCGGCGTGGACATCGTGACCTTCACATCGGCCTCGACGGTAAAGAACTTCGTGTCCTCGTTCAAAAAGAAAGAGCTGCCCGAACTGCTGAAGGGCTGCACAATTGCCGCGATCGGCCCCATTACCGCCGATACGGCTAAAGGGTACGGAATAAAAGTCGATATTATGCCGAAGGAATACACCATACCCGCCCTCACTCAGGCGATGGCAGAGTATTTCAAAGGTGCCTCTAAAAATTAGATATTTTTTCCGAGGTCGAGGAAGGGTGGAAGTAAAAAGCGGAGCATATATGACAATATGTGAGCATTTTTACTTCCGCCCTGACAAAGAGATCGGGAAAAAGAGCAATTTTGCAAACAAAAACCGCAGAGGTCAAAGATGAGCAATTTCCCAATCTACAGGCCGAGAAGACTCCGGGCGAACGAGACTATACGGAGGATGGTGCGAGAGAACAACCTCACGCCCAATGATTTCATCCTTCCCCTGTTCGTGACCTACGGCAAGAATGTAAAGAACGAGATAAAGTCCATGCCCGGGCAGTTCCAGCTCTCGGTGGATAACATAAGAAAAGAAGCCCGGGAGATAAAGTCCCTCGGCATACCATCCGTCATCCTTTTCGGCATACCCGAGCACAAGGACGAGGAAGGCACGAGCGCGTTTGACCCCCACGGCCCGGTGCAGGAGGCCATAAAGGCCATAAAGGACAAAAACCCGGACCTGATGGTCATAACCGATGTCTGCATGTGCGAATATACTTCGCATGGCCATTGTGGTATCATAAAAAACAAAGATGTGGACAACGACGCCACCCTCGAACTCCTCTGCAATGAGGCCGTCTCCCATGCCGAGGCCGGGGCCGATATGGTCGCCCCGTCCGACATGATGGACGGCAGGGTCGGCGCCATAAGGGACGCTCTCGACGAGAACAACTTCCCGAACATCCCCATAATGGCCTACTCCGCCAAATATGCCAGCGCCTTCTACGGCCCGTTCAGGGACGCGGCCGAGTCGACCCCCAAGTTCGGCGACAGGAGAAGCTACCAGATGGACGCGGGCAACTCGGACGAGGCCTTGCGCGAGGTAGCGCTCGACATCGAGGAAGGGGCCGACATAGTCATGGTCAAGCCCGCCCTCCCCTACCTCGACATCATCAGAAGAATAAAAGACCAGTTCGGCTACCCTGTTGCCGCCTACAATGTGAGCGGCGAGTATTCGATGATAAAAGCGGCTGAAAAAATGGGCTGGATGGACGGTGAGCGGGCTATGATGGAATCGCTCCTGTCGATAAAACGGGCCGGAGCCGATCTGATATTGACTTACTTCGCGAAAGACGCGGCGAAGGTCCTAAGATAAGGGTGCCTCTAAAATTAGATATTTTTTCCGAGGTCGAGGAAGGGTGGAAGTAAAAAGCGCAGCATATATGATAATATGTGAGCATTTTTACTGCCACACTGACAAAGAGATCGGGAAAAAGAGCAATTTTTAACCTAACAAACTGACCAACAAAGGAGTCTTTATATGTCCATGCACGGCGGAATGCCTAAAGGCCACCCCCATGAGGTGCCCGGTATGAAAGGCCACGGACAAGGCCACCCAGGACACCCCGGACACGGCGGCGGCGGACCTGATAAAAGCGGCGGTAGAAAGTGGCTTCCCAAGCTCATAGCCTGGGAGCTCACAAGAAGCTGCAACCTCGACTGCATACATTGCAGGGCGGCCGCGAGGTTCGGCCCCTATCCCAACGAGCTTACTACCGAGGAGTGCTACAAGTTCCTCGACGATGTGGCGTCATTCTCCAACCCCATAATGATCATGACCGGCGGCGAGCCTATGCTCCGCGACGACATATGGGATATAGCCAAGTACGGCACCAAGCTGGGCCTTCGCATGGTCATGGCCCCGTGCGGCTTCCTCGTGACCGAAGAGACCGCCCAGAAGATGATAGATTCAGGCATACAGAGAGTGAGCTTTTCCATAGACGGCGCGACCGCCGAGAGCCACGATAATTTCAGGCGCGTACAGGGCGCGTTCGCAAGCGTCATGCAGGCCATAGAGAGCGTCAAGAAGGTCGGCCTGCCTTTCCAGGTGAATACGACCATAACAAAGCACAACCTCGCCGAGCTGCCCAAGATTTTAGAGCTCGTCATCTCCTTGGGCGCCGTGGCCCACCATCCGTTCCTCCTCGTGCCGACCGGAAGGGGCGCGCAGCTGAAAGACCAGGAGATATCCCCTGAAGAGTACGAGAAGTCGCTTTCCTGGTTCCACGAGATGAGGGACAAGGTGCCTCTCCAGTTCAAGCCGACCTGCGCCCCCCACTACTACAGGATATTCAGGCAGAAGGAAAGGGAGAAGGGCATCACTGTCACCCCTGAGACCCACGGCCTGGACGCAATGAGCAAAGGCTGCATGGGCGGACAGTCGTTCGCCTTTGTCTCCAACACCGGCAAGGTCCAGATATGCGGCTTCCTTGATGTCGAGTGCGGCGACATAAGAAAAGAGGAGTTCCACACGATATGGGACACCTCCAAGGTATTCCAGGAGATGAGGAACTGGGACGACTACAACGGCAGGTGCGGCTACTGCGAGTTCAGGAAGGTGTGCGGCGGATGCAGGGCAAGGGCCTTCGCGTTTACCGGCAACTACATGGACGAAGAGCCGTTCTGCACTTATCAGCCGACCGAAGCAGCCAAGAAGGCCAGGGACGAGAAGAAAGCGGCCGAAGGCGATGAAAAGAAGGTACACAGGTAAAGAGACCTGAAAGCTTGAAGGCGGGGCGGATAATCTGCCCCGCCTTCTTTTTTTTCAAGCCCGCAAAACGCAGTTTAGATGCTATAATTATTGGCTGAAGCATGAAGCCGCGATTCGCTCAGGAGGGGGCAGGGGCAATGAACGAAGGCGTCACCTATAACTCACGCGCAGACGCAGTGGCCTTTTCAAAGGCGGAATATCTCGAACGATTCATAGCGAAGTTCATAGATTTTCTCGTGATGGGCGCGCTTTTTATGATTCCGGGCTTTGTGGGCCCGCTTGCCGGGATGACCTACCTGCTCATCTCGGACGGGCTTGGCAAAGGCCAGAGCCTGGGCAAAAGGATAATAGGGTTAAAGGTCGTCAGCCTTACTACGGGCGCGCCATGCGACTTCAGAAAATCAATAACAAGAAACTCTCCGTTCGCCGTCCTCATAATATTCTTCTATCTGGTCGGATGGATACCTTACCTGGGCAAACTTCTTGAAGCGGCGGCAACTCTGGCTGTTTTCGGCATTGAGATCACCCTCATATATACCGACGACTTGGGCGCGAGATTCGGGGACAGGATAGCCAGGACATTAGTCGTACCGGTTGCTCGTCACGAAGATGCGGATTAGGCTTGAAAACTCCTCAAGCAGCCTGCTCCACTTTGTTCCTGGTCCTCTTGGCATTGTACATGGCTGTGTCAGCCCTCAGGATGAAGCTGTCCCTTGACTCGCCTTCCCTGTACTCGGCAACGCCGAAACTGGCCGTCACCGGTCCCATGTACTCGAATATGTGCTCGCCCATTACTTTTCTCAGCCGCTCGGCCACCATCATGGCCTTTTCAATGCCTGTCTCAGGCGACACCACAAGGAATTCCTCTCCGCCCCACCTCACCAGATAATCGCTGTCCCTTATGTGCCCCCTGACGATGCCAGCCAGGGTCCTCAAGACATGGTCGCCGGTCAGGTGGCCGAAGCTGTCGTTTACCATCTTGAACCTGTCTATATCGTAGATTATCACGGAAAGAGGGTGCTTACTCCTGGCGGCCCTGTCCATCTCCCTTCCGATTATCTCCTCAAACTTCGACCTGTTAAGCGCCTGGGTAAGCTCGTCTGTTGCCGCGATTTTTTGAAGCCGCCCTTCCGCTGCCCTTCTTTCGTCCATATGCCCGTTCACGGCGGAGATCATCGCGTCAAAAGAGGCCACCAGCTCTTTGATATCGGTCACGCGCGTTGCCAGACGGCTTTCCCTGGGCGTGAGCCTCTCCGAGAGAAGCCCGGCTTCTCGCCCCTTCCGGCGGCCAAGCTCGGCGTCGCCTGATATCTCAGCCATCAGCCAGCGGAGCCTTTTCAAGGGCACAGCTATGGAGCGGAACAGGTCCAGGTGGAGCGAGACCATGCTGAGCAGTATCATCAGCCATATTAATATCACATAGTACTTCGTATGGCTTGCGGTCTCCTCCATCCTTTCGGCGGCCTTGTCAGACATGGCCCGAACCTCTTTCATGAGGGATTCCCCCTCGGTGATGAGCACGCCGTACTCGATCATCGTCTCAGTATTATCATGGCTTACCGCGTTCTCTTTCATGTAGGGGCCGAGCTTTTTCCTGATCGCCTCCCACCTCAATCCGACCCGTTCTATTATGTCCGTCCGGACCGATTCGTCAGGCTCGGAGGCGAGCGTAAGCGCATGGGCGTCATCAAAGCACTTTAGCGCTTCCCTCGTAATCTCTATGGAACTATGGGTGCCTGCCGTAAGGAGCGTTTCGTTTATGCCCCTGTAGAGCATCTGAAGGCACATGGACTCCCGCTCGAACGCACTGGCGGCCCGGGAGCTTTTCATGACGGAACGGTACCCGATCCAGCCAGTCAAGGCCAACAGGCCGAAAAGCACCATTGATACTACCGACGCGAGTATGAGTTTCTTGCCTATTGTCATCTCAATTGTTTTCCGGGCCTGAGGATACAGAAAAGTTATTCGACTGCCAGGCCTTGAACCCTTCCCTCATCCACATGATATTTCCGTACCCGGCCTTTACTGCCTCCGCAGCCGCGTAATAGGACTTCCAGCCGGTGTTTCCATGGCTGTACACGATAATGGGCGCGCGCTTATCAAGGGGCAGCTTCGCCAAAAATGCGCGCTTTTGCCCTTCGTCGCCGCCGTTTTTCTCAAACGGGGCGGCTATGGCGGAACTTATATGCCCCTTGCCGTAATTAAGGGGGTTCCTGACGTCTACGAATAACACTTTTCCTGAATCAAAAATTGCCTTTGCCTCTTCGACGGTGATGACGCGCCCGCCATCGACAGTCATGGGCGGAGCCGACTCGTTCGCAAAAGCGGGGGCTGCCAAAATAAGGACAAGGAAATACAACAATCTGGCGAACATAAAGGTCTCCCTGTAGAGGTACATGCTCTATATCGGACGTATCAGGAAATTTTTTAAATGAAATTTGATGGTTTACAGAAAAGAAGCATCCAGTGACGGGCATAGCTGGAAGAATGGCTTATATACGGCCCAGTTCTTCTTTAAGCACGATATTGCAGCATTCCGTGTCAGGGTCATAGACAATGACAGCTCTTCCAGCGGCAAGTTGTCTTTTGACTGAAGCAGCCTTCGCGTCGAGGGTATAAACGCCCTGGCCGTAGTCAGTGCCCTCCCTCGAAACAAACTCCTCTATGAGGCCCTTCAAAGCGTCATCAGTCAAAAGATCAAAGGGTATCTCAATGCGCTCCATCGCTCTCCCTCCATTTTTCTACTCTGAAGGACTTTCCGTCAAAGACGAGATAACTTTTGTCGCGGGCCCAGCTTCCGGGGTTCGCGTATACCCCATGCCTTCCCCCGGATTCCAGAGGAGAGACCCCTGGCTCATGCGAGTGGCCCAGCACCACGAAGTCCGCGCCTTTGCCGACTTCAATCCTGGCATACTCCCGGAGCTTGAGCTCGACCAGGTTCTCTTTTGGCAGGACGCGCTTCCTGCTTTTTTTCGAGAGCCTGTTAGCTATGGCCCACACGCCGGCCGGGGTAACTACCCTGGCCATGACCATGAAAAGTGGGCTCCGGAGGTATGCCCTCCACAGCCTGTATCCGGTTGTCATTGCGACCGTGTCGCCGTGTCCAAGGAGGAAGTGGCTTTTGCCCAGCTCCATCTTTGAGATGCCTTCGAATACCTTTGCCTTGAGCTCGACTGTAAAATAAGGGCCCATTGAAAAATCGTGGTTGCCCTCGAAATACATTATCTTCGTGCCCCGTTTCCTCAAGCGGCCAAACGCGTCGAGGACGGGTTTGTACTCAGCTCTCGCGACCGTATTAGACCCTGTCCAGAAATCAAAAAGGTCGCCCATTACGGCGAGCGTGTCGGCCTTGAGCGAATCGAGGAATTTCACCAGGGCGAGCTGATTCGGGTCACCGATGCCCTTGAGATGGCCGTCGGCTATGAAGACCATCCTCATATCCTTATCTTTGCCTCAGGACTTTCAGGGCCGCCTTCTCCATGACGCTGACCGGGGCCTTTTTGCCGGTCCAGAGCTCGAAACCGATAGCGCCCTGTCGCACAAGCATGCCAAGGCCTGTGTGAATCTTCAGCCCTCTTTTTTCGGCGTCTTTTATGAGGCCTGTCTTGAGCGGCCTGTAGACTATGTCCGAGACAACGGCCTTTGAAGGAAGGGCCCCGAGCGGAAGGCCAAGCTCGCCCTTGCCCATCATGCCGATGGATGTAGTGTTCACGACGAGGTCGGCTGAGGAGAGGACCTTTTCCATCGTTGCCTTCTCTATGTCCGCCGTCTCGACAGTTATTGAAAACTTCGGGGCAAACTCGTTGGCCAGCGTATCGGCCCTCTTGACGGTCCTGTTCGCCAGCACCACGGATGCGGGCTTGAGGCCCAGAATTGAATAAAGTATGGACCTTGCCGCCCCGCCAGCGCCGATGATGACGACCCTCTTGCCCATAGGCCTGAAACCGGTATCTTTCCGGAGGCTCAAGAGGTAGCCCGCGCCGTCGGTATTGTAGCCGAAGAGCCTGCCGTCCCGGTTGACTATTGTGTTTACCGCGCCGATGTCTATCGCGTGTTCGTCGGCTTCGTCAAGGAACTTGAAGACGCGCTCCTTGTGCGGGATGGTCACATTGACGCCAAGCATGTTCATGGCTCGTACAGCCTCGACAGCCGCCTTCAAAGCCCCTTTTGAATCCGCCTTGATATGGAACGGGACATAGACGGCGTTCAGGCCGATGGCCTTGAACGCGGCGTTATGCATGGCTGGAGAGAGGGTGTGCCCGATGGGGTCTCCGAATATCCCCGCGACCCTGGTGTGTCCGTCTATCTTCATTGTAATTTCGCGGCGGCGAGTATCTTTTCAGCCCGCTCCGAATCCTTTCTTATCTGCGTTATGAGAGCCTCCTTCGACTTGAAGGTCCGCTCTCCCCTGAGCCTTCTGACGAACTCGACCTCTATTTTCTTACCATAGATATTGCCTTTGAATCCAAAAATATGCACCTCGACGCATCGGCTCTTGCCTCCGAAGGTCGGGGCTACCCCGATGTTCACGACAGCCCCGTGCCTTTTGCCAGAGACTACCACCCAGGCAGCGTAGACTCCGTCCGCCGGAATGAGCTCGGCTCGCGACGCGAGGTTCGCCGTTGGAAAGCCGAGCTCCTTGCCGACATTCCTGCCCTTTACGACCTTGCCGCTCATGGAAAAATTCCTGCCAAGCAGGCTTGCCGCTTCCTTGAGCTTCCCTTCGGATACGAGCCTTCTGACGCGCGAGCTGCTTACGACTTCACCGCCCTTCATGTAGGCGGGTATCACATGGACCGAAAAGCCAAACTCTTCACCAAGGGCCCGGAGGTAATCGACCGTGCCTGCCTTTGCTTTTCCGAAAGAAAAGTCATGACCGACCCAAACCTCCCGTGGCCTCAAGGGGACTATCTCATCTTCGACAAAGGCCCTGGGGTGCTTTGCGGCGAACTCTTTTGTGAACTCGGCTATGACCATGAAGTCTATACCGAGAGAATCGACGAGCGCGGCCTTCGCCTGTGCGTCGACTATCATTTGGGGGCTCATCGAAGGGGCGACGACCTTCAGTGGATGGGGTTCAAAGGTATAGACGACCGACGGGCGAGAGAGCCTTCTGGCCCTTTCGCTTACCTTGCTGATTATCTTTCTGTGGCCGAGGTGAAGGCCGTCGAAGTTGCCGAGGGTAAGTATGGGGCCCCTGGCAACCCGTGCGAGAGCCCTCGAGGTTTTAAAAATCTTCATCTGCGCCGGAGCACCTTTTTAAAATAATCTTTGTTGTCATTCTGAGGGAGCTTAGCGACCGAAGAATCTCGTAATCAGTCTATTTGCCTGAATACGAGATTCTTCGCTTCGCTCAGAATGACATACCAGAGCTTTCTTGAAACATAATTGCTTCGTTGCTCAAAATGCCCTTAGAACTTCCCTGACCTCAATATCTGCACGGCGAGCCAGAAGCCGAGAACAGAGGCGATTATGAAACCCAGCAGGCCGAGAGCCGAAAGTCCGAAGACCTTTGGGGCGGCCTCTGCCGCGATTACCATTGAAGAGCCTATTATGAGCGCCGCGACTATTATGGCGAAGGTCAACCTGTTCGATGACCTGTCCATCTCGCCCATGAAATCTTCAAGGCCCCTGTGGAGGAACTCTATCCTCAGCTTGTCCTCCACTATCTTTTTCATTATCCTGTCGGCCCGTGAAGGGAAATCGGTTAAAAAGTCTTTGTACTCCCCGGCTGCAGAAAGGGCCTTGTGCGCGAATGCCGACGGCGTGAAGCGCTCAACATATAGCCTTCTCGCGTAAGGCTCGCTCTCTTCCAAAAGGTTCACCTCAGGGTAGAGCACCTTGGCAAGCCCTTCGAGCTCGATTAAGCACTTGTTGAAAAGCAGCAGCTCCCTCGGAAGAGCTATGTCGTACTTGGCGGCAAGCCTTATGTAGTCGAGGAGGAGCTCGCCGATTTTAACATACTTGAACGGCCTTCCGAAATAATGGAGGATTATATCATAGTACTCCCTCTCGAACGAAACCCTGTCTATGCCTTCGGGCAGTATGCCCATCCTCTGGTAGACTTTCACCGTCAAATCGAAATCCTGCGTGGCAAGGCCTATGAGGATGTCCGCCAGGTTCTGTTTCATCTCCTGGCTGATCCTGCCGACGATGCCGAAATCAACGAGCGCTATCCTGTCCTGTGAGACGACGAAGATATTTCCGGAATGCAGGTCGCCGTGGAAAAGGCCGAACTCGAAGACCTGCTTGAAAAAGATATCGGCTATCAGATGGGCGATCCTCTCGGTGTCTATGCCAGCCTCTTTCAAAGAGCCAACCTTGTCCACCTTTATCCCGACTACCCTTTCCATGGTGAGGACTTTTTTCGCCGTACAATCCCAGAATACCTTCGGCACCATCACCCGCTCGTCACCTGAGAAGTTCTCTCTGAACTTCTCCATGTAGCTCGCCTCGAGGGTGAAGTCCATCTCGCGGTGTATGACGGCCGAGAACTCTTCGACCATGCCGGAGGGGTCATAGAGCCTGCTCTCAGGCATGTACTTTTCAACCAGCCTGGCGATATATCCGAGTATGGCTATGTCGGTGTCTACGGTCTGCTCGATGCCCGGCCTCTGCACCTTGACCATGACCTCTTGCCCACCCCTTGTGACCGCCCTGTGGACCTGCGCTATCGAGGCGGCAGCTACAGGAGTTTCTTCTATGGAGGAAAACAATTCGCTGACGGGGCGGCCAAACTGGGCTTCGATGACCTTTACGGCGTCTTTGAAAGGAAAAGGCGTGACAGAGTCCTGAAGTTTCAGGAACTCTATAATAAACTCGTGCGGCACCACATCAGGCCTGGTCGAGAGTATCTGTCCGAACTTTATGAAAGTCGGGCCAAGCTCCTCCATGGCGAGCCTCGCCCTCATGGGCTCGTTCAATTCCTCTTTCTCGCGGGTTATCTTCCTGCCCATGAACCGAAGAGGAATGGAGACGAGCTTCGAGAGGTGGAGCCGCTCCATGAGAGGGAAAAAGCCGTGCCTGGCGAGCACGGTCGATATCTCCCGGAGCCTGCCGACGCTCTTATAGGCCATGTGGAATCTCATCGCCTCTGCTTTTTCCTCCCCTTTTCCTTTGCCTCTGCCGCCTCGTCGTAAAGCACCAACTCTATCCTTCTTCTTTCGATATCGACCCTCGTGACCTTTACCTTCACCGGGTCGGCGAGCCTGAACTTTTTGCCGGTGCGCTCGCCCATTAGAGTATGCCTCTTGCCGTCGAACACATAGTAATCGTCGACGAGCATCGAGACATGCACGAGCCCTTCGACGAAAAAGTCCTTGAGCTCAACGAAAAAGCCGAAGCTCGTAACGCCCGATATGAAGCCGTCGAAGGCGTCTCCGACCTTGTCCTTCATGAACTGGCATTTCTTGAGGTCGGCTATCTCCCTTTCGGCTTCCATCGCCTTTCTTTCCCTGACCGAAGTGTGATTAGCGGTAACCGGAAGGACCGACTCCATCCTTGACTGCTCCTCTTTTGAATAGCCCTTTTTCATGAGGAGCTTCAAGAGCCTGTGCACCACGAGGTCAGGGTAGCGCCTTATGGGGGAGGTGAAATGCGTATAGTCTTCAAAGGCCAGGCCGAAGTGGCCGACATTGTCCGCGGAGTAAACGGCCTGCTTCATCGAGCGCAAAAGGATATGGTTGACGAGCCTCTCTTCAGGCTTGCCGTCGAACTTCGCCAGGACCTCCTGAAATGACTTAGGCCCTCCCGGCGTGAACCTCAACCCGAAGGTGCCGACGAACTCGGCGAAGTCATGCACAGACTCTTCGTCAGGCTCTTCGTGGACCCTGTATATGAAGGGCAGTCCTCTTTTTGAGAACTCTTCAGCCACGGCCTTGTTGGCGGCCAGCATGAACTCTTCTATGAGCTTGTGCGCGACATTTCTTTCGGAGCGGACGATATCCTCAACCTTGCCCTCGATGTCTATTATTATCTGCGGCTCAGGCAAATCAAAATCTATGGAGCCCTGCTCGAACCGGCGCGCCGTGAGCTTTTCCGCGAGTCCTGCCATGAGCTTTATGTCAGGCAGGATGTGGCTGTATTGGCGGCTGAGCTCCTCGTCGCCGTCGATGAGGGCCTTGACCTTTGTATAGGTCATGCGCTCGACGCTTTTTATTACGCTCTCGAAAAACCTCTTCTTGACGGGCCTCCCGTCATTGTCGAACTCTATCTCCGCAGTCATGGTGAGCCTGTCGACTTTTGGGTTCAAACTGCATATCCCGTTTGAAAGGGCCTCGGGAAGCATGGGTATGGCCCTGTCAGGGAAGTATACGCTCGTGCTCCTCTCGTAAGCCTCCCTGTCTATGGCAGAGCCCTCTTTTACATAATGGCTCACATCGGCTATAGACACCCAGAGCTTGTAGCCTGTAGCGGTCTTCTCGATTGAGACAGCGTCGTCAAAGTCCTTCGCGGTCTCGCCGTCTATGGTGATGGTTGTCCGCTCCCGCAAATCGAGCCTGCCGCCTGTCTCGTGCGCGGCCACTTCCGAAGGGACTGACTTCACGGCGACCATGACATCATGCGGAAAGCTGTTCGTGAGGCCGTACTTTCTCAGTATGACCTCGGTTTCGACATCAGGGTCGTCGGGGTCGCCTAACACTTCCAATATCCGTCCGGTGGCTGACATCGTCCTTTCCGGCCAGCGGGTTATCTCAGCCGAGACTATCTGCCCTTCCTGAACGCCCTTGGCGTCCTTGGGAGGGATGATTATCTGGTCGAGTATGCGCTCATCAGAAGGTATGACCAGCCCAAAACCCCTGCCCCATTCAAACCTGCCCACGACAGTTGAGCGCGCCCTCTTCACGATTCTTATGATGGACCCTTCGCGCCTGCCTCCGGGTTTGAAGCCCTCAACCCTGGCCACGACCGTATCGCCGTGCATCGCGCCA
>Ga0209521_10000550_pt1 | contig 29351 bp, 26 predicted proteins | sample Rifsed19ft4_FD_184016 | JGI IMG/M metagenome (GOLD analysis project Ga0209521, IMG submission 184016) | Soil microbial communities from Rifle, Colorado, USA - sediment 19ft 4 (version 2) | ecosystem: Environmental > Terrestrial > Deep subsurface > Rock core/Sediment | place: Rifle, Colorado...
ACTATTGGTCTCATCCTCAATGGATGACATAGTTCAAGCCACTGGCCATATCGCCTCTGAACGGCTAGAGAATGATCAAACATTCGCAATCCGCGCACACCGCTCAGGCCCCAGCTCAATCTCACGGCGCGAGGTCGAGATACGTGGAGGTTCAGAGGTTCTCGCCAAGCTGAAACAGAGAAGGGTCAAAGTTCGTCTGAATCAACCCGATGTTACGATTTTCGTCGACCTCGCGGATGAGCGTGCATACGTCTACTCTGTGAAGGTTCCAGGACCTGGAGGTTTGCCGCTGTCCTCACAATGGAAGATGCTTGCGGTCCTAGATTCAGGACCGCTTTCCATTCTGGCCGCGTATTCGATGATGCGAAGAGGCTGCATGGTGGAACTTTTCATTCCCATATCCAAACAGATCGAAATCTTTGCTCCTGATTTCCAATTCGATCTTGCGCGCAGACTACGCCGGTTCGTGACACGAACCGACTATAGAGCATACACGTTTGAACTAGACGACATTCATAGCTTAGCGGTCGAGGGCGAAACTATCGAAGCTGACATGAAGCACTACGTGAGAAATGCGGCTTTGGGCTTCGCTCGACAGAAAAGGTTCAAGGGTATTATCTTATCCGATCTGACCGGCAGCCTGAGCAAGATTCAGGGCGAATTCGAAGGCGCTGCCGTTCCTCCGGTTCCTTTCCATCCGCTCATCGGGCTGGACAAAGAGGATTTGGTCCAGCTCTCAGTAGAAGTCGGAGTCACATTGGAAGGACTCGGCTGGGCGAGCGGTGAGACGATTCAGAATGTGGCTCGGGAGACGCAGGGTCTTCTCCGAAAGGATCCAACCGAATTTGTAAAGCCAGTATTGCTCTAACCTAAGTCGCCTATTGAACTGAAGAGCACGCAACACAGTTGCGGATATGCGCAGGGATTTGGCTTGCGGGTTCGCGCCCGGGTAATTAACTAGGAGCCAAACTAGTGATCCCATCACAAGCGGTCTCTACGGCGCGCATGGAGGCAGCCTCTTCTTGAATTTTCACGCAGTGCTTTCGGTATTCGTCGCCTTGAAGGATCTGATTGACCGCTGCCTTTAGCGTTCTTCTGTCAAGTCTAGCTTGGTCGATGATTTCGGCAACATGCAACGCCCTAGCGCGGCGGGCATTGCCATATTGCTCAGTGTGATCAGGTATCGGGATTAGGAGCATGGGCTTGCCGTGAACTAACGATTTCATGATCGTCCCATGCCCGGCTCGGGAGATCACAATTTCACTTGCCATAATGACCGAGTCTTGATCTTCAATCCAATCGTAGACCTTCATGCCGTGCAATGAGCGCGGTTTTCGGCTGCCGTTTGGTTCTCCACGAGAGATCACGACCTCGTAATGCTTGGAGACATCTCTCAGGCAATCTGTTAGCTTTCGAGACAGGATTCGACGTTCGACCTTAGGACCGCTCACGGCCGCATAAACCAAGGGCCTACTGACTGAAGAAACCTCGCCATGGCTGGAAGCTCCTTTGTGTTGGTTCTTTTCGACGATCGGGCCAATCAGCTTCACTTTGCCACTATAGCGCCTAGGGATTGCGAGGTTACCAGCGGATATCGTGAAAGGGGACGGCAAGTCTGGAACAAGAATGATTTGACTGCGGATCCAGACAAGTTGCAGCGCTGTCCGAATGAAAAGCCATCCAATATTCGCAATGAAGAAGAAAAGGCGATCCTGAAGCGAGAGTCGTCTGCCCGCGGGCCGTCTGACTATCTCGACCCTGAACTGGTTCAGCATCAGGACCACAGGAATCCTCAACAGCCTAGCTGCCACAAGCGAAGAAGCGCGTGAGTCCGAGAAGACCACATCCGGTTTGAATTGTTTCATGAACCGTATTTCATGAGTCACTTGACGGAGAAATCTCCTAACTCCAAGCGAGAAACCGCTACTTGCCGCGGTCAACTTGAAGTCTATTGCGCCATCGGTTGTGACTCTGAAATAGATTGGGACGGCTTCGTACGTAGGCAGATGGTTACGTTTCGCGTATTCGAGGCCGTCAAGATAGGTCGAAAAAACGGTCTCAATGCCGCGGGCATTCAGTTCCTTTGCGATGGGGATAGCCCGAGTTATGTGCCCCAGCCCTATGCCACATGGGGCCATGTAGACGCGCACGATTAGCTTTCACCGATCACTTTTCTTCTGATTTTACCAGCGGGCTCAACTTCCTCGAATATTTCTCCCTCGAAGACACTGACCTTAGTTCCGTCGACAAGCCACGAATCGGGCGGAAGCCCAGCTTTCAAACAACAGTTTGTCAAGAAGTCGGATGCATCCCAACTCCATTCCGTCGCCACCTGGGGAAGGAGTAGACCGGAATTGCCGCCTCGCTCAACTATCAGACCATGTCGTCCCACTTCAATGAGTTCAGGTAGCGCCTTTTGATCCCGTGTCTCTATGAGGTGCGGCGGCGTTAGAACAGTAACCTCAACGACTATGTTGCTGCCGAATTCGTCTTTTGAAATTGGCGGAAATCGTGGATCCTCAGTCGCCGCGTAGATCGCAGCCTTGATCGTGGCTGTGGCAAGTGCCTCTTCAGGGTAGGGAAATCCAATGCAACCCCGAAGTACGTGACCTGGCTTTACTGCATTGAGAGTAACGAACACGCCCGATTTCACTCGCAGCTTATTAGGAGTCTCCTCGGGAGCGATGATGACTTCATTCGTTTCTAGATACTTGTTCACGGCTCGCCGTGCCAATTGCACTAGCGCTTTGCCTTGTTCCAGGCTCAAGTGCTCGTCTTGTCCTTGCGATGGGTTTTGTCTGTTCTTTTCTGTCAAGGATTTTCTTCGCACTCGCAAGGGTCTGCTCTATTCTTTTCCAGTGGCTTCCCTGCCAGTAAACTTTCGCGCACTTGGGATTTGTGCAGACCCAGAAAGTTTGGTACACCTTAAACGTTGCTGGGGGCACCACGCTCTCTACATCTCCCTTCGATGCCTCCCTAAGTTGCCAGCCACACAATGGACATCTGGAAATTGTCGTGTCAATCCTGAGGTTGAGTCTATATCGTTCCGCTAGAGAGGCGAGACGTTCAGTTTCCGTTCGACCTTCCACCAAGAGTGATTCGATCCCTCGCGCCACTGCCGTGCGGTAAAGCTCAGCGTCGGAGGTGAGAAGGATTAGGGAGTCGCGTTTGGCAATCGTCAACAGTTCGTGGTCCTCACAGTCGTTCATGTATGTGCATTCGTACCCGATCATTCGAAGCCATCTAGCGAGCTTTCCGAGCATACCGTCGAGAAGAAAACGCATTACGTATCGCTCTTGACAACTTTCCCCACAGGCGGGCCGACGATTCGGCCCCTCTCAGCAACCAATGTGCCATTGACTATCGTGTAGGCGGCTCTGCCAATGCAGAGTTGTCCTTTGAAGGGCGAATACTTTGCTTTGCTAACAAACTCCTCGGGTTTGATCTTGAACTTCGCCTTCGGATCCACAAGCACGATGTCAGCATCAAAACCCTCTTTCAGAGCTCCTTTGCGCTTGAGGTGGAATATCTTGGCCGGTAGAGTGGCGGTCGCATCCATGAGCCGCCTCAGCGTCAGCTTTCCTCGCGTTACTTGGGTAAATAGAACGGGGAGGGATGTCTCAAGTCCAGGAACTCCAGAGGCAGCCTTCCAAGCATTGCTCACCGTTTTCTCTTCGAGCGTGTGGGGTGCGTGGTCGCTTGCAAGTATGTCCACGATGCCGTCCCGGAATAGTCGCCAGAGCCCACCCCTGTAATGTTCACTTCTAATCGGCGGGACACACAGTGCTAGGGTTTTCTGTTTGCGGAATATCGACTGGTTCATGAGGAGATGATGTGCAGTGGCCTCGCATGTCGTGTTAGGCGTTTTCTTTGCAAGGCGAACCGCTTCAGGGGTGGTTATGTGACAGACGTGAGCCTGCAATCCCAGCTGCCTGGTCAGGTTGAGTATTCTTCTGACCGCTGAGATTTCCATCCGGGGCGTGTGCCCATGCAGGAAGTCTCTGATTGTAGTCTTGCCTTCGTTCTCGCTCTTCTGTTGGATCCTCTTTATGGCGGCTCCGTCCTCTGCGTGGACAGTCACAATCGCGTTGCTCTCCTTGACGGCGTCGAGGGCCCGTGCAAGCTTGGTATCGTCGCTGGAGTCGAAGGTTTCAAGGGCCTTGTTCATGTACAGCTTGAAGGCGATCGCGCCATTCTCGACCATCGCCTTCACCTCAGCGGGATTCTCAACCAGGGCACCTTGGAATGCAACATTCGCGAACAACCGCCCTTGGGCTCGGGACACTTTATCCGTTAGAGCCTGACTGCTCGCAGTCGGCGGTCTCGTGTTGGGCATATCAAATACTGTTGTGAATCCACCGACCGCTGCAGACTGAGTCCCAGTTTCGAATGTCTCTTTGTACGATAATTCGAGGTCGCGAAGATGTACGTGTGCGTCTATCATGCCCGGCAGAGCGATAAGGCCAGAGGCGTCGATCTTCAGTTCCACACTCGTGCTGGGACGGAGTTTGCTGATGCTCTTTATCACTCCATCTTCTAGAAGCAGATGCGCTGTAGTCAGGTCGCCATCTATCAGTATCCTTGCCGATTCGATTAGCATGGAGGCCAATTGTTACCGCGCACCAACTGCGGCCGAATCTTGCCGGTCAGCAGTCTAGGAATCTATGATTCCTCTTCCTCTGGTTCCTCAGACTCTGAGAAGCAATCGTCACACAGGAACTGGCCGTCGTGGGGCTTGAGTTCGTCAGCCCAGGATCCACAATGGTCGCAGTATCCTGAGAGCGGAGCGCTCTCCTTGGCCCGTCTTTCCACGGGAGCTATCTGAGATTTCTCAGCCATGACATCGATCAATGCGGGCGTAATGTCAACAATGTCGTTGCTGGTAATGATGCCCTTCAATTTCGAGCCTTGAAGCACGATCAGGCGGCGGATCTTCAATTCGCGCATCTGCTTGGCGGCGTCAGTTACGTTGGTCAAAGCTTCGATAGTGGAAGGTGGTTTGGTCATTGATTTGCCAACTTGAACTTTGCTTGGGAGAAGATCTAGGGCCGAAATTCGTCGTACGACGTCGCGTTCAGTTATGAGCCCTTTTGGCTTGCCCGTTTTGTCGACAACCACGACGCAACCGATTTCATGTTTCTTCATTAACTTGGCTGCTGCGAGAACCGTATCCGTTTCCTTGACAGTGACAACAGGGCTCGACATTACGTCTTCTACTTTGACGTCTGGTGTACCAGTCCGTGCGGTCAACCGTATTCCCGCTTGGACTGTTTTTGTGAGGCCTTAAGGACTTTGCGGGACGCTATGGAGGCACAGTATCTCCTCAGGGAAGGATTATTTAGAACTCGTTGTATGTGCGCAGCAGCGTGGGCTGTGAAGGTCGTTGAGCCAGACACAAACACAAACGCAGGGCAAGGTAGGAAAAAAGCCAGCTTCCATTGTCTATTGGTTGCGATTGTTGCTTGCGGTTGCGGCTGGTTTCGCCAATCATTACTTGGGTATTAGCGAGGTAAACTTTGGTGAACTTGCGTTTCCACTCGCGGTAGGAATAGGCATTGTGTTCTACCTATTGTCCATCATAATTGTGCGAAATGTGCTGCACTACGGCGAGGTTGAGTTGAAGGGCAAGAACAAATACATAACGTTGGGCGGCGGCACCTTCATCGTTCTGTGGGTTATGGTTGCGGTGCTGCTAAACACCCTGGCAGGCTGACTACCCTTTCACTTTCTTGTTCTCTTCAGCTGAGTTTACCTGCGTAAGGTCGGAACGTTCCAGTTTGCGTATGAAGTTCTCCAGAGCTTGGAAGTAACCTCTATCATAATCCGAGTGCAAAGTATTCTTGCCGTGATCTACGAACTCTTTTCGCAGCGTTCTCAGTTTTTTCTCGGTCTTCTCAATTTTGGCTAGGTAGAGGTACTTGTCGTCGTTTGATTTCGTTGTGAGAAGTAGACCTTCGAGGCCTTTCAGGTAGCCTCTCCCTGTCTCAGTGCCAGGGATCGTTGTCCTAATCGTGTCGAGTTCCTTTTCAGCGTCGGCAATTCTTCTTTCCATGACGGCTTTGAAGAACCCGTTCGTTTCGAAATTGGAGTTGGGTTCGGGTTTCTTCTCAGCGGCGCCGCTTGACTTCGTCTTCTTCCGTGATATCTTTGATACCTTCCTCGGTTATCTTGAATATCCGTTCCCCTTCGGGTAGATAAGGGCTTGATATGAGTTTGCAGATTCTGACGGGTCCGCTGGCGGTGCGTCTTAGGAAGATTCGAGTGTGGCTTGTATGCGACACGATGTGTCCTCCCACTGCTTCCACAGCCATGCCAAAGAACTGATCGGGTCTGGCCATGACTTGGTTCGTGACGACTGCGCACGTGTTGAATGCACGTGAAAGCCTCACCAGCCGATGGAGGTGACTGTTAAGCTTCTGTTGACGTTCAGCAAGCATTTCGCGGCCCAGATATTCGCTTCTGAAGTGTGCGGTTAAAGAATCAACAATAATCAGCTTCACTTTATTCTCCTGAATGATCTTGTCCGCCTTCTCAAGAAGCAGCACCTGGTGATCAGAGTTGTGGCAGCAGACCGCTCCAAAACCGCCAGTGAAGTTTTCAACAGGTCGTCCATTCGGTCTAACTGAGAAGTCGTAGACAACTTCCGGCTTGTTCAATGACGTTTCTTCTATGGACTTGACTTTGGCGAACGCGAGGTCTCCGTATGAGGGAGCGTGGAGGTTTTGCTGCACGTTTTCTAGCTCGAGAGGATTGTTTGACGTTAATCCAGCCGCCTCAACGCGGTATGGCCTCTTCCAATTGGGCTTGAGAGGAATGTTGATGGCGTGGATGTTTGCAAGGACTCCGAATCGGAGCATGAGTATGGCGAGGTCTTCGGCCAAGGGTCTGCTCGATGTATGGAAGATCATGCGTCCTTTCCTTGGTCGTGTATGATAGCCGTCTCCATCCCAGAATCCTTTGATGAAATGCTTCGCCTTCCCAAGCGGCAGAGTCATGATCCAATCTGGTATCCGCTTATCTCGCGAACCGACCCCTCTGGATGTGGCTGGCAGATGGAAGGCCTCTTCGAAGATTAGGGCTAAGAGCCTGCTTCTCACACAGAGTGTCGGCCCATGCGTGAATGGGTGTAACTCTGGAAACTTTCTTTTTATTATTTGGCGGGCTTTTCTTAGGAAACGAGGGCCAGACGTGAGACGGATGCCCACGTCTCTTCCGCGTCTGTTGTGGGTGTAGTCTCCCTCCGCTAGGAAGAAGCCAACCAGCCATAGGACATCTTGATCAATCTCCATGCTACGAGGAAGTGCCGGAGCTTTGTGCCGTCCTGTGTGCCTCAGCATTATGCGGGAACTGTCCGCGATTAGGTCGCTCTTGAAGTCTCTCAGTTTGTCGACCAAGTCGAATCTCTTTACATCCTTCTCTGGGATCGGCATTCGTCTGGGGATGGCGATTCGGTCTCCCACCTTCAGGAGCTCAGCCGGAAAAGCAAACGGCCGCATGTTTCCTTTTCTACGAAGATATCTGTAGGGAACTCTCTGTCCAAGAAAGAGACTGTGAGCGCCCGTTACGGTTACTTCCCTTCCGTACTCAGTTCTTAGCTTGAAGAGTCTGCCCCCTGAAATCCTATGTTTGATGAGTTTGCTTACCTTGTGGAGGTTCATTCTCCCGGTCTCTGGATCGAAAGCGAAGGCTCCTATCTCGTGGTCGCTTCTTCTCTCAACGACTTCGCCAATCGGCAGGCGGTGATATTCATTATCATTCATGATGAAGACCGGCTCGTTCGCAGGTAGGCTGTTGAAGGCTTCTGAGTAGATGATGTTCTTGGCGATTTGAGTTGGGTCCATTCCGATTGCGTTGGCCATGCGCACTATCCATTCTGGGCGGAAGGTGTTCTCGGTGTCTATGTATAACGCAGCGCCGTTCAGTCCACCTTTGTCCTCGGGCAACTGAACGTTCACGGCGAGTTGGTGGCATAGAATGCTCTTGCCAACTCCGTATTCTCCATAGAATTCGGTTATGGTCTGAGTTTCAAGTCCTCCACCAACCAACTCATCAAGCTGCTTACTTCCAGTCGAAAGTCGCTTGACGTTCTGTCTCATCTTGATGAGTTCGTCGGCTCTGATGAAGCTGAGAGCAAGGCTGTCTCTGGCTTCCGCGATTACTTTGGCTGCCTGCTTCTCGCCCACACCTGCTTGCGTCAGCTCTTTTATTGTCGCTGTGGCGAGGGACTCAACAGTGTGGTAGCCCATCTCCTTGAGTTTCTCGGCGGTTGCGGGACCAACGCCTGGTATGTCCTCTATGAACTCGTACTTCTTCCGCTTCTCGGCGGCTTCCTCAACTTCTTCCTTAGCCGAGGATTCCTCTTCCGCCTCTTCTTCCTTCTCTTCTTTCTTCAAGACCTCAGTCGTTGCCAACATTAGCACTCTGCTTATTTCAACATTCACTACTTTTCATACGGCCCGGGTGCGATATAACGGAGAGAGTAGGATGAAACTACACGGGCCTAGTGGGATCAGTAAATGAGTCTTTCAATAAAGCTCAAACCATCAATTGATGAAGCCGCGGAGATTCTTGAGAAAGCCTTCAGGGGAAGGAAGCTCGCGCTGATAATTGGCAACTGCAGGGTCGACTACGAAGGAAGAGCCTCATCGATTCTGGAATGGGGCGAGCGTATCGCTTTGATAAAACAGGACGGTTCCGTTCTTGTGCATAGGCCCTTTGGCTATGAGCCGGTTAACTGGCAGCCTCCAAAGTGCATGCTGAAAGTCAGTCGGGATAATTCAAGCGCATTGACAGTCACAGCGTCCCGATCCCAACCCAGAGAAACGATTTCCATAGAATTCCAAGAAATCGCGCTCACGGCGACTGGCGACCTTGCCGATTCGGGTGAATTCTCATTACATGTCACGGAAGAGCAAATGAAGCAAGCAATCCTGATCGCACCCGACCTTGTCGAACAAGGGCTCAAGCCACTGGAGCAAGAAAAGAGCCTGCGAGATACGGGATTCACAGACATCTACGCGGAAGATAACAAAGGGAATCTGGTAGTTGTAGAAATAAAAAGGAATCCAGCAACCAAAGACGCGGTCACGCAACTACAGCGATATCTTGAGACACTTCGAAGGAAGGTGAACAGACCTCTCAGAGGAATTGTTGTCGCTCCTGATCTACGCAAAAGCGCTCAACCCTTGCTGGACAGTCTGAAGCTCGAATACGTCAGAATTGCTCCAGAGAAGTGCTTCAGCGTTCTGAAGAGTCGTCGAGATATGAAACTAAGCCACTTCTTGGGCTGAGCGATGATAGTTCGATATGCTTGGTTGGCGGGGGCAAGCTTATTTAGCGTAACTGGGGAAAGCGCACCACTCCAGTGATGCACGTGGAACCATCCAAGAAACCGCTCAACCTACTAGTGAAGAGGCTGAACGGTGAAGTGAGCATTCGACTGAAGAACGACGTAGAATACCGTGGCCACATGATCGACGCCGACAGCCACATGAACATAATTCTAGAGGGCGCCACAGAGTACAGGGGTAATTCGCCGACAGCTAACTACGGCAACGTCATACTCCGAGGAAGCAACATCCTCTACATCTGTGTGGACACAGGGAAGCAGCAATCCTAATGCTCTGGGACGTTCACAAAGGGCAATTCACTTGCCACGTGTCATACTAGAGTGAACCAGTCGATGGGTTTCGCTTCAGAGTCACAGATTGAAACCTCAATACTCAGTGAACTTGCCTCACAAGTAGTCCAGCTCAAAGCATTTGACTCCGACAACCTGAATAGACTAAAGATTGAGTTCTGCCGAAAGCATCAGCTTAGCTGGATGCCTAGGAACTCAGACATCCTCAGCGCCCTGTCGCCAGAGGCGAGGCAAGAAATCGCACCGAGCCTCCGATTGAAGAAAGTGCGTAGCATCTCCGGTGTGAACGTAATTGGTGTAATGAGTTCGCCTCGCGGATGTCCACATGGCCGCTGCGTCTTCTGCCCAGTGGAGAAAGGGTTTCCGATGAGTTACACATCGGGAGAACCAGCAGCAATGCGAGGCATGCAGAATGGATATGATGCATTCAAGCAGATATCAAGTAGATTGAGCCAACTGAGAGCCATTGGGCATGAGCCCTCAAAGGTCGAACTTGTAATTCAAGGTGGCACTTTCTTGGCGGCTCCCATTCAATATCAAGAGCATTTCGTGAAGCGGTGTCTCGATGCGATTAACTGCGTTGATTCAGAATCGCTCGATGTGGCGAAGAAACTAGCCGAAACCAGCGAAGTACGGAATGTCGGCTTGACGATTGAGACGAAGCCCGATTGGTGCAAACAGCCCCACGTCGATCAGATGCTGAGGTTTGGGGCAACCCGTGTCGAAATCGGCGTTCAAGTGATCGACGACAGGATATACACGCTCACCAATCGCGGCCACACTGTAGATGATGTTGTCGAGGCGTTTCAGGTCAGCAGGGACGCGGGCTTCAAGATCGTCGCACACATGATGCCCGGTTTACCTGGCTCAAGCTTCGAACACGACATCGAATCATTTAGACTTCTATTCCAAGACCCGCGCTTCCGCCCTGACATGCTGAAGATCTATCCATGCCTAGTCATGGAAGGAACCGAGCTGTACGAATGGTGGAAGAAAGGCCTCTATGAACCATACGGCACGGAGAAAGCAGCAGAGCTAATCGCGCTCGTCAAGGAATTTGTTCCACCCTGGGTCAGAATAATGCGTGTTCACAGAGAATTCCCTGCTCAGCTGATCAAGGCGGGAGTGAAAAGTGGGAACCTTCGAGAGCTAGCCCTAAGAAAATTGAGAGAAAGAGGCAAGAAGTGCCGCTGCATTCGCTGTCGTGAAATCGGCCACCGAACTCTCAAGGAAAAGATCGCAGTCAGTCCCGGTGAAGTGCAGCCGATGATGTTGGAATATGAAGCTTCTGAAGGAAAGGAAGTCTTCATTTCTTTTGAAGAGCCGGAGACAGATGCTTTGATAGCCTACATTCGACTGAGACTTCCTTCATCAAAAGCCCATAGACCCGAGGTAGCTAACTCGACTGCGGTAATACGTGAATTGCACGTCTACGGCACAGAGGTCCCAATCGGGAGAAAGAATCAGGATGGATGGCAGCATCTAGGATTTGGTCGAAGACTACTCGAGGAAGCTGAAGCTTATGCGAAGAACGCAGGCTCAAAGAGAATCCTAGTCCTCAGCGCTTTAGGGACAAAAGCCTACTACGGAAAGTTAGGATATGATTCCGTCGGTCCTTACATGGGGAAAAGCCTGAACTGAATCGGCTCTAGAAACAAGTAACGTCTTAAGGGTAACTCCACTTCTCTGTTTCAAATCCGAGAGGTAGTTAGAATTGTCAGAGAACGACCTTTCAGGTTATGCTGGCATTTCCCGAGAGATCTTGAACGCTGCGGGCGCGAAGATCGGAGATCGAATTCGCATCGAGCTCAAACGCGAAACGAGACAGGAGGTCGTCGAAGGACTTCTCATCCCCCGTTTCAGGACTCGGAGGGATGAATACGTTGTTGTGAAACTCAAAACCGGATACAACGTAGGAGTGAAAATTGATTCAACAACAAAGATCAGCATCGTTGGCAAAGGAGCAGAACCTCACTTCACCCGACCAGCCCCGCCACCTCGAACTGCAGGTCTTCCGAAAGTGTCGATTATCAGTACGGGCGGAACCATAGCCAGCAAAGTGGACTACAGAACGGGCGCCGTAAAACCTGCACTGGATGCTGAGGATCTCTACAGCGTCGTCCCAGAGCTCGCTGGAGTTGCCGAGATTAAGGCGAAGATTCTATTCAGCATATTCAGCGAGAACATTGGACCTCAACTTTGGCCAAAGATCGTGGAAGCTGTAGCGGAAGAGGTTCGCGCCGGAGCAGATGGAGTAATAATCGCTCACGGAACCGACACTTTGGGCTACACCGCAGCCGCCTTGAGCTTCGCGCTGAAGGGCATACCTGTGCCGGTCGTTCTAGTAGGCTCACAGCGATCGTCGGACCGGCCAAGTTCTGATGCCGCTACGAACTTGCTGTCATCTGCGGCAATTGCGGGAAATGCTCCCTTCGCCGAGGTCGTTGTTGCGATGCACGATTGGATTTCTGATGAAAAGGTCGTAGTTCATAGGGGAACACGGGTTAGGAAATGCCATACGAGCAGGAGAGACGCTTTCAGAAGCGTGAACGCCAGACCGCTCGCGTATTACGATCTTCTGCACAGCTCATTGCAGCTCAACGCTGAGAAATATGCGCAAAGACGCAAGGGATCGGAATGGAGCCCTAAGCCTCAGTTCGATCCAAATGTGGCTCTCATAAGATTCTATCCAGGTCTCTCTGTAGGAATCATTGACTGGGCCATGGCTACGGGCTACAAAGGAATAGTGTTAGAGGGATCCGGTCTTGGACATGTGGGTGAATCTCTGTTCCCTGCGTTGGAAAGAGCAGTAGACGAGGGCATTGTTGTTGTCATGTGTTCGCAATGTATCTGGGGAACCGTTCACATGGATGTTTACTCGACCGGGAGGGATCTCCAGCGGATTGGGGTCATTCCTATGGGCGACATGCTCTCCGAAACCGCACTCGCCAAGATGATGTGGGCCTTCGGACAGGAGAAGGATCCGGAGAAGGTGAAGGAGATTATGGTTACGAATATTGCAGACGAATTCTCGGAGAGGCGTGTTGTAGAGGCCTTCGAGGAATGAACGATCAAAACGCAACACCTCCCAGAATTAAGGTCGGGCTGGAAATTCATCGTCAACTTGACACTGAGCATAAATTGTTCTGCGGCTGTCCGACCGATTTCGCGGAGTCTGAGCCCGAAGAGAAATTTCTGCGTAGATTGAGGCCCACTCAAAGTGAGCTTGGTCAAGTTGACCAGGCTGCCCTTTTCGAGTTTCACCGCGGAAAAAGCATCATCTACGAATCGGATCATCTCACCTCATGTCTCGTAGAAATGGATGAGGAACCTCCAGGGAAACTGAACGAGGAGGCTGTGGAAATCTGCCTCACCGCAGCTCTCTTCGTGAAAGCCAAACCGGTCGATGAGATACATGTGATGCGCAAGGTTGTGATCGATGGTTCGAACACCACGGGTTTCCAGCGAACCGCAGTAGTTGCCATGGACGGAATGCTCAGGGTCGATGACAAGGAGATTCCAGTTACTCAGATCTCACTTGAGGAAGATGCGGCACGCAAAACAACCCAGACACGCGAACTAGGTGGGTACATAATAGATCGTCTGGGCGTTCCATTAATCGAGGTCACGACAGGACCTGTTCTGGAATCTCCCAGCGAAGTCGAAAAAGTCGCTCTAGCAATCGGGACCACCCTCAGAGCCACACGAAAGGTGAAACGTGGACTCGGAAGCATTCGACAGGACCTGAATGTTTCCATACCAAACGGAGCGCTCATCGAAATCAAAGGAGTCCAAGAACTTGAACTCTTAGCCAAAGCGGTCGAACTGGAGGTCCAGCGCCAACAAACTCTACTCCAGATCAAGGAGGAGCTTGGCAAACGAAACGTCAAACCCGAATCTATCGAAAGAAAGTACACTGATCTTTCGGACATCTTCTCCAACACCAAGGCACGAGTCCTGAAAGAGGCCATCTCGAAGAAGGGCACCGTGCTGGCGGTGAAACTTCCGGGCTTTGGCGGGCTCTTGGGTAGGGAGTTGTCGCTTGGGCTTCGGCTTGGAACCGAACTCTCGAACAGAGCATCATTCTGGGCGGGCGTTGGCGGCATTTTCCACACAGACGAACTGCCCAGCTACGGGATCACTGAAGAGGAAGTGAAACGCGCCAAAGAACGAATGAACTCAGAACCCCAGGACGCATTGGTCTTGGTCGCCGACGATGAGCCGAGGGCAAAAGACGCGCTCGACGCGGTTGTTGAGCGTGCGCAAGAGGCGCTTGCAGGTATCCCAGAGGAGACGCGAACGGCTATGCCCGATGGAACTACTCGCTACATGAGGCCGAGGCCAGGTGCTGCTCGGATGTATCCTGAAACCGATGTACCACCCACACCCGTAACAACGGAATTGATGGCGAAACTAAAACGCGATCTGCCCGAAACACCAGAGCACGAAGCCAAGCGGCATATGGAGCGCTTCTCACTCAACGAGAAACTTGCGAAACAACTCGTCGATTCTGACTACCTCAAACTTTTTGAAGTCATCGCAGCGTCCAGCAAGGTTCAAACTTCCTTCATCGCGACCGCGCTAACAGAGATTTGCAAGAGCCTAGAGCGTGAAGGCTTCCCGATTCACGATGTTCCCGATGATAAGATCGAGGCTATCTTCAGATTGGTCGATCAAGGAGCAATGGCCAAAGAGGCGATTGCCGACCTGCTGAAGTGGCAGACGAAACATCTCAACCTTGACCCGAAAGAGGGCCTTACTGAGCTTGGCTTGCACATGATAACAGAAAGAGAGTTGGAACAAGTGATTGATCAGCACATCGAGAAAAACAGGAAGCTGGTGCAGGAAAAAGGGTCAGCCGCATTCGCTTCCTTGATGGGCTCCGTAATGTCCGAGGTCAGGGGATCAATCGAAGCGAAGGTCGTCAGTGAGAAGCTGAAGGCGAAATTGGCAGACGCTGTGAAGAAGTAAACGAGTCTCCTCCCTATTCGAGGAACTCCACGTCGTCAACCAAGCCGTCACTGTTCACATCCAAACCTGTTACGACACTAGCGACAACGTTTCGGTTCATTGAGTTGCCGCCTGCGATCTGGTCGGTATTCTTGATGAAAGCTAAGACTGCGGCTCGAGTTCCCAGGTAGCTATTTCCGGCGATCACCAGAACCCGCGAATCCTGGTTCATCGGATTGACTATCATCTGGATGGCTCCCTCATCTTCACCAGAATAGGTTTTGCCGGATATTCTGGATACCATCATGTTGTGTCCCGTCAGCTCGTATTTGACGGGCAGTCCTTCATTGACCATCAACGTTACCGTGTTCACGCGGGGCCCTCCAACGAGGATTAGGTTTCGCATCAGCTCTTGCTGCGAGACTTCTGTGTCAAGTCGTACGACGCTTTCCCTCGTCATGGGGAGCAGCGACCCTAGGAAAAGCGCCAGGTCAGTGGCTCTATCGCCACACCTCGCGCGACTGCGAAAGATTCCATGTGTATCGGGACTCCCAAGAACAATGTGGCCGTTCAGCTGTCCTTGTGATATGAAAGGGTCGAGAAGTTTCGATGCGGACTCCGTGAGCTGCTGTTGTGATGGCTGTGCGCCCCTAACGGGGTTGCTTGGAATGACCGCGATAGCCTTCTGCTCGGCCTTGTAGTATTTCGCCATCGCTCCCCTTTTCTTAACCGTCTTCTCGAGCCTGATGAATCCCGATTTCTCTAGCTCCCTTAGGTGATAGCAGATTACCTGCTCGCTCCTCCCGAACGCCTTCGATAGATCCTTTGCGCACTTCTCCTCAGTAGTGAGTTCGGTTAGGATCCTCCATCTCATCGGCTGGAGAACTGATTGTGCAATTTTCGGGTCGGAGAAGATCCGGGCTGGAATCAGTTGGCTGGTCCGTCTTTCCTTCATAACCAGGTATGACATGAATTCTCGCAGCAATGTTAGGTAGACGATTAATAAAGTCGCGTTTTGACTATTCTAGGGGATTTTGACCATTCCCAGCATTATGTGTGCGTAGCGCTCCATGACACTACTCGATCGATCAAAACTCAATCCTCGGAATGCTTATCACAGATCAGACGAGTCGTCGGCGAATTCCGACTACAGCAGATATGGTGAGTCGCATGTGTGGAATAGCAGCTAGTGTACTGAAGAACGGAGACGTCGGGCCAGTACTCTTTGACTGCCTGAAAAAGCTCGAGTACCGAGGCTATGATTCGGTTGGAGAAGCTTCCATAATCGACGGCAAGATTATCGTCAAGAAAGACAAAGGGAAGATCTCTGAAGTCGAGAGAGAACTTCACATTAGCGACCTGCGCGGCAACGTGGGAATTGGACACACCCGTTGGGCAACCCATGGAGCACCCTCACGAGAGAATGCACATCCACACACCGACTGCACAGACACTGTGGCGGTTGTTCACAATGGAATAGTCGAGAACTTCATGCAGCTCAAACAGGAGCTGGAAGCAAAGGGTCACAAATTCAAATCCAGGACCGACACAGAAGTCGTAGCACATCTCGTTGAAGAGAACCTTCGAAACGGAAGAAGTTTTGCGGAAGCGGTACGTCTAGCCGCTAACAAACTCACGGGCGCTTATGCTCTGGCGTTCATCTGCACATCTGAGCCCGACAAGGTCGTATGTGTTCGCAAGGAGAGCCCGCTTGTGATTGGGACGGCTGCCAACGGAAACTTCTGCGCCTCTGACATCCCCGCATTCCTATCGCGAACAAACCAAGCCATTTTGCTGGAAGATAACGAGATGGCAATCCTCACAGCGGATCAGGTCAGAATAGTCCAAATAGAAACTGGTGAAGCGGTTAATCGGAAGCCCTTCACCGTCGAATGGAGTATCGAGACTGCACTCAAAACGGGATTTCCACACTTCATGCTGAAAGAGATTCACGAGCAACCGATGACCGTTCGAAACGCCCTTCGAACTCATCCGATCTACATGGATCTCATGGCGTCAGCAATTAACAAAGCCAAGAAGGTCTTTCTTGTCGCCTGCGGAACTTCATATCACGCTTGCTTGGGCGGCGCCTACGCATTTTCAAACCTTGCCAAGGCTGAGGTGACTCCAGTGGTTGCCTCCGAATTCATCGACGGTCACGGAGCACTCGTCGATGGGGACACCGTCGTACTCGTCGTGAGCCAGTCCGGGGAGACCGCGGATACGTTGAGCGCTGTGAGAGGGGCGAAAGATCGGGGGGCCACAATTCTGGGAATTAGCAACACCATGGGTTCAACCCTGACCAGACTTTCAGATGTCTACATAGGTCAAAACTCAGGTCCGGAAATGGGCGTGGCTGCAACAAAGACATTTACCGCGCAGCTTTCGGTTCTCATCAAACTCGCCGTGGTGCTGGCACGCAAAAGAGAATTCTTGCGCAAAAGTGAACTTGAGACCATAGAAGCCGGTTTTCAGCAACTGCCCAATTGGATCTCAACGGTTCTCTCAACCCAACAAGATTCCGTCAGGCGCATCGTAGAGAGGTATTCCGACCGCTCTAGTCTCTGCTTTCTGGGGAGGGGGATGAGCGTTGCAACTGCGCTAGAAGGGCGACTGAAGTTGCTTGAACTCTCCTATCTTCCAGCAATTGCCTATCCTGCCGGCGAATCGAAGCATGGGTTCATCTCCGTTGTTGAAGAAGGATATCCTGTGATCTTTGTTGCACCGAGAGACGAATCATATTCGAAGATTATCGGAAACGTCATGGAGATGAAAGCCCGAGGCGCGAAGATTATCAGCATTGTAGACGAGAAGGACGGGGAAGTTGCACGATTATCAGACGATGTAATCGTGGTTCCACCAGGTGTCCCATCTATGCTAACTCCGATCGTGTTCGTATTGCCGCTGCAACTCTTCGCCTATTACATGTCTGTCGGAAAAGGGTACGATCCGGATTTTCCGCGAAACCTGGCTAAGTCAGTCACAGTCCACTAACTCCGAGAACAACTTAACTACTGGTTATGTGCGACACTCGCAGAAGAGAGTGCAGATTTGTCTGAACAAGTCCAGGTGATACTCGACACTATGTCCAAGACCCTGTCACTTGTGACTGAGGCTGAGAAAGCGCAAGGTTCAGACGAGTCATCTTTCAAACTTCTCCTATGGAAGGCAGCCGCAGAAGCAGAATTCTTGACCTTTCAGATCTCAACCACCTACGGCCTAGCTGACTATGATCTTGGGGAAAAGGGCGAGGAAAACATTGATCCCGCTAATCCCCTAGAAACGGCCCGATCGGCACTGGAAGAGGCCAAGTCGTCATTGAAGTCGGATCCCAAAGAGGCATACCGAGTTTCTCGAAAGGCAGTGTCGATTCTGCGAACCACTTACGCCGACATCGATAAGCCGTCGAAACAGCGAGTCGTTCCCTCACCAAGAAATGAGTAGAAACTCTATTATAAGTAGGTCATTCCTGTTGCCTCGATCAAAAAGATGACTGAGTCAACGCCCTCCCAGCGAACGACTGTCACACTCGCAGGCGCAGGTGTATTCGCCGCACTAGCCGCGCTCCTGACACTCGCAAAGGTAGAGATACCCTTTCCTCTGATCCCATATCTCAAAATAGACTTCGCAGAGATCCCGATCCTAATCGCCTTCTTCCTCTTCGGTCCCGTGGCAGCGGTCATGTCCGCTGTAATTCACTGGTTATTCCTCAACGTGCAAGGAAGCGACGCCCCCCTAGGTCCAATGCTGAAGTTCACCGCAGAAATTTCAACACTCGGCGGCTTCTGGATAGGAAACCAAGTTTATCGCCACCTCAAAGGCGTAAAACCACACCCTACGCTCGCCCTATCAATGATGCTCGGCGGCGGAATGTTATGGCGAGTCGCCGTGATGACTGTCGCGAACTACATAATTCTGCTCTACATAGCACCAGTATTCTTTAACGCAGATTACTTGAGCTTTGCACGATTAACACTTGAGCAGACGACCGGTTTGCATTTCGCTGACAACGTAGCAGTGCTGGTGTACACACTTCTGTTCACCGCCCTCTACAACATCATCAATCTACTCATCGCCGCGGTGCCAGCTGGCTTGATAGTGTCACCCATCACAGCCTCCTTCAAACACATAACCTCAGTTGAAGCATGGCTTGCACGCAACATGCGCGCGTGACTGATGTTGTGCGACTCGGAAGCGATTGAATTCCTAACGTGAAACGCAGAGATTTCGACGGGAGAATGTATTTTCAGTCTGCCCGTCGAATGCCATCACAGCGCCGGCTGAAGGGCGCTCTGAACTTAAAGGATTCATCATCTTGCTGTTCTCCCCTGTTCTGTCCGCGTCATGTGATATCGGGAACCTCCCGATGCTTGAGAGAACCGCCTGAATCCATCCTGTAATCCCGCACGCTAGTTCATTTGCATATCGCCGTCCCTGTCCGACATGAACAACACAGTCGTGGTGCGTCTGCCGCAGAGTAACATGTTGTGTGTAAGAAACTACATACACCCCCCCACCCTCACCTCCAAGCGTGCGCGCCCAAGGGAACCCACTTAGAAACCCGTTCTGTCACCTCAACACCGAGGGAGCATCCACGTGATCTGAGCTCGCCAGGATAGGCGATACTACTTCAATTCCTCTAGTTTGTCTTCCTCAATCTGCCTCAGAACCGCGAGACCGAGAGCTGTCAGAGACACTAGATTATTACCCTCGGAAAATGTTGCTTGCAGAAAACCCTGGGCATGTAAACTGGCTATTTCCCCACTCAAGCCTTCCAAGGCGCCTTCCGGGGCCAGCTCCGCTCTCAAGGTCTCCTCTTTGACGCCGCTTCTTCCTATGCCCTTCATTTTCCAGAGAGCGACCAGTATCTTCTCGCCAAGCTCGGTCAGGTTGCTGTCTGGGGGCATGTTGAGCATGGGAATGGGCTCCCTGATTTATCCATGTACATGATACTTTGGTGTATGCAAATGGGAACATTAATATACCAACCTATCTTCCATACAGGTTGAACAAGCCATGGCAGCAGACGAAGCCACCGCATTCATGGAAGTCCTATCCAAGAGTCCACAACTCAAAGTTCTCACCATATTGGCCCAACGCCCACACGAAGAACTAACCAAAACAGAAATTGCCCAACGGGCCGGCATCGGACGTACAACTCTCTACAGAGTCTGGAATGACCTAGAAAGAATGAAGGCAGTTTCACCATCCAGACATGTCGGCGCCGTCACGCTCTACAGAATGAACCCGCAAAGCCCCGTCGTCCAATCTTTTCTGAGCATAACGAAAAGCCTCACTACAGTTACCGACGCCGTGGCCCGGATCGAGCAGCTTCGCAAACTAGAGGATTCTGCAAAATCGGAATTTGGAGAATCCGTGCCACCTGGCCCAAGCGTCTTGACAAAACTCATGCAGTCCAATGCCCTTTCCGCAGAGACTGCAAAGAAACGAAGTGAATTTCAATTCTCGCAGCGCGAGGCCGAGGCATTAGAGGGCCTTGTGAAGGGGGGCCTAGTCTTCGAGAGCGGCGGATTACTCTACCTAAGTCAACTAGGAACTCAGACCGCGCAAGGAGCTACAAGAATTTGGGGATCCGACAGTTCACAGTCTCTCGACCAGGCAATATCCACTGCGCGAGTCGCGCTGAATCTGATTAATCAAGAAATCAGAAGGCTCAAGGGTCAAGTGCCTAAGTGACCGGAAAGTAACTTCCGGTCTCCGTCCACCGTTTTTCCCAACTATCTCCGTTTTGTTATCGGAGAAACTTTAAGTTACGCGATCGCTTCGTGTGATTTATGCCGACAGATACGAGATATCTTTTCGTCACCGGCGGTGTAATGTCCGGAATAGGAAAGGGCATCACAACCGCTTCCATCGCGAAACTGCTTCAACTTAGAGGCTTCAAAGTCTCCGCAATGAAGATCGACCCATACCTGAACGTCGACGCCGGCACAATGAACCCCGTGACCCACGGCGAAGTGTTCGTCACAGATGACGGCGGGGAGATTGACATGGACTTAGGAACTTACGAACGCTTTCTCGATATCAACTTATCACGAAGTCACAACACGACGACGGGCCAAATCTACACCTCGGTCATCAACAAGGAGCGCCGTGGCGACTTTCTCGGACAATGCGTTCAGATAATACCGCATGTAACTGATGAAATCAAATCAGTGATCAGAAACATCGCCTCGAAAGTGGAACCAGACGTCCTGTTAGTTGAGGTCGGTGGGACCGTCGGCGACATCGAAAGCCTTCCCTACCTGGAAGCTGCACGCCAATTGCGATTGGAGGAAGGTCATCGAAGAGTACTATTTGCCCACGTAACACTGGTTCCCACTCTAGATGTTGTTGGCGAGCAGAAGACCAAACCCACTCAGCACAGCGTGCAAGAGCTGAGGCGAATCGGTATTCAACCAGACCTGATTGTGGCGAGAAGCAAGGGACCATTATTGTCTGGACCGAAAAAGAAGATAGCGCTATTTTGTAACGTCGAGGAGCAAGCGGTCTTCGCGTCGCCTGATCTTCCGACCATTTACCAAACACCCATGGACCTGGACGACCAAGGAATGGGGGAGTTTCTTGCTGACCGGTTCGGACTTGACCATCATTCTGTGGATTGGAGTGGTTGGAAGCGAACGGTAGATCGAATCTCAAACCCCAGCCAAGTTGTGCGAATCGCGCTCTGCGGGAAGTACGCTGAACTCGCAGACTCCTATGTTAGCGTGAATGAAGCCTTGAAGCACGCGGGAGCGGCATGTGATACACGAGTCGAAATCGAATGGATCGAGACCGAACTCTTTGAGAACGAGCCGTCCAACTGCAAGATATTGTCACGCTTCGACGGCGTTTTGGTCCCTGGCGGTTTCGGGTCCAGGGGGACCGAAGGCAAGATCGCAGCCCTAGCTTATGCTCGGGAGAACAATATTCCGACGCTTGGGATCTGTTTTGGATTCCAGTTGGCAATTGTGGAATTTTGTAGGCACTTGGGATTGAATGGAGCGAACAGCGTCGAGATCAATCCGAACACGCCTCATCCTGTGATTAATCTGATGCCAGAACAACTCGCAGTAGAGTCGAAAGGGGCGACTATGAGATTGGGAGCTCATGAGATTCGCATCTCACCAAACACCATAGCGAGTCTGCTCTACGGGCGTGAAGTAATTTCTGAAAGACATCGACACAGATGGGAGGTCAACCCGGACTACATTGAGCGGATTGTCAAGGCGGGAGGAAGATTCTCGGGACGAAGTATCGACGGAACTAGGATGGAGATCTTCGAGGTCCCAGACAGGTATTTCTACATGGGAACGCAGTTCCATGGAGAATTCAAGTCGAGACCCGGCAAGCCGTCGCCTCCTTACTACGGACTGATTAAGGCGGGGTTGGACAGGAAGCTCGGAAAGACAGCGCCCGAATTCACGCCGCTAATTCAGAAAGCAGTCGCCTAGCCTTCGATGTCTGTGTTACCCCTTGTCAAGGAAACCCAGAGCATACTGCGCTTTGTCATTTCCAATCCGCGCTCTATCTCTGAAGAACATCCTGTAACCTTCCCTGAGTGTCCGGAATCCCTTCGCCTCCATCAAACGAATGGCGTCTTTATTCCTCTGCAGACAAGACACTTCCGTAGGAAGCTCGCCAACTTCGGACAGTGCGAGATTTAGCATTCTTTCAGGTTCGCTTCTTGGCGGGTTCAGACAAACCCATGGTCCGAGTTCGCACATGTCGCGATATTCTCTAATCATAAGGTAGGATAAGCTGATCTTCTTCCGGGCGGAACCAACATACCACCCCGCTCTCGTGGCGAGCATGTCTCGCACAAGTCTCGACCTGTCCGCACCAAAAGCCCTCTTATCACCCAACAGCAACGCCTGCAGCGAAGGCGCATGATCAAATACGCGCCAATTTACCCCAGCGGCTCTCGATTTCGTTTTTCTCCTCATCCGGAGGAACGGCGCATCCTTCACGAAGCCAAGGTTTTCGTAGAAGTCTACGTTCTCCTTGAAACAATAAAGTGCAATATTCTGGATCCTTGACTTCTTCAGGAAAGCTACTGCATGGTCGACGAGATTGCGGCCGATGTGCATGCCCCGATATTCCCAGTCGACGATCACATTCCCAATCCATGCGAGCTTCCTGCCGTAGATGGTTGTTGTCGTGAGGCCCAATTTCTTGGCCCCTTCATATGCTATGAAGCAGCCAGCAGGAGTGAGCCTCAAGAGGCGTTGAAGATCGTTCCTTGTAACGCCCCAGTGTTCCTGCTCGGACAGTCGAACCGCGAACGGAACGTCTTCGATTCGCATCCTGCGTATTCGAAGCATTTTCAGCGTTCCTTGACTAAGCTATGGAAAGATTCTGTTTATCAAACGCGGGAAGGCGATAGAGTCTCGGATGTGTTCGAGCTTGCAGATCCACATCACAGTCCTCTCCACACCCATTCCGAAACCGGAATGGGGCACCGTCCCATAACGACGAAGGTCAATGTACCACTTGTAATCGTCTGGTTTCAAATCGTCTTCTTTGATCCTCTCGAGCAGCAGTTTGAGGTCGTGGATGCGTTGGCCACCTCCCGTGATCTCTCCATATCCTTCAGGTGCCAACAGATCTGTGGAGAGAGTTACTTTGGGATTCTTCGGATCAGGCATGTGGTAGAATGCTTTGACTGCCTTCGGGAAATGGCTGACAAAGAATGGTTTGTCGAAGCTCTCTGTGAGTATCTTCTCTTCTTCGTAACCTATGTCGGTTCCCCACTTGAAGTCGCGTCTCGATTTCTGGATCAGCTCAACGGCTTTATCGTACGTGATTCTGGGGAAGGGACTCACTACACTGGCAAGTTGCTCAGGATCGCGTCCCAGAAGTCGCAGTTCTTCTGGCATTTGATCTCGGAGGCGTTGGCAGACATGCGACACAAGTTCCTCTTCAAGGTGTATGAGTCCGTCCAGATCGAGCCAAGGCGCTTCAACTTCCAGATGCCAATACTCGGTCAAATGGCGCCTCGTTCGCGATTTCTCTGCACGGAATGAGGGAGCGACCGTGAATATCTTGCCGACTCCACAAATCATCGCCTCAGCGTAGAGTTGCCAGCTCTGGGTCAGGTAGGCCTTCTGATCGAAGTATTTGACTTCGAAAAGCGTTGAGCCCCCTTCCACTGCCGCGGTCACTAGAATAGGAACTTGAACTTCCAAGTATTCATGATCAGCAAGCCATCGTCGGGCCTCGTCAAGGAACCTTGCGCGAACCCTCATAACCGCTTGGAGTTTGGGGCTCCGTATCCACAAATGGCGATTATCAAGGAGGAAGTCGGGGCCATGATATTTCTTCGCAATCGGAAAACCTTCTTCCGCTGGAAAGAGAACAGTAACCATCTCGCCAAAGATTTCGTAACCATGAGGTGCACGAGGGTCCTTCCTCACGGTCCCCGAGATTTCGACCGTGCTCTCTATCGGCAACCCGCTCAGTCGTTCAAACTCCTTCGCGTCAGTCTGATCCTTCTTTAGCGTGCATTGAATGATGCCTGTTCCATCGCGTAGTTGAAGGAATAGGATGCCTCCGCTCGACCTGATGTGATGCAGCCATCCTCTCAGTAACACGTGGCTGCTGTCGAGTTTACCTGCGAAAATATCAGAAACCGTAGGCGTGTCCAGTGTCATGATGGTTCAATCCGAGAAACTTTCGGTGCGCCGAATAAGCAACGATGTGGACGTATACTATGGGACCTTGATAGGGGCGTTAAAGCCGTCACCCATGGGCTAGAGCACCTTCACAAAAGCAGTGAGTCCTCCGTATTTAAGTCGATTCGGGAATTGCCTGCGCCGAAAGCGATCTGTATCAAGCAGACTCCTTGCCGACATAACTGGTTCATTCCGAAGCGCATTAACAATTACCTCTCTCCTAGCTGTTTTACCCTCCGGGATTTATCTAAAATCAGAGTAACGAAGCAATGGTCTCCCTGTGATTGGTTGTTGTCGGCGTTGACGGGAGGGTTGCGGAAAAGCACGGCAGAGCTTGCGCGCCTATTCCAGACTCGGATGGATATGTTGCGCGATCGGTCTGACATAGTAAGGCAGCTGCGACCGCTTCAAACAGCCCACCTGCCCGATTTGAATGAAGCTTTGCCCGAACCTCGAGTTGCGGTCGGCATAGATGGCAGCATGGACTATGATGAAGTTCTTGAGATGATGCTGTTCTACGTCGCAGCCGCAGGATACAAGTGTAACTTCACGATCGGCGAAAAACAAGTCAGCTTTGATCTCCTCAATTCTAGGAGAACCGAGGAATTATTCGCCTCAGCAGTCGTTCCTCTTTGGGAGGAGGATCTTTTCAATGTGGTGCCTCACACATCCGAACAGATTGAAACGGATGTTGATTTCAGAAGAACAATGGAACGGATCCCCTTTGCACTTATGACAATGGCAGAGCTCTACCTTGCACTCAAAGTCGTCGCTGAGGATAGTATCCGAATCCTGTTTTTGGATAGGCCATTCTCGGGAACATATCCCTCACTCTACCGTGACGCCGCGTTCATGCTGCGCCAGAAGAGGCCGCTTGCACTGGAGGGGTTAGAAACAAAATCTGGTAAAGTCGAGAGAGTCGATCTACACATCGCAACTGTAATCGGGTCGGGATTAGGTTACGTGCCACCGCGAGGCATCTACCTTCGGTACGCGGCACTACGCTACCTAATGCACAACTCTGACGCAACCAAGAAGGATCTTGCAGCTGCTTTAGAACTGGGAAACGGGAAACTCGATGAGACGATGGAAAGGCTGCACGCCCTCAACAAGAGCGCAAGCGGTCAAATAATCGCACGGGAAGACGACGAACATATCTGGATCACAGACCAAGCCCGAACATCTTGGAGTAAAGTTCGCGCCTTGGCCTTCGAGATCGCGAACCGCATCTTCCACCGTTCAGAAGACTTCGATCATCCTCTGCAGATGGAGAACGGACGTTGGTTGTCGGTCACGGAAATGAATGCTCTCAATCTTATTCTTGTCGAAGCTCTGATCGAGGAAGCGAAGAAACGGAATGTTCTGATCATCGGCCTTGCGAAAGACACGACGGCCACAGATTTTACACGCGCAGCCCTCCCAACTTCACTTAAGCTCTCGAAAGAAAGTGTACGGTTGCCAGGCCTAAAATCGGACAAGGCTCTTCTTACCATACTAAGTACCGCAAATTCATCGCTTCTACCAACTCCTTGGAGAACTTTCGCCTATGACGGCTGTATGGCAACACTCATCGCTACCGGCCAGGCCCCGGGGCTAAAGGCTGCCCGAAGGACGATTACGCGCGAACAACTCTTCGTTCGCTGCTATTTCCAGCTGCGAAGCTTCCAATCTGATCCTGAGATTCGCGCCCCAGTCTTCCTCTATGACAGGCTCGTCCAACAAAATTACGACAACCAGTTCATTCACACAATGGATGCGGATGAAGAAGACAAACCTGTGGAATTGCATCTTTACATGGAAGCCAAAGGTGAGAGGAGCGGAATCGATGATCTAATCCTACTCATTCTGTCCGCTTGTGACAATCCTGAAGTGTTAGAAGCATATGGCCACAACCAACTCTTGTATCTGGCAGACAAGTTGGTTAAAGGTGAAGTTCAGTTGATGAAAGGCTTGCTCAGAGGTGTCGTAGACCTGGAACTCACACCCTTAGCGAGACGAGAAAAAGTGTTCTCCATAGCGCGCAGATTCCGTGATCTTCGGGCCGAGAGTGAGTCCGCCCGTAAACAAACCGCGCAAACCACAAGCGAGGTGCGAGTTCGATGAACGTGTTCAATGATCCAGAAGGCTGGGACGCACGACTGCGCCAGCAATCGCTCGTCACACGTTCAGCCCGAGCGCGCGGAGAAGAGATCTCTGTAACAAGTTCTCTTGGCGTCGTTGATGCAAGGTTCCAATTGAGCCTGCTTGACATGCTGTCGGATCCTGTGTTTCTGGCTATAGAGCGTCAGACTTCGCAAGGACTGACATACCTAATCTACGAGGCGATTGCACCTAAACCGACGCATTTCCAAGAGCTCGGCATGAATACAGCAACGCCCACGATCATAAGACGCGAAATGCTACAGACCATCGATCAGAGTTGGGGGAGAAGCGATGAGAGCTGGATCGACATCATCGCTGTTCCAACGCATCATCGAATGGAGGTCAACGATGGTGTCTCAGAGTTCAAGAAAACGAGACTCGGTGGACTTGTCGGGGCGAAGGTGCACATACTCTCTCGAGAAGCTGTTGATCAGTTTCTTTCGATCAAAGAGGGTGTACCAATAGGAGATCTGCTAGGCTTCGGGTTGCCACTGAAGGTCAATCTGGATAACCTTGTAAGATACCATTCTGCCTGCCTCGGTTTCACAGGTTCCGGGAAATCAAACTTCACTTCAGCCCTCATTCGAAAAGCGGTCGAGAACCAACCTGACTTGCGCGTCGTGATCTTTGACATAGCAGGTGAATACTTCGTTCATCTCGCAGACTTCTTCGCTAAGAATTGCATCTTTTACTCAACTGAGCAATTCGAGACGCTCGAACAGTTCATGGATTCACAAGTAATGCCCGAGACCCTGGAAGAAAAGCTCGGCAAATCGAAGTCCATTGCGGAGATAGTCCAGACGGTCATGAAAGAGGGCAGACTGCGCTATATCGAGACTAGCCGAGGGACCATGCTGACTCTTGGTTTTATCCTCGACAAGCTCGAAAATGTGGGGGATAGAGCTGGTGCCGCCCAGGCCGCCATCACTCTTGAAGAACTCAAATCCATCATCGCGCAGGAGAAGCTCAGAGCGGATACGCCCATCTCCGCCCTGAAAGGCGAAGCCCGTGACAAAGTCAAAGCCCTGATCGTGGAAGCCGCGACGCGAGCACCTGAAAGATCGGGATTGAAGAGCGATCTGGCTGCGATTAGTGACTATTTCGACCGCGCACCAGAACATGATACTGTGAAGCCGATCACTGCATCGGAACTTGCGAGGGCAGTCCTCGAAGAGAAACAAGCGACAATTAACGTGGTCTACATTCCTGACCCCACTGATGCTAGACTACTCGTGGCGCAGTTCATACGAAGCCTACTACACTTGAAGAAAACAGCCGGCAAGGCGAAACAGAAAGCGCTCGTGGTTTTGGATGAGGCTCAAGAGTACATTCCGGATAGAACACGCAGTGACGACCACACCGACATATCCAATGTCGCCGTCGAGGAACTTCTGCGCCAAGGTCGGAAATACAGAGCTCATTGCTGGTTGGGAACACAGCGCGTAGCCCACCTGAACGTTAGCGCCCTCCAACAAGTCCACAGTTACTTCATCAACGTGCTTCCTCGAATATACGATCGCATCACGATCGCGGACGCATTCGCAGTCAGCTACGACATGCTGGACAGAACTCTCGACCTTGACACGGGACAGTGGCTTTTCGTCTCTTACAAGGCAGCGAGAAGAAAGAATGTTCCAGTGTTCATTCAGGCTCCAGACAACGAAGTAATCTTGGCGAAGGCTCTAAGCGGATAGCTGAACTGCGATTCAAACCACCAGGCTCTTCTCAAGGCTGGATATTTCGCGCAGATTTGATATACTCACTATCGCTATTTGACGACTCGTGGCAGTGCAATGCCCTATTGTTCAAAATGTGGCAAAGAAGTACCTGCTGGCGCACAGTTCTGCGCGAACTGCGGCACCGTTTTGCAGGTTACCGCCCCCTCTATACCTTCTCAGCCATCAGCAGGATTCGTGCCACCCGCTCCTTTGGGAGAACTTGGATCCCGCATCGTGGCAGGCTTAGTTGACTACATCATAATCGGCGTAATTGCGGGCATTCTCTCTATACTTTTCTTCATTCCCGTTTGGGTGGTGACAGGGCCTGGGATGATTGGGCGGGGTGAGGTCGCGATGGGGTGGTTCAGCGGTATGTTCGGAATCATAGGAGTCATGTGGGTTCTCTGGCTGATCTATTTCACCTACTTTGAAGGAACCTCAGGCCAGACAATCGGCAAGAAGCTCACTCATATCAAGGTCATCAAAGAGGATGGCTCCAGATGCGACTTCGGCTCTGCGCTGATCAGAAACATCCTCAGAATAGTCGATCATCTCCCGTTCCTCTACCTACTAGGAATCATTCTGATAGCAGCCACCGAGAAGAAACAGCGTCTAGGCGACATGCTCGCAAAGACAATTGTGGTCAAGATCTAGCAAAAGTAGCGGGGCTTTCTCGCTAGGACTATGCTCAAGCAACATGCTCCTTGTTTGTTTCAGAGGATTCTCTCCTAGACTTCATCTCTTGTCGAATGACAACATGGGAGACTGCGTTGTAGACAGCTCCGCCTGCACCTGCTGCTACCCCTATCATCAGGATCAATCTGGCGAGCCCGTTCGAGATCCAGAAGAGAGATGTTTTCCAAGTGACGGGCAGCGTATCAGTAAGATGGGTGAAATCGAACGGGAACACCATTTGCAACCAGTAGGACGCAACGCACCACAAAATTCCTCCAACTACCTCCAAAGGGCGAACCGCATTCCTGCGGGCGATCAGGGTAGGCACGACAATGCTTCTATGCATATACACTATGAACGGTTTATCTTGAGGTAGTGAATAGCGCACGTCAAACGCAAGCGTTGGCTTTGGCTTTGGCAGCTGCAAACCAGCAATTAACCAAGAAACTCGCCGAAATGAAGTCTTTCTTAGAGCGCCGTATTAACCAACAGGAGGAAGAAGTCAATTCGTTACGATCTTTTCTGGAAGTGGTTGACTCACTGCTAGCTGAG
>Ga0209521_10000552_pt1 | contig 29302 bp, 33 predicted proteins | sample Rifsed19ft4_FD_184016 | JGI IMG/M metagenome (GOLD analysis project Ga0209521, IMG submission 184016) | Soil microbial communities from Rifle, Colorado, USA - sediment 19ft 4 (version 2) | ecosystem: Environmental > Terrestrial > Deep subsurface > Rock core/Sediment | place: Rifle, Colorado...
TTACTCATGCCGCTCGATGCGCCCGACAGCCTTCCCGAAAGGGACTACTGGGCTGTCGTCGCCTACCTCCTCGTCCGCAATGGTGTGATCCAGGAAAATGTCCCCGTGGGGCCTGAGACGGCGGAGAAGATCCTGATCAAGCGGTAGGCTGAATACCTCCCGCGGACACAGGGATGTTACTTCGACTTAGGCTAGCACAGCCGGTGTGTTAGGCGGTTCTTGAATCACAGGGGGCCTAACCCGCCGTTGCAGGCGGGGTGGCTTAGCAGCAACAATGAACGAACGCGTGGTGTCCCTCCTCCAGGAGATCGAAGCCTTTGGCAAGGCCAACGACGCGCGGGTCACGGACCGCTCGCAGAAGATGCTCAACATTACACCACAGACAGGGGAATTCCTGTCCATCCTCGTCCGTCTCCAGCCCGCAAAGCACGTCCTTGAGATCGGCACGTCCAACGGCTACTCGACCCTGTGGCTCGCGGATGCAGTATCCGGTACCGATGGCATCGTCGAGACCGTCGAAATGAATCCAGAAAAGGCTCGACTGGCGCGAATCAACTTCGAACATTCTGGCCTCTCTCGTTTCATCCATCTGGTCGAGGCGGATGCCGCTGAGGTGCTTGCGGCGGCAGCCGACTCGATCTACGATTTTGTTTTCCTGGACTCCGAGCGCACCGAGTACCTATCGTGGTGGCCCCACATCCTGCGTGTACTCAGGCCGGGGGGCCTCATCGTATGCGACAACGCCATCTCCCACAAACACGAGCTCGAAGAGTTCACGGCCGCCGTTCGGCGAACGCCGAGCTGCGCGATGTGCCTCGTCCTGGTCGGAAAGGGTCAGCTGCTGATCCTGAAGCATCGCGAACCGGCCTGAGCCAGAGCTCTTCTTACAGCCTGCGGAGGCGGGCGGCGAGGAGGACGGCGATGATGGTCATGCCGTCCACGATCTCGCCGGACAGGACCATCTCGAGCACCTGACGAAAGGGGAAGGGACGGACCTCGATGAATTCGGTCGCATCGCGGACCGTCTCCACTTTGACGAGATCCTCCGCCAGGAACAGGTGGGCCGTCTCGTCCACGACGCTCTTGCTCGTGTGGAAGGTGCTGACGGGGACCAGGCGGCCGGCCCGATAGCCGGCTTCCTCCGCCAGTTCCCGTTGGGCCGCCTGTTCGCGCGACTCCCCGGCATGGACCCCTCCCGTCGGCATCTCCCAGGTCACCCGCCGCGCCACGTACCGGTATTGCCGGATCAAGAGCACCGTATCGGGATCGACAAAGGGGAGGATCCCGACGCACTGGCCGCAGGTGACGACCCCGTAGATGGTGGTCCGTTTGTCGGGCAGTTCGACGAGGTCTTCCCGCAGGGAGATCCACTTATTGCTGTAGATGGACCGTGTCGAGAGGGTCTTCCAGGGTGTTTCCGACGGCCTGGTCATGTTGTCCGCTCCATGAAGAATCGGCGGGTGTGACGTGCCGCGTTCCCCGCAGGACCCGCCAGGGACGCCTTCAGGTGCGCGAGGTCCTCCGGGGTGTCGATGTCGAACCAGGGCGGAAGCGCCGCGACCTTGAGCCCTGTGCCCTCGGCCCGGCGGAACGTCTCCGGGACGACCTGGGCGGTGCTCCAGGGCATGTTCTCGAACAGCTCCCGGTGCAGGGTGCGGAGCCCGATCAGATAGTATCCGCCGTCCTCGCTGGGACCCAGGACGAGGTCGATCCCGGGAGTCGCAATCAGGTCAAGGGCCTGCTCCAGATAGGCGGTGGGCAGCGTGGGGGTATCGCTGTCGATGGCGAAGGCCGCCGCATGTCCCCTGGCGAAAAGGTGCTCGAAGCTGTTGGCCAGCCTGGCCCCGAGGTCCGGCCCGCGCTGCGGGACAAGCAGGAAGTCGGGCGCCACGCCTTCAAAGAAGCCCCGCCCGTCGGGCGGCGTGTACGCGATGGCGGGGCTCGCGGCCGTGAGGGTTCTCACCTGTTCGATCTTGTCGAGCAGGAAGCAGCGGTATAGCTCGGCGGCATCCCTGGCCGATAGGGGAGGAGACAGTCTGGTCTTGACCTCACCCGCCCGCGGCGCCTTGGCCATGATCGTGACGGCGTGTCGTCTCATATCGCTGCCCGATCCCTCGCGGTCGGCTATCGCGTCCAGGCCAGCCACAGGCTGAACAGTTTCTTGATCCACGGGGTGAGCCGCGTCCGGTTGTACGCATCCGCCGCCTGCCGGATGGCCTCGGCCTGGGTCGGGTAGGGATGGATGACGTTTGCAATCGTTTTCAGGCCGAGATTCCCCACCATGGCGAGGGTGATTTCGCTGAGCATCTCGCCGGCATGGCGGGCGACGATGGTGGCCCCGAGGATCCGGTCGGTCCCTTTCTCGACATGCACCTTGACGAAGCCGTCTTCCTCCCCGTCGGCGATGGCTCGGTCCACCTCTTTCAGGGGTCTGACGAAGGTATCGACCGCTATCCCCCTGTGTAATGCATCCCCTTCATGCATCCCGACGTGCGCGATCTCCGGGTCGGTGTACGTGCACCAGGGAATGACCAGCGCGCTCACCTTCTTCCGCCCGAGAAAGAGGGCGTTCTGGAGCACGATGCGCGCTGTGGCATCGGCGGTGTGCGTGAACTTGTGCGGCAGGCAGATATCCCCGGCGGCGTAGATGCGGGGATTGGTGGTCTGGAGGTAGTCGTTCACCTCGACCCCATGCGTGGTGTAGGCGACTCCCGCGACCTCCAGGTTCAGCCCTTCCACATTGGGCGCACGGCCGGCCCCCACGAGGATCTCATCGACCGACACGTCGGCGCAGCTGGCGTTCCCTTCGAACTGGATAACCTTCTCCCGCCCGCGGGCTTCCACCGTGAGGATTGTGCAGCCGAGGACGAGGTGGATGCCCTCGCGAACGAAGGCCCGCTGGAGGATTTCGGCCGCGTCGCGGTCCTCGCGGGTCAGGATCTGGTCCTGGGCCTCAAGGAGCCAGACCTCGGCCCCGAGGCGGCGGAAGGCCTGGGCCATCTCGCAGCCGATCGGTCCCGCGCCGATCACGGCCAGGCGTCTCGGCAACTCGGTGAGGGAGAAGACGGTCTCGTTCGTAAGATAGCCGGTCTCGGCGAGTCCCGGAATCGGCGGCGCGGCCGGACGCGCCCCCGTGGCGATGACCGCCCTGCTGAACCGGAGCGTCTTGCCATTCACCGCGGCGGTGTCCCGGCCGGTGAACTGGGCGTCCCCGAGAAAGACGTCCACGCCCAGCCCTTGGAATCGGCGAACCGAATCATGATGGCTGATGCGCGCGCGCAGACGGCGCATCCGCTCCATGACGGCCGGAAAGTCCGCCGCCGTCCCTGGGGGGACGCGCACCCCCAACTCGGGGGCCCTGTCGATCTCACCGGTGACGCGGGAGGATCGGATCACGCACTTCGAGGGGACGCAGCCGACGTTGAGGCAGTCGCCCCCCAGCAGGTGCTTCTCAATCAAGGCCACACGGGCGCCGAGGCCTGCCCCTCCCGCTGCCGTCACCAGGCCGGCGGTGCCTGCTCCGATCACGACCAGGTTGTATCCCGGTGCCGGTTCCGGGTCTTCCCAGTCCGGGGGATGGACATTGGAAAGCAACACCCTATTGTGTTCGTCTTTCGGCAGGATCTCTGGTACGTGCCTCACGGGGACGCTCCTACGTAATCGATGATCTTATTCCATCTTCGCTCTGACTTCCCTCTCTGTCAGTTTTCGGCGTGCGTATCGGATCAGGAACGCCAGGACCAGCCCTACGGCAACCAGGACACCCATCAGGGCCCAGGGGACCCGGCCTTGGGTCAGGCCCTCGGTGAATGCGTCTGCTCCAACGACGAAAAGGATGGTCGCGGGCAGCATGCAGACCCAGGACCAGATCACGTAGGTCCAGAAGGGGATCCGCGTGAGGCCGAAGCCATAATTGAGGAGGTTAAAGGGGAAAAGGGGGACCAGCCGAGTGAGGGCCACGATGATGGCTCCATGTTCTTCGGTGAGCCGGTCCAGCCTTTGGAATGTCTCATTGGACGACAGGCGGCGGGCCACCGCATCTCGGGCAAAGTAGCGCGCGATGAGGAACGCCAGGCTGGCCCCCAGCGTGGCCGCATTGATCACGACCACGACCCCGAGTACGGATCCGAAGAGGGTCCCCGCCACAACGGTCAGGGCCGACCCCGGGATGGCCGCAACCACGGCGGCGGCGTACAGAAAGAAAAAGACAAGAGGTCCCCAGGATCCCAGTCCCTCGATCCAGCTCCGTAGCGCGCCCAGCCGCTCACCGATCCCGAAAATCCTCACCAGGACGAGAATCAGCAGGATGGTGGCGACGAGCAGCGCCGGCCGCCACCAGTCGTGCCGGTTCTCGTGCGTGCCGCCTGTTTCCTTCGCTGCCATGCCGTGAGCCCGTTGACCTCATCGCGTCGTGTGAGTCGTGGCCGCCGTGAACCATAGCGCCCACGGATCAGGACGATGATGCGATCTCCCCATGAAGATCCAGAAGGCCTGCGGCGGCCCGGTCCGAGATGTTGATTGCGCCTCGGATCAATCGCATGGCATGTGTTCCCTGGGTGCGTCGCGGGTCCGCCGCTTAGTCACCGCTCCTCCTCCTCGTTATGAACAGGGTTGACCGCTTCCTCTAGGGTGGCGCGGCGGGCGGCTCCCAGCAGGGTGGTCTTGTCGTTCAGAATAACCCGGACCGGCATCGCGTCAAGCAACGGCTTCATCCGACCCTTGGCTGTGAAGGCCGTCATGAACGTCGATTCCTTCAGCTTCTGGATGATCTGTGGCGCGATCCCGCCTCCGACAAACAGGCCGCCCGTGGCCAAGACCTTCAAGGCCAGGTTGCCGGCCTCCGCCCCGTAGAGCGACACAAAGAGGTCCAGGGCGTCAGTGCAGAGCGCGCTTTTTCCCTCCAAGGCGGCTTGAGCGATGACGGCCGGGGGATCATCCCGGCGCAACCGTTCGGCGAGCCAGGCCGGCTCCTCGGCGCGCCCCGTATCCCGAAGGAACGTATAGATGTTGAGCAATCCCGGTCCGGAGAGGACGCGCTCGTAACTCACATGCTTATACTTTGTGAGCAGGTAGCGAAGCAGCTCCATTTCCAGGTCATTGCGAGGGGCGAAAGTGGCATGGCCCCCCTCGGAGGCAAAGGGTCGGTGCTGGGTGCCGTCCCAATAGAGGCCGGCCTCGCCGAGCCCGGTCCCCGCAGAGATCAGGGCCGCGTTGCCTGTGGCGTCTGGTGCCCCCTCGCTCAACACCGCGAAGTCCTTCGGCTCCAGGACGGCGATGCCGTAGGCGCTTGCCTCCAGGTCATTGATGACGAGCGCCTTCTCGAGACCCAACCGGGGTGCGACCTGGCGTGCGTCCACCACCCACGGGAGGTTGGTCGCCTTACACCGACCGTTCCGGACAGGTCCGGCCACGCCGAAGCAGGCCTGGGCAACGGGCAGGCGGTGGGCCGACACGAACTGTGCCAGGACCGATTCGAGGCTGGGGTGCTCCCGGCTGGAAAAGGTGCCTTCTACAACCAGCGTCAGGTGGCCGCTATCGACGCCGACGTATGCGAGTCGCGTGTTGGTCCCGCCGATGTCGCCGGCCAGGATCATGTCTCAATCCTCCCACCGGAAGATATCCTTCGGCACCATGTCCCGCAGGGCCCCTCCTTCATTATTATAATACGGTCTCCCGGGTCCTGATCGATCGCACTACGCCAGCGCCTGCCTGATGGCCGTATCCAATGTTCTCACGCCTGCGAGCACGTCAGCACCCAGGTGAACCCGCAGGACCCGCCGATTCCGCTCCGCCAATACCTGAAAGTCGCCGCGGGCCTGCGCCGCCTTCACCACGCCGAAGGTGTATTGCTGGCCGGGCACCGGCAGGTCCGCCGCATCGTCACAGGTGATCTGCACAAAGACTCCGGTGTTCGGTCCGCCCTTGTACGCCTGGCCGGTCGAGTGCAGCAGGCGCGGACCAAACCCCAGAGACGTTGCCACGCCCCTCGTGTCGCGGACGGCGTGACGCACCGCTTGAAGCCGCTCCTCGTGGGCGGCGTTCATCTCGACATAGGCCAGGAGCGCAAAGTAATCAGCAGTCGTGAGTCGATGCAGGTGCGCCCGGAGAGTGCCGACAAGCGACCGATCGCGCCCGGTCGCCGTGGCCAGCGCTGCGGCGTTCTTCTCGTCTGCAAACAATGTGATCCCGGCCTCTGTGAGGACTGGGGCCTCAGGCGGGAGTGAGCCGGTCTGTTCATACTCGGCGGTCAGCTTCCGCGTCGCCACTTTACTCGTCTCCACATCCGGCTGGTTGAAGGGATTGATCCCCAGGATCGATCCTGCCACCGCCGTGGCCATCTCCCAGCGAAAGAACTCCCGGCCCAGGTCATAGGGGTCCGCGACCGCGATCCGAACCACGGGATGCCCCGCCTTCTCCAGGGCGGCGACCGCCGCGTCCTGCTGTGAGTCAGGAGCCGATTCGAGGCGCACGTAGACGAACACGCGGTCCGCGCCGTACACCTCGGGCGGGCCCGCCTGCTCGCGGTCCACCGGGATGAGCCCTGTGCCCTCCTTGCCCGTGGATTCCGCCAACATCTGCTCGAGCCACGCGCCGAGGTCCCAAATGCCGGGCGACGGGATGAGCGTCACCTTGTCGCGGCCGTTTCTGGCGAGGACGCCGAGGATGGCGCCCAGGACCACGCCGGGATTATCCTTGGGCGGGACACCCGACGCGCACCTGTGCACCATCTCGTCGGCGCGGTCGAGGAATCGGCGGACGTCCAGGCCCATCACGGCCGCCGGCACCATGCCGAAATTCGAGAGGGCCGAGTACCGGCCGCCGATGCTCGGGATGCCGAAGAAGATGTGCCGGAACCCATCGCGCTCGGCGACCTGCTGTAATTTCGATCCCGGGTCCGTGATGGCGATGAAACGATCGCCCACCTTTTCGGCCCCGATGACCTCCTTGGCCCGCTGGAAGAAGTACTGCGTGAAGATGTTGGACTCCAAGGTCGTTCCCGACTTGCTCGACACGATGAACACGGTGCGGGCCAGGTCTACCTTCCTCTCGACCGCCCTGATCTGAGCCGGATCAGTCGAATCAAGGATGTGGAGTTCGGGATACCCGTGGATCTCGCCGAATGTCATCTTCAAGACTTCCGGACACAGGCTTGAGCCACCCATCCCCAGCAGCAGCGCGTGCTGAAAGCCTGCGCCCTTGACCTCCTCCGCAATGGCGGTCAGGTGACCGATCCGGGCCAACTGATCCTCGGTGATGCTCAACCAGCCGAGCCACTTCCCCTCGTCGGTCCCTGTCCAGAGTGAGGCGTCCCATGCCCACAGCCTCCCCACCTTGCCGTTGATTCGCCAGTCGTCGAGTGTCTCCGCGAGCTGGGACGTCAGATCGTCCGGCAGGGTGGTGGTCTGCCCGGATGGGCGGCTCATCGACCCGCCGTCCTTTCTACCGGAGCGACGACAGGAGTCAACTCCCCGGTGTCGCCCGTCCGCCCGACCAACTCGCCTTCGCCGGCGGTCCCGGGTGAAGGCGGAACCCGGCTGGGTTCGGGGTGGGGTGCGCGGGCCCGGAGCGACTCCCAGAGGCTCATGCCGGCCACCGTGGCGAAGCCGATGGAGTAGAGGAGAAGGAAGGGATCGATGAGGAACCGGCCACGCCGGAGGAACAGGGATACCCCATAGAGGCAGTACAGGGCCAGGAGCGCCTCAAGGAGGCTCAGCCAGGGCACCGGGGCGCGATATCGCTTGCCCACCCATGTGTCCGAGCGTTTCTCGATCCGAAATTTCGGAGTCCGGATGAAGGCCCCCCGGACATTGAGCAGCGCCTCGAGGATGGCCTTCGTGTTGTTCAGCGCAATGCCCGTCCCGAAGACGAGCAGAGCAGGAAAGGCCCAGAGCCTCCGCGTCCAGTCGGGGTACAGCTGCATTTGGGCGTACAGGTACATGCTGGACGGCCCGAACGTCGCCACCGAGAAGAAGGCCGCGACCGCCAGGAGGTGCTCCCGGACCGTCAGGAAGCGCTCGGATTGCAGGAGGAGGGGTGCGCTGAGGACGACCACGAGCATCAGGGGATGCACCATGTAGTTCGTCAGGTGAAAAACCGCCTGATACTTCGTGAACAGAGGGAGATCTGCCCTCAGGATCCGGGGGACGAGCTTCCTGGCGGTCTGAATCGAGCCCTTGGCCCAACGGTGCTGCTGGCTCCGGGCGCCGGTGAGTTGCACGGGGACCTCGGCCGGGCAGACGACCTGCGGCAAAAACTTCATCCGCCATCCCTTGAGCTGGGCCCGGTAACTCAGGTCGAGGTCCTCCGTCAAGGTGTCCGCCTGCCATCCGCCCGCGTCGTCGATGGCCGTCCGCCGCCAGATTCCGGCGGTGCCGTTGAAGTTCATGAAGAGGCCCGACCAGCAGCGGGCCGCCTGCTCGACCCAGAAGTGGCCGTCGATCCCGAAGCTCTGCACCAGGGTGAGGAGCGAGTAGTCCCTGTTGATATGGCCCCACCGGACCTGGACCATGGCGATATCGGGATCCTGGAAGAACGGCAGGGTCTTCATCAGGAAGTCCGGGGTGGGCACGAAGTCGGCATCGAAGATGGCGACGAACTCGCCCCGGGCACCCGCCAGGCCGTCCCTGAGTGCTCCCGCCTTGTACCCGGTGCGGGTGGTCCGGTGGAGCAGGGTGATGTCGGTCCCCGCCCGGCGGTAGGCTTCGATGAGCTCACCGGCGATGGCCGTCGTTTCATCCGTGGAGTCGTCCAACACCTGGATCTCGAGCTTCTCCCGCGGATACTCGAGTCGCACCACGGCGTCGATCAGCCGCTGGACGACGTAACGCTCGTTGTAGATCGGTAGCTGCACCGTGATGACGGGCAGGTCCTGACCGGGCTGCTGCCAGCTCCGCCAGACCTCGTCGTCGGCCTGCAGCATCCGCTCCCGGGTGCGACGGTGCAGATGGATCATGATGTAGCAGTTGATCCCATAGAGGAAAAGGAGGAAGAGGGCCGTGAAGTAGAGGACGAGCAAGCACCCCATCAGCAGCGGGGCGGCAGTCATCGGAATGTCTCCGCCATCGGCCTCATGCCCCTGGCCGCTTCCGTCGCGGCGCGGCGATGCCAGAGGGCCTGGAAGACGAGGAGCGCGACCAGGGGGACGAACTCACCCAGCCGAATGCCCAAGGGGAGGAGCTCAGGCTCCTGGAGGTACTTCACGTAGGAGAGCGCGATGGCGCCGGTGAGATAGAGCCATCCCCATGTCGGGAAGAGACAGAGGAATGGAAGGATCCAGATCAGGTACCACGGGTGAAGACTCGTCGGCAGCAGCACGAGGTACGCGCTCACCATGAGATACCCGCGCCACAGAACATCTGCGTCCTGCCACCGGCGGGCGAGGGTGAGTGCCACGCCCGCGAGGAGGGCGGTGACGAGGAGGATCGCCACCGGGCGGGCTGAGGCGGTGAAGGGGCCGAGGACAAAGGCCAGAACATCGCGGAGCCCGACGTTGAAGTCCTCCTCGGCGGCGAAGTAGCCCGGGAAGAATCCCAGCACCTTCCCCCCCGCGCCGATGAGGTACGGCAGGTACCCCGCAAGGATTGTCGCGGCAACGACGAGGGGGAAGACGCGGTTGCCCCGCCGGACCAGGGCGGGGAAGAGGACCGCCGGATACAGCTTGATCAAGGTGGCGGTTCCGAGCGCGGTGCCGGCGAGGAACGACTTTCCCTCCATGCTGGACAACAGGGCGAGCAGGACGAAGGGGAGCATCAGTGCCTCGAGGTGGCCGCTTCCGGCTAATTCAAAAATGACGAGCGGGGACCAGGCGTACAGGAGCACCCTGTCCGGATCGATCCCCCTCCTCTTCAAGAGACGGATGATGCAGACCATGGTGCCACAATCGAAGAGGATCATGATCCCCTTCATCCCGGTGACGCTGTCGGGGAAAAGAGTGGTGATGGCGGCAAAGAGCATCTGCGCGCCGGGCGGATAGATGGTCGGCGCCTCCGGTCGATTGATGCGCGGATACACGTCTTCGTCCCGGAGCGCACTGAGCTCCGGGGCTGACGGAGGGTAGAGATACGGATTGATTCCGGCCCGCTGGACCCGACCGTCCCAGACGTACCGGTAGAGATCACTGGAGAGAACGAGGGGGGCGAAGAGCAGGGCCGCGCGGAAGAGCACGGCGAATCCCACGATGAGGGCGAGACACGACGGCCCGGGCCGTTTTCGGAACACGGCGGCGCCCGCGACCCCGTAGAGCGCGAACAGGGTGAGATACAGGAACGGGTACGCGCCGAGCGGGTCGCCTTCGCGGGCGGTGAGGCCGAGACGGTCGACCAGCGGCGCCAGCCGGAAATTCAGGGCATACAGGAGCCCAGAGAGTGTCCCAAGACCGGAGAAAAGAACAAGAGCACCCTTCCTCCCGCCCATCCGCGCGCCCTCAGACGAACCGGAGGAGCAGGCCCAAGACACCTGTCCGCCGCGTTGGGGTGGCGGCTGTCCGGTCCGAGAGGAGCCGGTCGATCCCCAGGCACCGCCCTGCCCGGCTCTCTGCAAAGACCAGGTGGGGTGCGATGAGGAGAAACCAGATCCAGCCCCATTCCCCGGGGACGGAGTAGCTTCCCAAGGCGATGTTGAGCTGCCAGAACGCCCCGCCAAGGCCCCCGAGGACCGTGAAGAGGCCGACGAGCAGCGAGAGCCCGAGGGCGACCTCCGTGAAAAAGCTCATGGTACCGAAGAAGGTGAAGTTGGGAAGGACAACGTTCTGCAGGAAAGCCTTGTACCAATCAAAGGTCGGATGGTTAATCTCCTGCCAGATCCACCCGTACAACCATCCGAACCGCTGCCCATCCTGGATGACCCACGGTGCCTTCTGCCAGGCCGCGTGTATGTACAGGATGCCGAACCCCATGCGGAAGAGCGCGAGGGAAAACGAGGGGCTGACTCCACCCGTAGCTTCACTTTTCAGGTTCATCGTCCTCTCCTTTCATCCGTTCGGCTGAGCTCACGGCCGAAGCCCTTGATCCCTTTTCCGTTCATGCGTCAGATGCTCCAGAGTAATCCGCACCCGCGGCAGGGATCGGGAGGGCTGTCGCTCTCGAACGCTTCTCGAAATTGCCGGTACCGCTCTCCGTTCCAGAGGCCGGCAAAGTCCTCGGTGAAGGCATTGCCGAGCATCGCACCCCGGTAGTCCTTCGCCGACCAGGGCGAGATGCAGCAGGGGAGGACATTGCCGTTGGCCGTGACGTAGCTCAGCGTCCATGGGCGCTGGCACCCGGACCAGGGTCGCTGCTCGAGCGCCGTCCCCTTGAGGCTCTCGAGGGGGGTCGTGAGCCCCGAGGCCTTGAAGCCGATATCGAAGGCCCGGGCGAGTGCCGTCGCCTCCTCGACCAGGCGCTGCTCCCGCTCGTGGAGCGCCCGGTGGAGCGACTGCTCGGCCACCGCGAGCCCCTGACCGTTATAGACGAGCCGCTGCACGTACACCTCAGGCACCCCGAGATTTACAGCGAGCCGCACGAAGGCCGGCAGCTCGTCGAGGTTTGCCTTCATGGCGGTAAACCACAGGGACACCCGCGGCGTCCGCTCGTTGAGTTCGTGCTGGAGCTGGAGCAACTGCCGTACGTTCTCGAGGACCCGGTCGAACTGATCAACACCCCGGATCCGCGCGTACATCTCCCGGGACGCGGCGTCCATCGAGACCCGGAATTCGTCCAGGCGGCTCTCAATGAGCTGGCGCGCCCGCGTCGGGGTGAGCGCGATGGCGTCGGAATTGAAAAGGACCGTCGCGCCCCTGGCCTTCACGTACGCGACCATGGCGAAGAGCTCCCGGTTCAAGAGCGGCTCCCCGACGCCGTGCAGGACGACGCGCTCGAGGACGGGGAACTGGTCCACGATCCCTTTGAGCTCCGCCAGGGTGAGGTCCTTCGGAGGCTCGAGCGTCAGGAAGGTCCGGACGCACGTCTGGCATTTCGAGTCACAGCGATTGGTCGTCTCGAGATACAGCGTCCGGGGCAGTGTCGGCACCTCCGCGGGGCGCTTGGTCTCGCTCATATTGTCGCTCATCACTCAGTCCTCATCACTCGTGACACGCCCTAGCGTGCCGAGACGACGGTTGTGCAGGCGCTGCCGACCTTCGGAAGATCCTGTCCCGTCGCCCGCTCCCAGTCGATGACGATGCGATCTCCCCGCGCAAAGGCGCAGTACGGATCGGGGGCGTGAAGATCGCCGGCGAGCGCCCGCCTCCCCGCGCAGCCGCCTCGACAGGGGCACCCGGCGCACACCCGCGGCACCTGCCTCGCCTCGCAAAACTCCGGGGCCTGAACGATCTCGTCTTTGAGGGTTGCGAGATCGGCGAGCGTCAGGCGACTCTTGGGCCAGTACGTGCAGGGGAGGATTCGCCCGTCCGGGGCCACGCGGACCGTGGAGCGGCCGCACCCCGGACCGGCGAACCCCTCGAGTCCCAGCACCGCGGCCAGGACCGGCTCGGTGGTGGTCACCAGGCGCGCCGCGCCCAGCAGACCCTTGAACCCCTCCCAGAACTGATCGTACGTCAGGGTGAACCGATCGGTCTTCGCGGGCTGATAGATGTTGACGCGGAGGTTGGCGCCGACCGCGGCGGCGACCGCGGCGAGCTCACCCAATCGGTTGTAGTTGATGCGCATCATGACTGCGGTCACCGTGATCGGCTGGCCCAGGTCGGCACACCGCTCGATGGACCCCATAACCGTCCGCCAGTTGCCGCGTCCCCGAAAGGCGTCGTGCTCCTTTTCCGTGGGGAAGTCCAGCGAGAACTCCACGCTGTGGAAGCGCTTGACCCCCTCGTCCGTGAGGGCCTCGATGCTCAGGCCATTGGAGGTCACCGTGGTTGTGATCCCGCGGCCCCAGAGGTACTCCAGGATGGCGTGATACTGGGGGTGGAGGCCGTTTTCTCCCACGCCGAGGTTCATGGACCTCACCGGGATGCTGTCGCAGACCCGCCGCACATCCTGCAGCGTGAGGCGGTCGATCATCATGTCCGGCCGGTAGCAATGGGGACAACGCAGATTGCATTCGTTCGTGAGGCCGATGCCGACGGAAAAGCCCATCACCTACCTTCTCCAGGCATACCGCACGGTGGTGGAGAGCAGATGATACCCGGCCAGGAGGCTTCCCTTCATCGTCCCTGCCACCTTTGACCGCCCGATCCTCTTGCGACAGCTCACCGGGACATTGACGACTCGATAACCCTTCTTGGCCGCCTTGACGATCATCTCCACCGGCCATCCGTAGGTCTGGTGTTCCATCCCGAGATCCCGGAGGACCGGCGCCCGGATGGCGCGGAAGGGCCCGATGTCCGTCAGGGCAAGGCCGTAGAGCGGCCGAAGCATCCACGTGACGAGCCGGTTGCCGAAGCGCTGATGCGGCGTGAGCGCCCCCTCTTCGGCCCGGCCGTCCACCCGTGATCCGACCACCAGATCGGCGCGGCCTTCCAGGATCGGTCGGAGGACGACCGGCATCTCGGCGGGGTCGTCGCTTCGGTCGCCATCGAGGAAGACCAGGATGTCGGCGTCCTGAGCCGCCAGCGCTCCGGCCAGACAGGCCGCGCCGTAGCCCCGGATCGGCTCGCGAATCACCCTGGCGCCGCCGGCTCGGGCCACCTCCGCCGTCCGATCGGTGCTGCCGTTATCCACGACGATGATCTCCCCCACGAGGTCCCGCGACACCTCCCTCACCACCACCCCGATGGCCGCCTCTTCGTCGAGCGCCGGAATCACCACGGCGATGCGCACGGGTTGCTTCTCCTGGCTATCCTGTCCGCCTCCCCCACAGATGGAGGTAGCGGGCAATGTCCGTGAAGGGGGCGCGTGCACCTGCCTCCACCTCCAGCCGGAGGAGCGCGTTGAAATGCGAGGGCTCCTCCAGATCGCGGGACTCGAGATAGTCGGCAGCGACGAAGATACCCGCGTGCCCGACGGCCTGGATTCCCGCGGCCTCCAGCTTGCTCCGGAGTGCTTCGAAGGTCATCGCCGTCCGCGGGAGACCAAAGAGGGAATCCGCGGTCCCCGGGTTCGCGAGGGCCGTGCGCGCCTCATCGAATGTGCCGTCCCGGATGGCGAGGCGCAGCGGTTCCTGCCACCGGTTCAGCGCGACCAGGGAAAGACATCCCCCTGATCTCAGGAAGGCGCTGAGGAGCGGCAGCGCACTGAACGGGGCCGGGAGATACTCGAGCAGCGTATGGCACAGGACGAGGTCGAAAGTCTCATGTGGCAGACGTGCGGCCGCCTCCTCGAGCGTCCCGGCGATGAAGCGGGGTGGAAACGCAGGCGCGGGGGTGAGGGCCTGTGCATTCTCCCGGGCGAGCTGCAGCATCTCCTCGACCGGATCGAGGAGCGTGACCGCGTGCCCGGATGCGGCAAGGCGGAGGGCCACTTCTCCGGTCCCGCAGCCGACGTCGAGAACATCGAGTCGGAGGGGCTCGGCCCCCCACGCCTTGACCATAAAGATCCCGAGTTGATGCCAGAGGATGTCGAGGCGGAGGCGTCCATGGGGACTGTCCAGGTACGCCTTGTAGGCGGAGGTACCTTTTCCGAAAGTCATGACTGATGGCGTGAGCATTATTGAGTGTAATGCACAGGTCATCCGCTGGGAGCAAAGACGAATGGGTATCCCGTCTATAGTAACCCACAACAGTGTTGTCAAGCGCTATTTCCGCAAGAGGGATCCGGAACGGCCGCCTATCGGTTAGACGCCGCCAGGGACGGAGGGATGCGGAGAATTTCCCGTGCGGCGACCGGGGTTGCCAAAGCCTGCGCGGACCGTTAGTATAGAAGATGATGATCGGGGAGAGGAAGAGGCCAGAGGGACAGGGCCGGGACAGCACGGGGCGAGGATAGACGTTGACGGAAGCGGCGCAGGTATCGATCCTGGTGGCCATGGGGGCGGGTCTCCTCTCGTTTCTTTCGCCCTGTGTCCTTCCTCTCATTCCCTCCTACCTCGCCTTCGTCGGGGGCCTGTCGCTCGATGAGATCCAGGAAACGGTGTCATACACCAAACATCGACGCCACCTCCTCTTGCGTTCCCTGGCGTTCATCGCCGGCTTCTCGGCCATCTTTATTGCGTTCGGGGCCTCGGCGACCGCGCTGGGGCAGCTTCTCTTTGATTATCAGCTCGTGATTCGCCGGGTGGGCGGGGTGTTGGTCATCCTCTTTGGACTCCACATCGCCGGCTGGCTCGCCCTCCCGTTCCTCATGCGGGAGAGGCACCTGGAGCTGAAAGGGCGCCCCGGCGGCTTCCTGGGTGCCTTCCTGGTGGGGGTCACCTTTGCCGCCGGCTGGATCCCCTGTGTCGGTCCGATCCTGGGATCGATCCTGCTCATGGCGAGCACTGCGCAGACGGCGGGCCAGGGAATCTTTCTCCTCGCCGCCTACTCGGCCGGACTTGCGGTCCCCTTCTTGCTGAGTGCGCTCCTCTTCAGTCGCTTCCTGCGATTCTTCAACCGGTTCAGGCGCCTCCTCCCGTGGGTGAGTCGCGTGAGCGGCGTCTTCCTTGTGCTGGTGGGACTCCTGCTCCTCACGGACTATTTCACCCTCCTCTCCGCCTTCGCCCTCCGGTTCACGCCCGAGTGGCTCTTCCGCCGCCTGTGATCTTGGAGGACGGGGGAACATTTTGCCCCCGGGCATCGTCTATCCCGGTAGGACGCATCCTTTCCGGCCTCTCCTGCATCTAAGAGACCGGGTGTGCTACAGGCGGAATCGGCCCAGGGGAGAGACGGCAGAGCCGCTGGGTTGATGGAGGGAGACATGGGAAAGCAGGGGAGCTTCTCTCGCTGGATATTCCTCAGCCTCTTGGGAGTGGTCGCCCTGGCCCTGTCGGCCTGGGCAGGGGCCTCCATGATCGGCACGCCGGCCCCGGAGCTTACCAACGAGGTGTGGATCAATTCCCGGCCGCTCCGCCTCGCCGATCTGCGGGGAAAGGTGATCCTCCTGGAGTTCTGGACGCACGGCTGAATCAACAGCCGGAACACCATCCCCCAGTTGGTGGATTGGCATCAGCGGTTCGGGGGCCAGGGTCTCGTCATCATCGGAATCCACACACCGGAGTTCGATTGGGAAAAGCCTGTGGCCGGGGTGAAAGCGGCCTGTAACGTGCTCGGGATTCCCTATCCGGTCGCTTTGGATAACGACTTTGCCACCTGGAACCGTTACGGCACCGAGTACTGGCCGACGCTGCACCTGATCGACAAGCGAGGAATCATTCGGCGGACCCAAATCGGCGAGGGGGGGTATCCCGAGATGGAGGCGATGATCCGCCGCCTCCTGAGCGAGTCGTGAACCTCCGGTATTAAGCACTTGACAAAAAGGGGGGGGCCGAATATAGTCCGCGTCGCGCTGTATACCCCGCCGATGCTCACAATCCCACGCGAAAGGGGGTGATCCTGTGAAGAAGGTGCTTGGAATGATGGCCCTGGTCGTCGCCCTTCTCGTGCCCGCACAGGGCGTCATGGCCGGCGATTCAATGAAGATGATGCAGGAGACCCAACAGAAGCTCGATAAGGCCATGAAGATGATGAAAGACAAGAAGATGAAGATGAACCCGGACCAAGAGAAGAAACTGATGAAGATGCTCGACGATCTCAGCAAGGAACTCGATGTACTCCTGAAGGCGACCTTCTAGGCCTGGTCGGCACGCAGTGTCCGGAAGGGGAGGGGTGGCTCACCACCCCTCCCCTTCTGCGTTATGGCGCTATGTCTCGCGACCTCATCCATTGATTTTGCCCGCCGAGTCTGCTAGAAGAAGCGTCATGAGCGCCGGAGGACGCATACGGATTCGGGTGCCCGGCTCGACCGCCAATTTGGGCTCTGGCTTCGACGTGTTAGGCTTGGCCCTGGGCCTGTATAACACCATCGAGATGGAGGAGATCGCCCGGGGGGTCGAGCTGACCGTCGAAGGGGAGGGGGCGGACCGTCTGCAGCGGGACGTGGAGAGATCCCTGGTGGTGCGGGCGGCCCGGGCCGCCTTCGCGCATCTCGGGGTTACCGCACCCGGTCTCCGGATCCATCTCAAGAACGCCATCCCCTTGAGGCGCGGGTTGGGCTCGAGCGGGACCGCATGCCTCGGCGGCGTTGTCGGCGCGGCGGAGCTCGTCGGCCGGCCCCTCGCTGTTGCCGACGTCTTGAAGCTCGCGCTCCCCTTCGAGGGACACCCGGACAACATCACCCCGTCCCTGGTGGGGGGTCTCACCGCCACCTGTGTGTCAGAGGGTGCGGTCCGATACGTGAAGATCCCGGTCCCCGATACCATTCGGATCGTCGCGGTGGTTCCGGACAGGGAATTGAGCACGGCGGAGGCCCGGCGGGCGCTCCCCCAACAGGTTCCGCTCACCGATGCGGTCTATAACGTGGGGCGGGCGGCCATGTTGGTCGGGGCGCTGGTCGCGGGCGATCTCGGTCTCCTCGATGAGGCGACCCGGGATCGGCTGCACCAGCCCTACCGGGCCAAGCTCTTGCCGGGAATGGAAGAGGTCTTCGAGGCGGGCCGTCGCGCCGGCGCCTTGGCGACCTTTCTGAGTGGGGCCGGCTCGACCGTGGTCGCCCTCGTCGAACGCGAGGCCGAGACGGTTGGTCGGGAAATGGTGGAGGCCTGGACAGCAAGAGGCATCCGCGCGCAGGCGAAGGTCCTCACGATCGACCTCGAGGGGGTGCGACTTTCATGACAGAAGGCGAGCAGGCCAGGTCCCTCTACTGTATGAGCTGTGGGGAGGAGGTCCCCACGTACGCGGTGGAGGTGGCGGGAGGGGCAGAGACCCGGTGTGCCCCCTGCGGCTTCACCCTGGAGACGGTCCAGACCCCCCTCGGTTCGGTCCTCGAGTGCATCGTGCTGGCAGACGACGAACTCCTCTTTCGCCAGCTCTTGAGCGACCTGTTGGTCGAGGAGAGGGTCGCCAGGGAGGTGGTCGGCTGTGAGACCGGTTCAGCGCTCCTCACCGAGTGCGTCCGGCGTTTCCAAGCCGAGCGCCCAATTTCGCTCGTCATCCTGGATATTGTGATGGCCCCCATGGATGGCGCCGTCGCCGCCCTGGCGCTCCGGGCTCTGGAAAAGGGGCTCGATCGGCCCGCTCCGGTGCCGATTCTCTTCGTCTCCGGGATGCGGGCGGACGACGCCATTCGCCGGATCGTCGAGCACTGTGGACCCGCGCTCTATCTGAATAAGGGCCAGGACGCCAGTCCACCTCGGCTGGCCCGCCGCCTCAAAGAGCTCATTCCACACCTGCTGACCGTGAGGTCCAGATGACCCCCGTCGAGAGCGGCCGGTGACCCTCCTGTCTCCCGGCATATCTCGCCGGGACTTCTGGCAGGCGGTGGCGGCCAATTTTCTCTTCTTCTGCAATATCAACGCCTTCAACCTCCTCCCCCTCTACATTGCGGATCTCGGCGGCTCAGAGGCCCGGATCGGCTGGATCATGGGGGTCTACAGTCTCGCCGCCATCGTCTGTCAGCCGCTCGTGGGGCGATGGGTCGAACGGTTCGGGATCAAACCCTTTCTCTTTCTCGGGGCGGTCGCGGGATTCCTCGCGTCGGTCGCCTTCAGCTTCCTCACAGAGCTCAGCCCGCTCTTTTCCCTCCTGCGCCTTCTGCAAGGGTTCGGCTACTCCGCCTTTTTCATCGCCAACCTGACCCTCATCACCGGGATCGCGCCCCCGGACCATCGGGCCGAGGCGGTCGGCATCTTCGGGATCTCAGGCCTGGTCAGCATCGGCTTGGCGCCCGCCCTCGGAGAGCTGGTGATTCACGCCTACGGGTATCCGCGGTTTTTCCTCTCCGCCTCTCTCTTCTCCCTCGGGTGCCTGATCGTGATCGGGGCCATCAAGCCACCCCCGATCCTCCTTGTCGCTTCCCACCCGGGCGACGGGATCAGCGGGAAAAGCGTCCTCTTGCCCCTGGGCATCTCGGGAATCTTCGGCGTGGGGGTGGGGACTCTTTTTGCCTTCTTTCCCCCCTTCGCCAGGGGCGTCGGCGTCGAGCGGGTGGGGGACCTCTACGTGGCGTACGCGGTGGCCGCCGTCGGGGTTCGGCTCCTGGGACGCCGCTGGTCGGACCTCTGGGGGCGGTGGCAGGTGGTCATGCCGGCCCTCCTCGTCAACGCGGCGGGGATCTTTCTTCTCGTCTGGCCGGGCCCGGCGAGCGCGCTCGTCTGGATCGGGATTCTCTTCGGCGGCTCGCACGGGCTGCTCTATCCGACGCTCATCGCACTGATCGTGGATCAGGTCCCCTCCGGTGGACGCGGGCGCGTGCTGGGCCTTTTCAGTGGCGCGATTGTTCTCGGCACCAGCTTCGGACCGATCGTCATGGGCGTCGTGGCGGAGCGGATCGGCTATCAGGCCATGTTCGGGATCACGGGACTGTTGCCGGTGCTCGGGGTCGTCGTGATCGCGTGGTCTTTTCGGCCGGGGCCGGTCGGCGCAGGCCCTTGACCCCCCCCACCTCCTGTGATACAAAAAGGCCGATAGGGCTCTCGGCGGGGTGCGAGGCGCCGGGACAGGAGGGAGTACAGCGGTCCGTTGGCTTCTGACATCGTCATCCGGGATGCCCGACCCCAGGATAACGAGGCCCTCATCGAGCTCGATCGGCAGTGCGTCATGGGGGGAACGATCCAGCTTGTCTTCGATCGGTCCCCCGATTTTTTTGCCCGCTCCCGAGCCTACGAGTCCTTCCGCATGTGCGTGGCCGAGCAGGAGGGGACCCTCATCGGGGTCGGGGGCGTCACCGTGAAGAGCCTGCGCGTCAACGGGATCAGACACCGGTGGGCCTACTTCTATGATCTGCGCGTGCATCCGTCCCACCGTCGCCGAGGGATCGCGGGTCTGATCGCGAATGCCCTGGTGGATGGGATCCGGGACGCGGGCATCACAAGCGCCTATTCGTTGGTCATCGAGGGGAATGCGCCATCGGAATCCTTTGTCGAGATGCGGGGCAGTCTCCCCTTCAAGCGGTGCGCCCTCGCGCTCCTCTCGGGTGAGGCGGGGGCCTCCCGGTTGGAGCGGATCCCGGACGTCAGCAGCGAGGTGGCCTCCCTCTTGGAAGCGACCTACCGCTCGTACCATTTCACGCCACCCTGGGATCCTGAGACCCTCCATGGTACGCTGGATCGCCTGACCCCTCTTGGATGGGAAGGGATGTATGGGAGGCGGGCGGAGAAAGGCTGGGGCTGTTGCTTCGGCCTCTGGGACTACTCGTCGGTGATGCAGATGACGTTTCGCGGGCGCGGGGCGGAGATGCACACCCGGCCATTCTTTCTGTACCCCTTCGGGTGGCAGGATCCGCAGTGGCTTCTCGACGGGCTGCGGGCAGCCCAGGCCGTGATCGCGAGTGGCGGGACCCTGCTCCTTCCCTACGTTCCGGGGGATCCGGTGAGCGCCGTGATCCCCCAGGACGCCTTTCGCGTAGGGATGACGCTGTATGTGCGGGGGCCCGCGCCAAAGGAGGTGCAGACAGACGAGTTCGTCTTCATCGATCCTGCGGATCTCTGACTGTGGGGTGTGAGGAGAGTGAGGCTTCACGGGACGGCGGACGGAGGATAGGCTCATGGACACGGAGGTTCTCGAGCGGATTAACCGCGGGATCATCCTGCGGACCGGAGCATACCTGACCAACGATCATTTCGTCATCTCCTCGGGTCGGCACGCGCGGGAATACGTGGAGAAGCGGCTGGTCACCACCGAGCCGGGCTTCACCGAGGGATTGGGAGACATCATCGCCACGCACTATGGCGCCTCCCCGGTGGATGTGGTCCTCACGTCAGGCATCGGCGCCACCGTTCTGGGGCACTGTGTGGCCAGGGCGCACCCCTCGCGGCCCAAGCTCTTGTACGCGGTCAAGGGGAAGGGTAGGGAGGGGAAGACGGAGGTGGTGCTTCCCCCGGAATTCTTCCCCTTCCTCTTCTCTGGATCCTCGACGTTGATCGTGGAGGACATCCTGACCACCGGCTCGACCATCCGGTCCCTGATCCGGCTCGTGGAAGAGCGGGGTGGCCGCGTGGTGGGGATCGGCACCCTGTGGAACCGGAACACGGGCATCAAGTTCGCCTGCCCCTTCTTCGCCCTGGTGAACAAGAACTTCCCCACGTATGTCCGCGAGGAGTGTCCCCTGTGTCGAAAAGGGGTCCCCCTCAACACCGAGTACGGTGGGCTGGCGGGTGCAGCGCCCAAGCGGAGTCGTGGTGCCCGCCGGGCGCGCGGGGCGGGTGAATAGGGTATGCACATCGAGGATGGCAGGGAGCTGATCGAACGGCTGGAGCGGGGGCCCGGCGAGGAGTTTCGGATCTTTGCCACCGAGGGGGGGATCGCCATTCAGCTCTTCCGGCGAACGCCCGGGGGGGAGTGGGTCCCCGGGGAGGAGCGGCTCGAGATTCCGGCGTCCCTCCTCGATCGCTTGCGCGAGATCCTGCACGAGGCCGAAGAGCGGCCCGCCCTGGACCCGCGAGCCGCCGCACCGCGCGCGCCCTTTGTCAACGCGAGTGAAGAGGAGTTCGGCCGGATCCTCGACTTTTACCAGATCGAGTGGCAGTACGAGCCCCGGAGCTTTCCGCTGGAGCAGAACGGCCAGGGAGAGGTGACCGAAAGCTTCACCCCGGATTTCTACCTCCCCCAATTCGATGTCTATATCGAGCTGACCACCCTGAAGCAGGACCTGGTGACCAGAAAGAATCGAAAGATCCGCAGGCTCCGGGAGCTGTATCCGGCGGTGAACCTGAAGGTCTTTTACGGGCGGGATTATCGAAAGCTGCTCGAACGGTTCGGGATCGTCCAAAAACAGTGAGCCCCGAGTGACCCTTCCGATCTTTCGACGTCGGCGGCCGGTTCCCCCGGGCTCTTCCCCTCTTTCTTTCTCTTGCTTCCTTTGGGCTTGGAGGGGATGTCTTGCTCCCGGGATCCCGTCCCGCCGGGTCGATCGGACTGACCTCTCGGGACTCAATGGGAAGTATACACCATGACCGCTCACATGTCAAGGGGGCCGTTGCCCGACGCCTGGGGCTTTATGGCCGACGAGATCGCCGAGGTCCTGGTCTCGGAGGCCGACCTGCAGGCGAAGGTCCGCGAGTTGGGGGCACGAATTGCGAGCGACTATGCCGGCAAGGACCTGCTGCTGATCACCGTGCTCAAGGGGGGGTTCATCTTTCTCGCCGACTTGTGCCGGGCCATCACCTTGCCGCTGACCATTGATGTCATGGCGGTGTCGAGCTACGGCCCCGGGGCGAGGCCGCTCGGCGTCGTCAAGATTCTCAAGGATCTCGACGAAAGCATCACGGGTCGCGAGGTCCTCGTCGTCGAGGATGTCATCGATACGGGGCTCACCCTGAGCTACCTCTTGCGCAACCTCCAGCCCCGGGCCCCCGCGAGTCTCAATGTCTGCGTCCTGCTCGACAAGCGGGCCCGCCGCATCGCGGACCTCCCCATCGCCTATCGGGGGTTTGAGATCCCGGACAAGTTCGTGGTGGGCTACGGTCTCGACTTTGCCCAGCGATACCGGAACCTCCCCTTTGTCGCCACGCTGACCAAGGAGGCCATGGACCACCTCAACCGTGCGTAAGGGGGTGGGCCGTGACCGCGTGCGCACAGAAGGGATCGTTTCCGGGAGTGAGGAGAGCGAGAAGAGCGCGGCGCGAGAAGGGGGAAGGCGTCGGGGCAAGCAAAGAGCCCCAAGTGACCCGTTCTGATCTTTGCTCCCAGGCGGCCGGTCCCTGTTTTCCTCCCCTCCGCTCTTCCCAGAGCAGGGGAGAGTATCTCGGTCACCCGAGCATCAGGGTCCGCCGGTCCCTCCGGATCACGAGACCCGGTTATGGAGATCGAATCGAACCTCTTGGGGCTCTACTGTGAATATAGTCGTCATCGTTTCCGCGTCAAGAAAAAAAATCGCACGTCGCAACGCGGCGCATCATCCAACACGATGAAAACCGCCCTCAAGAAGACCTGCTAACCCCTCAGTCCTCAGCACTCAGCCCTCAATGCTCAGTTGGCCCGAGACGTGCAAGGGGCTATGAGCGAAGCTGATCCGGCGAGGAAACAATGCTGCCGTTTCTGCTGTATGCGATCACGGGGTTGGCCACCGGGGTCCAGGTCTTTCGGCTCGTCATGTGGGCTGTCTGGGGGAAGGCCGTTCATCCCCTCGAGCACGTGTCCCTGCTTGGCTCGGTGGTGCTCATCACCGTGGCATTTGTCAGCCTGTGGCGGCCGCGCCCCGCGGCCTGGGCCGCCCTCATCGCGACGCTCTGCATGTGGAGCTTTTACGGGCCGGCCCTATACAAGAGCGTGGGGATCGCCGTCGCGTCGCGGGGATTCCCCCTGTTCATCTTCCTCCCTCCGGCCCTGCTGCTGGTCACGACCTGTTACGCCATTGGTGCCGGTCCCCTGCGAGAGAGACTGGATCGGGTGCCGGGCTGGCTCTTTCCCGAAGCGGCAGGCCGGGGCGTCAAGGTGGCGGTCGAGATTCTGCTGTTCATCGCGTCCCTCGCCGTCGTGGCCTCGTGGTTCTTTGTCGGCGTCGAAAGCACGGTGACGCATGACATGCGGTGGACCTATGGCAGGGAAAAGAGTGCGCGGGGCCAGCGCGAGATCTTCCTGGTCTACACGGATTTCCCGTACTATTACGAGCGGTTCTATTCAGAGGAGCTGGCGCGCTACCTCGAATCGCTCGGCCGCGACACCGTGCCCGTCACCTTCAAGGTGACCAGGGACTTTGGCAAGGTGCGCGGTTACAGCGTCCGCGAGGTGGGGCAGTGGACCGGCCGCAGCAAAGGCTGGACCAGCGGCGGCTCCGCCTGCGGCGGCATCCTTCCGCCGTGTCCTCCTGCCGGTCAACCTCGCCCCCCATCCCCCTGGTCCTAACCTCTTCCTTCTCACTTCTCACCAGGTACTAGCCCTTGAGTGCGGGCGCGAGCACGTCCTTCACGAAAGTCTCGAACGTGGTGGGCGTTGTCGTCTCCGCCGACCGCTTGGCCTCGTCCTTGAGCGTGCCGGCCTGGAAGGCCGCGTACATCTCGAGCATTGTGTCGGCCACGTTCTCGGTGGCACCCATGCCGATCATGGCCTCCTTCGCCTTGGCGGGCGGCACCTGGACGTGCCGGACCTCCTTGCCGATGGCTCGGCCGATGATCCTGGCGCACTCGTCCAGGCTGTAGTCCTTGGGGCCGTGCAGGGAAAGGATTTTGGGTCGGGAGGGCGCCGGGCCGGTGATGACGCGGGCGGCGCGCTCGGCGATGTCAACGGTGGCGATCATGGGCGCCGTGAGATTCCCCGAGAGGGGCATGAAGATGCTGCTCGTGTTCTTGATCTCGTCGAGATGCCAGAGGTGGTTCTCCATGAACCAGGTGGGGCGCAGGATGGTCAGTCCCTGCGTGGCCTGGGAAAAAATCTTTTCGGCGTCGTGGAGGCCCAGGATGGGTCCCGTCCCTTTGCTCAGGTGCGCGCCGACGCTGGAGAGAAGCACGGTGTGCTTGATCTTATTGGCCTTCACCGCGGCGGCGCCCTTCTTGGCGATCTCGACGTAGTAGGCGCGGTAGTTGGGGACGGCAAAGTTGGGGGGGCAAAGGAAGAAAAGCGCGTCGGCGCCCTGGATCGCCTTCTTGACCGAGGCAGCGTCGCCCAGATCCCCCTGGGCGACCTTCGCCCCCCTGGCCTGTTCTTGCTTGAGCTTGTCGGGGGTGCGGGCGAGGAGGATGAGTTCGTGGCGCTTCTGGTCGAGTAACCGTTTCGTCAGTTCCCGTCCAATGTTTCCCGTCGGCGTGGTAATCGCGATTCTCATGGCGACCTCCTTGTGTGGTGTTCATAGGGCAGGCTTTAAGCATCGCTCAGCCGCGCCAGCGGTGTCAAGCGACTTAGCCCGTCTGAGCCCCTCCTAAGTACGCCGTCTGGCCTATGGCGACGCTTACCACACAGCAAGAAATATACTTGATGAACATACGACGATGAGTATATTAAGTGTGGCTCGTTAACAATCTTCTGACCCGTTCCTTCGGATCCGCGGGACACCGGGGACGATGGAAACATGGCAGTGAAGCAATCCCTTGTTCCTCTTGAGCGCATTGAACGCGCCATCCTGCTCATCCGGGGTCAAAAGGTGATGCTGAGCACGGATCTCGCTGAGCTTTATGGTGTCGAACCCCGCGTGCTGGTGCAGGCCGTGAAGCGGAATATCGAACGCTTCCCCAGAGACTTCTTGTTCCAGCTGACCAAGGCCGAGTCTTCAAACTTGAAATCACAAATTGTGATTTCAAGTTGGGGTGGCGTCCGTCGAGCGGCCCCGTATGCCTTTACCGAGCAGGGTGTGGCCATGCTCTCCAGCGTCCTGCGGAGCAAGCGCGCCGTCCAGGTGAACATCGAGATCATGCGGGCTTTCGTCCGGCTGCGCCGGATGCTTGCCTCGCACAAGGACCTGGCTCGGAAGCTCGAAGAGCTGGAAGGGAAATACGACGCCCAGTTCAAGGTCGTCTTCGACGCTATCCGCGAGCTGATGGCCCCGCCCGAGCCGAAACGGCGCCGCATCGGATTCTTGGCGAAGCAATCGGAATAGCTGGCGGAGGTGAGATACATGGCCGCGCTCGATATTATCGCGACGATCTTCGCGCTCTTGATTGTGGTGAAGATCGTGGTTCTGCTGGTGAACCCACAATTGTGGATGAAGAAGGTCGCCGAACCGCTGTTGGGCAATCCTCTGTTGGCGACCGCCGTGTATGGGATCTTGGCGATCGTGGTCGGGTACTATGTGTTTACCAACCTGGATATCATCGACATCGCTGCGGTGATGGCGTTCACGGCCCTCGTGACGGGATTGGGCATGCTGCCGTATGCACAAACGCTGCTGAAAACCGCCGAGGAGATGTCGGCGACACGGTCAAAGCTGCTGCGGAACGCGTGGCTCCCCATCGTGATCTGGGTCGTGATCGCCCTCTGGGTCCTCACCTCCGTTCTTGCGTAGAACAAGACCACAAGTGCACCATGACCACCACCCCAAGTGTGTCAAGCACCACCCCCACCGTCTTTATCAATTGACACCTCAGGCCAAATGCCTTAAGTTAGCGCCAGCATTGCGCCTATGGCTTAGAGATTTGTAGGAACACGGCGATGGCAATTGTAGTCCCCCGACGCACTTGAGCAACCGAAGGGCGCCCTGAGCTTTACCCTGAGGACTATCGAAGGGTTGTCGAATGAGCACCGGGCGGGTCGTGCACCCCCGGTGCTTTGTTGTTTGGAAGAGCGGTGTTCGGTGGGCCAGGGGGGATGAGTCAAGCGCTGGATTGACCCCTTCGATTTGATTTCAGTTGAAGGAGAAAAAATGTCCATTCTAAGTGGAGTTTCCGCCTACTACTATATTATCGCGATCGGGCTCAGTTGTTACTACGCTTACCGGGGGTACGTGGGTAATTGGATTGCCATGGTCCGCGAAAACGAAAAGATACCTGTAGGACGTCGAACGTTCGCGAGATGGGAAATAATATCTGTGTATTGCGTCCATGATTTGCTTTTCCATTTCATTTGTTCCATTGCAGGGTTTCTCACAATGCTCGTGGTCAATAACCTCTACGAATCACTCGTTTCAGCACCGAGCTTTGATACAGGCAAGTCTGTCCTATTGGCATTCTCATTTTTATTTGGGATCATCGGTGTAACTGGCCAGCTACCAGCCCTGATCCAACAGGGGAAACTTCCCTACATGAGATAGCGCTAGTGGGGAACGGGCGGGGTCAGGCTGAGCTAGCCCCGATTTGACGGACACCTCAAAAGGGGACACAATCTCCGAGGAAGTGGCTCATGCGCCACCGGAAACGCTTTGCTCAAATAGAAAATGGGCTCTGACGCCATTTACCTACCTTAAGTAAGGGATTCGACCCACTTGCGCCTTTTGAGCTTTCGGATTCCTCTGACGTCCAGATATAGAGCTAGAGGTACCGGACACCTTTGGACTCGGCGCGCGCAGGGGGGGGATGAGCACATGAGCGAAGACAGGGTCGAGAAGTTCCTGACGACGGCTGAGGCCTATTCGAGGGCCCTCCGCGAAGGTTGGGAACATATAGGGTCGCTGCAGCAACACGAAGATAAGATGGTCGTATGGATAATTGGCCTTGCGGCCGGGGCCGTCATCGCGCTGCTAGCATATATCATCGACGTCAATAGGACCCCGCAATGGGCCTTGCTCCTCTCGCTTGGTCCGTTTGTTCTTGCTGTCGTCGCTGGAGTCGCTTACCGGCTAGTTCTAGCGGAAGTCATGGAGAGAGACATGTTGTTTGCGGCCAAGAAGGTCCACGCGCTGGAGGCGCTAAAGTTCAGGACATTTGAGGGCGCGGAGGGGTCGGACCAGCTCGCACGGGAGGTTCTCGCGATAATGGATGACAAGCCCGACACTCTTGCCAAGCTGAAATACCGGCTAGATCGGATTCAGCGAGTTGCAAACCGGCTTAGATTTATGCCTTATACCCTATTCGCCCTCGGCGTGGTTATCGCCCCTGTAATCTCGGTCTGCCTACGGTGAAGGGCGAGCAGAGAAAGGAAGAGGTCAGGCGACGCTACCCCCGATTTGACGGACACCTCAAAAGGGGACACAATACTCACGAGTTCAAGCAGGAGGCGGTCCGGCGCCTGAAAGAGCCGTAGTAACGAAATTCGACTCCAACTCCAGTTTCGTTTTCATGGACCTCCAACCATCATGAGAGCACTGTTAGCTTCAATCGCCTTGGCTTGTGCACTCTTTGCCGCCGTGCTAGCCACATTCATGTCTGCGCGTATATTTGTCGCTTCGTTTTTGTTGGGTCTTTTGAGTCTTTTCCTCCAGAAAAATGCGATTCTTCGTGTCGGAGAGCGTCGCGCGTTGATTCAATTCATGGTGTACTTTGAAGTCCTGTTCGCGGTGCTGCCGAATGCCTTCACTGCGTTAGTAATTAGCGGCTTTGGACCGGGGGGGTTGGGAATGATGGTTTTGCTCTCATTGTACTACGTGTTCCCGGCATCAATCTTCGGTAAGGAGCTGTTTCTTACAGAAATGGTCATCGCGCCGCATGGGGTTGGGGGTATCTTGGTGAGTGCCGCTTTCTTTGCCGTAGTGGGCTCCCTCATCGTGTTTGGGCTGCATCTTGTTGCGCGAAAGGTAGCTGCCCGGGCGCGAAAGGCTGGGGGTCACGTCTCTTCATGAGACATTTTCCCGCTGCTGACCTCTGCTAGGACAAGGATCTAGGTGGGCGATGGCTGGGAGCGAGGTTGTTCCGTTCAGGTGTGAAGAGTGGGGCGGGGAATTCCCCGCGACCGCGGGCAGGCCCGCCCCTGCGCCCGCCTCCTGTGCAGGCAGCACCTGATCATCCCGCCGCCCAAAGCCACGCGTCTTCATGATACGCCGCTCCCTCTCTGCACCATGTGCCATGTGGCGACCGTCAACACGGGGAAGGATAAGTAGTGAACGGAAAATGGGGTCTGGCCGCATTTTCCGACTCTGAGTGGCATCAAGGTCCTGGAGGAGCAACCGCTTACGGGCTCACGCCGGAGATATCTTGCAGGGTGTCGCGATAGATGTGCGTGCTCTCTGGAGCGAGCCGCACGGCCTCTTCGGCCGCTCGCTGGGCTTCGTCGTGTTGGCCCTCTGCAGCCAAGGCGTAGGCGAGGTTGTTCCAAGCCGCTGGCGCCTTCGGCTGACGCCGTGTCGCCTCTCGGAAGGCTCGCGCGGCTCCAGAGAAGTCCTTTTGTGCATAGAGCGTGTTCCCCAGGCCCATCCACGCGGGGAAGCTGTCGCGCCAGCGAGAGAGGATCGCCAGGTAGGCGCTGGCGGCCTCTCGGTGATGTGCGGTACGCTCCAGACCGGCAGCGGCGTCAAGCACCGACCGTTCGTCCGCCGTTGCCGGGAGACGCTCCGGCGGGAGGACCACGAGGCCCCAATAGTCGCCGCGCTTCCAGGTGCGCTCGAATGCGTACAAATCGGTGACGAGTCGGGCGTCCGTCCCGGAGTGCAACACGATTTCCCGCTTCTCAAGGTCGTAGCCATAAGCGACGGCGTAATGCCACTGGGGGAACCAATCCAGGGCCAGATTTTGGAAGACGACCACCGGGTTGCCTGCGGTGATCTCGGCCAAGAGCGACCGCACGTCGCTTACCTGGACCGCCAGCCGTCCGCGGCGCCGTGCCGCGGCCACCATGTCGTTCCGAAGGGTGCCCTGACGCGACGGCGTATAGACCTCCGGGACTAACGCATCCGGGGTGACAGGGTCACCCGACCAGGTCATCACCATCGCGAGCGCCGCCGGCCCACAATAGTATCTCTGCTGCGGGTAGAACGGGACGCCCGCGCCCTCGGCCTGTTGTGGGAGG
>Ga0209521_10000555_pt1 | contig 29226 bp, 30 predicted proteins | sample Rifsed19ft4_FD_184016 | JGI IMG/M metagenome (GOLD analysis project Ga0209521, IMG submission 184016) | Soil microbial communities from Rifle, Colorado, USA - sediment 19ft 4 (version 2) | ecosystem: Environmental > Terrestrial > Deep subsurface > Rock core/Sediment | place: Rifle, Colorado...
AGGTCGGGTTCCTGATCGCCCGCGCGGACGCGGTCCTCGTGTGCGGCGGATTGAACGGCGTGATGGACGCCGCATGCAAGGGCGCGAAGCGGGGCGGGGGGCTCACGATCGGGATCCTCCCCGGGGAAGACCCGCGGGAGGCGAACCCGCACGTCGACGTGCCGATCGTCACGGCGATCAGCACCGCGCGGAACGCGATCGTCGTCCGGACGGGTGACGCGATCATCGCAATCGACGGGAGCTACGGCACGCTCACGGAGATGGCGTACGCGTTCGACCTCGGAAAGAAGGTGTTCGCACTCCGGTCGTGGGAGCTCGAGAAGATCGGGGTCCCGAAGGACCTCCTCGTGCCCGTGAAGACGCCGCGCGAAGCGGTAGATCGGGCAGTCGAGGAGGCGCGCCGGCGCCGAGTCTGACGCTACTTAGGCGGGCCCGGGTCAGCCTTATTATCGGGGGCCGCCATCCGCGCCCGTGCGGCGGTCGCCACGACCCGCAGAGTTCGAGCGACTGGGGTTGGACTCCGCATCCGCGAGGCGGATTGCGACCCGCGTCGACGATGCGTTCGCCCGGCACCCGGCCGGCCCGGACCCGGAGGGCCAGGTCCGGCTGTGGCTCGACCTTCGTCGCGTGCTCCTGGACGATCCCGCGTGGCGGTGGGACTTCGAGGTCCATCGCCTCCTTTTCTCCCGCGCGTTCGAGGGCCGCCGGCCCGAGGACGGCCCCGCCTCGGCGTGGACCCCGTCGCCGGACGGGATCCGCGACTCGAACATCGGGAAGCTCATGTCTGAACACGGCCTCCGGTCCTACGCCGAGCTTCACCGCTGGTCGGTCGAGCACCGCGTCGAGTTCTGGGCCACGATGCTTCGCAGACTCGGCATCGTCTTCCGGAAGGAGCCGAGCGAGGTCCTCGGCCCCGCATCCGACCCCACCCACCCGGACTGGCTCCCCGGCGCGGAGATGAACATCGCGGAGAGCTGCTTCCGCGCGGACGCCGCTAGGACCGCGATCCTGTACGCCGCGGAGACGGCCCCCGAGATCCGCCGGGTCACGTACGGGGAGCTGCGCGCTCTGAGCAATCGCGTCGCGAACGGCATGGACGGCCTCGGGGTGCCGCGCGGAGCGCGGGTCGCCCTGTACATGCCGATGACGCCGGAGGCCGTCGCGATCTACCTGGGCGTAATCCTCTCGGGCCGGGTCGTCGTCGGGATCTCCGACGCCTCCGCGCCGCAGGAGTTCGAGAAGCGCGCGGGCATCGGGGACGCGAGGGCGGTGTTCACGATCGACGCGTACGTCCGGGACGGGAAACAGCACCGGATCTACGACAAGGTCCGCGAGGCGGGCGGTCCGCGAGCGGTCGTCCTCCCGGAACCGGGGCGGGACTCTGTGCGCGACATCCGCCGCGGCGACCTCGCGTGGGGTGAATTCCTCGGGGACCACGACCGGTACGAGCCAATCTCATGCAGGCCCGGGGACGAAACGAACATCCTCTTCTCCTCCGGGACGACGAAGGATCCGAAGGCGATCCCGTGGACCCACGTGACCCCGATTAAGGGGGCCGCGGACGCGCACCTCCACCATGACGTCCGGCCCTCGGACGTCCTCGCATGGCCCACGAGCTTCGGTTGGATGATGGGGCCGTGGCTCACGTACGCGAGCCTCGTGAACGGCGCCGCGATGGCTCTGTACCTCGGCGCCCCCCAGCGGCGGGACGCAGGCGAGTTCCTGGTCAAGGCGGGCGTCACCGTTCTCGGCATCGTCCCAAAGATCGTCCGGAGCTGGAAGGCGGAGCGGACGATGGAGGGCTTGGACTGGTCCCGCATCCGGCTCTTCAGCTCGACCGCGGAGCCGTCGACCTCGGAGGAGATGCTGTACCTGATGTCCCTCGCGGGATACAAGCCGATCATCGAGTACTGCGGCGGGACGGAGATTGGCGGGGGCTACCTCACGGGAACGATGGTCCAGCCCTGTGCGCCGGGGACGTTCACCACGCCCGCCCTCGGCCTGGAACTCGTGATCCTGGACGACGGCAAGCCCGCGGACCGCGGGGAGGTGTTCCTCATCCCGCCCTCGATCGGCCTCTCGAACGATCTCCTGAACTACGACCACTTCAAGGAGTACTACGCGGGCGTCCCGAGGGGTCCCGGGGGCGAGGTCCTCCGCCGCCACGGGGACCAGATCGAGCGGCTCCCGGGCGGGTACTTCCGCCACCACGGGCGAATCGACGACATGATCAACATCGGCGGGGTGAAGACGAGTGCGGAGGAGATCCGAAGCGTCATCGCGCACGACCTCGTCTACGACGCGAAGCCCGCCGCGGTTGACGTCGACGGGAGCGGGCAACACACGCTCGTGATCTACGCGGTGCCGCGCGACCCGAGCCAGGTGGACTCCCCAGAACTCCGGGAACGACTCCTGAGGGACTACCGGACGGCAATCCGGGAGAGGCTGAACCCACTCCTCGCCCATGTGCACGACGTGGTCCTCGTCCCCGAGCTGCCCCAGGCGGGGCCCGGGAAGACGCGGACGATGCGGGATCTCCAGAAGGACTACCTCGCCCGCGCCCGACCCTCCGCCCCGCGGTCCGCGTGAAGCGACGCGCTCACACGAGGGCGAGGATCACGAGGCCCATCACGATCATCGAACCCGCCATGAAGGCCTTGAACGCCTTCGCGTTCAGCCGCTCCCACTTTGCAGCGCGCAGGGCGAGCTGGCGGTTCGAGACGATCGCGAGGGTCACGACGAGGGGCACGATGAACATCAGGTTGTACAGGTACAGGTACCCGAGCCCCTCGAGGAAGCTCGTCCGGCTCGCGAGGAAGCCGAGGATCGCGACGTAGATCCCGCCGGAGCAGGGGAACGTGCACAGCCCGACCGCCACGCCCGCCACGGTCGCAGCGGGCAGGGACCCCTTCAGGAGGAGCCCGCGGACGCGCGTCCACGCACGCGAGGGCATCTTCGCGATCAGCGGGATCCGCGGCGATGCGAACGAGAGGAGCGTCAGCCCGCCCAGGAAGATCACCAAGGCGGCCCCGAGCCTCGCGAGCAAGTGGGGGTCGTCCGAGATCATGATCGCCCGCAGGAGCCCCAGGCCGATCAGGAAGTACACGAGGAAGACCGCGTAGATGTAGATCGACCCGGTCCGCAGGACCTCGCTGCGCGGGGCCCGCACCGCGTACAGGAACGCGACGAAGAACAGGAGAACCGCGAACGCGCACGGGTTCAGCCCATCGAGGAAGCCCGTCGTGACGACGATCCAGGGGATCGAGGCGTCCCCGAACCCGCCTCCGACGCTCCCCGCGTACCACACGTAGTACGACGAGATCGGCTCCGCGATCGGGTACATTTGGGGGCTCCCGGAGAAGCCCCACACCTTGTAAATGACCACGGGGTCCATCGTGTCCCGGTAGTCGGGAGAGACGAGGAGCCTCGCGGGGGCTCCGGCGAGGCGGTCGTCCAGCGCCTGCGCGATGAGCGTCGCGGGGACGTGGCCCTCGAAGACGACGATCCGCGATGTCCGCACGAACGTCGTGAGGTGGGCCCACATCTCCACGGGGACGCCGAGGGAGTCGTGCAGGGCCGTCATCTCCGGGCGGTACTGGACGTCGTTCACGTAGTCCCGGACGACGACCGGCGCGAGGCCCGCCGCCTCGAGGGCGGGGACGAGCTCGTTCCGAACGTACGGGCCGCAGTCGCCGCACATCTCGTTGTAGTACACGGTCGCCCCCGGCGCCACCGTCACCGCGGGCGGCGGGGCCACGCTCGCGTACGCGGCCACGGACGCGACGACCAGGACGCCGCTCAGGGCGAGCCACAGGGCGAGGAACAGGATGCGGGGGTGGCTGGCGAAGTACCCTTGGGGCGGGGGCGGAGAGGCGGGGGCTTCCGGGACCGCGGCGTCGTGACACGACTCCGGCTCCGGATGGCAGGGAGCAGGCTCCTCGTGGCCCCCGTCCATGCCCGCCTCAGACCTCCGTCGCGTGGATCGAGACGACGACCTCGCGCTGGGCGGGGTCGCTGCTCAGGATGTAGATGTCCCGCTGGAAGTGGCCCCGCTCCGGGTGCGCGGTCGGGTCATAGTACACTGTGAGGGTTCCGCCCGTCCCGGGGTACATCGTGAGGGTCCACGGCGGGTTCTCGTGCTGCCCGAACCGCGGGCTCGTCGTGCCCATGTACGTGAGGTCTGCGGACGTGCACATGCACGACGTCGAAATCCCGTCGAGCCGGAGAGGCGTCGTACCGTTGTTCCGGACCTGGAACGTGTGGGTCTGGAGGCTCTGGTCGATGTCCCCGAAATCCCACACGGTCGGGGACACCTGGATCCGGCCCGCGGCGGGCGGACGGAGCTGAGTGATCCACCAGGCCCCGATTCCCGCGGCGGCCACGGCGACGACGACCAGGATCGCCGCGACGACCCGCCAGTCCGCGTGCGAGGTGGGCCGGTCCCTGCGAACGGACGCCCGCTCGACCGCGACCTGCTCCTCCTTGGAGAGTTTGAGCTTCGCCCGGGGATGGACCCGGCCGTAGTGGTCCGCGAGGTTCGTGACCTTCACCGGCGTCCCGCACTCCGGGCACCGCTTGCTCCCCGCCATGGCACCACCGTCTAACGATGTAGTATCGGGAAGGAAGGACTTGAATGGCCTCTACATACACTTCCGAACGTCCGCCCCGCCGTTCGCATGAGTATGGATTGGGCGCTCACGCGCGCTGCCGGCCCTGGAGCCGCCTAAGGTCCTTCCCGGAGAGCCCCTGGAGCCGCTCCGCGAGGTGGGCGATCCCCGGGACGCCGAACGTGGACGCCAGGCCCTCGAGGACCTCGTCGATGTACTCGGGCTCGATGTCCTTGTACGAGTAGATGTACCGCTCCGCGCCCTTGAAGGGCTCCCGCCTCCGGCCGACGAGGCCCTTCCGGTGGAGCCGCATCAGGATCGTCGCGACGGTCGTGTACGCGACCGTCGAGCCGCGCGCGTGGAGGTCCTCCATCACCTCCCGGGTCGTGGCGGCGCCTAGCCGCTTCACGGACGCGACGACGTCCCGCTCGAGGGGGCCCAGCATCTAGGTCGGCAGGGGACTCGGCGGCCATATCGGGGCCGTAATTACAGTAGAGAGCCCGAACGCGCCCGTAGGGGCCGACCCTACGTCCGTCGTCGGACGACGGATGTCGTTTCACGCGCCACGCGCCATCCTGCTGGGGGCCGATTGGAGCCGCGGAGGCAAAGTCTAAGTCGGGGGCGGGGTTCGACGGCGCGATGGCGGAGGCGCTCGAGGTCGACGTGCTCGTCGTCGGGGCGGGCCCCGCGGGGAGCACGGCGGCGCGCCATGCGGCGATTGGCGGCGCCCGCACCCTCATGATCGAGAAGCGCTCCGAGATCGGGACGCCGGTCCGGTGCGGGGAGGGCGTCGCGAAGCGATGGCTGGACGAGGTCGGGCTCGAACCCTCCCGCAGCTTCATCGCACACGAGGTCGACGGCGCGAAGGTCGTCGCGCCGGACGGTACCGTGCTCGTCGTGGACGAGGCCCGTGCGGGGAACGAGTGCGGGTACGTCCTGGAGCGGGACCTGTTCGACCGCCACCTCGCGAAGCTCGCCGCGAAGGCGGGCGCGGAGATCCGAATCCGCACGTCCGCGGTCGGCCTGATCCAGGAGGACGGGCGGGTCGTCGGCGCGCGATGCGAGCACATGGGCCGCACGTTCGACGTGCGGGCGAGCGTCGTGATCGGCGCGGACGGGGTGGAGAGCCAGGTCGGCCGGTGGGCGGGCCTCGAGCGCCCCCTAAGGACGCGGGACATCAACGCGTGCCTGCAGTACACGATGGTCGGCGTGGAGGGAGACCCGGCGCTGAACGAGTTCTACCTCGGGTCGTGGGCCCCGGGCGGGTACGCGTGGGTCTTCTGGAAGGCCGACGACACGGCGAACGTGGGCCTCGGGGTGAACCTCTCCCGCCTACGGGACAAGGCGGAGACGAAGGCGTACCTGGACCGGTTCATCGCGGCCCACCCGCACCTCGCGAGGGGCGAGGTCCTCGAGGAGGTCGCGGGGATGGTCTCCGTCTCCCTGCCCCTGGAGCGGACGGGCATGCCCGGCCTGCTCCTGTGCGGGGACGCGGCGCGATTCATCGACCCGGTGACGGGCGGGGGAATCCTGAACGGCTGCCTGACCGGGAAGTACGCCGGCGAGGCCGCGGCCCGGGCGGTACGGGAGCACGACGCAGGGGAGCCCATGGTAAAGGCCTACGAGGCCCGTTGGCGGGCCCGCCTCGAGGAGTCGTTGTACCGGAACTACCTGATCAAGGAGAAGCTCCTCGTGATGTCGGACGACCTGATCAGCCGGATCATCCGCGCGATCAAGGAGGTCGGGCTGGACCGCGTCTCGACGCGGGAGATCCTCGCGGCCCTGCGGAAGAAGGACCCGGAGCTCGTGAAGGAGTTCGCGGAGTTCCTCTGAATCGCGCCCCACGGGGCACCCTAGGCCGGCGCGGGCCAGCCTCGCGGGAGGAAAGAGTTGGTCTTGAACAAGACCAACTGCGCTCCCCGCCTTGGATCCCGCCATGGCCTAGTCCGGCCGGAGGTCCTCCCCGCCTTCGAACACCTGCTGGACCTGGTTGTACACCTCCTCGAAGCCGGACGTCGCCTGCGAGGACACGGGCACGAACCGCCGGTACACGCCGATCGTCTCCAGGCCCTTCATGAACTCCACGTCGAGGAGCGTCTTCGGCGTCGTCGCGTCCTCCATCAGCGCTTCGTACAGTGCGAGGGGGTCCTGGGACCACTTCACGACCCTCTCGAGCTCCTCCTCGGAGAGGAGGTCCGCCTTGCTCAGGACGCTCACGAACGGGAGGACGTGACGGAACTGCGCCGTCGCGCTCAGGAGCACGGAGGAGATCAGCCCGCTCGGGGTCTTGACAAGGGCGGGGTCGTTGAGGTACACGAGCGCGCTGTCCTCCCGGCCGAACGCGTCGATCACGACGCGGCTCGACTCCCGGAACGTGAACAGCTCCACCTGGCCCGGCGTGTCGATCAGGAAGTAGTTCGTCCGGAACGTGTCCATCGTCTCCGCGAGCTCGCGCGCGTTCATCGCGAGCATGTCCGCCGCGAGCACCTGCGCGCCGTTCGGGCCGAGGCCGTGCTCCTCCATCACCTCGGAGAGCCGGATCGAGTCCCGGACGTCGATGTCCGCTTCATAGGGGACCCGCTCCGCGCCCGGGTCCAGGTTCACGTTCACGGCGTCGAGGCCCTGCGCCGCCATCCACTCGTGGAAGGCGCCGACCATCGTGGACTTCCCGCACCCCGCGGTGCCGATGAAGTACAGGTTCCGGGGCATCGGTGCGGGCGGCGAGCCCCGCCGCGGGGATAAAGCCTACGCATCGCGGTAGGACCGGCGTTCCCGCGAAACGTACTTCCCGCCATGGGCCGTTCGGCGGCCTGGGGAACCGTGAAGGCCGGACTCCTGTTCCTCGGCATGTTCTTCGTCATCATCGCGTTCGCGCCGTGGATCTTCGTCGTGCTCGGCGCGCTCGCGGTCCCGGTGTTCGGCCCGAGCGCGCTCGCGGTCGGCGGGGGTGCCGCCCTCCTGACGTGCTGCCTGTCCCCCGCGCTCCTCGTGATCGGGGTGATCTGCATCATCCTCGGCCTGTTCACGAGCCCGCCCCCGCCGCAGATCGTGTTCGTGCAGCCGCCGTGGGTCCCGCCGCCGCCCGGACGATGACGATCTTCGGGCCGCCGGACACGCGCGGGTGCCCGGAGCCTTCACCCGTACGCGGCGAGGACGATCAGGATTAGCGCGGCGACCGCCAGGATCCCCGCGAGGACGAACAGGAGGCGGGATAGGGCCGCGGCCGCCCGGCGGGCCCCCGGCTCTCCGAGGTCCCCGCCCGCCACCCGGCGGGTCGTGTCCGCGATCCGGCGGAGCACGTACACGTCTACCGCGGCGAACAGGGCGAGGAGCACGACGAGGGCCCAGAACGCGGTCCCGAAGGTCGGGTAGCCCAGGTACACGCCCGCCACGAGGAATAGGACGTACAGTGGGCTGGAGCCCCGCACAAACCCCCGCACGCGGGCGAGCTCGTCCGCGATCCCCGCCGCCGCGCCCGTCGACTCCGCCCCGGGCGCGATGCGGCCCGCCCCGGCTTATAGTTTGTGCAAGGACTGTGCCGCGCAATCGAGGGATTGGGGGCGAGACGCTAGGTGCGCCACATCCCGGTCTTCATCCGGTGGTAGTCCGCGAGCTGGGACTTCGCGGCCCGCAGCTGCTTCGCGGGCTCCGCCATCGCCTGCCGCCGGAGCTCCTTGTGCATGTTCAGGCCCTTCTGCGCCTCGCGCAGGGCGGTCTTGTCCACCGCGTCCGGGTTCTTCGCCGCGCTCCGCAGGCCCAGGGCGACGAACACAATCCTCAGGATGAAGATCGTGAAGGCGAGGATGAGGGAGAGGAGGAGGACGTCCATCGGAACACACTTCGACGCGCGCTCCCGTAAGGGTAGGGTAAGTACAGTCGGGCCGAGTGCATATAGTTCAAATGCCCGGACACGACCCGCCTCTGGAGGGGCGGGGAGAGCGGGCCTGAAGGGATTCGAACCCTTGACCTATCGGTCTCTCTCGGGCCGTCCGGTCGGGCGGCGCCGGTAAGAGCCGATCGCTCTACCTGGCTAAGCTACAGGCCCAGGGTCGCTCGAAAAGGGCGCCGCGTAATGAACGTATCGTCACGGGTCACGGAGCGGGCGGCCAGTACCCGACGATCCGCCCCTGCGGCACGTACCAGAGCCGGAGGACCTCGTCGCCGTTGTACGCGACCCCGAACTCGTCCCCGACGGTGAGGCTCCCGTCCCGGTCGGCGTCCCGGAACGTGAACGTCCCGTTGCGGGCGTTGTCCGCGAGCGGAGCGAGGGTCGCGAGCACCGCGTCCCCCCGCAGGTACTCCGCGCGGTACTCGGAGAGCGGGCGCACGATCGTCACGCTCGAGACGACGACCCGCGTGGACCCGGTCGTGTTCAAGGCGAACCGCACCTGTGGGACGGGCGGGAGGCCCTCGTTCGTCAGGCCCCGGGGGAGGAACACGATCGCGAGCATCCCGAGGAGGATGAGCCCGGACGCGAGGGACGCGGTGAGAAGCTTCCGCGCGGCGGGGGGCGGGGAGCTCCGCCTCCGGAATGCGGGGATGAGGCGCCTCGGCCGCGGGATCTTCACGGCCTCACTCCACGTAGATCGCGGGGCGCCACGGCGCGGCGGCCCTCGCGCGCCCCTTCGGGTCGTAGGCGTCCGGCGCCTCCGCGTCGACCACGTCGACTCGGGCATGCAGCTCGTCCGACAGGAACGCCCGCGCACCCTTCAGGAACGCGAGCTCGTCGAACGGCTCCGCGCGGGCCTTCGCCTCCTCCGGCGGGAGGCGGGCGAGCTCGGGCACCGCCTTTTTCGCGAGGGCCTGGACCTCCCCGCCGCGGGCCCGGAGGGCGGCGTCCGCCATCAAGGCCTTCATCGCCCCGCCCATCTCGAGGGCCTGCGTCGCCGCGATCCCGGCGAGCGCCGCGTACGCGTCCCGCTTCCATGCGGGCGCGGCGTACAGCACGATCCGCTTCGGCGTCAGGGCCGTCGCCTTCAGGATCTCCCGCACGTCGTCGACCGTCCCCCGCAGGTACCGCTCCGCGGCCTCCGCGCGGTCGTCGACCTCAGACGCATCCGCCTCCGGGTACCGGGCCGCGGACACGAAGCCCCGCCCGCCGATCCGGTGCCAGACCTCCTCCGCGAAGTGCGGCACGAACGGGGCGAGGACCTTCGTCTGGACCTCGAGGAACCGGCGGAGGACCCGGCGGGCCGGGACGCCCCCGCTCCGCCGGAGGTACCAGGACCACGCGGCCTGGAGGTCGAAGTACCCGTGGCGGAGGACGGCCTTGTACGCCATCGCCTCCATCGCCTGGCGGGTCGCCGCGACCTGGCGGCCCAGGACGGACAGGAACCACCGGTCGATCGGGAGCGCCCGCGCGCGGGTCTTGTGGCGGCGCGTCGCGAAGCGGAGCCAGTCCTGCAGCCGCGGGCGCATCGACTCCACGAAGTCCGCGTCGAAGTTCGGGTCGTCCAGGCCGTCCCCCGCGTACGCCAGTCCGACGCGGACGAGGTCCGCGCCGAACGCCTTCATCGCGTCCCGCAGGTACCACACGTTGCCCTTCGACTTCGACATCTTCCGCCCGCCCAGGGCGAGGTGGCCGACGATCCCGAACCCGCGGGGCCACTGGGCCTCCGGGAACAGCGCGACGTGGTTGAACAGGCAGAACGTCATGTGGTTCTGCACGAGGTCCTTCCCGGTGTGGCGGAGGTCGAACGGGTACCAGTACGTGAACTCCCGCCGCAGGCCCTCCAGGGTCGCCCGCGTCGTGCCCAGGCGCCTCGCGATGGCGGCGGGGTCGCCCGCCCCGCGGAACACGTATTCGAAGAACGCGTCGTCCACGCGCTGGGCCCACGGCACCTCGGACCGCAGCGCCCCGCCCTGGAGCGCATGGGCGATCGTGTAGTACGCCATGTACACGGTCGAGTCGGACAGGGACTCGATCACCCAGTGGTCGTCCCACGGGAGCTTCGTCCCGAGGCCCTGGTGGTGGGTGCACGGCCAGTCGTTCAGCCAGTCGATCGTGTGCTCGAACTGCTTCCGCGCCGTCTCCGGGTAGAGCGCCATCGCGTCCAGGGCCTTGTGGGTCCGGGCCTTCCACTCCGGGTCCCCGTACGCGAGGAACCACTGGTCCTCGACGACCTTCACGATCGCGCGGGCCGTGCAGCGGCACACGACCTCCCCGGACGGCTCCCACAGCCCGTCCGCCTGGCCGTTCGCGCGGAGCTGCTTCTTCACCTCGTCCTTCGCGATCTCGACCCGCATCCCCGCGAACGGGCCGCAGTTCTCGTTCATCACACCGGAGTAGAAGCCGGACCGGTACACCTCCTCCTTCGCCCGCGCGAGCGCGTCCCGGTCCGAGGAGCGGCGGATCCCGAGCCGCTCCACGACCTCGACCGCGGGGAGGGGGCCCCAGCCCTCCGTCCGGATGATCGGGACGGGCTCGATCGCGCGCACGCGCGCGCCATCCAGGCCGTACCGGGCTAGGGTCGCGTCGTCCGCCTGGAGCTCCCGGAGGGCGACGTAGTCGTCCGGCGCGTCCGACGGGACGCTCGTCACGATCCCCGTGCCCCGGGCCTGGTCGATGAACCGCGCAGGCAGGACGGGGATCGCCTTGTTGATCCCGGGCGCGACGACCTCCTTGCCGACGAGGTCGGACCCGCGCACCCGGCCGACGACCTCCGCCGCCCGCCCCTGCTCCCGCAGCTTCGCGACCGCGGCCTCGTTCAGGACCCACGTCTCCCCGCCCACGCGGGCCTCGACGTACCCGACGTCCGGGTCGACCCAGAGGTTCGTCTGGCCGAACACAGTCTCGGGCCGCATCGTGGCGGCGACGAGGACCCGGTCCCCGAGGAGGAACTTCAGGAGCGTGAACTCCGCGGGGGTCTCCCCCTCCCCCTCGAGGCGGTCGTGGTCCCCAATCGGGGCTTGGTCCCGCGGGCACCAGATCACGGGGTGCTTCCCGAGGCGGACGTACCCGCCCTCCTGGAGCCTCCGGAACTGCCACTTCACGAACGCGTCGTACGGCGGGTTCCGGTCCGTCGTGATGAAGGACCGCCGCCAGTCCACGGCGGCCCCCAGGGCCTTCAGGTCCTCCACCGTCGCGGCGGGGAACACGTCGATCCAGTGGAGGGGGTCCGCGAACCTCCGGACGTCCCGGGCCTTCACGCCCATCTTCCTCAGGATCTCCACCATCACCGGGTCGCCCTGGGCGACCCGCCTTGCGGCCCCCACGATCGGGAGGCCCGTGCAATGGAACGCCTGCGGGTGGAGCACGTTGAACCCCGCCATGCGGCGGTACCGGCTCTGGAACTCCGCGCGGAGGAACGCGATCCCGAAGCCCAGGTGCTGGTACGAGTTCACGTACGGGTACGGGACGTTCGAGTACCACTTCGGGGCCCCCGGCTTGGCCTTCGCCTCGAAGAGGCGCGCGCGCGCCCACGCGCGCTGCCACTTCGCCTCGACCTTCCGGGGATCGTACCCGCGCGGCGGCACGGCGCGCCCATCCCGGCACGCGCGTTAAACCTTTCTCGCACGCCGCACGCGCGAAGGATTCAACTTTCATGAGCTCACGCCTATAATTATCGCGGCGACGCCCGTTTCGAGCGGAAACCGTGGTCTGAAATCAGGGCGTCATACGTCGTCATACAATTGACAAAAGCATTAATAAAGCCACCAGGGATACGGCGGCAGGAACGTCAACGCACGCTTAGAATGGGTGTGACTCGCGTCATACTCGGTTCGGCGGCGGGGATGGCGAACGGGATGGACGAAAACGAGCGGATTACGCTGCGGCTCGAGCGAGACAACCTCGAGCTCATCGACCGGTTCCTCGGCGAGAACCCGGCGTACAAGAACCGCTCGCAGCTGTGCCGGGACGCGGTGCAGGCGTTCATCGAATCCGTCACGCAGGGCGGGAACACCGTCCAGCTGCGGGTCCCGAGGTACTACCTCGAGCTGATCGACGCCCTCGTCGCGGACGGCTACTTCCTCAGCCGGGAGCATGCGATCGTGCGGTGCATCGAGGAGTGGCTCGACCGGGACCGGGTGAAGGAAATCGGCGAGCACCGGAAGGAGATCGGCAAGGCCACCGGCAAGGTCATGTCCGTCTCCACGGGCGACAAGGACGGGGTGATCCCGCCCTGAGCGTGCGCTGGCGCGCGGGCCAGAGAGTGCGGACCGAAGGGGCGCTTCACGAAGATGGGACGCGTGGGATGCCTGTCAGAAGGGATGGGATGCACACCTTCGCACGGACCGGACCCTCTGGCCTCCCTCGACCCACCGGCGACTCCGGGGGGCGAGTTCGCGGAGGCCACCGAGAATGATACCGAAGGAGAACGTGAGTGACGTCATCAGCGCCGTCTTCGACGAGGCCGTCGACCCCCGCATCACCGTCGTGGGCGTGGGGGGCGCGGGCGGCAACGTCGTGGGCGCTCTGTACGACAGCGATCTGAACGGCGTCGAGACCGTGGCGGTGAACACGGACCCGGCCGGGCTCACGAAGACGGAGGCCGACGTGAAGATCCTCCTGAGGCCCGAGGGGTCGGACGACCCCGTGGGGGCGGCCGGCGAGGCCGCGGAGTCCGCGGCGGCCGCGCTGCGGGAGTCCCTCTCCTCGGACATCGTGTTCGTCGTCGCGGGCCTCGGGGGCGCCGCGGGCACGGGCGCCGGCCCGGTCGTCGCGGCGACCGCGAAGGGGCAGGGCGCGGTGACGATCGGAATCGCGATCCTCCCGTTCACGCTCGAGGGCCGGGACGCGCGGGCCCAAGGCGGGCTCGACCGGTTCCGGGCGGAGGCGGACTCCGTGATCGTCGTCGACAACAACTCGCTCGCCCGCCTCGACGGCCTCACGCTCCGGGAGGCCTTCGGCCTGATCAACACGATGGTCCAGACGATCATCCAGGGCGTCCTCGACCACCTCGCGCGGTCGTTCCTGACGACCGTGACGGAGGAGGTCGAGACCGTCGCGCGGGAGATCGAGGGCGAGCCGCCCGCCCCGCTCGCGGTGCACGTGGAGGCGCCGCCGGCCACGGTCCAGGCGGCCTGGGAGACCCAGCCCGTCGCGTTCGACGAGACGGGCTTCATCGGATACCGCTGATCTCCTCCCCCAACCAACGCTTGCCGGACCTCAACCGGCAAGCCCCTTTTCTTTCCCGGCTCGAAGCGGTTATGCCGTCCCCCGCCATCGACCGGGCGGGTGGGCCCATGGCCACGTACTCGGAGACGTTCGAGCTGGAGACGAGGGGGGAGGTCCAGGCAATCGACATCACGGAGCGCGTGGCGGGCGTGATCGCGCGGTCGAAGCTGGGGGCCGGGATCGTGTGCGTCTTCAGCCCGTCCAGCACGAGCGCGATCGTCGCGAACGAGTCCGGGGCGGGCGTGGACGAGGACCTCGCGGCGCTCCTCGAGCGGGTCGCGCCGCGGCGGGCGTCGTACCGCCACGAGGAGAAGTGGCACGACGGGAACGGCCACAGCCACGTCCGGGCGAGCCTCCTGGGCCAGGGCTTCACGTTCCCATTCCACGGCGGGAAGCCACTGCTGGGGACCTGGCAGCAGCTCTGGTTCCTCGAGCTCGACAACAAGGCGAGGACCCGCGAGGTCCGCGTGACCCTCGTCGGTTGACGACCGGAAACCTCATGGAGCCGCGACCGATTCCGCGCCGCGGGAGGGAGGACGACGGTCTCGCCGCTCCTCATCGAGATCGGGATCACGATCCTCACCGTCGGCATCTTCGCATACATGCTCCTCGGGGGCCTCGGCGGCGGGTCGCTCGCCATGGTGATCGCGGGAATCCTGATCACGATTCTGGGGTTCGCGAAGGGGCGGCGGGACGAGGACCGCGCTCGCTGACGGGCCCACTCGCGAGTCGTCCCCCGACGAACCTTTATCTTGAGGGCTCAGGTATCCGCGCGGGGTTTCCTTCCTCATGGTCCGTGACGTGCAGAGCGAGCGGCCCGAGAACTCCTTCCCCCTCACGAAGGTCGGCGTCCGCGGCGTGCTGAAACCCGTCCAGGTCTCCCGACCGGGTCGCACGGTCACCCTTCCGACATCCTTCGACGTGTACGTGGACATCCCCGCCACGCAGCGCGGCTCCCACCTGTCCCGACACCTCCAAGTGATCGAGGAGGTCGTCGACGCCTCCGTCCGGACGCCCGTGGCGGGCCTCGAGGACCTCGCGGGCGCGATCGCGGTCGAGCTCCTGGACCGGCACGAGACCGCCTCGAACTCGGAGGTGTGGGCCCGGGCGGACTACTTCCTCGAGCGCGTGTCGCCGTGGGGCCGCAAGAGCCTGGAGCCCTACCGCCTGGTGGCGAAGGCGACCGCGGCCCGGGCGCGGCCCGTGGCGACGCACAAGGCGATCGGCGTCGAGGTCGTGGGCATGACCGCGTGCCCGTGCGCGATGGAGATGGTCCGCGCGGACCTGGAGGCCCGCGAACCCGGCGTGAAACTCCCGAAGGGCTTCCCCACGATCACGCACAACCAGAGGAACCGCACGACCGTGATCCTCGACGTGCCGGAGGGCGCGGACGTGGAGGCGGACGACCTGATCGAGATTGTGGAGTCGTCCCTGAGCGCGCCGACGTACGAGCTCCTGAAGCGCCCCGAGGAGGGCCGGCTCGTGGAGGCGGCCCACCGGAAGCCGCGGTTCGTGGAGGACGTCGTGCGGGAGGTGCTCGCGCGGATCCTGAAGCGGTACAAGGGCCTGCCCGACGCCGCGAGGGTGAGCGTGAAGAGCGAGAGCGAGGAGTCGATCCACAAGCACAACGCGTTCGCGGAGCGGACGACGACCCTCGGCGAGCTCCGGGCGTGAGGGCCGTGGCGGTGCCCGCCCTGTGCCACGTGTGCGGCGCGCCGGCGACGGCGGCCTGCTCGATGTGCGGGCGCCCGACGTGCGACCGGGACATGGAGCGCTTCTCGAGGATGTGCGTCTCGTGCCTCGCGCCGCGGCGGGGCCCGAAGGCCTAATCCCCGAGAGGGCGATGGCGGCGCCGTGAGCCTGTACCCGCTCTGCGCGGTGTGCGCGAAGCCCGCGTTCTACGCGTGCCGCTCCTGCGGGAGGCCCGTGTGCGACGGCCACTACAACCCGAGGAACGGCCTGTGCTCCGCGTGCGAGGGGGGCCGGCTCGTGGAGCTCCCGCCCACGTGACCCGGGCGTCAGCCGAGGAGCCGCTTCGCGTCATCCTTCGAGAGGCCCACCGCCTTCAGCGCGTACGACAGGGCCTTCTGGGCGATCATGTCCCGCGTCTTGTCGTCCAGGAACTGCTCCATCGCGGCGGGCGCCTTCGCCTTGTAGTTCACCGCGAACTCGGACCAGTAGTACGCGGCGTTGTCCGGGTCCGACTCCGCCGCCTTGTTGTAGAACTGCTCCGCGTCGTTGAAGCGGCCCACGTCCATCGAGAAGCTCGCGAGGGCCTCGAGGAACTGCGGGTGGTCCGGCTCGAGCTCGACCGCCTTCCGGTAGAACCCGAGGATCTGCTCCGCCTCCATCGAGGGCAGCCCGAGGGCCGCCTCCGCCTTCCCGAACCACGCCACGGGGTTCGCGGGTTCCGCCTTCGCGGCCTTGTCGAAGTGCTTGTACGCGGTGTCGTAGTCGAGCGCGCTCAGGGCCCGCTCGCCCGCCGTGATCTCGTCCTCGGCTCCCGCCATGCGGATCCCGGGCGCGCTATCCGGGCGCCCGCCATAAAGCTTGTCGCACGATTCTCGCGGGGGCGGGTGACGCCGCGGCGGGCCGAATCGCAGCGGGCTCGTCTTGGTCTTATTCCAGACCAACTCGCCTCACGGGGCCCTCGGGGCCGCGCCGACCTGGCGGACGCGCCTCCGGAACTCCTCCAGAGCCTGCGCGTAGGCCTTCTCGAGGAGCCGGGCCACGCGTCCCTCCGTGGCGGGATCGCGGAGCGACCCCGCGTACTCGAAGACCTGCACCCGCCGCCCGCCGCGGGCCTCGTACCGCCACACGTCGACGTATTCGTGGCCGTTGCTCTCCTTCACCCGCACGCCGTAGCCGAGTCGCATGGGAGGGGGAGAGGCTTGGTCTTATTTAAGACCAAGTCGGGGAGGTGGCCGAAAGTGCCCGCCGCGGCCCGCGCGCTACCGGAGGACGGCCCGGTTCCGGAGCCAGTCGATGTCGCTGAAGTACAGCTGCCGGATGTCCGTGAGCCCCTCCCGCGCCATCACGAACCGCTCGAGCCCGAGGCCCCACGCGAGGACGGGCGCGCCGAGGCCCAGCGGCTCCGTGACCTCGACCCGGAAGATCCCGCTCCCCCCGAGCTCGATCCACCGCCCGTCCGGGAGCTGCCCCTCCGGCTCCATGCTCGGTTCCGTGTACGGGAAGTACCCGGGGCGGTACAGGATCCTCTCGAGGCCCATCCTCCGGTAGAACTCCGCGATCGTCCCGAGCAGCATCGACAGGCTCGCGCCCTCCTCCATCACGACCCCCTCGATCTGGTGGAACTCCGGGAGGTGCTTCCAGTCCAGCGCGTCCCGCCGGAAGTTCCTCCCGATGATGAACGCCTTCCGGGGCGGGTCCGGGTGGTCCGCGAGGTACCGGAGCGTGATCGGGGTCGTGTGCGGGCGCAGCACCGCCCGCTCCGCCTCCGCGCGGGACCAGTTGTACCGCCACCCCTCGCTCCCCGTGCGGCCGCCCGTCTCGTGGACCTCCGCGACCCGCCGGACGAGCTCGTCCGCGGGCAGCGCGGGCGGCGTCGCGACGTCGACGTACATCGTGTCGAGCGCGTCCCGCGCGGGATGGTCCTGGGGCTGGAACAGCGCGTCGAAGACCCAGAACGCGTTCTGCACGTAGTCCCCCTGGATCTCCGTGAACCCCATGCTCAGGAAGATCCCGCGGATCCGCTCGATGTACTCGGACAGAATGTGGGCCTTCCCCGGGTGGACCGTCGGCGCGAACGCGCGGACGTCGTAGGGGCGGATCTCGACCTCCCGCCACCGGCCCGTCCGCAGCAGCTCCGGGGTGAGCTGCGCGACCTCCTCCTTCAGCTCCACGCCCTTCGCGAGGACCTTCCGACCCGCGTCCGTGAGCGCGATCTCCCGCCGCACGCTCTCCCGCTCGCGCACGACGTCGTGGCGGGGCCGCAGGCCCTTCAGCACCGCGGGGTCCACGTCGTCCTCCGAGAGCTCGCCCTTCGCGAGGCGGGCGATCACCTCCTCGTCCCGGCCCTTCTCCCCGAGCGCCGCGTCCCCGCGGTCCGTGACCGCGACGACCGCGCCGCCCGCCTCCCGCTCGACGGTGGCCCAGCCCTTCCTCCGCATCCAGCCGAGGGCGATCGAGAACGCCTCCCCGTCCATCTTCGCGCGCTTCCGGAGGGCGTCGACCGGCGCCTTCCCGTGGGCCTTCCGCAGTTCCTTGAGGAGCCGCCGCTCGGGCAGCGCCTTCGTGGCCCACTGCCGCTTCGCGAGGCGGTAGTGCCGCTGGACCCGCTCCCGCATCGTGACGAGGCCCTTCGAGACGAGCCACGACGCGGCGTTCATCACCTCCACGATCTCCCTGAACTTCCCCGCCTTCGCGATCTCCTCGGGCGAGGCGGGCTCCCGCTCCTTCAGGGCGAGGAGGACCCTCTTCTCGAGGTAGCTCAGGGCTTCCGCGGGGTCCGGCATCGGGGACCGGCCCGCTATCCGGGCGGGCGATAAAGCCTTTCCCCCGCGCGGCCCGCCGACGGGAGGCGGGCGGATTCTCAGAATTGAAAACCAGGCCACGGCATATATAACGAGGGACCCGGAATCGGAAGGCCCGCGATGTCGGGTCCCGAGCCCGGGCCCGCGCCGTCACAGGTGGCCGGCGAGTGAACCCTGGTCCAGCGAACGGCACCTTCCCCGTGTACTACTCCGTCCTCGTCTCCGGTCCCCCCGGGGTCGGGAAGCTCGAGTACCTGCTCGGCCTCGCGAGGGACTTCCTCGCGGCGGGGGATCGCGTCGTGTTCGTCGCGCTCGATCTCCACCCGGACGAGGTCCGCGCGCGGGCCGCGACCGCGGGGCTCGACCTCGGGCCCCTCGAGGGCGCCTCGTTCGCGTTCGTCGACTGCTACTCCGCGACCGCCTCCGAGCGGCTCGAGCCCGCCCCGACGAAGAAGGTGTACGCGGTCTCCAGCTACAGCAACCTCGAGGGCATCGGGATGGCGATCAGCCGCGCGGCGCACGACTTGAAGCCGCCGGTCCGGGTCCTGTTCTACACGGTCTCGACCCTGTTCCTCCACAACTCCGCCCAGGCGATCTCGAAGTTCATCCAGATCATCACGAGCCGCGTGAAGACGAACGTCGGCTTCATCGGGTACGCGATGCACGAGGGGGTCCACGAGGTCCACACGACGAACCTCCTCCGGTCCCTCGTCGACGGCGTCGTGGAGATGCGCTTCACGGAGGCGCTGAGCCGGGAGATGCGGTTCCACCACATGCGGGGGCTCCGGGTGGACCCCGCGTGGAAGCCGCTCCCGGAGGACGGCGTCCCCCCGGTGGAGATCGCGGGAGGCGGGGCCCACGCCTAGCACCGTGACCGCGCGTCCGGACCGGGTCTCCACGGGCGTCCCGATCATCGACCAGCGCCTCGGGGGCGGGTTCGTCCGGCCCTCCACGATCCTGTTCTTCTCCGAGATCCCGAGCGAGAAGCGGCTCTTCGCGGAGCACTTCGTCATCACGGGGCTCCGGAAGGGCGAGACCGCGCTGTACGTGGACTTCTTCCGCGCCCCCCAGCTCGCCCGCCGGGAGTTCGCGTCCTTCGGGTCGTTCCCCGAGGACAAGCTCGTGATCGTGGACGCGACGTCGTCCCAGCTCCTCCTCCCGTCCCAGGAGCGGTACCGGATCGCGTCCGTGGACGACCTCGACCACGTCGTCGAGGTGATCAAGCGGGCCCTCCGGGAGAGCCGCCCCTCGCGGGTCGTCGTGGACTCGATGGAGTTCCTGGCGGACCGGTTCGACCGGAAGGCCGTCATGCGCCATTGGCGGGAGCTGATCGAGGTCGCCCGCGAGGTGGGGAGCGTGATGTGCTTCCTCTTCATCAACTGGACCTACGGGGAGGCGGACGTCCTCGAGATCCAGGGGATGTCCGACTTCGTCATCGAGTTCCAGACGTCGATGCGGGCGGGGATCCTCCGGAACACGCTCCGGCTCATGGAGAACCGCACGAACGGCCTGCGGACCTCGTGGGTCCCGTACACGTTCAAGGACCTCGTCGGCCTCACCGTGTACTTCCCGCGGATCCTCGTCACGGGGCCGTTCAACGCGGGGAAGTCCAGCGTCGTGAAGGCGCTCTCGAAGACGTCGGTGAGCGTGGACCGCCTCGGCACGACGGTCTCGTTCGACTACGGGAACGTGGACCTGATGGGGCTGGAGGCGGAACTCCTCGGGACGCCCGGCCAGGAGCGGTTCGAGTTCATCTTCCGGATCTTCGCCCGCGAGGTGAGCGGGGTCCTGCTCGTCGTGGACAGCACGCAGCCGGGCCAGCTCGAGCGGGCGCGCCAGATGCTCGGCCTCGTCGGGGACGGCGTCCCGTTCGTCGTGCTCGCGAACAAGTCGGACCTCCCGGAGGCGATGGAGCCCGCGGAGATCCGGCGGCTCATGGGCCTCGCCGAGTCCGTGCCGGTCGTCCCGACCGTCGCGACGGAGGGGAAGGGCGTGCGGGAGGCCCTCCAGCGGCTCGCGGAGATCATCCTCGGGGGGTCCTGACGTGGCGGACGTCTGGACGGAACTCGACGAGGTGATCGCGTCCCTCTCATCCGTGAGCGACATCCAGGCCGTCGCGATCGTGCGGCGGGACGGGCTCGTGATCACGCACAACCTCCCCAGCGCGGTGGAGCCGAAGATCGTCGCCGCGATGACGGCCGCGATCGTGGGGACGAGCGAGATGGCCACGGTCCAGCTCGGCCAGGGGCGGTTCATGCAGGCCCTGATCGACGGGGAGCACGGGAAGCTCGTGTCGACGGGGGCGGGGGACGAGGCGCTCCTCGTCGCCCTCGCGTACCGGGACGCGAACCTGGGGCTGATCCTGATGGCCCTCGAGCGGGCCGCGCACCGGATCGACCAGATCCTGAGCCGGACGGTGTCGGCCCGATGACGTTCGACGAGAGGTGATCCACCGTGGAACTCCCGAAGGTGAAGACGCACATCGACGGCCTCGACGAGGTCCTCGGCGGCGGCGTGCCGCGGGGGAGCGTCGTCCTGGTGTCCGGGCTTCCGGGCACGATGAAGTCGAGCCTGTCGTACGCGATGATGGCGAACAACGCGCGCGAGGACTCCGCGAGGTGCCTGTACGTCTCGCTCGAGCAGACGCGGCCGTCCCTCGAGAACCAGATGCGGGCGATGGGGTTCGACGTGGACGCCGTCGGCGGGTCGATCCACGTCCTCGACATCGGGACGATCCAGAAGGAGCTCGGCCGATCCGCGACGAAGCCCTGGATGGACTTCCTGCGGCGGACCGTCGAGACGAAGAAGAAAATCGACGGCGTCGACCTCGTCGCGATCGACTCCCTGGAGGCCCTCGAGGTCCTCGCGAAGTTCGGGGACCCGCGGACCGAGCTGTTCCACTTCTTCGCGTGGCTCCGGGACCTCGGCGCGACGAGCTTGGTCCTCACGGAGGCGCCGCCGGAGGCGATGATCCCGCTCCTCGACCCGTCCCCGCCGCGGGACGACGCGGGCTACCTCGCGGACGGGATCGTCCACCTGAAGCTCCACCCGGTCACGGACGTCGAGATGCAGCGGCGGATCCGGATCGTGAAGATGCGGGGCGCCAACCACAAGACCGGGTTCTTCGCCCTCCTGTTCGAGGGGGGCCGGTTCTCCGTCACGCCCGCGATGAGCTCGTAGGGACCGCGATGAAGGAAGCGATCGTATGCCCGACCTGCAACGCGACGAACAAGCCGAAGGCGGTCACGTGCCGCGTGTGCGGGGAGCGCCTCGTGGAGCGGCGGGAGAAGGGGGGCCGGAAGGCGCCCGTCGTGCTCCAGCGGGTGATGAGCGGCGAGATGTTCTCCGCGGTCGTCGTGTCCGGGTCGGAAGGCGTGCGGCGGTCGAGGTCCGCCCTCGACGCGCCGGCCCTCGCGCCGGAGGCCGCGGTGCCGACGGAGCCCGAGCCGCTGAGCGACGCGGACGTCTCCCGGATCGTCCGGGAGGTCCTCGGGCACTCCCAGCGGGGCGACTTCGTGCAGGCGATCGCGATGTCGGACCGGATCCTCGCGGAGCGGCCGCGGGACACGAAGGCCCTCATCGTGAAGGCGGACGCCCTGTTCCGGGCGGGCCACCACCGGGAGGCCGCCGCCGTGTTCGACGCGCTCGTCGGGCTGGACCCGGAGAACGCGAAGCTGTGGCTCGACCGCGCGCGGATCCAGAAGGCGATGGAGGAGTTCCCCGCGGCGCTCCAGAGCTACGACACGGCCCTCGCCCTCGACGCGAAGCTCGCGGACGGATGGTACGAGCGGGCCCTCGTCCTCGAGAGCCTGAAGAACTTGCCGGGCGCGATCGAGTCCCTCGCGAAGACGCTCGAGCTGAAGCGGGACCACCCCCAGGCGGTGCGGAAGCGGGTCGATCTCGAGCGGGTCCAGTCCAGGGCGGCGGTCCAGAGCGTGGCGGACGACATCGAGAGGGAGATCGCGCAGATCGAGGAGCGGGCCCGGGCCCGCGTCGCCGCGGACGGCGCGGCCGCGGGGGACGTCCTCGCGGAGGGCCCCCAGGCCCCCGTCGCGGAACCGGAGGCCCCGGCCACCGCGGAGGCCGCAGCCGCGGCGCCCGCCCCCGCCGCGGGGTCCTCGCCGAAGCCCCGCCGGGAGCGGGTCACGGGGCGCGTGTTCACCTACGTCGACGGCCTCGACGAGGCGCTGAACGGCGGGATCCCGGAGGGCCACGTGGTCGTCGTGGCGGGACCGCCCGGGACCCTGAAGTCCTCCGTGTGCCTCTCCGTGCTCGCGTTCAACGCCGCGAAGGAGGGGCGCCGCGTCCTCTACGTGTCCTTCGAGGAGGCGCCCGACACGCTCGGAATGAACGCCCGGTCCCTCGGCCTCCCGGTCGACGACGCGCCCGCGCTGCTCCGGATCGTGGACGGGCGGGCCCTCGCGGACGGCCTCGCCGCGGACGAGGGCTGGGTCGACGGATTCGCCGCCCGCCTCCGGGCGCTCCGGGCGGAGCACGCGTTCGAGATCCTCGCCCTCGACTCCCTCGACGGGATCGAGGCGCTCGGCCGGTTCCCGGACCGGCGGCGGGCGATCTTCCGGTTGTTCGAGCACCTCCGGGGTCTGGGCGCGACCGCGCTCGTCGTGACGGAGCGGCCCGACCTCGTCGTGCAGGGCGTCGTGATCACGGGCCGGTGGGCGGAGGACTTCCTCGCGGACGGGGTGGTCCAGCTCCGGCACCACTTCGTGTCCGACGTGGAGGTCCAGCGCCGGGTCCGGGTCGTGAAGATGCGGGGGACCCGCCACGACCCCTCGTTCCTCAGCCTCCTCGTCGAGGACGGGCGCCTCCGCGTAACCCGCGCGATGAGCACCTGAGGGGACCGCCGTGGCCCGGGCGACCGTGAAGACGTTCGTGAAGGGGTTCGACCACGAGGTCCTCGGGGGCGGGATCCCCGCGGGGAGCGTGACCCTGCTCCGCGGCGCCTCGGGCACGATGAAGTCCTCCCTCGCGTTCTACGTCCTGTACCACAACGCACTGAAGGGCGCGCCCGGCGTCTACGTCACGCTGGAGCAGAGCGCGGGGAGCCTCCTCGAGCACGTCGCGGGCCTCGGCCTCCAGGCGACGGAGGTGTCCGACGCCCTCCCGATCCTGGACCTGAGCCGGGGGCGGGAGCACCTCGAGGACCTGGTCGCGCGGATCGCGGAGGTGCGCGGCGCGGCGGGCCCGAGGCCGCCCGACCTCCTCGAGGTCCTCAAGGAGAAGGTCCTCGAGCTGCAGCGGACCGCGGGGGCGCGGCTCCTCGCGATCGACTCGTGGGACGCCCTCGAGTCCCTCCTGGAGTTCGAGGACCGGCGCGGGGAGACGTTCCGGTTCTTCCAGTGGCTCCGGGGGACGGGGCTCACGTCCCTCCTCGTGTCCGAGACGTACCCGCCCACGGTCGAGGCGGGGTTCGAGGAGGAGTTCCTGGCGGACGGCGTGATCCACGTCACGATGGAGCGGACCGGCGAGGTCTCGTTCCAGCGGCGGATCCAGTGCGTGAAGATGCGGAGCGCGGACCACCGGCCCGACGCGTACACCCTGGTCTTCGACAACGGGCGGTTCGAGGTCGCGCGCGCGATCGGGTGATGGGATGGACCGGTGGCGGGAGGAGGCCGTGCGGCTCGGGATCCTGGCCGCGATCGCCGTCGTCCTCGTCGCGGGCTTCTGGGTCCACCGGGAGTTCTACCAGTTCGGGTTCTACCTCCTCCTCGTCGTGGGCGGCTCCCTCACGTTCCTGGTGATGGTCGTCGCGCGGTACGCGGCGTCCGGGCGGCTCTCCCGCCGGGGGGCCCGCGGCGCGCTCACGTTCCCGCTCGAGGAAGGCGAGCGCCTGCTCCAGCGGCGGGCGACCCTCGCGGTGCTCCCCGTGGGCACGTCGACCCCGCCCGTCGGCACCGTCGTGGCCGCCCGATTCGAGACGGGCGCGGAGTTCGGGCGGTACCGCCTCGCGGACGCGTACCGGAAGATGCTCGGGGACCTCGACGCGGAGGAGGTCCGGCGCGCGGGGTTCCGCACGCTCGACGAGATGCGGCACGCGTGGCAGGCCCGCGGCCCGTGGCTCCCGGAGGCGGTCGTCCTCGTCGCCCGCCTCGAGCCCCTCCCGGGAGGCGCGGGATGAGTCTGTACCTGGCCGTGCTCGCCGCGGGGATCGCGGTGGACGCGTGGCTCCTCGCGTACGCCCTGCTCCGGATCCGCCGGACCCTCGCGAAGCTCACCCTCGTCGCCCTCCTCCTCTCCTTCGTCGTGATGTCCGCCGCGTTCCTGGGCCGGGAGTACGCGGGCCTCGGGGCCGAGTGGGCGCCCGTCGCCCTCTGGACGTTCGTCCTGTCCCACCCGCTCGCCGCCCTCTTCATCCTCGTCGCGGTCCACGGGGAGGCCCTGCTCCGCCGGTACCCCGCGGTCCTCCTGATCCTCGCGCCCGCCCCCGTGCTCGCGGCGTTCGCGCCGCCCGCGGGCTACGACCTCGCGCGGGCGTACGGGACCGCGCCTCTGAACTGGTACCTCGTCCTCTGCCTCGCGCTCCCGCTCGGGGAGGCGGTCGCCGCCTGGAGCCGCTCCGTCGCCCGCCGGTCCGAGCTCTTCCTGCTCCTCGCGGGCGCACTCGTGCTCGTCCTCACGGGCCCCGTGTACGGCTTCGAGCTCGAGGCCACCGGCCTGGCGGAGGCGGCGGGATCGAACCCCGGCACGCCCCTCGCGGCGATCCTGTTCGCCGCGGCCCTCACCCTCGCGAACCCCGCCCCGATGCGGCGGGTGCCCCGCGGGGCGGCGTGGGACCCGCACTTCCCGCCGGGCCGCCTCCTGCTCGTCGACGAGGCCCGGCCGAAGGCCTCCGCGCACTACTTCGCGGCCGCCGTGGCGGGGGGGCGGCCGGGGCTCAAGCTCGTCCGGGGCTCCGCGGCACCGGTCGCGGGGCACGGCTCGCTCGCGGTCGCCGCCCTAGCGCCCGTGCGCTGGCCTGGGTCCGTCGTCCTGGCGACCGCCTCGGAGTTCCTCGCCCGCCACCCCGCCGGGATCGTGTTCCTCCGGGACCTCGCGTACCTCGTCACCCTGGCCGGGCTCCCCGCGGCCCGGGACGCGCTCCAGGCCCTGCGGCGGGCCGCGGCGGGCACCGCGGGCACGGTCGTCGCGTCCCTCGCCCTGCTCACGCCGGAGGAGCGGAGGGACCTCCTCGCGATCCCCGGCGCCGCGTCGGTCCGGCTCCCGGAGCCCGCCGCGGAGATGCGCGCGATCCTCGAGGCGCGGTTCGGCGCGGGCGCCGTCCACCTGCTCCAGAGCTTCGCGGCCCGCGAGCACCGGCGGCTTGAGGACCTGACGTACGAGGACGTGCCCGCGGTGGAGACGTTCCTGGGGACCGCGATGGCGGTCCTCGCCCGCGCGCCCGGGGACGAGCCGATGGTCCTGGGGTGGCGGAAGGCGCTCGACCACGCGTCCCTGGACTTGGACCGCTTCGTCCGGCGCACGCTGCCGGAGGCGGCGGCGGGTCCGTGGGCCTCCGAGGTCCGCCGGGCGGGAGGGGAGGAGCTCGTCGTGCGGGCCTCGGACTACTGGCACGGAAAGGAGCTCGACGAGATGCTCCACTTCGCGGCGAACCAGATGAACCGGGTGCGGTACGGGGACCGGGTCCGCGGGGCGTTCGTCCAGGTCCTCGGGCGGACCGGGGAGCACCTGTTCGAGGCGGAGGTGCGGCGGCTCGGGAAGACCCCGGCGGACCTAGGGCCCGAGGACGTGCGGCGGCTCGCGGCGTCCGCGGAGGCGATCGTCCGGTCCCTCGAGGCGGCGATCGACGTCGCGTCCGGCCGGGCGGACCTCGAGGCGCGGGCCCACCGGCTCCGCGCGATGCTGTCCGGGATGACGGAGGAGGCGGGCCGTGCCGTTTGACTCGACGTACGTGGACGGCCTGGACATCGTCCTCGTGGGCGGGCTGCCGAGGGCGAGCGTCGTGCTCGTCGCGGGCGCGCCCGGCACGATGAAGTCGTCCCTCGCGTACGCGATCCTCCACGGGAACGCGAGGCGGGGCCGGAAGGGGCTGTACGTCTCCCTCGAGCAGAGCCGGGAGAGCCTGCTCGACCACACGCGGGGGCTCGAGATGGACCCGGACGGGACGGCGGGGAACCTGAGCGTCCTGGACCTGAGCGCGCTCCGCGCTCGGATGGAGGAAGCCCGCGGGCCCGCGTGGCTGGACCTGTTCAAGATGTACACGCAGACCCTGAAGGCGAGCTTCCCGTACGAGTTCCTCGTGATCGACTCGCTGAACGCTCTCGAGATCCTCGCGAAGTTCGAGCGGCACCGGCGGGAGGTGTTCGACCTCTTCAAGTGGCTCCGCGGGCTCGACGCGACGTGCCTCGTGATCTCCGAGCTGCCGCCGGACCCGGAGGGCGGGGATTACCGGTCCGCGGCGGACCACCGGGAGGACTACCTCTCGGACGGGATCGTCCACCTGAAGCTCGCGAAGCGCGGGGACTTCGGCGTCCAGCGGCAGCTCCGGGTCGTGAAGATGCGGGGCCGGAACCACAACACGGACTACCACGCCCTCGTGTTCGACGGCGGGTTCAAGGTCACGCGGATCCTGAGCTGATGGGGCCGCGCGGTCGACCTCCGCCGACACCGTCTGTTGGTCTTGAATAAGACCAACTCGGCCGCTCGCCAAACTCGCCCGCCATGGCGTCGGAGACCGTCAGTCCCGCACGATGAACGTCTCGAGCTGACCCTTCGCCTTCTCCCGCCGCCTCTGGTGTTCCTCGAGGAACTTGCCGACGTGGCCCGCGAGCTCGAGCTTGCAGTCCCCGCACATCCGCTGCCCGCCCCGGCACTCCGCCTCGACGCGCTTCCAGTACGCGTCCTCGGGCGCGAAGAGGTACGTGTAGTACGCGAACACGGAGCAGACGTCGGGGTCCGCCCCCAAGCGCCTCTGCTCCTCGACCGTCGCCCGCCCGCCCGTGAACGCATTCCGCAGCTTCGCCTCCGCCTGCTCCGGCGTGTCCGTCATGAAAATCGCCGTGTCCGGCTGAGACGAGGACATCTTCGAGTCCAGGCCCTTCAGACCGGGCATCATCTTGTTGTGGACCAGGGCGGGCTTGTAGTACCCGAGGGACTCTGCGAGGTCCCGGGTGATCCGGAAGTGCGGGTCCTGGTCGATCCCGCACGGAATCAGGCACGGCACGTTGCGCCCCTGCTCGATCGACTCCAGGAAGCACGGGACGGTCTGGAGGGCGGTGTAGAAGATCTGCCCGATGTTGTTCGACGCGTCGAACCCGAACACCGCCTTCGCGGTGGAGAACGTGATCCGCTTCGCGACCTGGACCGCGAGCGGGTAGAGGCGGTGGATGTACTCCGTGTCGAAGAAGATCCGCGTGAGCTTCGGGTCGAACCCCGCCGCGATGATGTCGAGCACGTTGTCGTACCCGACGCGGGTCGCCTCCGCGAGGGTCTCGAAGTCCCGGAAGAGGAACTTCTCGTCGTCCGTGATCTCGATCCACACCTTCGCCTTGAAGTGCCTCTGGAGCCACGCGGTGAAGTAGAACGGGATCATGTGGCCGAGGTGCATCGCGCTCGACGGCCCGCGGCCCGTGTACAGGCTGAACGGCCGGCCCTTCTCGTGCTCGTCGAGGACCCAGTTCAGGTCCCGGTGGGAGAAGTAGAGGCCACGCTTCAGGAGGGGATGGAGCTCGCCGGTGTGCTTGTGGACCCGCCGCAGGAGGGCCTCGTCGATCTTCTGCGTGCCAAACTGCTGGATGAGGCGGTCGTAATCGACGTGGCCCCGCACCTCCCACGGGGTGACGACGAAGTCCTCGGGCATTGAGGCGGCGGATACCCGAGGGCGGGATAAAGCCTCTGCGTGGACCGCCGCGGGACCGCCAGGCATAACCCATAAGTCCACGCGATTCGCTTCCCGAAGCGGATGCCCCGCACGGGCGATTTCGACGGGGACTGGCACAAGGCAGTGCCCGAGAACTGGACTTGGATCATCGTTGGTGGTATCCTCACGATTGTCTGGGTAGGTGGCATCTTCCTGTTGCTGTTCCCTCAGTTCGAGAAGCCTGATCGACCTATCCCACTCGGACCGGCATTAGTCTTGACAGGGGTTCTGGCAGCGGTTCTCTCCGTTGCGCTCTACAGGGAGGAACTGACCGAGGTGCGCTTTGGCGCAGACGGGCTCGCTGTCCGTTTCGGTCTTGGGCGGGTCTTGTTTGCGCCTTGGGATCAAGTCGAAAGGCTCTCCGTCAACGAACGCTACGGGACGGTGTTCATCGGCTTCCAAGGCCGCGCGTTTGGATGGAGAGCTCGGTTTCCTGCCGACACCGCGGCGAAGCTCCTCAAAGCGGCGAACGCACGACCTATTCCGTGATCGACGCGCGGGCTCAACGCCACGATTGTGTGAGGGGTCCGCATCGTCTACCCGGTCCTTCCGAGCCCCTCCAAGACTTGGGACACGATGCCGCCGAGAGAGCCACGTTGTGACCGTGCAAAGCAGGCGGGGGCGAGTCACGTCCGGCTCAGGAACTCGTCGACCTCGACCCGCGCGTCGCGGATGATTTCCTCCTGAGTAGGCCGCGCCCGATGTCCTCCCCGGGGTGGACAGGGACCACGGTTGCCCGTCCGTCCGGGTGGCGCATGAAGACATAACTCCCACTCTGGCGCACCCTTCGAAACCCGAGGGATTCGAGAGCTCGGATCACCCTCCGCGGGGAGAGGGGAACGAGGCGGGCCACGCGTCAGACCTCGACGGTCTGCACGCCGACGAAGGTAATGCCCTTGGGGACGACCTTGCGAGGACCGATGTATGCGCCGATGGCCTCTCGGATGCGGTCGCGCAGTCCATCCAACGACTTGGCCTGCGTGTGACAGCCGGGAAGCTCGGACACGGAGCCCACATACCAACCGTCCTCGTCCTTCTCGACGATGAGATGAAAAGACCGGGTGGCCATCGGATGCAGATTCGCCTCCGGTGATATAAGGTTTCCAGGCGTCACACCATGATCGCGTGGCGGGC
>Ga0209521_10000556_pt1 | contig 29200 bp, 26 predicted proteins | sample Rifsed19ft4_FD_184016 | JGI IMG/M metagenome (GOLD analysis project Ga0209521, IMG submission 184016) | Soil microbial communities from Rifle, Colorado, USA - sediment 19ft 4 (version 2) | ecosystem: Environmental > Terrestrial > Deep subsurface > Rock core/Sediment | place: Rifle, Colorado...
GGCGACCACGGCGAAGCCCCACACCAGGGCGATCACGGTGGCGAGCAGGGGATGGCCCTCCGCCACGAACCCCACCACCAGCGCGCAGGAGCCGCTGATGATCATGCTCAGCATGGTCGTCCGGGTGCGCCCCCAGCGGTCGGCGAGTTTGCCGGCGAGCAGGCTGCCGAGTCCGCCAGCGGCAATTACCCAGAAGGCCGCCAGCGCAGCCGCCGTCTGAGGCTGCAGCAGGGACAGCTTCTCTGCCGCTTCTCCCGCTCCCCCTTGCAGGGCGTAGGTATGCAGCAGAAAGATGGGCGCCCAGGTCCACATGGCGTACAGCTCCCACATGTGCCCCAGGTAGCCGAAGTTCGCCAGGCGGAGCGGCGGAAGGCGCAGGGCCTTGGTCATGTGACGCCATTGGAATGGTGGCACGCTGGCGCGATACGGACCCAGCTTCCCAAACCGCCAGGCGATGAGGCCGCCGACGGCGGCCAGCGCTGCCGCGACGTACAGCACCGGGGGCCAGTCCGCGAATCCTCCGAGCGCGCGAATCAGGTGAGGTGAGGCGGAGCCGACCGTGAGCGCGCCCACCAGGAGCCCGAGCCCCAGGCCGCGGTCCTCGCGGGTCCAGGTAGCCATGATCTTCATGCCCACGGGGTACACCAGCGCGAGCATCATCCCGGTCCCCGCCCGGAGTGCGATGGCGGTGGCAAAGGACGCGTTGAGCGCCGGAATCAGGAATGTCAGCAGCGCGCCGGCCACGGCCCCCAACGCGACCACCAGCCGGGGTTGCCACACATCCGGGACGTTGAACAGCGCGCTGAGCAGCGCGCCGGCCACGAAGCCCAGCTGCACCGCCATGGTCAGCCACGCGCCCTGCGTGGGCGTCAGCGACCAGTCGCGCGCCAGGGCCGGCGCCACGGCCGACGCCGAGAACCAGAGGCCCATGGCCAGCGACTCGGCCAGGGCGAGAAGCAGCAGGGTACGCCACTTCTCGGACAACGTCAGTGCAGCGGGGCCAGCGTGAGATCGAGAAACCGGTGCCCGTTGAAGTCCACGAGCTTGCCGGGCTGGATCAGCAAGGGATAGGCGAACGAGGGGCCGTCGTACACGAACGTGTGGTACTCGCCGCACTCGCCGGCGGCGTCGAGACCGTCGGTGATGCCGATCTCGGTGAGCAGGTCGGCATCCAGCTCGCGGCCCAGGAAGCCGGCGGCGGGCTGGTTCAGGTCCACGCCCACCACCACCGCCCGGTAGCCTCGCTCGACCACTTCATGGATCAGCTCGATCCCGGGCTCGCCCCAGAGCGGCTCGACGTGCTCCAGCCCTCTGGCGCGCACCCGCCGTTCGTACCAACCGCGCACGTCCTCGAGATGGATGTTGCCGAACACCATCCCCTGGCATCCCCGCGCCTTGAGGTCGTCCAGGACGCGGAGGAAGACGTCTTCGAACTCCTCGGGCTGCGCGCTCGCCTGCACGCACTCCAGCCTCAGGGACGCCGCTTGCGCCTCGATCAGCTCGTGCCGCACGCCGTGAAAGCGGACTCGGCCGGTGGAACCATCGTAGATGTTTGCGAGAAACCGGACATCGAGCCCGGTGCGGCGCGCCCGGTCGAGGGCGAGCGTCGAATCCTTGCCACCGCTGCTCATCAGGGCATACGACATGGGGCGCAATAGTAACTCGTGGGGTTGGGAGACGTCACGGGGTGACGAGGGGCCCGCCGCGTGGCTAAGCCTTCCTTCACCGCGAGTGTGGCCTCGACTTTACTCGCACCGGCGATGCTTCGGCGTCGAACAGATATGGAAAAGGAGGCCAGCATGGCCCGACGACTACCATTCATCGCTCTGAGCGCCGCGATCGCCGCGTGCGCCCCCCTGAGCGTCAGCTCGTACATACACCCCGCCGCAGATTTCTCGCGGTATGAGACCTACGACTGGGGTGCCCGGGACCCCCTGCCGACCGGCGATCCCCGGCTGGACAACAATCCGTTCTTCGACTCCCAGGTCCGCGCCTCGGTGGAGCGCCAACTGGCGGCCAAGGGGTATCGGCGGGTGTCGGGGAATCCCGACTTGGTGCTCCACTACCACGCGTCGGTCCAGGAGAAGGTGGACGTGTACCGCGTGGACGCCGAGGCGGGCTATCGCACCGAGACGGCGGCCGTCCAGTATGAGGAAGGGACGCTGGTGCTGGACGTGGCCGACGCGAAGACGCGGGAGATCGTCTGGCGTGGGTGGGGGCAAGGTGACATCGAGGGCGTCATCAACGACCAGTCTCGGATGGAAAAGCGGGTGAAGGAAGTGACCCAGAAGATGCTGGAGCGGTTCCCGCCCCGGAGCTAGCGCCGATCGAGCGGCGACACCACGGGCCGGCGCGCAACAAAACGCTCCGGCCCGCGTTCCTTTTCTTACCCTTTTCCGTGTTTTTCCCCCTACCGTCCTTCCCATGCTCGCACGCATCCGCTCGGCGGCGGTGCTCGGCATTGACGCGTACCTGGTGGACGTCGAAGCCGACATCGCCAATGGCCTGCCCACGTTCGCCACCGTTGGGCTCCCGCACGGGGCGGTGAAGGAAGGCCGCGAGCGCGTGGGTGCGGCGATCGCCAACTCCGCGTTTGAGTTCCCGTTGAAACGCATCACCATCAATCTGGCACCCGCAGACGTGCGAAAGGACGGCTCGGCGTTCGATCTCCCAATCGCGATGGGGATCCTGGCAGCGACCGGACAGCTCGGCGGCACGGCGGACGGATATGTCATCGTCGGTGAGCTGGGACTCGAAGGGGGCGTCCGGCCGGTGCGCGGGGCCTTGCCCATCGCGGTGGCGGCGAAGCAGGCCGGCGCCAGAGGGCTGATCGTCCCGGTGCAGAACTTGGCCGAGGCCGGTGTGGTGGACGGCATCGAGGTTCTAGGCGCCGAGTCGCTGAGTCAGGTGGCCGGGTTCTTCAGCGACAGTGGTGGGCTGCGTCGCGCCGAGGTTGACGCTCGCGGCCTATTCGGACAACGGCCAACGGACGCCGTGGACTTCTCCGAAGTCCGCGGCCAGGAGCACGCCAAGCGGGCGCTGGAGATCGCGGCGGCCGGTGCGCACAACGTGTTGATGATCGGGCCGCCGGGGTCGGGCAAGACCATGCTGGCTCGACGCCTGCCCACGATTCTGCCGGACCTGAGCCTGGAGGAGGCGCTCGAGACCACCAAGATCCACAGCGTGGCGGGGACCTTGCCGCCCGGGGCGGCGCTGGTCACGAGCCGGCCGTTTCGCGCGCCGCATCACACGATCAGCGACGCCGGCATGATCGGGGGCGGGAGCTACCCCAAGCCGGGTGAGGTGAGTCTGGCCCAGGGGGGCGTGTTGTTCCTGGACGAGCTGCCGGAGTTCCGGAAGAACGTGCTGGAAGTCCTGCGCCAACCGCTGGAAGATGGCTTCGTAACGATCTCCCGAGCCGCGTCGTCCCTGTGCTACCCGGCCCGGTTCATGCTCGCGGCCGCCATGAACCCCTGCAAGTGCGGGTTCTGGGGCGCGCTTGGGCGGTCGTGCGTGTGCGGGCCGCTGGACGTGGAGCGCTACCGCTCACGCCTCTCGGGGCCGCTCTTGGATCGGATTGACATTCACATCGAGGTCCCCGCCGTTCCCTACCAGGAACTGTCGGTTGAGCGGAGCGGCGAGCCCAGCGCCGCGATTCGCGAACGGGTGAACCGGTCGCGGCAGGTGCAGCTGGAGCGGTTCGCCAACCGGCGCGGGGTGTTTGCCAATGCGCACATGACGCCCAAAGACCTGCGGACCTTCTGCAAGGTGAGCGACTCGGCGGATGCTCTCTTGAAGACGGCGATCGGGCGGCTGAAGCTCTCGGCCCGGGCGTATCACCGCGTCTTGAAGATCGCCCGGACCATCGCGGATTTGGCGGAAAGCGCGACCATCGAGCCGGCGCACGTGAGTGAGGCGGTGCAGTACCGGAGTCTGGATCGGGCGATGGGCTGAGACGTTGCCGAAAAACGGGCTCCACCCGATTCATGAGGAACCCATGTCCCCCAACGGGCAGGCTTGAGTAATATGCATCAAATAGCCATACTTAGATGCATGAGAACGACACTGAACATCGACGACCAGCTTCTCGGCGAGGCGGCCCGGCTCACCGGCCTCAACGAGAAGACGGCGCTGGTCCACGCGGGGTTGGAAGCGCTGATCGCCCGCGAAAGCGCCCGCCGACTCATCGCGCTGGGTGGCACGATGCCCGGCGCCCGGGCCGGTCGGCGGCGGCGCCCGCGGGTGGGGCCCACCAACCGTGATTCTGGTTGACAGCTCGGTCTGGATCGACCACTTCCGACGGGCGAATGCCCGGCTGTCTTCCCTGGTCCGCGACCACCAGGTCCTGGCACACCGGTTCGTCATTGGTGAGCTGGCGTGTGGGACGCTGCCTGGGCGCCGCGCCGAGGTCCTGGCACACCTGAGCCGATTGCCCGACGCGCCCATCGCCGCGCACCACGAGGTGCTGGCACTGGTCGAGCGGCGGGGCCTGGTGGGGAGCGGCATCGGCTGGGTCGACGCCCACCTCCTCGCCTCCGCGTTGCTAGCCTCGGCGCCGCTCTGGACGCTGGATCGCACGCTCCAGCGCGTCGCCTCCATCCTCAGTGTGTCTGCCGGTCCGTAGCTCGTATCCTATTAACTTGGTCCTGGACTGAGTCTATGCTTGGCGCATGAAGACCGTGAACGTCCACGACGCTAAGGCGCACTTCTCGCGCCTGCTGCGCCGCGTGGCGGCCGGCGAGGAGATCGTGATCGCGAAGGCCGGGCGTCCGGTGGCTCGGCTGGTGCCCGCCAAAGACGGTCGCCCCCGCGTGTTGGGGAGCGATTGCGGCACGTTCTCCGTGCCGGACGACTTCGACGCCCCGCTGCCGGATGACCTGCTCGCGGAGTTCGAGCGGTGAGAGTACTGCTGGACACGCAGTGCTGGTTGTGGATGCACGCCCAGCCCGAGCGCCCCAGGCGGAGCGGATGCGCTTGCGTACGGCCGATCCGCAGCTCCAACCGTATGACATTGAGCTCATCTGAGCGACCTGATGTCCGGGCCGCCACTTCACAGTCGGTTGAGACGGTTCTGATCCCGGCGGCGTGAGCATGAAGGGCGCCGTTCCGGAAGCCGTGTTGCTCAACCGGGTGGTCGAGAACGCGACAGGCCCGGAGCACCCAGCGTGGGCTCGAGCCGGAGCGCGATCAGCGCTCCGCCCAGGAACCCCCCCGCGTGCGCGGCGTTGTCCACGTAGGGGCTCAGCAGACCGGTCCCGATGGTGTAGAGGCCCCAGCCCGCCAGCACGACGCCGATCCGCTTGTCCCGAAGATAGAACCGGTGTTGGTGCCGGCTGAGCACCGCGATCACCGCAGCCATGAGCCCGAAGATCGCCCCCGAGGCACCCACGGAAGGGCCCGGACTGAGCGCCACGCTGAGCAACGATGCGGCGACCCCGCTCAGCAGGTACACCGCCAGCATCTGCTTGCCGCCCAGCGCGTGCTCGCAGGCCATGCCGAGGATGTAGAGCGCGATCAGGTTGCCGATCAAGTGATCGAGGCCGCCGTGCAGGAACATCGGCGTGAAGAGACGCCACACCTCCCCGCTCAACACCAGCTCCCGGGAGAGGGCGCCGGCTGCGATGATGGCGTCCTGACCGACGAGCGCGCCTTCTCCCAGTTCCCACGCGAACACGGCGATGTTGACCACCATCAGCAACAACGCCATGCGCGGGGCGTACGACATGCCCTGCTCGAAGTCCACCCGCCCGCTGGGCCGGGCCGGCGGGCGGGCGAGCATGGCGTCCGTGATCAGGATCGGCTCTTCGACGGGCGGGCTCCGGATCTCGCCGTGGTGGTCCGGATCAGGCGGAGCGGTGCCGGGCATGTGTGGGCCGGCGTCCCGGGTCAGCGCCGCTCGCCGGTATCCAGCATGACGCCCAGGGCCAGCGCGACGCGGCGATCGATCTGGCGCTTGGGGTCGCGCGTCAGGTCCAGCACGTAGCGGTCGAGCAGCGTCAACTTCCGGTTGAACTCGCCGATCACGGTGTCGCCGCCGCCCCGAAGGATGATGAAGTTGGTGCGCAGCAGGCCAAAGAAGGGGCCCAGAAACCGGCGGAGGAGGGACAGAATGATGGAGTCCTCCATGGCCACGCAGAGGAGCGTGCCGCCGGGCGCGAAGCAGCGCCAGCGCTTGCGGAACACATTGTAGAGGTAGTTCTTCCGCAGCGTGGCCAGCACCTTCGCGGTGGCGTCGCGGATCGTGTAGGTCGCGGTGATGAGCTGGAGCTTGCGGTCCTGGAGCACCTCGAGCACGCGTTGCTGCTTGGTGTCGTCCCGGTAGAAGGTCACATGGCGTTTGGGGGACAGGGCCACCGCTACGGCCACCAGGGTCACAAAGAAGCCCCCAAACGCGAGGAACGCGAGCAGGGTATCCGCCGCGCCCTGGGTGCCCACCGCTCCGGCGAGTGCCCCGACGGCCAGCAGCACTACCAGGCCGGCCACGAGCCCGCCGAAGGCTGCCAGGAGGCCGCGGAACACGTAGCGCGGTCGCTCGACGTACAGGATCGCCTGACCGGCCTCGTCCCAGACGTAGTACTTCTCTTTGATCGCCAGAGCCTTCTGTCGCAACAGGAACTTGTCCCGGTCGAAGGCCGGGTCGCCCAGCGTTGGAACACCGGCCCCGGCAGCCGGGGCCACGTTGACGGTGCCGCACTCGGGGCATTTCACCGGCTTGCCGGCGTATTCGTCCTTCAGGTCGTAGGTCCTGCCGCACTGGCAGCGGACGGTGACGGGCATGGCGATCCTCCAGTGGGAGGTGGCGCGAACGTGCCCAAGATACGGCCCGGCACGGGAGTATCAATCCGGCCGGATGGCACCCCGCGCGGCCGCTTCGTATCCTTATCACCTCGTGTTGGGTTCAGGTCACTAACCGCGCGGGTAAGCACCGATGCGAACCAAGCTTCCGTACCAAGCCGCCATCGCCCTCTTGATGGCCACGCTGGGTGCTCTCCCGGCGCCGAGCCCTGCCCAGGAGAAAGCGAGATTCTCGAGCCTCCAGGACGCGTTGCGCGCCTCCGGGGCGCTGGCCGGCGGGTCCGGCCCCCGAGAGGTGGACTGGATCGAGGGCGGGAGGCGATTCTCGTTCACCATTGCCGCAGAGGGCGGCGGCGAGGAGATCCGGGCCCACGATCCCGGCACGGGGCGGGACACCCTGCTGTTCGCCGCGCGCGGGCTCACCTTCCCGGGCACCAGCGAGCCGTTCGAGTACGAGTCGTTTCAGTGGGCCGAGGATTCCAGGCACCTGGTGTTCCAGACCCGCTTCCAGCCGCTGTATCGGCGTTCCGGGATCGCGGACTACTACGTGTATCGGTTGGCCGATGGTTCACTCACGCTGGCGGCCCGCGGCGCCCGCACCGCCGAGCTGTCGCCGGACGGCGCCATGCTGGGCTACGAGCGGGATGGCGACCTGTTCGTGTACGACATGGCCGCCGGTCGCGAAACCCGGCTCACGCGGGATGCAAGCGAGACCGTCTACCACGGGCATTTCGACTGGGTCTACGAGGAAGAGTTCGGCCTGGCCCAGGCGTGGAACTGGTCGCCGGACAGCCGGTTCATCGCCTACTGGCAGCTGGACGAGAGCGCCGAGCCGGTGGTGCAGTTCAGCGACTTCGAGGGACGGCATCCGGAGTGGTGGCGGATCCGGATCCCCCAGCCCGGCGACTCCAACCCCAAGGTCCGGATCGGCGCGGTGAATGTCCGGAGCGGCCGGACCCAGTGGCTCGACCCGGGAGAAAGCGGCGAGTACTACGTCCCGCGCCTCTACTGGGTGGGCCGGCCGGATACGCTGGCGATGGTGACGCTCAACCGGCCCCAGAACGAGATGAAGCTGTTCTTCTTCGACGTCAACACCGGCGGCAAGCGGCTGGCGATGACCGAGCGCTCCAGCACGTGGCTGGACGTGTACGACTTCTACGCCGGCGTCCAGGACATGCTGACGTTCCCCGCCGGCATCAATCAGTTCTTCTGGATCTCGGATCGTGACGGCTGGCAGCACATCTACCGCTATGACTATTCGGGCAAGCTGGTCAACCAGGTGACGCGCGGGCGGTGGAGTGTGACGCGGATCGAGGGCATCGATCCCAAGGCACAGACGATCTACTACACCTCCACCGAGACGTCACCGCTCCAGCGGCAGATGCACTCGGTCAGGTTCGACGGCAGCCGGCCCCGGCGACTCAGCCAGCCCCCAGGGACGCACGACATCGACATGTCCCCCGACACCCGATACTACTTCGACCGGTGGTCCTCTCTCAGCCAGCCGCGGCAGGTGGAGCTGTGGGCGACGGACAGGCAGAAGCTGCGCACCTTCGAGGACAACACGCGGGTCTCTCAGTGGCTCGCCACGCACGCCTATTCGCCGACCGAGATCTTCAGCTTCGCCACGTCCGACTCGGTCCGGCTGGACGCCTCCATGATCAGGCCGGTGCCGTTCGATTCGACCCGCCGTTATCCGGTGGTGTTTGCCATCTACGGCGGGCCGGGCTCTCAGCAGGTGTACCATACGTTCGGCACCAACGCGTGGAACCAGTGGCTGGCGCAGCAGGGATACATCGTGGTGGGCGTGAACAACCGGGCGTCGAACAACTACGGCAGCGCCTTCATGAAGCTCTCCTACAAACGCCTCGGTTACTGGGAGGCCCATGACTTCGCGGAGACCGCCAGGTACCTGAGAACGCTCCGCTACGTGGACGGGAGCCGCGTCGCGGTCGTGGGCACCAGCTACGGCGGGTACGCCACGATCTACACCATGGAGATGTACCCCGACATTTTCACCGTGGGGATCGCCAACTCGCCGGTGACTGACTGGCGTCTGTACGACACCATCTACGCCGAGCGCTACATGGGCTTGCTGGACGAGTCGGTATACGACGAAGCCTCGGCGATCAAGCACGCCGGCCGGATCAAGGGCCGGCTGCTGGTGATTCACTCCATGCTGGACGACAACGTCCACCCGCAGAACACGATGCAGTTCCTGACGGCCGCCACCAACGCCGGCGTGGACGTGGACCTCCGGATCTACCCGCCGGGCCGGCACGGCGCGGCGTACAACCAGGCCAGCGCGTTCCTGATCCGGCAGGCAACGTTCGATTACCTGGAACGGCATTTGAAGCGGTGAGACGTGAGCAGTGAGACGTGAGAAGTGAGACGCGGCCTCCGGGTTGCCCGTCTCACATCTCATTTCTCACATCTCACAGCGCGTCAGCTCTTCGGGATTTCCTTCTCCGGGTCCACGAACGGCTTCCGCACCACCGTCAGCGCGCCCTCGCCGTGCGGGACGTCGGCTACGAGCTTGGTGCCGAGTGCGGAGTGCTCCACGGGTACGTTGGCGTACCCGATGTTCTTCTTGAGCCGTGGCGAGTGGACGGCCGAGGTGATGAAGCCTATGGTATGGCGCCCGTGGCGCACCGGCCACCGGGTCAGGTTGAGATCGAGCTTGGGGCCGCCGATCTCGACGCCCACGAGCTTCCGCCCGACCCCGTTGGCCTTGATCCGGCGCAGTGCGTCTTTCCCGATGAAGTCGGCCTCCTGGTCGAGGTCCACCAGCCAGCCCAGCCCCACCTCGTACGGGTTGTTCTCCAGCGTCATGTCGATCCCGTAGTTCAGGATCCCGGCCTCGATCCGGCGAATGTCGGAGGGGCCGGTGGGCGCGATGCCGAACGGCTTGCCCGCCTCCAGCACGCGCTCCCACAGCTCGCCCCCGCGGCTCCCGTCGCGCAGGTAGATCTCGTAGCCCACCTCGCCGGTCCAGCCGGTCCGGGTCACGATGACGGGGATCCCATCCAGCTTCGCCTCGAAGAAGTGGTAGTACGGCATGTCCAGCACCCGTGGCCCGAACAGCTTTTCCACCACCTGCTTGGACTTGGGGCCTTGGATCTGCATGGGTGAGACATCCGGCTCCCGGATGGTGACGTCCAGCCCGGATCGGTAGGCCACTCCCTTGGCCCACAGCAGGACGTCGCTGTCCGCCAGCGCCAGCCAGAAGTGGTTCTCGCCCAGGCGTAGCAACACCGGGTCATTGATGATGCCACCGTCCTCCGCCGTGATCACCACGTACTTTCCCTGGCCCACGCCGCATTGCGTCAGGTCTCGCGGCGTGAGCAGGTTGGTGAAGGCGAACGCGTCCCGCCCGGTGATCTCCACTTGCCGCTCCACGGCCACGTCCCAAACGGTCACGTCGTTCAGGAGCTTCCGGTATTCCTGCTCCAGATCGTCGTACGCGATGGGCAGAAACATGTGGTTGTAGACCGTGTAGCCCCGGCAGCCGGAACGGAGCGTCGCCTCAAAGTAGGGCGATCGCCGTAGCCGGGCGCCGCGCTGGATGAGCGACATGTCGAACATGGCAAATGCCGAATGATGAATGTTGAATGATGAATGTCGAACGGCGAATGATGGCTGGGGAATATCGTTGCGGGGAACACCAACGTCAAAGACCAACACGTCAAGCTTCAACATTCCTTGTGGGACATTCAACCTTCGCGCGGCTTTCGGCCCACCCCGGGCCGGCTGTACATTGTGTCGCGCGCATGCTTCGCACCACGCCCTTTCACTCGCGCACCGCGCCCCTGTGCCAGGCGCAGAACTGGCGTCGCTGGGCGGGGTACGTCGTGGCCAGCTCGTACGAGCTGATCCACGACCACGAGTACTGGGCCATCCGCAGTGCCGCGGCCCTGCTGGACGTATCGCCCCTCTACAAGTACCTGGTGCGCGGGCGAGACGCGGCGCGGCTCCTCGATCGCATCGTCACCCGAGACCTCCGGCGATGCGCGGTAGGGCAGGTCATGTACACCTCCTGGTGTGACGAAGCGGGCAAGGTCCTGGATGACGGCACCGTGACCCGACTGGAGGAGGACCTCTTCCGGCTCACGGCGGCCGAGCCCAACCTGCGGTGGCTGCACGAGAATAGCCTCGGACTGGACGTTGGGATCCAGGACGTGTCCGATGCCACCGCGGCGCTGGCGGTGCAGGGACCCGCGGCGCGCGACGTCCTGCGAAGTGCCCTGGACGCTGACCTCGACGGCCTCCGCTTCTTTCGAGCCACCAGGGCCCAAGTGCGCGACATGCCGCTCACCATCACCCGCACCGGCTACACCGGCGACCTGGGCTATGAGTTGTGGGTCGACGCTCGGCACGCCGAGCGGATGTGGGATCACCTGATGGAGGAGGGGCGTCGCTATGGCCTTACCCCGGCCGGCATCCTGGCACTGGACCTGGCGCGAATCGAGGCCGGTCTGATCCTCATTGACGTGGATTACGTTCCCGCCCGCAAGGCGCTGATCCAGGCGCGCACGTCCTCCCCGTTCGAGCTGGGGCTCGGGTGGACCGTGCGGCTCGACAAGGACTCCTTCGTGGGTCACCGTGCGCTCCGGGCGGAGCACGCCCGCCCTGCGGCGTGGCAGCTGCGGGGCCTGGAGATCGAATGGGACGCGCTGGAGCGCCTCTACGCCGAGGCGGGGCTGCCCGTCGAGCTGCCGGCCACCGCCTGGCGCACCAGCGTCCCGGTGTACGCCGGCGACGAGCAGGTGGGCTACGCCACTAGCGGATGCTGGTCGCCGCTCCTCAAGCAGTACCTCGCGCTGGCGCACGTCCAGGCCCCGCACGCGGCGCCGGGGACGAGCCTCGCGATGGAGGTGACCGTGGAGCACCGCCGCCGCCGCGCCCCGGCCCGCGTACGCGAGCTGCCGTTCTTCAACCCGGAGCGAAAGCGCGCGTGAATCGCACGGCGTTCGACGCGATCGTGATCGGGGGCGGCCACAACGGGCTGGTCAACGCCGCGTACCTGGCGCGCGCCGGACTGAAGGTGCTGGTGCTCGAACGCCGCCGTCTGGTGGGCGGCGCCGCCGTCACGGAAGAAGTGTTCCCCGGATTCAAGTACTGCGTGTGCTCCTACGTGGTGAGCCTGCTCCGGCCCGAGATCATCCGCGATCTCGACCTCCCGGCGTGCGGGCTCGAGATCCTGCCGCTGGAGAGCACCTTCACGCCGCTCCCCAGCGGCGACTACCTGGTGCGGTGGGCCGACCACGACCTCACCCGGCGGGAGTTGTACCGGCACTCGCCGCGCGACGCGGACGCGTACGACGAGTTCGGACACTTGATGCACCAGCTGGCGTTCGCGGTAAAGCCGGTGCTCGGCATGATGCCGCCGGACCTCACTTCCTTTGCTCCGAGCGACCTCGCGGGGCTCCTCCGGTTGGGGCGATACGTGCGCGGCCTGGGCGCCGATCGGTTCCATGCCTTGGTGAAGCTCATGACCATGAGTGCCGCGGAGTATCTGGAAGAATGGTTCGAGACCGAGGCCCTCAGGGCGACGATGTCCGCCAGCGGGATCATCGGCACCTTCCTGGGGCCCCGCTCGCCCGGGACCGCCTACGTGCTGCTGCACCATTACATGGGCGAGATCGACGGCGTGTTCCGCGCCTGGGGCTTCGCCCGCGGCGGGACCGGCGCCGTGAGCAACGCGATTGCCACCGCCGCAGAACGGCGAGGGGTCACGATTCGGACCGGCGCCCCCGTGGCGCGCGTGCTCACGCGCGGAGGCCGCGCGCGGGGCGTGGTGCTGGAGAGCGGCGAGGAGATCGCGGCGAAGGTGGTGGTGTCGGCGCTGGACCCCAAGCGCACGTTTCTGGAGTTGGTGGATCCGGCCAGCCTGCCCGGCGAGCTGATCGAGGACATTCGCCGCTTCCGGATCCGCGGGTCCTCCGGGAAGGTGAATCTGGCATTGAGCGAGCTGCCCAGCTTCACCTGCCTGCCGGGAATCGGGCCCCATCTGCGCGGCGCGATGTCCATCAGCCCGAGCGTGGAGTATCTGGAGCGCGCCTACGACGACGCCAAGTACGGCGCCTTCAGCCGCCGCCCGTACATGGACATCGTGATTCCCTCCCTGATTGATCCCGGGATGGCGCCTCCCGGCAAGCACGTGATGTCCATTTTCGTGCAGTACGCGCCCTACCAGCTGAACGGCGGGTGGACTGACGCGCGCCGCGAAGCCTTTGGCGACACGGTGATCGACACGCTGTCGCAGTACGCGCCCAACCTCAGGGGCGCCATTCTGCACCGGCAGGTACTGACCCCGGCTGACATGGAGCGGGAGATGGGCCTGACCGAGGGCAACATCTTCCACGGCGAGCTCTCGCTCCACCAACTGTTCTCGCTCCGGCCCGCGGCGCCCTGGGCTCAGTACCGCACCCCCATCGCGGGTTATTACCAGTGCGGGTCCGGTACCCACCCCGGCGGCGGGATCTCCGGCGCGCCCGGCCGGCTCGGCGCGCTCCGGATCTTGAAGGACCTCGGCCGATGAGCGCCCGGTACGACGCGATCGTGGTCGGGGCGGGGCATAACGGGCTCACGGCCGCGGCCTACCTGGCGCGCGCGGGGCTATCCGTCCTGGTCGTCGAGCAGCGCGACGTCATCGGAGGCGCCACGGTGACCGAGGAGTTCCATCCCGGATTTCGAGTGGATGCGTTCGCGCATCGGATGGGCCCCTTCGATCGCCGCGTGCTCGAAGACCTGCGACTGGCAACCCACGGGTTGGACATCGTCCGGCCGGATCCCGCGCGGGTAGCGCTGGCGGACGGCCGGCCCCTTCCGCTGTTTCGTGATCCCTCGAGAACCGCCGAGGCCATTCGCGCGGTCTCGCCCAACGATGCCGCCCGCTGGCCGGGGTTTTGCAGAACCATCGCCGACGCGACGCGCCTGGTGGACGCGGTGCGGCGGAGCCAGCCACCGGAACTGCCCAATCCCGGGCTGCGCGACCTGCTTCGGCTCGCCGCGCTTGGCCTGGGACTGCGGCGGCTCGGCCGGCGGGCGATGGTCCAGGCCCTGCGGGTGCTTCCCATGTCGCTGGCCGATCTGCTGGACGACTGGTTCGAGAGCGACGTACTCAAGGGGGTGATCGCGGGGGCTGGTCTCATGGGCCTGATGCAGGGGCCCCGCGGCGCCGGGACGGCGTACGCGCTGCTGCACCATCTGGCCGCGGGGGAACCGCCTGGGGGCGTGGCACTGGTCCGCGGCGGGACCGGTCGAGTGGCCGAGGCGCTGGCCGGCGCGGCCCGGGTGGCAGGGGTCGAGATTCGCACCTCCGCCCCGGTGGAACGCATCGTGGTGCGCTCGGATGCCGCCGTGGAAGTCGTTCTGGCCGGCGGTGAGGTGATACCGGCCCGCCGCATTCTGTCCAGCGCGGACCCCCGGCGCACGTTCCTCCAGTTGGTGGGACCTGAGGCGCTCGACCCGGCGTTCGTGCGGCAAGTGCGTCACATCCGGATGCGAGGAGCCTGCGCCAAGGTGCACCTGGCGCTGGGCGAGCTGCCGCGGTTTGCCGGGCTCGGGGGCGGAGACGCGGACCTCAGGGGCGCGATCGTGGTGGCGCCCAGCCTGGATTACCTGGAGCGGGCGTTCGACGACGCGAAGTACGGCGGCGTCTCGGAGCGGCCGTTCCTGGAAGCTGTGATCCCGACGCTCACGGACCCGAGCCTCGCACCGCCCGGCCGTCACGTGATGTCGGTTCTGGTACAGTATGCCCCGTATCAGCTCAAGGCCGGGGGGTGGGACGGGGCTCGGCGTGAGGCGCTGGGCGATACCGTGGTGTCCTTGCTGGCGCAATTCGCGCCGAATCTGCCGGGAGCCGTCCTACACCGACAGGTGTTGAGCGCGCTCGACGTGGAGCAGCGCTTGGGTCTCACCGAAGGGAACATCTTCCAGGGCGAAATGGCGCTGGACCAGCTGTTCTTCATGCGGCCCGTGCCGGGCTGGGCCCGCTACCGTACGCCTGTTCGGGGGCTCTACCTGTGCGGCGCCGGCACCCATCCGGGCGGCGGCGTCACCGCCCTGCCAGGATACCACGCGGCCCGCGCGGTGCTCCGGGACGCTACGCCATCGTGACCGAGCTCCGGCGCGAGCTCACCCTGCTCGACGCCACCATGATCAATGTGGGGACGATGATCGCTTCGGCGATCTTCATCGTTCCCGCCACGGTGGCCGCGAGTCTGCCCAGTCCATCCCTCATGCTGCTGGTATGGATCGCGGGCGGTGCGGTGTCGTTGTTAGGCGCTCTGTGCGTCGCGGAGCTGGGTGCGGCGTTCCCCGAGGCGGGCGGGCTGTTCGTGTATCTGGATCGGGCATATGGCCCGGTCTGGGGCTTTCTCTACGCCTGGACGGCGGCACTCATCATCAACCCGGCCTCGGTGGCCGCCATTGCGGTGGGATTCGCCACCTACGTCGGGTTCTTCGTCCCGCTCGGAAGCGCTGCGGTCAAGGCGGTGGCCATCGGATCCATCGTGGCCCTGACGGCGGTCAACTGCCTTGGGCTCAAGCTCGGCGCTCGGGTGCAGAACGTGCTGACGCTGCTCAAGATCGGCGCGCTGGGGGCGCTGGTCGTGTCGGCGCTGGTGCTGCCGGGAGGGTCGGCCGAGCATTTCCGGCCCTTTCTCCCGGCGAGTCTGGCCGGTCTCACCGGTGCCTTCAGCGTGGCGATGGTGGCGGTGCTCTGGGCGTACGATGGCTGGATCGAGATCACCTACGTGGGGAGTGAGGTGCGCGATCCGGGACGGACCATCCCACGCTCGATCGTAGCATCAGTCCTCCTGGTCGTGGGGCTCTACGTGCTGACCTCCGCCGCCTACCTGTATGTCCTGTCTCCGGACCGGATGGCGCAGTCTGCGGTGGTGGGGTCGGATGCCGCCCTGGTGCTGATCGGGCCCGCGGGCGCGGCGCTGGTGGCGGGCGCCATCATCGTCTCGACGCTGGGCGCCAACAACGGCATCGTACTGACGTCGGCGCGGATCCCGTACGCGGTGAGTCGGGTGGGGTTGTTCTTCCGCTGGATGGGTGAGGTGCATCCACGCTTCCACACCCCCAACGCGGCGCTGGTCACGCAGGGAGCCGTGGCGGCGGCGTTCGCGCTCACCGGCACGTACGACCAGCTGTTCACCTACGTGGTGTTCGCGTCCTGGATGTTCTACGGGATGTCGGCCGCGGCCGTCATGCGACTGCGGGCCGTCGCCCCACAGATGCCGCGGCCCTACCGGGTGTGGGGCTACCCGGTGACGCCGGTGGTGTTCATCACGTTCGCGCTCTGGTTGGTGGCGAGCACCATCGCCGAGTCGCCGTTAGAGTCCGGGATCGGAGGGGCGATCATCCTGGCCGGGGTTCCGGTGTACCGCTACTGGCGAGGTCGTCGGACCCTCACCCCCTGACTCCAGCTCCACCACGTGGAGAGGGGGATTGATCTCAGTCGGATGCCCCCGCCACGAGCTTGCGCCAGGCCACTTCGGCGATTGCCGCGTCCTGTGCTCCCACGCCCGTGAGATCGCAGATGATCAACTCGTCTCCTTCGCGTCCCGGTTTCTTCCCTGCGACGATATCGCCCAGCTCGGCGTACACGCGGGCGGGGTCCAGCAGGCCCTGCTGCACCGCGTGGTGGATTTCGCCGAGTTCCAGGCATTGACTCAGCCGGTCGGCGATCACTTTGTCTGCCCGGGCGAGGCACTCGGCCGCCAGTTCCTGCTTCTCGGGCCCGTCCGAGCCCACGGCGATCACCGTGGCGTGGGCCGCCAGCCAACCGGCTTGCACCATCGGTCGCCGACTCGGCGTGGTGGTGATCACCAGGTCGGCGCCGCGAACTGCCTCTTCCGGCGCGGGTGCGGGCCGGAACGGTATGCGGAGTTCTTCCGTCATCTCACGGCAGTATCGTTCGAGGTGCTCGCGCGTGGGACTCCACGCCACCGTTGCTTCCCAGCGCCGAACCAGGGCGAGGCAGCGCGCCTGCTGGCGTGCCTGAATCCCGCTGCCCAGGATCGTCACCTGGTCGAGCGTGGCGTGAGCCAGGTGGCGCGCGGCGAGCGCGCCCGCGGCGCCGGTGCGGAGATCCGTCAGGTACGCGTTGTCGCGCAGCAGCGCGAGCGGGAATCCGGTGGTTGCGTCGAACACCAGGAACAGGCCGGCTCCGGTGGGCAGGTTGCGCCGAGCGTTGTCGTAGAATCCGGTCGCGACCTTTAGGGCGAAGATCGGCGAGCCCTTGAGGTAGGCGCCTTTGACGTGCACCTCCCCGCGGACGTCGGCGATCTCCAGGCCGAGCGGGGCCGGTTGCACGACATGCTGCTCTGCCAACGCGCGAAAGGCGCGTTCGGCGGCCGCCAGGGCGTCAGCCGGACCAACGGCGGCGCGAAGCTCCCGCTCTTCAATGATCTTCATGCCCGGGCCTATGCTCCAGGATGGGACGCGTGTGCCTGGGCCGCCAGAGGCAAGCCGCGGCAGGGCAACCTGTTGACGCGCTGTTGAGACGTGGCTCCCAGATTAGCTCCGCGAATTCGGTGCCGGCAGTCTGGCTCTCTGGCTCCGCCCCCAAACCAGCGAAGCGACAGCGGCCAGTCCCGAGACCCCAGGCTGCCGGCACCACTCGCCGCATTCGCCTTCCATCACCTCCGGCCCTCCGTTATTCTGTGGGCATGTCGGCCCGCACCAGGCTCGAGGCGCTGGTTGTCGCGTACCCTTCCGTTCTGGTGGGCTACTCCGGCGGCGTGGACTCCGCACTCCTCGCCGTCGTCGCACGGCGGGTCTTGGGACGCCACCGCGCGGTCGCGGCGCTCGGCATCTCGGCGTCGTATCCCAAGGCGCAGTACGACCAGGCGCTGGCAGTCGCGCGTCAGTTCGATCTCCAACTGCTCGAGATACCCACCGACGAGCTGGGCAACCCCGACTACGTCGCCAATGCGCCAAGCCGTTGCTACTTCTGCAAGCGCGAGCTGTGGGGCAAGCTGACCGCGGCCGCGCGCGCCCGCAAGATCGCCATCGTGGCGGACGGCACGAATGCCGACGATCTGGGCGAGCATCGTCCCGGCCTCGAGGCGGCCGCCGAGTACCAGATCCGCTCACCGCTGGCGGAGGCGGGCTACACCAAGGCCGACGTGCGGGCCGAGGCCCGCCAGCTGGGCATCGCCATCTGGGACGCGCCGGCCGCGCCGTGTCTCTCGAGCCGGATCATGTATGGGTTGAGTGTCACGCCTCGCCGACTCCGGCAGGTGGAGGCGGGTGAGGCGTTGATCCGCGCGCTGGGCATCGAAGGGGATCTCCGCGTGCGCCACCGCGGAGACGAGGCGCGGATCGAGGTCCAGCCGTCGCAGTTCGCCCGGGTGCGGACCCATCGAGAGCAGCTCGCCACCCACTTCCTGGACTCGGGCTTCGCATGCGTTACGCTCGATCTCAGAGGCTACCGGCGGGGCAGTCTGCTGGCGGGAGAACCGCCTGAGCTCGAGGTGCTGGGGACGAGCACGTCCGTATCGCCGGCATCGAGCCGATCCTCGCAAGACCAAGCGTAGGTCGTCATGCGCCTGTTTATCGCCATCAACCTCCCGCCGGACCTGCGGCAGCGGCTGTGGGAGGTGGCGGAGCCGCTACGTACGGCTGGGTACCCGGTCCGCTGGGTGGCGCCGGACGGCGTGCATCTGACACTCAAGTTCTTGGGTGAAGTGCCGCCGGACCGCGAGCCCCAGGTGGTGGTGGCGATCGGTGTGGCGGTTCAGGGGGCCAAGCGGTTTACCCTGCCGATGGGCGGGTTTGGCGCGTTCCCATCGCTCTCCAGCCCGCGCGTGGTCTGGGCCGGTTGTGAGCCGGTGCCCGCGTTGGAGCTGCTCCAGGACCGGGTGGAACGGGAGATGGAGCGGCTGGGGTTCCCGCTCGAGGGCCGACCGTTCCATCCGCACCTGACCTTGGGCCGGGTTCAGCGCAACGCGCGGGCCAATGCGTTCCGAGATCTCGAAAGTCGGATCGACGAGCTGGCGTTCGCCGGGGAGGTCACCGTGGAGTCTGTGGACCTGATGGAGAGCCAGCTGGCGCGAGACGGGGCCCGGTACACTCGGCGTCACGCCGCGTTACTGGCCGGCTGATGGCCGAGGGCGGATGTTTCAAGAGCCTGCTGGCTGGCATCGGGTGCCTGACGGTGGTCGCAGTGGGCGGCATTGCCGCGTGGCACTACCGCGCGCAGCTGGGCGGGTTGTATCGCTCCATCGTGGAGCGGGAGTCCCCGGCCCCGTTTCCGCCGCCCGGCGCGGACACCGTCCCGAGCACGGGCCGGCCCTCGGCCCAGGCATTCGAGTCGGCGCGTCGCACACAGGACGCGATGGCGCGGCGAGACGGGCCGGGGTACGTGACCCTGTCGGCCGATGAGATGGCGTCGCTCGTCGCCGCGGGGTTGGGCCCCGCCGGCCGGGCCGCGCTGGATTCGATGGAGGTCACGCTGCACGAAGACCGCTTCGAGTTCCGGGCGGTGCTCAACACCGAGCTGCTCGGTGCCATGTTGCCCGGCCCGCTGGCCGGGATCTTGAGCGCGCGGGAGCCGGTCCGGGTCTCGGGCGGGGCGCGCGTGGCGGCGGTGGGTGCCGTGGCGTGGGAGCCGGATTCGTTCGTGGTACGGTCCTTCCCGTTTCCGCGATCGGCGGTGCCGATCCTGGTGAACCAGCTGACGGGGCGGCCGGACGGCATCGTTCCCATTCCGGTCCCACCCACGGTTGGGGACCTGCGGATTCGGCCCGGCGGGGTGACATTTTATCGACGCGCGGGCGGATGACCCGGGGACGGGAAAGGCGTTCTCCGTTGTCCGTTGTCCGTCATCCGTACCAGTGCACGGACAACGGAGAACGGAGAACGGACAACGCCTTTCCGGTTGACAGGGCGATCGGATACGATGGCACGTAGGGTCCTGGTGGTCGACGATGAAAAAGGCGTGCGCGAGGCGCTGCGCCAGTTGCTCGAGTACGAGGGCATCGAAGTCCGCACCGTGACCTCGGGGCCCGAGGCCCTGGAGACCTACCCGGAGTTCCACCCCCACCTGGTGCTGCTGGATGTGAAGATGGCGGGCATGGACGGGCTCGAGGTGTTGGCCAAACTCCGAGACCTGGATCCGCACGCCCAGGTGGTCATGATCTCCGGCCACGGCACCATCCAGACGGCGGTCGAGGCCACGCAGCTCGGCGCCTACGACTTCCTGGAGAAGCCGCTCGACACCGACCGCATCCTGGTGACACTCAAGCGCACCTTCGCTCACCTGGACCTCACTTCGGAACACGAGCGGTTGCGCGCCAAAGTGGGCGAGCCCTACGAGATCGCGGGGGAAGGCCCCGCCATCCGCGAATTGCTCCAGCGCATCGAAAAGGTCGCTCCGACCAACGCCCGTGTCCTGATCGTGGGCGAAAATGGCAGCGGCAAGGAACTGGTGGCCCGGGCCATTCACGCCGGCTCCCCGCGCGCGGAGCAGCCATTCGTGGAGGTCAACTGCGCCGCGATCCCGAGCGAGCTGATCGAGAGCGAGCTGTTCGGTCACATGAAGGGGTCGTTCACCGGGGCGTTCGCGGATCGCTCCGGGAAGTTCGAGCAGGCGGACGGCGGTACCCTGTTTCTGGACGAGGTGGGGGACATGAGCCCGGCGACCCAGTCCAAGGTGCTGCGCGCGCTCCAGGAGGGCGTAGTCACCCGGATCGGCGCCGCCAAGTCCATCAAGGTGGACGTGCGGGTCATCGCCGCGACCAACAAGGCACTGGAGGAGGAGATCGCGGCCGGGAGATTCCGCGAGGATCTGTACTATCGCCTGAACGTGGTCCCCATCCAGGTCCCGCCGCTGCGGGAGCGACGGGGGGACATTCCGCTCCTGGTCGAGCACTTCCGGGCCGAGTTGACCCGCACGGCCGGCGTCGGCGCCAAGCGCTTCGGCGCGGACGCGGTGCAGGCCCTGAGCGCCCGGGACTGGCCCGGCAACGTGCGCGAGCTCAAGAACGCGGTCGAGCGCCTGCTCATCCTGGCCTCGGGCGACACGGTCACTGCCGCCGACGTGGCCGCGTTGGTGGGCGGGCCGTCCGAGCGCCCGCTCGCGACCCTGCTCCAGACTTCCACTTTCGAGGCCTTCAAGGAAGAGGCGGAGCGGGCGTTCCTGGTGGCCAAGCTGGCGGAAAACGGCTGGAACGTGAGCGAGACGGCGCGCAAGCTCGCGATGCCCCGGAGCAACCTGTACAAGAAGATCGAGCGCTACGGGCTGCAGCGGGAGGGAACTGCGGAACCTCCCGCCTGAGGCCTGGCGTGGCTGCTACGCGTCGTGTCTCATACGTGCGTTCTAATGGCACGCACTGATAGGTCCAAAGGGCGCGTTGGTGTGGCATGGTCACGGCGCGCTGGGCGCTCCGGTCGTTCACGGCGCTCCTAGCGCCATGCGCATCGCGCCCGAGCGTCGAGTCCACGCCGCACCACTAGCGCCCGGCGGACCCCATTAGTGCGTGCCACAGCCAACCCACAGGCACGACACGACCCTAATCCCCGAACTTGATCCCCTGCGCCAGCGGCAGGTCGGTGCTCCAGTTGACCGTGTTCGTCTGCCGCCGCATGTAGAGCTTCCAGGCATCCGATCCGGACTCGCGTCCCCCGCCGGTCTCCTTCTCGCCGCCGAACGCGCCGCCGATCTCCGCGCCGCTGGTCCCGATGTTGACGTTGGCGATGCCGCAGTCGCTGCCACGCTGGGAGAGGAACCGCTCGGATTCCCTGACATGCTCCGTGAAGATCGCGGACGAGAGCCCCTGCGGCACCGCGTTGTGGAGCGCGATCGCCTGGTCCAGCTCATCGACGGCCTGCTCCGGCGATGACGAGCGCCGCCCGTACCCGATGATGTAGAGGAGCGGCGCGAAGGTCTCTTCTTGCACGATGGCGTAGTCGTTCTCGGCCGTCGCGATGCACGGGCGCACATAGTGGCCCCCCGGATACTCGGGCCCCTCGAGCGGCTCGCCCCCGTGCACCACCTGCCCGCCTTCGGCCTTGAGCCGCTGGATGGCCCGCTGCAGGTCCGCGACGGCCTCTCGCGTCACCAGCGGCCCCATCAGCGTGCGCGGATCGCGGGGATCGCCGATCTGGATGCCCTGATACGCCTTCACCAGGCGCTCGATCAGTCGCGCCTTCATGGACTCGTGGACGATGATCCGGCGCGTGGAGGTGCACCGTTGGCCGGCCGTGCCCACGGCGCCGAACACCATGGCGCGCAGGGCAAGATCGAGGTTGGCGTGCGGGGTCACGATCACGGCGTTGTTGCCGCCCAACTCCAGGATGGCGCGACCGAGCCGCCTCCCGACCACCTCGCCCACCCGGTACCCCATCTGGCAGCTCCCGGTGGCCGAGACCAGCGGGATGCGCCGGTCGTGGAGCAGCCGGTCGCCCACGGTGGAGCCCTTGCCCACCACCAACGAGAAAATGGCGGGGTCTACGCCGTGCTCCCGGCAGACCTGCTCGGCGATCTTGGTCACGGCGATGGCCGTGAGCGGCGTCTTGCTGGCCGGCTTCCAGAGGACGCTGTCGCCGCACACCGCGGAGAGGGCGGCATTCCAGCTCCATACGGCTACGGGGAAGTTGAACGAGGTGATCAACCCGACCAGTCCCAGCGGGTGCCATTGTTCGAACATCCGGTGATCCGCTCGCTCCGAATGCATGCTGAGCCCGTAGAGCTGGCGCGAGAGCCCCGTGGCGAAGTCGCAGATGTCGATCATCTCCTGGACTTCGCCTTCCCCCTCGGCGGCGATCTTGCCCATCTCGAGCGTCACCAGCGCGCCCAAGTCCGGCTTCAGCTCTCGGAGCCGGAGGCCCAGCAGGCGCACCATCTCCCCGCGCGTGGGCGCCGGGACCGTCCGCCAGGTCAGGAACGCGGCGTGCGCGCGATCCACCACGCGGTCGTATTCCTGCTCGGTAACCTGTCGCACCACGGCGATGCGGGAGCCGTCAATTGGGGTAAGGACGTCGAGCTCGGGCCCGGAGCCGATCCACTCGCCGGCGAACCCGCCGGGATTCAGATCGTCGATGCCGAGGCGCTCGAGGAAGGCGTGGGTCTGGATAGCGGTCATGGGTGGGGCCTGGTTGCGGGTCGATGGCTGGACGTTAGCGATGGTATAGTAGGGATAGTAGGGATAGTAGGGATAGTAGGGATGGTAGGGATAGGGCCGAGGGTTAGGCATCGCGGCGATCCGTTCGCATCTATCCCATCTATCCCTACTATCCGTCCCGCAGTAATCCGCGCCGTTGCGCGATAGAAGTGTGACACATCGCACTCTGGTCGGCCCTATGATTGCGCCATGCAACATCGGTCGGTGGCCGTGATCCTCAATGTGGGAGGGTCCGCGCTGGACTGGAGTGCGCTGGGTGACGTGCCGCAGGGCCGGGTGGTTCGGGCGGAATTCGCCTGCGGCGAACGGGCAGCCTGCGTGGCGGCCACCCTCGAGCACGAGTGTCCCCCGGGGGAACTGGCGGTCGCGCTCCGGCGTTGGGCAGCCGGGCGTGGCTGGTCCGTGACAGTTGCGCCGCTGGAGGGGCCCCGCTAACGTTCTTGCCGATGGCGACGCCGACGACCAAAACGGACCAACTCCCGTGGAACCCGGTGTCAGGCATCGCCGTCGCTTCTGACCCAACCGATACTGTCTTCAAGTCCCGCCGGCCCGTCGGCTCGCGGGACTTGGCACGATAGCTAGCTTTCGGCGGAAGGATCCGACCGTATGCGGCTCGGCTCGGTCAAGAAGGCGTCGTTCGACGAAGGTTCGCTGGACCAGTATCTCCGCGAAATCAGCCAGTACCCTCTGATCTCCCGCGAGGACGAAGTGGACCTCGCGCAGCGGATCAGGACCGGCTGTCATGAGTCCCTCGACAAGCTGGTGCGGAGCAACCTGCGGTTCGTGGTGTCGGTCGCCAAGAAATACCAGAACCAGGGAGTCAGCCTTTCCGACCTCATCAACGAGGGGAACCTGGGCCTGATCCGCGCGGCTCACAAGTTCGACGAGACCAAAGGCATCAAGTTCATCTCTTACGCGGTGTGGTGGATCCGCCAGGCCATCCTGCAAGCCCTGGCGGAGCAGAGCCGCATCGTGCGGGTGCCGTTGAACCGCGCCGGGACGCTGCACCGGATCGGTAAGCGCTCGTCGGCCCTGCTCCAGGAACTGGGGCGCGAGCCCACGGTGGAAGAAATCGCCGAAGGGATGGACATCTCGGAAGACGAAGTCGCGAAGACGCTGTCCATCTCCCAGAGCCACCTCTCGCTGGACGCCCCGCTCACACCCGGGGAAGACAACAAGCTGCTCGACTACCTGCCGGACACCCAGAACCCCGGCCCCGACGACGAGACCTTCGAGCACGCGCTCACCGAGTCCATCGAGGAAGTGCTGAGCACGCTCAAGGACCGCGAAGCCAAGATCCTGCGGCTGTACTTCGGCCTGGACGGCAAGGAGCCAATGACCTTGGAGGAAATCGGCTCCATGCTGGGGATCACGCGGGAGCGGGTCCGGCAGATAAAGGAAAAGGCCCTTGCCCGTCTCCGGCATGTGAGTCGCGCCAGGGCCCTGGAGAGCTTCCTCTTCTAAGAGCGGGGAACGGGGAAGGGGGAACCGGGTCTCTTCGCTCGCCAGCAGTTCGCGCGCGCCGCAGACGAAGAGAGCCCACATGGCGCGCGCTTCACTGACGCGCGCTCAGAGACCCGGTTCCCCCTTCCCCCTTTCCCCTTTCCCATCTTTATTGTCTCCATGGCCAGTCAAGCGTCGTTCGACGTCTCCACCGGCGCCGATCTCCAGGAAGTGGACAACGCCGTCAACCAGGCGACGAAGGAGATCGGGCAGCGCTACGACTTCAAGGGGTCGCACTGCACGATCCAGTTCGACCGGGCGAAGGCGACGCTCACGCTGGAAGCGGACGACGACTTCCGCATGCGGGCGCTGTTCGACGTGCTCCAGACCAAGCTCATCAAGCGGGGAGTGCCGCTCAAGAACCTCAAGGTGGGCGACCTCACGCCCGCGGCCGGGGGCCATGTGCGGCGCGAGTTGACGCTCACGCAGGGCATCCCTCCGGACACCGCCAAGGCGATCGTCAAAGCCGTCAAGGACCGCAGCTTCAAGAAGGTGCAGGTCGCCATCCAGGGCGAGGAGCTTCGGGTGTCCAGCCCGTCCAAGGACGGCCTTCAGGAGGTCATCGCGTTCCTGCGGGGCCAGGACTTCGGGATCGAGCTCAAGTTCGGCAACTACCGCTCGTGAAGCTCGCCGTCATTTCGCTCGGCTGCGACAAAGCGACGGTGGACTCCGAGCGGCTGGTGGGCGAGCTGGTGGGCCACGGGGCGCAGGTCACTCCCGAGGCGAACCGCGCCGACGTCGTCTTGATCAACACCTGCGGGTTCATTGACGCCGCCAAGGCTGAGTCCATCGAGGCCATCCTGGACGCCACGAAACTGAAGGTGGACGGGGCGGTCAAGGCGGTCGTGGCAGTCGGGTGCCTGATTCAGCGGTACCAGCGCGAGCTTGAGCAAGAGATCCCGGAAGTCGATCTCTACCTTGGCTTCTCCGATCTGCACCGGCTGGTCCCGGAACTGGCACGACGCGGTCTGATCGAGGACCCGCTGGCTGCGCACCCGGGCGTGCGGCAATACCTCGGCGCCGCGCCCCACGTCCGGTACCTCAAGATCTCCGAGGGCTGCGATCACACCTGCGCGTTCTGCGCGATCCCGTTGATGCGAGGTCGCCACCGCTCCGAGCCGCTGGAGCGACTGGTGCGCGAAGCGCTGCTGCTGGAATCCCAGGGCGCCAAGGAGATCAACCTGGTGGCGCAGGACCTGGCCCACTACGGCCGCGACCTGGGTCGAGACGGCCCCCAGCTCCCCGACCTCCTGGAAGCGTTGCTGCGCGAGACCTCGGTGCCCTGGTTCCGTCTGCTCTATGTCTATTCCGCCGGACTCACGCCGCGGCTGCTGCAGTTGATGGCGACCGAGCCGCGAGTGGTGCCGTACATCGACATCCCCATTCAGCACGCCTCGGACCGGATGCTGGAACGGATGCGGCGTCCCGAGCGCCAGGCGACGATCCGCGACAAGGTGGCGCTGCTCCGTGACGCCGTGCTGGAGATCGCCGTGCGCAGCACCGCCATCGTGGGCTTTCCGGGCGAGACCGACGACGACTTCCGCGAGCTGTGCGAGTTCGCCGAGGAGATCGGGTTCGAGAGGCTAGGTGTGTTCACCTACTCCGAGCAGGAGGGGACGCGCGCGGCCCAGTATCCCGACGACGTGCCCGACGAGGTCAAGCGGGCCCGCCAGGAGGAGCTGACCGAGATCCAGCGCGCCATCTCGGCGGAGCGCCTGGCTCGCTACGTCGGAAAGACCACCGAGGTGCTGGTCGATCACCTGGCCGACCCGGACGTTGACCGAGCGACGCACGTGGGGCGCGTCATGTGGCAGGCCGACGACGTGGACGGCGTGACGTACATCGCGCAGGGCGGCTGGGCCCGGCCGGGCGAGTTCGTGACCGCGACCGTGGTGGACGCTGAGGACTACGACTTCCATGCCATGGCTGCCGGCAGTCAGCTATCGGCTGATGCCCGTGGGCCAGCCGACAGCCGATAGCCGACGGCCGACCGCGTGACAGGCTCTCGCGCCCTGCAGCAGCGCGCCGAGCGGGTCATGCCCGGTGGGGTGAACTCTCCGGTCCGGGCGTTCCGCGCGGTGGGCGGCGATCCGATCTTCGTGCGTGCGGCGCACGGCGCCGTGCTCGAGACGGTAGACGGGGAGCGGCTCACCGATTACGTGCTGTCGTGGGGCCCACTGCTCCTGGGGCACGACCATCCCGCCGTCCGAAGCGCGATCCAGGAGGCCTTGGCCCGCGGCACCTCGTACGGGTTCTCCCATCCCGCCGAAGCCGAGCTGGCGGAGCTGGTGTCGGAGATGGTGCCGTCGGTCGAGATGGTGCGGTTCGTCAACAGCGGGACCGAAGCGACCATGGCGGCGGTGCGGCTGGCGCGCGCCGCCACCGGTCGCGACTTGATTCTCAAGTTTGACGGCTGCTACCACGGGCACGCGGACTCGTTTCTGGTGGCGGCCGGCTCCGGCGTCGCCACGCTGGGCCTGCCGGACAGTCCGGGCGTGCCGGCCGACCTGGCGCGGCTCACGCTGGTCTGCCCGTTCAACGATGCCGGTGCGGTGCGCTCGAGGTTCGAGCGTCACCGCGGCCGGATCGCCGCGGTGATCGTGGAGCCGTACATCGGGAATGCCGGATTCATCCCGCCTCACCCCGAGTTTCTGCCGGAGCTGCGGCGCTTGACCGGCGCCCACGGCGCCCTGCTGATCTTCGACGAAGTGATGACCGGCTTCCGGGTGCACGCGGGCGGGGCGCAGGCCTTGGCCGGCGTGCGGCCCGACCTCACCACGCTGGGGAAGGTGATCGGCGGCGGGCTTCCGGTCGGCGCGTACGGCGGGCGGCGCGACCTCATGCAGATGATCGCGCCGGCCGGGAAGGTGTACCAGGCGGGGACGCTCTCCGGCAATCCGCTGGCCATGGCCGCCGGGCTCGCCACCTTGCGGACGGCGCGAGCGGAGCAGGTGTTCGACGTCCTGGAGCGCCGAACCCGCGCCCTGGTTGACGGTCTGCGATCCGCCGCGCGCTCGCTGGATCTGCCCTTCTGGGCCGGGAGCGCCGGCTCCATGTGGGGATTCTTCTTTCATTCGGGACCGATCACCAACTTCACGGAGGCCAAGACGTCCGACACGGGAATGTTCCGCCGGTTCCACCGGGCCGCCCGCGAGCGCGGCGTTCTGCTGGCCCCGTCGCCCTTCGAAGCCGCGTTCGTCTCGGCGGCGCACGACGACTCCATCATTGACCAGACCGTTGAGCGGCTGGCGGACGCGCTGGCGGCGGCTCGCCGGCGCTAGCGCGCTGGGGACGGCGGTGGGCGCGTGCGCGCGCCCCCAGCCCCCGCGTCCTACCCAGCAGCCCGAGCTCCGGATTGGTCTCGCCACCGGCGCCCCGCAGGTGACCGTCGGCGGCGCCGGGCGGCTGACGGGGTTCGCCGAAGGATCTGCGGCGCTGCAGATCGACAACCAGCAGGTGACGGTTTCCGCGGACGGCAGGGCCGTCGTGGTCGGCGGCCGCAACCCGGGGCGCTACGAGCGCCTGCTGCTGGTGAGCCCGGACCCGGGTGGCGTCGTGGGCGTCAACGGGCGGCGGTACCGAGGGACGGTCGAGTTGCTGGCCCGGGGCGGCGGCGTGACCGCGGTGAACCGGCTCGGGGTCGAGGACTACCTGCTGGGTGTGGTGAGTGGGGAGATGGGCCGGCGCTCGAGCAACGAGGCCGCGGCCCTCGCCGCGCAGGCGGTGGTCTCGCGCACCTACGCGCTCAAGAACCGCGGCCGGTTCGCGTCGCAGGGGTTCGACCTCGAGGCTGGCGTCGCGGATCAGGCCTACGGCGGCGTGGATGCCGAGACGGCGGAGGGCAGTGCCGCCGTGCGGGCAACGACGGGGCTCGTGCTCACCTACCGCAGTCAGCTCGTCACCGCCTTCTTCCATTCCACCTGCGGCTACGCCACCGCGACGCCCGGCGAAGCGTTTCGCGGCGTCGCGGAACTCCCGTACTTGCGGTCGGTGTCCGACCGTCGGCCTGGGGGCGGCGGCTACTACTGCGACATCTCGCCCCGGTTCCGCTGGAACGTCGAGTGGGACCAGGAGACGCTGCGGGATATATTACGGCGCACCGTGAGCCGGGAGTTGGGCGTCTCCGCGGAAACGGTTGACGAACTCCGCGACGTTCGGGTCGCGCACACCGGCCGCTCCGGCCGCGCGACTGAGCTTCGCATCAAGGTGGGCCGGGGTGAGATTCCGGTGTACGCGCCCGACATCCGCACGGTGTTCATGATCCCTGACGGCCGCCCCCTCGGCAGCACGGCCGTGCAGTTGTATCCGGAGCGCGATGGGGATCGGCTGGTCCGGCTGAAGCTGGCCGGCGCGGGCTGGGGACACGGCGTGGGGATGTGCCAGTGGGGTGCGGTGGGAAGGGCGAGGGCGGGGCAGGACTTCCGACAGATTCTGACGGCGTATTTTCCGGGCACCCAGGTTGAGCGGTGGTATTGAGCCAAAAGGTGGTCCATACTGCTATGGCGCTGGTGTGCATGGCTGCGACCCCGGTGACCCTTCCTGCCCAGGGTTTCCTCGAGCAATTCAGCTACGAGGGGCTCCGTCTGTCCGGCCTCGGCGTCGAGATGGGCGGCGTGGTCTCGGACCGTCTCACGGCCGAGCCCAGCCCGGCGCTGCGGGTGGATTATGGCGTGCTCGCGCCGCGGCTCCGCGTGATGTTCGGCGCCAGCTACTTCCGCGGAGAGTTCGATCAGGACGAGATGACCAGGTTCGCCCAGCGG
>Ga0209521_10000570_pt1 | contig 28883 bp, 24 predicted proteins | sample Rifsed19ft4_FD_184016 | JGI IMG/M metagenome (GOLD analysis project Ga0209521, IMG submission 184016) | Soil microbial communities from Rifle, Colorado, USA - sediment 19ft 4 (version 2) | ecosystem: Environmental > Terrestrial > Deep subsurface > Rock core/Sediment | place: Rifle, Colorado...
CCCGCCGAGGTCGATCTGCTGCTTTCGGATCCGCGCAAAGCCAATAAGCAGTTGGGATGGAAGCCAGAAGTAGGTTTCGAAGACCTGGCGGTCATGATGGTGGATGCAGACCTAAAGGAGCTAAAACAGAAAACCTCTTAATGCGGCGATTTTGGCGAGACTATTTGGAGATAAATAGAAGGCCCAGTTACGCAGCCGCATCTGCTGGCTCAATTTTTACCCAATTGAAGCACAGGCCAAGATTTCTCCTTTCGGCGGTTGGCGCACCAGCTATTTCTGATCCCTGGGTGGTATGGGAAACCTGGAAATTCAGTTCCAGCGCGCCTTTTTTACCCAGAACACGTCTGGGGAGCAGGGCGCTCAAGATCAGCGGTTGGCCAGACCATTGCTTTGCCTCGCGCAGGCTCAGTTCCCTGTTGTTAGCGTGTAGACGCAGAGAGCTCAGGATGGCGGGGTCCATGATATTGACAATGCAGAATTTGATCTCGTAGTCGTACTTAGGGTCCAGGGAAAAGACGAGCAAGGATTTATTTTCCGGCCCAGTCCAGCGGATCGGGCCGTAGATGGCATGCGTCTCTCCAACCTGCCAACCTGCCCTGGGCGGAACAAACCTGAAATCAAAATCAATCGCCGTCGGGAGTGGACCGCCTTCGCTAGTAGAAGGCGTTAGTTGCCGTATCCTTTCCTCGAAAACACCCTTAGCATACTCAAGGAGGGAAAGGTCGACGCGGTTCAGTTCAATAAGCTGCTCGATGATATGTTTTGGAATCTCGCTTCGCCTGGCTTGATCTGGCGATTGGTTTTTTATTTCGTACTGTTCAATTGGGGGAAACCCGAAGGTACGGCAAAAAAGATCCAGCGACAGATCAAAACTCTCGGTGAGCCCAAAGAAAGAAAGCTGGTGGAGACGCTCCTTTGCCAGTTCGAGGTTAGGAGTTTGCTCCCACAGGGGCGCATCCTCGGGTTCCCCTGCGAGGTAACGGGTTTGTTTGTTGATCAAGTAACTGACCAACCTGGGTGTGGCGAGCATTTGCTGGATGTTTACCAGCTTAAAATCGGTGAATAAATGATGTCTGGGTTCTTTTTGTAACTGTTCGAATTCAGAAATAGTCCTAACGACAGGCTCTCGAAAGAAGGAAATAACATTTGGTCTGTTGGCGAGGCGAACCATTAATGCATAAGGGAAATGTCCGCGGATAAAGGTGAATTGGGATAATTGCTGGCCGGTATAGGTCTCCAGCAGTTTTTCGTACGGCCAATGAACCGGGCAAATTTCGTCAATAACGAAACGGGTGTCAAGGATATTTATAAAGGTGGTCCCCGCGGTTTTGGGGATATGCATATAGAACAAACGATTGTTATTGGCGTTGAAAGCCATGTGGATTAGTGTAACCTGCCCAGAGATAAGCCTGCAGGAACCGCGCTCAGGGGTTTTCCGCCCAGCGCAGACGGGCTGCGGCGAGATCCTCAGGGCTATAAAAACTGCGTGCGTATTTTGAAGAAAGCATCATCGAGATGTAATCTTCCGGGAACTTGACCTGTTGTACGAAAGCTGCATAGGTTGCGTTGTAATCCTTGCGAGCAGCGATGTTCGTATTTTCCAGTTTGAAATGTGAAAGGCGCAGGAAATCACGGAGGGCCGCCTCCTTGGCCGCATCGGTGAGCTCGACTTTGATCACGAGAAGTTCAACGTTTCCCTGTGTGTAAATGCAGCTCCCGGTCGGGGGGAAGGGCGATTTGAACACATCAATGTTAAAGTTCGAAAGGATGTTTTTGTCGAACCACTGGAGGGGAATCTGGTGCCGGTAGTTGGATAAAAACAGGGCTTTCAGATCCTGGAGCGAGAAGTTGTGTTCGGCAAAGGGCACACCGGTGTCACGCTCAAAATTGTGAAAGAAAGCGGACACATTGCGGCTAATCGGCTCCCGGGTGAGGCTGATGACACGCAGAGGCTTGCGATCCCGGATAGCCCATTGGTGAAGCTTACGTATATAGGGATTGCTGTCTTTCTGTGAAAAGGCATGCGTATGAATTGCCACCCCCGGGTATTGCCTTGCCAACGAATCCGCAACTGAAGACGAACCCACTTTGCCCATTTGGTAAATGATCACAGGCGGGTGCACGGTGCGCAGCCTTCGCTCGAAATCGAGGCGCGTGCGGCCGTTCTTGAACTTGCGTCCGAGAGCAGTATTGGCGATGATTTGACGGAGTTTAGTGGCCACCAGTACAGACCTTCCAAATGGGGAGGGGACGAGATCCGATTTTTATTATAAACAGGCAACCTGGGAGGTCATTCGATCAATCTGATGCCCGGTATGTGGGCGGGGGGAGGTTCGGTGGATTGCAGGAATTCACCTCTGGCAGGTCCAAGCAAATCCCAAAGATAACTTTCCTTGCCCTGTGGGTTATCAAACCGTTGGGCGGCCATAAAGGCGTTGAGCGTGGCCATTTGAACGAAGGGCGAGTCTGCCAGGTTGACGCGGACAGGATTTTCCACTACGGCCGAGGAGGGGATTTCAAGGAAATTTCCCCATTCAAATTCGCTATACAGCAGGTTGATCTGCTTTCGTTGAGAGACGATGCCATCCAGAACGGCAAAAACACTTTCCGGGGCAAAAAGCATGCCATGTTGCTCGTGGCTCCAACAGAAGGTGCCGACGTGGTCAAGCATCCTTTGGCACAATTGTTCCAAGTTGGGTGCGGAGGCTGGAGTTTCGGCCTGCGATTGTACTTTGGATAAAAACGCCCAGGTTTTTGTGGCGCCTAGCTTCGCTTGAAGTTTGGCAAACCCCTCTACAGTGCGCAGCAGGCCGCCTGTTTTGGTCAAACTTTGATCTTTAATTGAGCTTAAAGTATCGAGAATATTAACACCCTTATTCACGCCTTGCGATTCTCGCTGAAAACGAGATATCTCGAATAGCGTGTTATTCCAATCTTTCTCATGCACGGCAAGAGCTGCAAGAGCAAGCGGGTCAGCTTTGCCGGCTTGTTTTGCATGCTGCAGGTCACTAACGTAGATGAGGTACATACGAATTGCAGGTTTATAAAGCTCGTTCCATGCGAAGAGTGCGTAATAAGTTAAGGATGATGGAACTGCACAAAACCCGACTTAGTTATCCGCATGCTTAAAAAGGGCGGCGTGATCCCCATGCAAGGCTTTGCTGATAAAAATCGCATCCGCCCAGACCAATTGGCCGTCTTCGGCCTGGTGGGGATCGTAAAGGGAAAAGAGCATATATTCGTGCTCGTCCAGCCAGGCCTGGATCTCGAAAAATTTGGGGGCCCCTTCGTAAATTTCAACAAATAGAGCTTCGGTCAGGATGAGATCGATTTGGCCTTGTCTTAATAGACGGCGGGCGCCATGCAGGGCGGCCAATTCACCACCTTGAATGTCTAATTTCAGCAAATTTATATGGTTAATCCCGTTTTTCTTGCAATAATCATCGATGGTGATGGTGGGCACTACTATGCTTCTATCTAATCCCAGTTTGTAGTATTTTCTTTGAACCTGGTTGCGAGGCAATACCGAGTTGATCTTGCTGAATTCATCGCTTATGTAAAAACTGGTTGAGCCGGTTTTGTCAGACACGGCGAGGTTGTTGGTGGCAGCGCCGCCGTCATTCCTGAATTTGCGGCTAAGCTTGTCATACGCTTCAGGGGTCGGCTCGAAGGCATGGATTTTGGCGGCAGGGAACATTTCCCTAAATTTCATGGAGAGCTGCCCTATATTGGCTCCGATGTCGAAAATGATTAAAGCCTTTTCTTTCGGTAGGAAGCGATACAGATCTTCAAATCGGCTAGACCTAAATTGGCGTTCCTCAAATTCTTTTCCGGGAACTGTTACCGGGTCAGTTTTCATGAGCACACGGCTTATTCGACTGGAGTTAAGGGTAATTTCATTAACCTAAGGAATGGTTTTAATCTCATTTTCTTCGTTCGAGGTTGGAGTATGGACGCGCTCAACCAAATTTGACTCTGTTCTGTCAGGCAGGACAAAGTTTATCATGTCTGCATGTGCGCCCGAAAGAAAGAAGTTCTTATAATTGATAGAGAGGAAAGCGACCATCATGCACCTTGGCTTAACCTTTACCCGTGAGTATCAAGCCAGTTTTGTGCCCTCGCAGCGAAATCTGTACCGGGGCCAAGTTCAATAACCAGCAAGAATTCCTCTCGCGCTTCCTCGATCAGCCCTTGCGCGTCATAGGAAAGAGCTAATCCCAAATGGGCTTCAACATGGTCTGGTTGCAGGCTTAATACTTGCTGGTAAACGGCGAGGGCAGCCTCGGGTTTCCTCCCCTGCAGGTAGGCCTCTGCTATTTCGATGTAGAAAGTTACAACATCCTCCTTATATTCCTCTCGAAGGGCTGGATCGGCTACTTGAGTGATTGCTTCCTGGTACAGAGACATGACTTTGTTAACATCACCCTCGTGTGTGGCAAGGCCAATGAATACTTTGTACTTCAGAGCTTCCCTTTTCTCCACGAGCTTTACTGCGGAAACGACTTCCTCCGCCTCTTCCCGGGTGAGTGGTTTGACCCGCTGATAGATTATGGCGTTGCTACCATCCGGCATTCTATATTTGCCCACGGCCTGGTGAGAAGCGGCGAATAATGGAGGAAGGGACTGGAAGAAACTGGTTGCCAATCTGTTTGTTGCCGACTCAGCATTATCCAAGGATTGAGACTGAGCCCCAGAATTGTAAAAAATGAACTCGCTTTCCAAGAGGGCGGGGAAATTAAAGTATCTGGTTTCACCCTGTTCAAGCAGGATGTGAAAACCTAGTTCTTGATCCGGATAATCGATTGCAATGTGAAAAAATACTCCCTGAAAAAAGTAGTTAGAACCCGGCAAGATCAACAGATCGCATTCCCCGGAACTGCACTGGGGGTTATCTATAACCGTTCCCAACATTTCGCTTAGCGGCCACTGATCGAGCTGAGGCGGATCGGAACAGAAAAAGGCAAATGAGGGACGGCAGATCGCGGCATTGGTTGAGATACCAAGCGCGTCCGCGGCTGTTCCAGTTACATTTATCGTGTCCCAGGAAACGAAAGCATAGTTGAACAAAGAAGTCGCAATGCAGACACCTGCAATAACCACGGAAATAAGCCTATGCCGTATGCTTAGCACCCAAGAGCTTGTGAGGACAGCGGCGAGAGGCAGGACTTGGGAAAAATACCTCCAGCCATAGCCCACCATCAGGCTGTGAAAGAAATAAGCAAGAGCAAACATGAAGGCCAATGCCAAGGCTAGTAGCTGCCGTTTGATGAGAGCAGCTATCAGGCTAACGCCAAAGAACAGGGCAAGCAGGCTAGAGACAACCAGGCGGCTGGTTAAGGCAAACCACAAGGATGTTAGAAAAGGGGGAAGGTCCAGGCTTGGCCCAAGGAAAAATTTGCCGTTGACATTAATCGCTGAGACGTCCTCCACTGTATTCAGCAAGAACGAGCCAAAGGGTAGGTACCACAACAGGATAATGGCTATCGAGACCAGGGCAGAGGGCAGGACGCCGCGTAAAAAGAAGGGTTGGCGTAATTTGGCGATAAACCAAACTGGAAATTCTTTGAGCTGGGTAACCCATTTTGGTCCTGTGGCAAAAAAAACAGTGAAAAGCTGGAGCAACGCGGCTGGGATGGGTACTCCCAATAAGAAAGTGGGGTGGATCCATAAACCAAAAGCGATGGAGAGGTTAACCAGCCAGGCGTCTTTGGCCAATCGGGACTTCATGAATCTCAGCACCAGCCAGATGGTCAGCGCAGACCAAGCGATGACTGCAAAATTTGCCAGCAAGACCTTGGATAACCTGACAACGGGGGGATAAGTTGTTACAAGAAGAGCCGCCAGCAGCCCAGCGTTGTTGCTGTGCACCAGCCTGCCAATGTTGTAAGTGGCAACTATGAGAAGGGCGTAGAGAAGCAAATTCGCATATAAAAAGGCATCTACCGTTTCCCCAAAAAGGGCAACAGACAGGGTGCCCGCCCATTGGAACAGCGGAGGCCGGCCGCCGCTGGTTTCCAGCCCAGCAAGATCGCCTACAGAGAGACCCGGGTCCTCCGACTTGATCCGTGCGATCAAATCTATTGCGGTTGACAAAAATCGCGTTGAATCCCGGGTCTCGACGGGTTTTTTATCTATAGTTAGCCAAGCCAGATTGGAGATAAGGGCAATCGTGACCAGAAAACCGAGTACGAGGTACGCTCGATACCCCCTGAGGAAATGGCTTATATGGGAAGATCTAGACATTTTCACAAACGGTCGCCGCGGAATTTTTAATGATGTAACTTAAGCGGCGGTTATTAAATATAACATGAGGTTCTCACCAAATCGATCTGTGCCATCAGGCTGGTCAGGATACCGGATTTTGTATTTATGCTAAGATTTGAGCAAAGTTCGAGAAGTTAGTCCTAGCTCCCCCCGAGCCCCACCTGAGAAGCTATTGGTAGCCGTGGCCCCCGATAAAGGATGTTATGAATAAAATAGTAGCCATTTCCCAGTCGAACTATATCCCCTGGAAAGGTTACTTTGACCTTATTAACATGGCTGACGTTTTCATTTTTCATGATGATTTGCAATACACCAAAAGTGACTGGAGAAACCGTAATCTAATCAAAACTCCAAATGGCCTCAAATGGCTGACCATCCCTTGTGGAACGAATGAACATCGTTTAATCTGCGAAGTCGACTTATTGGATCATTCCTGGCAAAAGAAACACTTTGATACAATTCGCACCAATTATGCCCATGCGGAGTATTTCAAAAAGAATCAACCGTTTCTTGAAGAGCTGTATCTTGAAAATGAGTGGCACAATCTCTCTGACATGAACCAGTACATTATCACGAAAATATCCAAGCAGATATTAGGGAGTTTGACCGAGTTCGAAGACTCACGAAAATATCATCTAACCAAATCCAAGGCGGAGCGGGTTAAGGAACTTTTGATCAAATGCGGAGCGACGGAATACATTTCGGGGCCGGCGGCCAAAGATTATCTCTCCGAAGAATTCCTTGCGGCAGCAGGTATCCAATTAACCTGGATGGACTATAACGGGTATGCAGAATATCCGCAGCTCTACCCCCCATTTGCCCATAGCGTGAGTATTATTGATCTCCTGATGAACGCCGGGGAACGGGCACCCGAGTATATGAAGAGTTTTGGGAAAGGCGACTAACTCCTGCTATGGCTCCACAACAAAGCCGGGGTTCAAAGCCTTTGATTTCGATAGTAAGTCCTGTGTACGGGGCGGAAAATATCCTTGAGACTTTCCTCGAGCGAGTTATCGTTTCTGTCACCAAAATTACTCAGGAGTATGAGATCGTCCTGGTCGATGATGGGAGCCCCGACCGATCGTGGGAAAAAATAAAGAGCGCCTGCGCGACAAATAAGAAAATACGGGGAATCAGGCTAAGCAGGAATTTTGGCCAGCATGTCGCAATCAACGCCTGCCTGGAATTTAGCCGGGGAGATTACGTTGTTCTCTTGGACTGTGACTTGCAGGATGACCCTGCCAACATTCAGAAAATGTATCGCCTCCTGGATGGCACTGCGGATTACGTAGTTACCATCCGGAAGGTTAAGAACCAGTCGCGGTTGCGAAAAACCGCCGGCGATTTTTTTTATAGGATATATAACTGGCTGGCAAACAGCCATCTTGACCGAAATATCGGGGCATATTCAATGCTTACCCGTAAAGTGGTAGATGCCTATCAGCGGGTGGGAGATTACAACCGTTATTATTTACTGGTCCTTTCCTGGCTGGGCTTTTCCAGTAAAACCCTGATTGTGGAAAACCTGCCTAGATATAAAGGAAAATCCAGTTACTCTGTCAGGCGTTTATTTAATATTGCTTTTACATCCATCATATCCAATTCGGAAAAATTACTTGACCTGGCAATTGTTATGGGCATTTTGTATATGGTCGCCTCTGTGCTAGGAGGCCTATATATCATCTTTGACATTACATACTTTAATGGAATCTATGCCAGCGGATGGCCTTCAATGTTCGTTCTGTTGTTATTCAGCATTGGGATCGTCTTGTTTTGTGTGGGGATCGCGGCCTTATACGTTGGCAACATATTCAATCAGGTCAAAGGGCGTCCGCGTTATATCGTCGGGGAAACAATTAATGATTAGTATGACCATTTTCAATTGCACGAGTTATGTATTAATTGGTTGTCTCGGATAGTCAGCCGTGATAGATAATGCCGGTGATTATTCGCCTAAGAGTTGCGGGTTATGCGGAAGTCAGGCGTTGGAAGTTATTCTGGATAAAGCCACGCCGCTCAGCATGCTTTCCGATAATAAAACTATTCCTATTAGCCTACGAAAGATCGAATGTATTAATTGCGGATTGGTACGGGATGGCCATGAAGCAAATGCTGAAAAGCTAAACCGTTATTATCGATTTGATTACACATTAAACGTTAACTTTGATGAGTATCACTTCTTGACGCTTGAAGGGGCAGTCCCGAGAAGCAAGCTTTTTTTTGATTGGATATGGAGACATTTAGGAGTCAGGGAACCGGAGCAGATCCGAAAGGTTCTTGAAGTCGGTTGTGGCGCAGGCCACCTCCTGGCGCGTGTGCGATCCGCAATGCCTGAGGCCTACTTTTTTGGCACTGAGTTAAGTCAAGCCGCCCGCAAAATGGCGATCGATAAAGGGTTTCATGTAATTTTGGGAGGAATTGAACAAGTAGACGAATCCGGGTTCGATCTAATATACACGGTAGGTGTGCTGGAACACGTTCCACACCCCGGAGACTTTCTAAGTACGCTTCGTAAACGATTGGCTCCTGGTGGAACATTGGTTCTAGTCCAGCCATCGCAAGACGTCATCAGTTCCGATATTTATTTTTCCGATCATCTGCACCATTTCGGGACCGATCACTTGAGCATGTACGCTCAGAGAATTGGGTTTACTGAGGTGGTGAAAGAGGTTGGATATACGCTCATGCCTAATTTCAGCCTACACCTATGGGAGCGGTCAGAACCCTCCAGCGATCATATTCGTTGGGGCAATACTCAATGCCGCGAGTCAATTGCGTTTCACGAGGGGATGTTCGAACAAGTTAACCGCCTGGTGGATGAGATCCAATCCAACCCGGCGCGCAAGCTGGCAGTCTTCGGGCTTAACGAGCGGTATGCTTTGCTGCACGCTTATTCTCGATTGGGCGATATAGAGATCGTATGCGGGCTTTCAGACGTTGAGCCTAATGTCCAAGTCGATTTTCCGGTGGTCAAACCGGGACGCGTGAAAGAATTTCCGGTTACGGATGTGCTGATGTGTGTAAACCAGATCCATAAGCAATATGTCAGTGAGCGCTTGGCCCCATTAGGCGTCACTGTGCATGCCCTTTAGACTTTAAGATATAAATGCACCGGAGAGAAGAAATCATGACCTATCTTAGCGAGGAAGAAAAGGCATCCGTGGTAGCACGCTACCTGGAGCGGTACGCCAAGCATGGCATCCATGTGGACGCACTCAAATCGGGCGGTGCAGCCAAGCAGCACATTCGCCACATCGTGCATGCCAGTATGTTCGATCTGAAAAACAAGCATGTTCTGGATGTGGGTTGCGGCATCGGAATGTTCTATGAGTACTTGAAAAGCCTGCCCAACCAGATCGCCTCATACACGGGATTGGATATAGTCGAGCCGTTCCTTGAATACGACCGCGCACAATTCCCGGAGGCGCGTTTCGACAACGTGGACATATTTCTCGATCCGCTTGACGCCTATACACCGGATATCGTGTTCATGTCCCAGGTTTTCAACAATAAATATGAAAATACCGATAACGAGGAAATCGCCAAAGAAGCCATGCGGCGCTTCTTTGGTATCGCCAAGGTTGGCATTGCCATCGATTTTATGACATCCTACGTAGATTACAACGAGGAAGGACTGCATTACTTCAGTCCGGAAATGATGTTCACCTTTGCCAAAAGCTTGACACGAACGGTTGCTTTGCGGCACGATTACGTGCCCTTCGAGTTCACGCTGTTCTTGTACAAACAACCCACCTTTGATCTCGATGAAATCAGCGCAAAAATTACCAGCAGTAAATGACCTTTTTCGTGAACGCAGACATCTGCTGGCGGGCCGAGGCGCCACAGTTCTTTGGGCCGCGCTCGAAGCCATAGCTGCACGTGACGGCGAGCGGGGTGAAGTTATCCTGCCGGATATCCTCTGCACGAGCGTGCTGGAGGCGGTGCTGGCGGCGGGTTTCACGCCGCGCTTCGCTGAGGTGGACCCAGAGAAATATTCGCTCACTGCAGAAACTATCCAACCGCATATGTCTAAGCAAACCAAAGCGATCATTGTTGTGCATCTCTTTGGCCATGTGGCCCCAGTGGAAGTGATATCCGACCTTCTGGCGGGCACGGGGATCCGTTTAATCGAAGATGCGGTACAGGCAATCGGCGGCACCTTGCTTTCAGGCCAACCGGTGGGTTCGCGGGGGGATTTTTCTTTTGTTTCCTTTGACTCAACTAAAATTATCCGCGGTCGAGGCGCGGTCTTATTCTATGATGATGAGGTGTGGACAGATTACTTACTCTCCGCACTTGATGAAATTGAGGAGGCCAGTGATTCGCCATCTGACTCTCTTTTGAACGTCAGTTGGCGCGATCTGTATCATGGTCTGGGCCAGGCACTGCGCCAGGGCAAGATGCCCGCTGAGGAGGCGGCGCGCGTCTTTCGAGCTGCGCTGCCCATTTATCGCCCGCTGCTCTTCAGGGCTTTCGATGCTGGCGATGAGAACCTCGGTGTGATCCTGCGGGACTGGGATACCCTGCCGGAACGGATCGAACAGCGAAACGCGCTGGCGGTCGCCTTGCAGAAGGCATTTACTGACTTTCCGATCCTGTGTCCTTCGGTTCAGAGCGGTGATGCGATCTGGCGGTATTCTGTTAGATTCCCGAGCCGTGAGGCGGCAGACAGGTTTGTGGTGGCTTTGCGGGAGCAGGGTGGGCTGGTGTCCCACCTTTACTACCCTTTGCACCAGTTGTATCAACCTGACCAGCAATTATCCACCCCGGGGCTTTCTACATGCCTTGTCAATCTCTGGGTTGATGAAACCGTGGACGAACTATATGTGCAATTGGTCCGGTCAATCGCGCAAACCACACTTAATCATTAAGTAGGAGATTTACGTGGAATATATTCGAGTTGCAGTGACCGGGATGGGAAATCCGCTTGGGCAAAACATCTATAAAGCCCTGGCCATGTCTGCCTTGCCTTTGAAGATCTATATGCTAGACGCCTTTCCTTTTTCTGCAGGATTATTATGGGAAGGCCAGCCGGTTGTTTGCCCTTTTTCGAGTGAAGATTCGTATTTGGACGAATGGATCAATTTCCTGCAGCGGGAACAGATCCACATCGTTTTTTTTGGAACGGAGGCAGAGCCACGTACGCTGATGCCCCATCTGAATCGCCTTAGACGGGAGACTTCAACGAATTTTATCTTGAATACAGCAGAGTGCATTCAGATCGCAGATGACAAATTATTGACGGCACGGCATCTAAAAATGGTAGGACTTGAGTCTCCAGCCAGCGCAGACGCCGAAGATCTAGCCGAGGTCCGATCCTTGATCGAGCAGGCTGGCTTTCCATTGATCCTCAAACCCCGGAAGGGCTCAGCCGCCCGCGGTGTTGAGATATTTAAAGATAAGACTACGCTTGAACGTGCCCTAACACCCGGTTACGTTGTCCAAGAGGCCTTACTGCCAGCCGATCAGGAATACACTGTTGGAGTGTACACTTGCCGTGATGGAAGTGTTCCCAGTGTCACCACGATCCATCGCGAGTTAAATTTTGGCTTGACCTACAAGGGAGTTGTTGTCCATCATGATGAGATCGAGGCTTATGCGGTGAAGGTTGTTGAAGCACTGGGAGCGGTGGGTCCATCCAATGTTCAACTACGCTTAACTTCACGCGGCCCAGTGGCATTTGAGGTGAACCCGCGCCTTTCGAGTACAACCCCGATCCGTGCGCATTTTGGTGTCAATGAGCCAGAAATGGCAATTCGCGAATATGTGCTTGGAGAAAAGCTGCAGCCTGTGAAACCCCGCCTGGGAGGCGTGCTACGTTATTGGTCTGAACGTTACCTGGAGAGTGACGAGCTGGAAAAAACCATGCAGCGCGATACTACTTTCTGGAGAAAGGGCTCATGACGACCCTTGCGATCATTGCAGATGTACACGGGAACCTGCCGGCGCTTGACGCCATTATAGAATCAGTTGGCGGGGAAGCAGATGCCTGGCTTTGTGCAGGGGATATTGCGGGGCATTTACCCATGGTCGATGAGGTAATCATTCGACTGCGCGATTTGAAGGCATTGTGCGTGTTGGGAGACCATGACGACGCGCTGCTGCATAATAGTTCGAAGGTGGACAGCTTAGCAGCCAGTTGGGTACTCCGTCAACAGCAAGAATATGTAAATGAGGAAAGCAAGGCTTTCCTGGCCGCCCTGCCCGAGAGGCTTGAGTTAGAGTTTGACGGTGTCAGCATTCTGATGCTGCACGGCGGAACCGCGGATCCACTGAGACAGCGAATAGAAACCGTAGATGAAGACCTGTTAGGCTCCTTTGAGCAGCATGTTTTGGTAGTCGGGCATCGCCATCGTCTGCTTGTACATGTTTCAAACAAAAAGGCTGTTCTTTGCCCTGGAGCAGTTGGGTTACCGGTGGACGGCGAGAAACGCGCGCGCGTGATGTTGGTGGATCTTCCCTCACTACACGTCAGGGTTAGAGAAATTCCTTATGAGCCGGCTCCCCTGTTCAAGCGGATGCACCAATTGGACTACGATGAACGTTACTTTAATTGTCTCAAAGAAGGATGGTGGGTCGGTTTCTCAAATCCACAAAAACGAGTGCCGGTGGTGATCGTTGGTGCAGGGATCTATGGCCAGATAATTAGTGAAATCATTGAAGCCACCATCGATAAATATGTGGCTGGATTTGTCGACGATACCCCTAATCTTCAGGAGCGGATGGTCTTTGGTCACCCAGTTCTAGGGAAGGTTGCTGACCTAGACCGCGTGGCCCGGGAGATTGGTGTTACAGAGATCGTGGTGGCGATTGGCGACAATGTGTCCAGGGAAAAGATAGCGAATCGAGTTAAGTCTCTGGGATTGCGTCTGGCGACCATTGTCCATCCTCAGGCCAGTGTCTCTTCGGGAGCTAAATTGTCGCCTGGCGTGGTCGTTGATGCGCCGTCTTCCATTGGTCCAAATTGTGTTTTGGAGGAAGGGGTCACGGTATGGCCTTCGGTGTCAGTGGGCCATGATACCGTGATCGGAAAATACGCCTCCATCAAGCCGGGGGTTGTGATCGGCGGAGGCAGTACGATAGAAGCGGGTATCAAGGTCCCGCTCGGTTCGCGCTGGGCTTCTTACTCTCAAGTGACAGCTGATTTGGTCGCGAGTCACACCCTACTCACAGAAACTAAGAATTAACCCCTGACCTGTGAAAGCAGTATTGTGAAGAAATGCCTTGCCTGTTCCCATCATTATGATTCGGATGTGTGGGTATGTCCAAAATGCAAGGTTGCTCCAGATACGGCCGGTGGATTTCTGGTTTTTTCTCCAGAGCAAGCGTTCAACAATGAGGGATTTAGTGCCGATTATTTTGAAAACCTTGCACGACTTGAAGAAGGCAGTTTTTGGTTTCGAGCGCGTAACCGGCTAATCCTTTGGGCACTGGAAAAATATTTTCCAAACATCCGTAACTATTTTGAGATTGGGTGTGGCACTGGTTTTGTAACCTCAGGCATACACAAGGCATTTCCCGAGTTGCAGATTTCCGCCAGCGAGGTCTTTTTGGCCGGATTACCTTATGTTAAGCAGCGGTTACCCGAAATACCGATTTACCAGATGGACGCGCGCACCGTTCCGTTTTATAAGGAATTTGATGTGATCGGTGCTTTTGATGTTCTCGAGCATATCGAGGAAGACCAAACTGTACTTAAGCAGATTTTTGAGGCCGTTAAGCCGGGAGGGGGGATTATGTTAACAGTTCCTCAACACAGATGGTTATGGAGTGAGATAGACGACTTCTCATTTCACAAGAGACGTTATAGTCGAAGAGAAATTGTGCAAAAAATTGAATCTGCCGGGTTTCATATAATAAAAGCGACTTCTTTTGTATCTTTGCTATTACCCGTGATGGTGCTGGCACGTATGCGCTATTTATTGCCTACCCGTAAAGTTGATCGCAATTTGGAGTTCAAATTAGGGGAAGGTGTAAATCGTTTGTTGGAAGTGGTCATGGCCATAGAAATGGTTTTGATACGCGCCGGAATTAATTTGCCCCTTGGAGGTTCATTGTTTGTGGTTGCCAGCAAGGAGTGGAAAGAATGAAGATCCCGTTCAATCGTCCAGCCATTATCGGTCAAGAGTTTGATTTCATGCAACAAGCCGTTGCCAATATGCACCTTTCCGGGGATGGAGATTTTACGAAAAAGTGCCACGCTGAGCTTGAGGCTATCCTGGGAGCTCCAAAGGCTTTGTTAACGACTTCCTGTACGCATGCGCTGGAGATGTCGGCGCTGTTATTAAATATCCAACCGGGTGATGAAGTCATACTCCCCGCTTTTACTTTTGTGTCTTCGGTCAATGCCTTTGTGTTGCGCGGCGCCCGCCCGATCTTTGTTGACATCCGTCCTGATACACTGAACATAGATGAAACCCAGCTTGAACGTCACATTACATCCCGCACCAGAGCGATCGTCGTTGTGCATTATGCCGGTGTGGGTTGTGAGATGAGCGTAATCCAAGAGATAGCCAAACAGTACAAAATTGCTGTGATCGAGGATAACGCCCACGGCTTGTTTGGAAAGTACAAAGGACAGCCGCTGGGAAGTTTTGGAAGTCTGGCCGCCCAGAGCTTCCACGAGACTAAGAACATTACTTGTGGCGAAGGTGGCGCTTTGATCATCAATGACCCGCAATATATCGAACGGGCGGAGATCATCCGTGAAAAGGGGACGAATCGTAGCCGCTTCTTCCGCGGACAAGTTGATAAATACACATGGGTGGATGTGGGCTCCAGCTATCTACCCTCGGAAATCCTGGCGGCGTTTTTATTCGCTCAGCTCGAAAATTGGGAGCGAATACAAGCCAGGCGCAAAGAAATATGGGAAACCTACGATCAAGGGTTAGTTCCATGGGCAGGGGAAAGAAACATCGGCCTTCCCAGCATACCAGCCCACTGCGAACAGTCGTATCATATGTTTTATATGATATTGCCCACTCTAGAAACACGCCAGGCACTCATTGCCCACCTGAAAACAAGAAATATCTTTGCTGTATTTCATTATTTGCCTTTGCACCTTTCTGATATGGGGATACGTTTCGGCGGCAAGGAAGGCGATTGCCCGGTGACTGAGGACGTAAGCGATCGGCTTTTGCGTCTGCCCTTTTATTTCGATTTAAATAATGAAGAACAAATATATGTGATTTCCTCAATAAAGGAATTCTTTGCATGAAACAAATAGCCCTAAAGAAACCTACCTTCTTAAGGAGGCTATCCGACACACTTACTTTCTCTCCAAAAATTTATGACCGGATACAGTATTTAGCTGGTTTTCCAGCAATAATCCCACTCCTTAATCCTTATCTAAGCGAAATTGCTGGGCGCTCACTGCTTGACGTTGGGGCTGGCACCGGACTATATATGCCGCTCTTTCCGCCTACGACGAGATACATTTGGTCAGATATTGATCCCAAAAAGCTTGAGGGTTTTAGGTCAAGGGAACTGACCAGATCATCTGAAAATACATATGGAATTATGTCCGATTCTACAATGATCGCCTTGGGCGATAAAACTGTTGACTTTGCCCTATGCGCCGCATTGTCGCACCACCTAGCTGATGAAGTCTTGGCCCTCTTATTCAAGGAATTGGCGCGGGTAGTTCGAAAGAAACTCATTTTCATAGACGCGGTGAAATCACCCAAACTCCTTAGCAAAATGCTCTGGGCTATCGATCGAGGGGCCTTCCCACGCAAGGAAGCCTCTCTTCGTTCCGCGATCGAGAGGTATTTTGACATTGAAAGTCTAAAGCCCTATAAGGTCTACCACCAATACATTATGTGCGTTGGTACGCCTAAAGCGAAGACCAACTGAGGTTGTCAAAAGTGACACCATATCTCATAAACCAATCATCGAACCAGGAATTCAAAGAAGCAATGACGGGTTTTTCGGGGATAGTACGATTCGCAAGACAGAATTATGAATATCTAATTCTTGGCTCCCTAATAATATTTGTGCTCGCCTCTAATATTATCTGGCTTGAATATGATAATAGTTTGGTAGAAAATAGGGATTCGACCATCTTTCTAACTCGTACAATTGAATTTATTGAAAAGACAAAATCCTCCGACTTTGACTTCTTTGCCAGCCTTGAAAAATTGACGCTCGGCGGACGCCCAGTTCTATTGCAGTTGTTGGGTATTCCTTTCATTGAAATTTTCGGACCCTCCCTAGACGCCTATACTTACGTCAACTTTTTGTTCTACATCATCCTCGTGATCGCAACGTATCAAATTGGGAAAGAGGCGAAAGGGAAAAATGCGGGTTTACTTGCAGCGATCCTCGTAGTTGCCTATCCGTCGGTGGTCAGGTTGTCAAAATTGGCGCTAACTAGCTTTGCTGTTATTGCTTGTGTTGCCTTGACGACTTGGTTCCTCGTAAGGTTCACGAAAACCCGTTCCATTAAGGATGCCTGGCTTACCAACCTGTCGCTGGCTTTTGGGTTTTGGGTCCACCCTTCCTTTTTATGGGGAGTGCCCATTCCGGCGGCCCTCTTGCTTCTATACACGGTTTTCTTCGGTACGGAGCCAAAATGGGTTGCACGCGCTAAAGAGCTACCCGCCTGGTTGTTAGGCAAACTGCGCCAGCCTATTTTCCTAGCTGGAGTCCTGCCTTCTGCTCTTTTATCGATCGGGGTAATCTTAACGTGGTATGTACCATTCGGTTCAACGATACTAAGTGTTACGGAAAACGTGGCTTCGTATATTCCTGAGGGCATGAGGTTTTTTCTGGGTCCCAGCTACTCCATTATTCCTTATCCGTTTTGGTATGCTGTCACCTCTACATTGGCACTTTCCACCGTCCTAGCCATATTTTTTTGGATCAGTTTAGTGGCGACTAACATAAGAAAAGAGCCGCAAGCCCTAAACTTGACAATTCTTTTTATCGGCGCATACATCGCTCATAATATCTTGTTGCTGGGATTAGGGTGGAGATATTTTTCTCAAGTACTTCCGATAATGGCCGCGCTTACTGCCATATGGGTCGTTAGCGTTAAAAATAGACCTGCTTTCAGGTTTTTGGTGATTGCCTGTGTTGCCGTGTCTGTTTTTAACTTTGCAACAATCTCTTGGGGAGTGAATCCTGTTACTCAGCCAGTCGCCGCCATGCTGGGGATGCGTAATTATTCGGCCGAAGATTATTGTCGGCCATCCTTTGCGTTCTATTGCGCCGATCCTCCGAAAACAGAGAAATGGCCTATCCGGGAAATATTAAGCGTAGTCTTAAATGACCCAAAATGCAGCGTCGGGAATTGTAGTCTGCTCGTAGTGCCGCAAAGTATTTATTTTTTTCAGGCGTTCCCTTTTTCTGCCGCGGTTGACTTTCCGGATGCAGAGTTGAACATCAATATTTTGCTTGATCCTGGGGTTTGGGGCAGCGATGTAAACGTACCACTTGGTTTTTTTGACATCCCTGCCTTGCTCGAAAGCGACTATATTGTTTATCACGTTCCGGATGCGATTGTTCCAAATAACCAGTCGCCTTCCATGGAATGGTTTTTGGCAACCCATCATTTTTTAAATTCGCCGCCTCCTTTATTCTCTGCCTCCCACCAAGTCGTGGCTGAGTTTACATTGCCAGACGGCAGGAACGCTTTAATTTATCAGCGAACACAGCCGTTGACGCTGGAAGAAGCAGAGCAAGCCATCTCAGCGCTCGAGCTTTCCGAGGAGGCCAAACTCCTCAAATACGAGGTTTTTATATCCCTGGCCAAGCAGGAAGAAGACAACGATAGGGTAATTTCACTTTATCAGGAGGCGCTTACGCATACGCAGGATACCGAAATGCGCATTACCTATCTGACGGGATTGGCGGATACTTATTTTTCCACCGGGCAAAGAGATTTCGCCATCATGACCTATCAGCAGGCGTTAAGCCTGGATCCAGAGGATCTAACCTTGCATTTGAATTTATCACGAATATACATGGAGTTGGACGATTGCGAAAATGCAATCCCTCACTTAGCAGAGCTTGCCAGACTCCAACCCTCTGCCCTGCGGTATACGAATTTGGGGGAGACTTATCGCAGGTGTGGTAATTTGGAGGATGCAATAATCGCCTTTCAGAAAGCCTTGACATTTGACGGGAAAGATGCACGCGCCCATTTAGGATTGGCGTTATCTTATGATGTTCAGCATCGTATCGAGGAAGCGCGTGCGGAATTTGAAAAAGTAATCTTGTATGCGCCCGAATCTAATTTTGCTCGGCGGGCGCAAGAATGGCTTGACACGAATAAATAAAGGCTTGCTTGTATCTAAAAAGGATGTCTGCGGAATATGAATAATGTACTAGTGACTGGGGGCGCTGGTTTTATCGGCGCTAATTTTGTTCGTTATATGCTAAACACCCGGCCTGGCAGTAAGGTGGTGGTGCTGGATGCATTGACCTACGCCGGCAATCTTGCAAACTTGAATGACCTATCTAAATTCGAAGCATACGAGTTTATTGAAGGAGATATTAACAATCGTCCATTGGTCGAGAGCATATTAAGCAAATCCAAAGTGGACACTATTGTCCATTTTGCAGCCGAAACCCATGTCGATCGTTCCATTCATTCCTCGCGCCAGTTTGTGGAGACGAATGTAATGGGCACCTTGAATCTATTGGAGTGTGCAGCGAAAGCCTGGCTAAAGGATGGAATGGGTGCGCTAACAAAGGTCCGTTTTCACCATATATCTACTGATGAAGTCTATGGATCGCTAAGCCAAACGGAACCAGCATTTAGCGAATCCACTGCTTATAGCCCGAACTCGCCCTATGCCGCTTCGAAAGCAGCCAGCGACCATCTGGTGAGGGCTTATGGGCACACCTATGGTTTACCATTCACAATCAGCAATTGTTCGAATAACTATGGCCCTTTTCAGTACCCGGAAAAATTGGTAGCGCTGGTGATCTTGAACGCAGTTGAGGGCAAGGTACTGCCAATTTATGGTGATGGAATGCAAATACGGGATTGGTTATATGTGGAAGATCACTGCAAGGCGATTACGCGTATACTTGACGACGGTGAGCCGGGTGAAACATACAATATTGGCGGTAAGGTGCAGATTACCAATTTGAAGTTAGTCACCAAGATCTGCGCGATCTTAGATGCCAAATTGCCGGATTCTGCGTTCAGGCCGCACGCGGCGTTGATCCAATTCGTGAAAGACAGACCGGGTCACGACCGCCGTTACGATATGGATATTGCCAAGATCACCCGAAATTTAAATTGGCGTCCGGAATTCACCCTGGATATGGGGCTGGAAGCCACCGTTTCCTGGTATTTAGAAAATATTGACTGGGTTAAAAATATCCAATCTAAACCGGATTACAGGACCTGGATCAATGCCCAATATGAAAATAGGAGGGAAAAGTGAAAGGGATCATATTGGCCGGAGGCAGAGGCACGCGACTGCATCCGCTTACCCAGGTGGTAAGCAAGCAGCTTTTGCCGGTGTATGACAAACCGATGGTTTATTATCCGCTTTCAATATTGATGTTGGCAAATATTAGTGAGATTTTGGTAATCAGCACTCCCGAAGATCTTCCCGCCTTCAAACAGTTGTTGGGGGACGGGGATAAATGGGGGCTAAATTTTCAATATGCTGAACAAGCACAGCCCAACGGGATTGCGCAAGCTATCCAAATAGGGCGGGAATTTATAGACGACCAGAATGTGTGTTTAATCCTTGGCGACAATATATTTTTTGGGGCTTCACTGCCAGACCGTTTACAGCGGGTTTCTAACCTAAGAGAGGGGGCAGTAATTTTTGCATACCCTGTTAAAGACCCATCTCATTATGGAGTAATTACATTTGAAGCAACCGGCCCTGAAACTGGCCTGGTCACCTCCATAGAGGAAAAACCCATACATCCAAAGTCAAATTATGCAGTCCCGGGGATATATTTCTACGACAATCACGTATTAAACCTAGTTGAAAATGTAAAACCGTCTGCGCGGGGCGAACTTGAAATCACCGAACTAAACAGGCTGTATGTAGACAAGAATCAACTACGAGTGGAAGTCCTTGGTCGGGGCATTGCCTGGCTGGATGCAGGTAGACCTGATACGCTCCTGCAAGCCTCCCAATTTATCCAGGTTTTGCAGGACCGCCAGGGATTGATGGTTTCTTGTCCAGAAGAGATTGCATTTCGCAAGGGATTTATTGGCAAGGCAGAAATGAAAAAAATTATTGCCGATATGGGAAAGAACGGTTACCGAGACTACTTGGAGGCTATCTTTGCTGAAGGTTGACCATGAATACGTTCAGGTCATCGGCGAAAAAAATATCTGGGAAAGATTCCGCTTCCATCGATCCTAATCAAAATCGAAGCATCTTTCTTTGGAAAATTGAATTCATTGTTGAGCGTACCGAGGTAGAGCATCTTTGGGTTTAAATTCCGTATATTTCCTTCTTGGCCACGTTTGGCTAAAGATGCCGCAGGGGACATGGGGGGTGTAGGTTTTTCTTGCAATGGGAGGGGCTGTATTATAATTCAGCCTTGTTTTACCATGCTTTTTCAAATAGATAGTCGTTAGGCCTGCTGTTGAGGAGTTGAAATCCAGACCCGATAGGGCAAATCAGTCAAGGTGGATGTCATCGGTGCTCCCAATATCTTTGTTGGGGTGAACAGGAGTGAAAATGGGCTCATCTTCCAAGGGACAGGCTTTACATAAGCGACTGGTTAAATTTCCTAAATCAATTATCGCTGGATTGTTTATCACCTACTTAGTCGTAGGCAATGTTTACTCTGTTAAAGGGGCACACCGGGCACTTGAAACCGCGGATACGATAACGTCAACCGCAACAAGCACTTCAACAGAGACGTTTTCACTTAGTGCTTCTCCCACGCTAAGTGTAACGCTCGAGGTGAGCACTACAGTGGTGGCTACCGACACATTTACAGATACTGAAGAAGCTTCAGCTAGTGCGACGCCAACACCAAGCGCAACATTGATCCCGACCGAGAGTTCAACACCAACTGGCACACAAACCAGTGATGCGACTTGGACTCCAACGCCAACACCAAGTTATTTTCCCGCCCCAACTGCTCAACTTCAAGACCTGGCACCCATTTTTGTGTCCGCAGATGGGAATGCTATTCCCGGTGCATATATCGTTGTTTATAAGCCGGGGATAGACGCTGCTTTGGCCGCGTCAGATTTATTGGATCTCAGGTCAATAGGGGCAGAGATCATTGCTGTCTACGACACCGTCTTGCAGGGTTACGCTGCAAACCTTTCGGATGATATGTTGCGCCAGATAAGAAGAAATCCTTTAGTTGACTATATAACCGCTGACGTTTTAGTTTATTTGGAGGATTCCCAATATGATGAGATCAATCTAGAAAGTGGGGCTATTTCTGATGTTATGCAAAACAGCGCTCCTTGGGGATTGGACCGGATCGATCAACGGAACCTGCCGTTAACCAATACCTATGCCTATGATACGACCGCGCGTCAGGTGCATGTCTATGTGGTCGACAGCGGCATCCGCATCACCCATAGTGAGTTTGAAGGGCGCGCTTCGAACGATTTTGATGCCGGAGGGGGGAACGGCCTGGATTGTGATGGCCATGGCACTCATGCGGCCGGAATCATTGGGGGCAAAACGTACGGTGTCGCCAAGCGAGTTCGGCTTCATTCCGTTAGAGTGTTCGGTTGCAATAGGACCACGTCCGCTTCAGTCGTCATCGCAGCCATTGAGTGGATAACCGATCATCATGCGGCCCCCGCGGTTGTTAATATGACCTTAGTCGCTCCCGGTCAAACGCCGATTGATGCGGCGGTCCAAAATTCAATAGCGGCTGGAATAACCTATGTAGTTACAGCCGGCAACGATAATAGAGATGCCTGCTTATATTCCCCCGCCAGATTGCCCGCGGCGATCACGGTGGGTGCTACCATGGCAAACGACGAACGAGCCATGCTGTCAAATTGGGGAAGCTGTTTGGACATTTTCGCTCCTGGAGAAAGGATACGATCGGCGTGGTGGACCGGAGATTCCGCGGTAGTTGTGTTGAAAGACACGTTAATGGCCTCACCGCACGTGGCCGGAGTAGCTGCCTTATATTTGAGTCAAAACCCAACAGCTTCTCCCGCACAGGTGGCTAAGGCAATCATTAGAAATGCAACAGTAAATGTGGTATGGGATGCAGGAGCGGGTTCTCCCAACCGCCTTTTATTTTCAGTGTTTAATGCCCTACATCTAGTTCCCACGCCGCAATCTCCTACAGGCATTATCAAAGACAGCACGCCAACTTACCGATGGACAAAAGTAAATGATGCGACTCATTATCACATCCAGCTGAGGAATAGTAGTGGCGTGATCTACAATGTAACTGTTAATTCGAGCAGTTGCGGCGTTTCAAGTTGTGCAACAACTCCTTCTACAATCTTGGTGGATTCGACCTATAAATGGCGAGTCAGGGCAAAAGTAGCGGGAGACTGGAAGGCTTGGAGCGCTTTCGTCCAGTTCGTGGTGAAATAAGTGATTCATGTGGAATTCCAATACCTTTAGATCCAAAAGAGGTCACGACAATAGCACACAAGTGTTTGAATGGAAAAAGAAACCTTGTATGTGTTTTTTTTTGCCAAAATGTGGGTAAAGCTTGTTATAATTTGCGTTTATCACATTCACTTGCAGAGATCCTAGATGTCATTAAAAAACCCCCTGAGGCCAGACGATCAGCTTTATTACATTCATGTTCCAAAGTGCGCCGGGACCTCCTTTATTAGCCTGGTTGACGAGCATTTTGTAACTAATGAGATAAATCCGGACCATTACGATCTCGGTGCAGTAAGGAAATACAGCGACAAATTCATGCGGCAATTGCGGTTTATACGGGGGCATTTACCCTATGATTTGATCGTCCCCAGACTGCCAAAACCGCCTCGGATCATTACGATCCTGCGGGAACCGGTGACCCGGTTCATCTCGAATATCAACATGCGGCAACGAGTTGATGACCCGCTGTCCGGGTTGCGCGAAATGCTCGAAAAACTCAGTTTGGATGGCGTTTTGGAAAAGCCAGAGCTGGTGAGAGTGTTTGCCAACCGGGCAACCCGGCTTGTTGGAGGGATTACCAAGAATAAGAATAACCAAATAGTCCCTAATTTATCCCTTGCCAAGGAACGACTCGCAGCGTTTGAATTTATCGGAATTGTTGAGCATTTCGACGAATCCCTGGACCACTTTTCTTATATCTTTGACTTTCACCCCTTCCGGACCAATAGACGACTGAATGTTTCGCCCGATAAGGAAAAACGAGATCTTATCGATGAAAAGACATTGGCAAAAGTTCGGGAGATTGAATACGCCGACCTGGCACTCTATGAGTATGCTATCGAATTGTTTAACCAGCAGGCAAAGGAAATCCAAGACGAACGTAAAAAAGATGGGAAAACTCGCTATACCCTCATAGGGGATCGTTTCACATTTGATTTTAAACGAGTCAATCCGGGTGTGGGTTGGCACGTTGCAGAAACCCATCCACTCTTTGGCACTTTGCGCTGGAGTGGCCCGGAGAATAAGTCCTACCTATATTTCCCCCTGGCTCCAAAAGACTGGAAGGTAGGCATTGTGATAGCAAATGCAATACAAAAGGAACTAGAAAAAACCCTGGAACTCAGGGTCAATGGACATCAAGTTGAACTGACCGCGCGAAGAAAATTATTGGGCTGGGAATTCGAAGGACACATACCAGCCGGAGTCTTTGGAGTAAATGGCGGCTTGGCTGAGGTTGAGCTCCAGATTGAAAAAACCAGCAAACCCGGCAACGGCGTCGATGCGCGCCTGCTGGGTTTACAGTATCAAGGCATTCAATTTACCCCGGCAGAGCGATAAATTCATCGTGTTAATGGTTAAGCAAAGGCTGCCACGCGGTATCTTGTCCGCCTGTAGGATTCTGGTTAGTGAGAGGCCCGCATGAAAACTGGTAGGCAAATTGGGGCGAATCAAATTAAAAAGCCACGTATTGCATTGTGGACGCCTCTGCCGCCACTTAAAACGGGCATTGCTCAATATGTAGCCGATCTATTGCCGGGTATTGACAAGAAATTCGATCTGGAAATTTTTGTCGATCATGGATACAGAGTGTCAGAGGAGATAACCCAAAAATACAAGGTATTTAATTACTTGTCTTATGATGCAAGAGTCGCTCAAGCTCCATTTGATCTTAACATTTATCAAATGGGCAATAACACCTTCCATGTATATTTGTACAAGCAAGCCCTGCGAGTCCCGGGGCTAGTCGTTCAGCACGACTTGTCTCTATCGTATATTCTTTATCACTATTTAGTAGGGATTAGCAACAACTACCGGGCGTTTGTTGCGGAGCTCCAATATTCGGAAGGTCCGGTAGCAGCCTCGACCTTCATCTCGCTGTACAACTCGGGGAATGAAGAAGAGCTGATGTCTTTTTTCAGCGAGCATTATATGTTAAGGCGCTTATCCGAGCGTAGCTACGGATTTCTAACTCACCTTGAGTATTGTGCCAACACTATTAAAGAAAAATATGGAGCACAAAATACCTACTCGATGTATTTGGGTTCACCAGACCCCTTTGAAGCCTACCCACATATCAACCAGGAGATAGCCAGGAGGGCGCTTGACATCCAAAAGGATACATTTGTCATTGGCGTCTTCGGGTTTTTACAGCCCACCAAACAAATTGAGGTGGTGATACGGGCGGTAGAAAAAGCGTTAAAACATCACAAGAACATTTTGCTCGTATTTGTGGGCGAGTTGAATCCTTCAGGCGGTTATGACAGACACATCCGTCAACTCGTTTCCAAGCTGGCTTTAGGTGAGAGAATTCGTTTTACGGGATACATTTCGAACGAAATGATGCAGCACTATTACGTCGCCGTGGACGTGGTGGTCAATTTGAGGTTCCCCTCCTTTGGGGAAATGTCTGCAACACTTTCACGCGGGATCGCTACTGGAAAGCCGGCCATTGTTACGGATTTACCGGAATGGAGATTTTTGCCGGGCACCTTCTGTTGGTTTGTACCCCCTTCCGACCTAAAAGGTGAAATCCTGGCCGCCAAAATAATTGAATTAATAAAGAACCCGGATTTAGTACAAAAGCGCGGCGCGGCAGCCAGGCAGTTTTATTTGGCTGAAGGTACTACCGCAAAAGCTGCGGATAACCTGGCCTCAGTCGTGGATAAGGTATTGAGCGCAAAGCACAATATACGTTTATCCGAGGTAGAAATGGTCTCGGCATTGGATCTTGAGACCCATGAAAATAGAGCAGAAACTGTATTTATTAACTGGGATCAGACCAGGGCAGGGGGTTGGCGAAGGCAGCAAGCCCAAAAATTAAAGGTTATTCCCCTCTTGGGCCCTTTAATCTGGGCCGGGTACAGGTTGGTTGAAAATGCTTTAGCAATTCCGCAAACTCGCAAAGCGGAATGGAGGATGTTTAAGACCTTTTCAGAGGAAATAAAGAATTATTCAATTATGAGTGAACAAGCCTTTCGAGTTGCCAGCGAAGTTAACGAGGCCAAGGAAGAACTACAGCAAAGTGTAGATGCAATAAAAAGAACAACGCAGGAATTTACTGACGTTTATAAAATGCCAAAGTTCAGGTTTGTAAAGAACTTTGATCATTTGTTGCCGTCGATGGATTTCGCTCAAAAGAAGAGCGAAATGTCCGAAGACGAGTACTACAAAGTTTTTCAAGATGTCTTTCGCGGCAGCGAAAAGGTCATTAAGCACCGCCAAGCAAAAATCGTCCGATATATCGTCAAGCATTATCCGGATATCAACAAACCCATTGTTGATATAGGCTGCGGCAGGGGTGAATTTCTGGACTTGTTGAAGGAAAACGGCCTGAAGGCCATTGGCGTTGAGATCAATAAGAATGAAGTTAAGGCATTAAAAGAAAAAGGGCACGAAGTATATTTGGATTCCGGCCAAGACTTTTTGGAAAAGCAAAACCCCGAAAGCCTCAGTGGCATTGCGGCGCTCCACTTATTAGAGCACATGCCGGAGAGCGAGGCATTGAAGCTATTGGAATTGGCCTGGGATAAATTGATTGTAGGGGGGCTGATTTATGTGGAGACGCCAAATCCATTGAACCGCGAAAGTCTTTCAAGTTTCTATACCGACCCCACCCATGTTCGCCCAATACAGCCTTTTCAAATGGCCTTTTGGCTGAAAGTATCAGGGTTCTGCGAAATAAACGCCTTTTTCCAGGAACCAGTCCCCACCTTTGGGTCGATTTCCGAACAAAAATGGATAACTCTTTACCAGGATTATGGTTTGATCGCAAAAAAGTGCAGGTAAGCCATGAATACTGATTATGTATATGACTCGTCGGTAAAACAAAACAAGCTCTTAACGGAACTGAAGGACTTGTACCGGTATCGTGCGCTAGTTTTCGATTTGACCATGCGCAACGTGACCGTCCGCTATAAGCGTTCTTTTCTGGGAACGATTTGGACGGCGCTGGACCCACTCTTGACGATGGTCGTTATGTATCTGGTGTTTTCCCAAATCCTGGTTCGGCGAGTCGAGGACTTCCCGGTTTACCTACTCTCGGGGCTGGTCGTTTGGAATTTCTTTTCGCAAGCTACCAATGGAGCCATCAAAGAATTCAGCTCCAGCGGTCGCTTAATATCGAGGGTTTACCTTCCCCAATCTATTTTTGTGATCGTCGCTATTCTGTCTTCGCTGGTTAATTTTGCCATCTCGCTGGTGGAACTCTTTTTGATTATTATCATCACAGGGCACCCGATAAATTTAACCTTCGTTGAGATCGTCATCCCCTTATTGATCCTTGTGGCTTTTTCGCTTGGTCTTTCCCTAATTCTGGCGCCACTGGAGATCTTCTTTTCGGACGTCAGCAATTTTTATCAGATTGGGCTGCGTCTGTTACTGTATATGTCGGCGATCATGTATCAGATAGAGCATTTGCCGGTGGAGATAGCCAATATTGTTCTTTTAAATCCCATCTACCGCTTTATCTCATTATTTCGCGACCCGGTTTATTTGGGCAATCACATTTCACTTGATTCGCTTGTCTATGTATCGGTTTGGGCGGTTATTTTGTTGATTGGCGGGACTATATTCTTTATTAAGGCTGCCAACCGTGTAGCCATGAAGGTTTAGAAGCGGAGAATCCACGAAATATGTCCATGGCTATAGAAGTTGAAAATTTAACGGTCAGATACGAGAAAATCGTTAACCGACCAACCACTCTGAAAGAATTGGCAGTTCGAATGGTGAAACGTAAGGTTGCGTCTCAGGACGTGATTGCCCTTTCTGACGTAAGCTTTTCAATTGAGCACGGTGAAGTGTATGGAATCATTGGACGAAATGGGGCGGGAAAGAGCACCCTGCTTAAAGTGCTTTCACGCATAATTCCTCCCAGCTCTGGTCGGGTAATTACCCGGGGAAGAATTACACCCCTGTTGGGGGTCGGAGCAGGCTTTCATCAGGAGCTATCTGGTCGGGAGAACCTATTTCTTTACTCGGCATTGCTCGGGCGAACCCGCAATGAGACGAAGAATTTGTTTGACCAGATTGTCGAGTTCTCGGATCTGCAAAAGTACATAGATTCCCCGATTCGCATCTATTCCACCGGCATGGTGGCCAGACTGGGATTTTCGGTCGCCATGGCAACTCAACCCGATATCCTCCTGGTTGACGAAGTTCTTTCGGTTGGGGATGAAGAATTCAAAAACAAATGCCGTAGCCGGTTCGCGGAATTCAGGAAAAAGGGCGCCACTATTCTGTTCGTGTCTCATAGCCTTCCGACCATCCAGGAGTTGTGCACCAAAGCTACATGGATCCACGAAGGGAGGGTTAATAAGACGGGCAAGACAGATGAGGTTATATCTGCCTACAAAGACCTTATCCGAGGGGGGAAAAAGGCGAAATGATATGTTACAAACTTTATCGACCGGCGCTGCCCCCCGATCATTGATCTGCAATGCCTAACAAAGGAGCAGCCCTGAAATATAGCGTGGTGACTCCCACGTTGAACCAGGGCCATTTTCTTAAGGAAACCATCCAATCCGTTCAAGATCAAAAATATCCCTTTAAAGAACACATTGTTGTTGATGGGGGTTCCAGCGATGACACTTTCTCCATTCTCAAGGACAATGAAGATCATTTGAAATGGGCCTCTTTACCGGGCTTGGGACAATCTGGGGCGATCAACCACGGTTGGAAAATATCGACAGGCGACATATTAAGCTGGCTGAATTCTGACGATCTGCTTGTCCCAGGGGCGTTGGAAAAAGTATCCGAGACGTTTGAAACCCACCCCGATGTAGACATCATCTATGGGGATTGCCTTTATATCGACCGACATGGCGGATTTATATCCCAATATCCCACGCAACCCTTCAACTATGAGACGCTGGTGCGCAAAGCTATTACCTACATCCCGCAGCCTTCAACGTTCATGCGGAGGAAGGTTTTTGAAAGGTTGGGAGGGACGGATGAAAAACTTTCCTATGTGATGGATCTAGATTATTGGATGCGGGCAGGCCTGTATTTTGAATTCCTGCACCTTCCAGAAGTGCTTTCCAAGCTGAGGTTACACAGTGAGGCTAAATCCGTAGCGAAGCTCAGCAAGTT
>Ga0209521_10000574_pt1 | contig 28794 bp, 27 predicted proteins | sample Rifsed19ft4_FD_184016 | JGI IMG/M metagenome (GOLD analysis project Ga0209521, IMG submission 184016) | Soil microbial communities from Rifle, Colorado, USA - sediment 19ft 4 (version 2) | ecosystem: Environmental > Terrestrial > Deep subsurface > Rock core/Sediment | place: Rifle, Colorado...
CGAGAGCAGGCAAAAGGCAACTCGAGCCGGTCCGCCAATTCGGCGCAGAAGGCCTCGTCGTAGTCTGCGCCTTCCCGCAAGCCATGGTTGAGGTGTGCTAGATGCAAGTCGAAGCGGTGCTCTCTTGCCAGCTCGACCAGGCTGTGGCTGAGGGCAACCGAATCGGGACCGCCGGAGACAGCCAGGAGCACTCTCTCTCCCGGACGGATCATCCCGTAACGCCGGACGGAACGCGCCACTTTTCGAAGGAGCATCTTGAAATTCGGCCCTCCGCCGATGCAGGGCTGGGACCCGAGACACTTCGGGTGAGAGCCGTTGCGATCTGGCCGACGGAGTTGAACCGTCCGGGGAGAGCCTTGGTAAATTCCTCTAAACATTATATATTAATGGTATCCAAGGGAAACTGTCAAGAAACCAGCGGCGTGCCACCCTTCCTCGCCTGGCGCGAACTAGGAGGACCGGCTATTGAATTGTTTCCAATGCCAGATCACAGATGAAGAGAAGGATCTCAGGAAATGCCCTGTCTGCTTCAAGTACGTCTGTGATGACTGTGGATTGAGCAAAAGCGGGCGCTGGTTCTGCGCGAACGTTTGTGCGGACTATTTCTTCTTTGGCGAAGACGAGGACGAATGGCCCGACGACTGAGATACGCGCCGAAACGAGGTCTTCAAGGGCCGCCGCCGTCAGGTTTTGCGGGTACCGGTCTCGCCTTCACTCGAACCACACGTCGATGGGAGACTCTCTCCACGCGGAGCAACAGGCCCTCTACCAGTAGCTCTTCTCCCTCGGCCGGTATCCGGCCCAGCCTGGTCAGAATGAGGCCGGCCAGGGTGTTGTAGTCGGGCTCCTCGGGAAGATCCAAACCAAGGTTGTCGTTGAGGTCCTTCACCGAGATGGATCCGCTCAGCAAATAACTGCCATCGGTGAGCGTTCTGATCGGGGGCACTTCTTCTTCCTGCTCTTCGCTCAGCTCGCCCACGATTTCCTCCAGCAGGTCCTCGAGAGTCACCATCCCTTCCACGCCGCCGTGCTCGTCGACTACCAAGGCCATGTGAACCCGCTGCTTTTGCATCTGCTCCAGCGCCTGTTCCACCTTGGCCCCGTCGGGCAGGAAGTAGGGCTTTCGGAGGACCTCGGCGAGCCGGAAGGGAGTCGTCTTCCCCCAGTAGGTGGTGATGTCCTTCGAATAGACCAGCCCTTCGATGGTATCGAGCGTCTCTCGGTAGACGGGCATGCGCGAGAAGCGCTGCTTCTGAATGAGTGACACGATCTCTTCTAGGGGGGCGTCGACCTCAACGGCCACAATCTCCGTCCGGGGTACCATCACTTCGGAGACCCTGGTCTCGCCCAGCTCGAACACCTTGCGCAGCATCTGTCGCTTCCCGCCCGGCTCGCCACCCATCTCCGCACTGGCGACCAGGATCTCGAGCTCTTCGAGTGGGATCTCGTGTCTCAAGGGACGGGGGACCTCCCCGAAGAGGCGCAGGAAGCCGTTTGAGATCAAAGTGAGTAGCTTGACCACCGGACTCAGGAGCCAGATGAAGAATACGACGGGTCCGATGACCAGGAAGGACCACCTTTCCGGATGGCGGGCGGCGATGCTCTTAGGGATCATTTCTCCGAAAAGAAGGATCAGGGCGGTCAAGGCAAAGGTGGCGAGAGTGATCGCCTCTGCCCGGCGTTCTGGATCGGAGACCGACAATGTGACCGCGTAGGTCACCAGCGAGCTCGCCGCAGTGTTCAGGAAGACGTTTCCGGTGAGGATGGTTCCCAATACCTTCTCCGGGTAGGTGAGGACCCGGCGGATGGTGGTAGCGCGGTGCCCCCTTTGTTCCTCCAGGTGACGCAGTCTGTACCGATTCAGGGACATCAAGGCGGTCTCTGAGCCGGAGAAAAAGGCAGAGAGGGCAAGAAAGACCAGGAATCCGATGAACGCTGCGGTGAGCATGAGGATGGCGCTTCTCGGGAAGCCTATCACAGGAGTCCGTTGGGGAGACCGGATGCAGAGGTCTTGAGGCCATCCAGCGCGATCGCTGAGAGCCCTCCGTCGCTTTCCGGCCAGCCGCCTGGCGTTTGGATTAAGATCGAGGCGCCATGCGAATCTCGGTCATCGGGGCGGGCAGTTGGGGTACCGCCCTGGCGCGACTCGCCGCGCTCCAGGACCACCCAGTACGCCTGTGGGCCTACGAAACCGAGGTCATCGAGTCGATCAGGGTCCGGCGCGTGAACGAGCTCTTCCTCCCCGACATCGAGCTGCCTTCCAGTCTCTTCGTCACCAACGACCTCGCGGAGACGACGCGGAGTGCCGAGATCTTGCTGATCGCCGTGCCCTCCCAACACGTGCGGGAGGTCCTGGTGAAGGTTGCTCCCCACGTTCCTCCCGACGCTCTGCTGGTAAGCGCCACCAAGGGGATCGAAGAGGAAACTCTCCTTCGCATGAGCGAGGTGATCGAGCAAGTCATGAGACCGAACGGGGAATCGAGAGTGGTCGTGCTTTCAGGCCCCACCTTCGCCCGGGAGGTAGCCTCCGATCAACCAACCGCCCTGGTTGCCGCCAGCCACCGGCGGGAGCTGGCACGAAGGGTTCAGGAGGAATTGTCCTCCTTGACCTTTCGCATCTACACCAACGACGACGTCATCGGTGTCGAGCTGGGGGGCGCGTTGAAAAACGTCATTGCCATCGCCGCCGGTGTTTGCGCCGGGCTCGGCCTGGGACACAACCCGGTGGCGGCGCTCATAACCCGAGGGCTCGCCGAGCTTTCCCGGTTGAGTGTCGCCCTGGGCGGGCGCCGGAAGACCTTGGCGGGCCTGGCGGGGATGGGGGATCTGGTTCTGACCTGCACCGGTCAGCTTTCCCGCAACCGTACCGTTGGCGTCGAGCTGGGAAAAGGAAAGCCGCTTGCCGCCATCCTCTCCTCCATGCGCATGGTGGCAGAAGGGGTGCCGACCACGCACGCCGCCCTCGCCCTGGCTCGAAGACATGGGGTCGAAATGCCCATCACCTTCCAGATGCACCGGCTGCTCAACGGTGAGACGACTCCCGCCGAAGCCATTCGCAAGCTCATGAGCCGGCCTCTCAAAGGGGAATAGACTCCCCCCGCCATTCAGGAGACTCGGTGTCTTTGCAATCAGTGGTCCGTTCGAAGGTTAAGTTAAAGAGCTCGCGATGAGTAGCTTGCGCTATCAAAGGGATATCAAAGGGGGATTGACAATTTTTACAAAGAATAGTTGACAAAAAGTTGACGATCGCCCCGGCGTCTGGGCAGTTCCAGATCCAAGCCCGCGCACAGTTGTTTGGTAAAAGCATATTCCAAAAATGAAACTCATTTAGTAACTTATTTTATTTAAATGACTTATCTTGATGTTAAATTGACGATTAATATTTAAGTATATTGTCAATAAATTGACAATAGGATATTAAAGGATCGAGTGGATACAAAGGAACGGATCCGTGGCTACCTGTCCAGGCGCCCATCCGCCTCAGGAAAGGAGCTTCGAGGCCACTCAGGCATTAGCAGGCAAGCCCTCAACGTGCACCTACGCACTCTCATCCAGTCCGGCGAGGTCATCAAAACGGGATCGACTCGTGGCGCTCGTTACATCTTGGCGTCGCGGGCTCCCGCGGCGGCCGTGGTCTCGAGGGATTTGGCACTCCGGGGCCTCGAGGAGAGCGAGGTCTACGAAGAGCTGGCGACGGCGCTCAACTTACGGACCGTCCTTCGCCGCAATGTCGAGGCGATCCTCCACTATGCCCTTACGGAAATGCTCAACAACGCCATCGAGCATTCGAAAGCCGATCGATGCAGGCTTGACTTACGCTTGGACGCGGGAAGGGTTTCCTTCACGATCCGGGATCGAGGGATCGGAGCCTTTTACTCGATTGCCTCTAACCTGGATCTGCCGGATGAACAGGCGGCACTCGTCGAGCTGCTCAAGGGTAAGACAACCACCGTGGCGGGAACTCACACCGGAGAACGTATTTTCTTCACGTCCAAGGCGGCGGATCGGCTCCTGCTACGGTCTCACCGGATCTTGGTAGAGTGGAACGGTTACCGAAAAGATCTGTTTGTCTCGCAGCGACGCTACATAAAGGGAACGTACGTCGAGTTTCTCCTGCAGCGCGATGCGCGTCGACGTCTAGAGGATGTCTTTGAAGAATTCGCCCCGGCCGAGTATGACTTCCGTTTTCAGAAGACGAGGGTCTTCGTCAAGTTGCTGAAGAAAGACTATATCTCTCGGTCGGAGGCCAAACGATTACTTACCAACCTGGAGAAGTTCAGCGAGGTCACGCTCGACTTTAGAGACGTCAAGACTATTGGGCAAGGCTTTGCAGATGAGGTCTTCCGTGTCTTCGCCAAGCAGCACCCCGGGCATCAAGATCTCAGCCGAAAATACGAATGCACCGATTGATGCCATGTTGCGTCACGTCGGGATGCGGTGAGCCGCCGGGGTCAAGCCTTGGTGTAGATTTGACTTCCTCGGCGCCGGAACTCCTCGGCCTTGTCCGTCAGGCCTTCCTGAAGCGCGGTGGTGGTGTCCAGCCCCTTCTCTTGGGCATACTCGCGCAATTCTTGAGTGATCTGCATCGAGCAGAAGCGAGGCCCGCACATGGAGCAGAAATGGGCCACCTTGGCTCCCTCGGCAGGAAGCGTTTGGTCGTGAAACGCGCGGGCGGTCTCCGGATCCAGCGATAGATTGAACTGGTCCTCCCACCGAAACTCGAAACGAGCCTTGGAGAGCGCGTCGTCCCAATCCCGGGCGCGGGGATGTCCCTTGGCGAGATCGGCGGCGTGGGCGGCAATCTTGTAGGCGATGATGCCGTCCTTCACGTCCTTCTTATCCGGAAGCCCCAGATGTTCCTTGGGGGTGACGTAACAGAGCATGGCGGTTCCGAACCAGCCGATCATGGCGGCCCCGATGGCGGAAGTGATGTGGTCATAGCCCGGGGCGACGTCGGTGGTGAGGGGACCGAGAGTGTAAAAGGGGGCCTCGTGACAGACCTCTAGCTCGCGATCCACATTCTCCTTGATGAGATGCATCGGAACGTGGCCGGGGCCCTCGATCATGACCTGGCAATCCTGTTCCCAGGCAAGGCGAGTCAGCTCACCCAGGGTCTCGAGCTCCGCGAACTGAGCGTCGTCGTTGGCATCGGCGATGGAGCCGGGGCGGAGACCGTCTCCCAGGGAGAAGCTCACGTCGTAGGCGGCCATGATCTCGCAGATCTCCGGGAAGCGGTTGTAAAGGAAGCTTTCCTGATGATGTGCCAGGCACCACTTGGCGATGATCGAGCCTCCTCGCGAGACGATGCCGGTGACGCGCTTGGCGGTGAGAGGAATGTAGGAGAGACGAACCCCGGAATGGATGGTGAAGTAATCCACACCCTGTTCTGCCTGCTCGATGAGGGTGTCTCGGTAAATCTCCCAGGTCAGCTCCTCCGCCTTTCCCCCGACTTTCTCGAGGGCCTCATAGATGGGGACCGTCCCCACCGGCGCTGGGCTGTTGCGGAGGATCCATTCGCGGGTTTCGTGGAGGTTCTCTCCGGTCGAGAGGTCCATGACGGTATCCGCGCCCCAGCGAGTCGCCCAGAGCATCTTCTCGACTTCCTCCTCGATGGAGGACGTTACCGCGGAATTGCCGATATTGGCGTTCACTTTGACCAGGAAGCGCCGGCCGATGATCATGGGCTCGGACTCCGGGTGGTTGACGTTGGCGGGAATGATGGCTCGCCCCCGAGCCACCTCATCGCGAACCATCTCCGGCTGCACGTTTTCCCGCAAGGCGATGAACTCCATCTCCGGCGTTATCTCTCCCCGCTTGGCGTAATGCATCTGAGTGACCCGCCGGCCTGGCTTCGCCCGGAATCGCCGCCGCCGTCCGTCCGAGCTCGTGGGCACCACGTCCCCGCGTCCCTCGATCCAGGGGAGACGCAGGGGAGGTAGTCCCTCGTCAAGGTTTGACCGGTAGGAGGGATCCGTGTACGGCCCACTCGTGTCATAGAGCCGCACCGGCGGGTTGGGCGGAGCGAGCGTTACCTCTTTCATCGGCACTCGCATCCCCTCTCGGGCGCCTGTCAGATAGATCTTCCGAAAAGATGATTTCGACGTGGTCTCGGTCGCCATGGCCGGCCCTCCTTGTCTGGTTGTCAATGATCGTCAGGCGTATGCGCGACGCCCCAAAATAATAAAGCCGCTGGGTTGATCCAGCGGCTCGTCTCCCTTCGCTGGCATTACCCAGAGCAGGTTCGTGCGGTCGGCGGAAGCCGCCCTCTCAGCCCGGATGACCCGGGCTCCCGCTTGTCACTGCCAGTCTATTCAAACGGGGGGTCGAGCGCCACTCGCTCTTCAGCAATACCGAACGATGTCGTAAAGCGTTGTTCGTTGTGCGGGGCGGAATCCCGCCTCTCGGATGAGGATCTGGATCTCCTGAGTCGACGTCTTGTTCACGAAGCCCGTACAGGCATGGACGTTCTCTTCGAACAACGTGCCGCCAAAGTCATCGGCACCCCAGTGAAGAGCCACCTGTCCTGCCTTCTTCCCTTCCGAGAACCAGGAGGCCTGGATATGGTCGAAGTTGTCGAGGTAGATCCGTGACGCCGCCAGAACTCGCAGGTATCGGTTCGGTCCCGCGTGTTGAGGGATCTTGATGAGCAGAGGCGTATTTCCCGGCTTGAAGCTCCAAGGGACGAAGGCGGTGAAGCCGTGATAGCGGTCCTGAAGATCTCGGATGCTGTCCAGATGCCGGATAATGTCTTCATCCGTCTCCACATGGCCGTACATCATCGTAGCGGTGGTGCGATAACCCAGCTCGTGAGCCTCGCGGTGCACGGTGAGCCAGGCGTCTGCTCCGCCCTTTTTGTGCGAGATCTTGCGCCGCACGCTGTCGGAGAGAATCTCCGCGCCGCCCCCCGGCAGGGTGGTCTGGCCGGCCTCTTTGAGTCGGGCCAGCACTTCCCGGGTGGTGAGGCCCGAGATCCGGGACATCCCCTGGATCTCCGGTGCCGACCAGAAATGAGGGGTCACCTCGGGAAAACGTTCCCGGACCGCGCGGACCATGTCGAGGTAGTAATCGAAGGGCAGCTCGGGGCTCACGCCTCCTTGCATCAGCACGGTGGTGGCTCCCATGGCGACCGACCTTTCGATCTTCTCCATCATCTCGTCGACGGAGTACGTATAGGCTTGGTGATGACCCGGGGGGCGGTAAAAGGCACAAAAGGTGCAGTCGACATCGCACACGTTCGTATAGTTGGGGTTGGTGTCCACCACAAAGGTGATCACCGGTTCGGGATTCCGCCGTCGCCGAATGCTCCCCGCCAGCTGACCCAGCTCGAGAATGGAAGCATCCCGCAGCAGATAGAGGCCCTCTTCGGTCGAGACGCGCTCCCCAGAGAGGACTTTGTCGCGGATGGACTCCATGCCGACGGTCGTCTTCATGCCGACCCGGGGGCGGCGCCCACCGGCTCCAGGAGCCGGTGATGGTGAAGGAGGCGTCGGAACTCTTGGAGTCCCCGTTTTTCCTCGGTCCCCAGCCGGTAGTGGAAGTTTCGGAGATAGGACGCCAGCTCCTCCGCCGAGCCCATCTCCCCGGCATGGCGAGCCGCTATCGCATCCAGCTCGACCATCCCCTGGACGAGCGACCGCTCCAGGAGCTTCCGGAAGGCTTCCTTTTCACGGGCCGGTAGGGTGCGCTTGATGACCCAGAGTGCGAAGACGAAGGGAAGCTTCTTCCAGTTCCACCACTCGGTGGCCAGGTCGTAACGGTAGGGGAAATCGGCGGGTGGCCGCTGGCGGCTGCGGAGCGCCTCGTTGCCGATGAGCAGGAAGGCGTCACTCTCCCCTCGAAGCCCCCGCACGTAGTCGGCGGGTCGAATCCCCTGGCGGGCCTCCAGCAGCAGTCGCAGCAGAAAGATGGAAGTAGAGGTCTCCTCGGTGATCCCAATCCTCGTCCCACCGAGCTCGCTAAGAGGCCGGCGAGCATAGAGCAAGATGCTGCGGACTTCTTGGTGGTTGGCGATTCCCAGATCGGCTGCCGGTTGGTAGCGGTCCTCTAGAGACAGGTAGTCGGCGGTGGCCATGATGCCGGCGTCGATCTCGCCTCGCTCGGCGAGACGACCGAGCTCTCGTGGCGGCATGGCCACCAGACGGTGTTCGCCGAGAAGTGGATAAAAGGGCTGAGAGTTGAGATAGGAGATTTGGCCGATCAGAAGCTGCATCGATCCCTAATTGTAGACACGGATCACTTGGTAGAGCGCGTCGCGCTCGACGGGTACCTTGCCCGCCTCGGTGATCATCTCCACCAGCCGGTCGCGGGCCAGGCCGACCGGACTCTTCGCCAGGGCGGCGTGGGCGATGCGCTCTTGGCCGATGGTTCCATCGAGGTCATTGGCCCCGAAGTTCAGAGCCACCGACGCCGTCTCCTCCCCGAGCATGACCCAATACGATTTGATATGCGGGAAGTTGTCGAGCAGGAGCCTGCCGCAAGCGACCGTTCTCAGATCCTCAATGGGGGAGGCCTGGCGCTCGACCAAGCCGGTGTGGCCAGGTTGGAAGGCGAGCGGAATGAAAGAGAGGAAACCCGGCGCCTCGTCCTGCTGCTCTCGTAACTTGAGCATGTGATCGACCCGCTCTTCATAGGTCTCGATGTGTCCGTAGAGAAGGGTCGCATTCGAAGGAATGCCCATCCGGTGCGCTATCCGGTGCACCTCGAACCAGCGCTCCTCGCCGATCTTTCTCTTGAAGAGTGCGTCCCGCACCCTGGCCGAGAAGACTTCGGCGCCTCCTCCCGGAAGCGACACCAGGCCGGCCTCCCGAAGCCGGTCCAAGACCTCTTCGATGGAGATGTCCGCGATACGAGCGAACCAGTCAATCTCCACTGCCGTCCAAGCCTTGATCTGGACCTTGGGATAGGCCTGGTGAATCGCCTTCATGATGTCGAGGTATTGTTCGAAGGTCCAGGTGGGATGGAGCCCACCTACGATATGCACCTCGGAGAGGTCGTCGCTCAGATGGTTCAAGACCTCTTCCATCGACATCTCGTAGGCGTGAGGATCCTTGGGCTTGGCGGCAAAGTCGCAGAACTTGCAGTCGAGAACGCACAGATTCGTGGGGTTGAGCTGGCGGTTGATCACGAAATACACGTGGTCTCCGCTCATCGAGCGCTTCACGTGATCCGCCATGCGGCCGAGCCCCACCAGGTCCCAGGTGTTGAGAATCGCCAGACCCTCCTCCCGGCCCAGCCTCGTCTTCTGGAGGACTTTCTCCCAAATGGGGATGAGGGCCGGGTCTTGGAAAGTCATGTCCTCTAGGTCCTGGGCGTGCGGGCCCGCGCGCTCAACCAATCGGTCCTCCTTGTCGCTGACGTGCTGCATTCTTTGATCCGGGACTACCGAGAGAGGGGATTCTCTCACATTCGCGTCCGCCCGGTCCATCCTACTAGGTATCTCGCGGGAGGGGTCGCCGACACGCCGGGTACCGGTACCCGCCGATCGCCCGCCCAATCGGAGACGAAGCTCGGTGACGCCCCGGATGGGCCGTAAGGTTCCTTCCCCGCATAGATGCGTTTCAGGGTCCGGAGGCGGTAACGCCCGCGTAGACGAAGGCCAGCACCACGAAACCTAGGACCGAGTTTATCGTGAAGAACGCCAGCTCGACGTTCGAAGCTTTTCGCTGCTCGACGTAGAGGAGGGCGCCGGTGACCAGGAGCAGGAGTCCGGAGGCCATCCCGCGGAGCTCCATCCAGTAGAGCACGGCCAAACAAACGAACGCGGCGAGGTGAAAAGCCATGGAGATGGAGAGCGCCTTTCGTTTTCCCCAGCGAGCCGGCAAGGAGTGCAGCCCGACTCTTCGATCGTAGTCTTCGTCCAGAGTCGAGTAGATGATGTCGAACCCTGATACCCAGAAGAGCGTGAACAGTCCCAAGACGAGAGTCGGTCCCATATGATCAAACGTGAGGGTAACGGCGTACCAGGCTCCGATAGGCGCCATGCTGAGGGCCAGTCCCACGCCGAGGTGAGCCCAGGCGGTGACCCTTTTCAGGAGCGGATAGATAACGAAGATGGCGAGCGGAAGGGGCGCCAGCATCAGGCATCGGGGAGAGATGAGATAGGCGGCAAGGAGGTAAGTGATTGTACCGACTGAAGTAATGAGCCAGGCTTCCCTCGGGGCCATGGCGCCCCGGGGCAGCTCTCGTCCCGCAGTGCGGGGGTTGTCGCGATCGAATCGTCGATCGAGGATTCGATTCAGTGACAGGGCGGCCGTTCTGGCCCCGGTTCCGGCAAGAAGGATGAGCATCAAGGTGCGGAGACTCAGGGAATGATGGCGGGCCAGCAGCGCTCCGCTCAAGAGGAGGGGGAAGGAGAAGAGCGTGTGCTCGATCTTGACGAAGTGGCGGTAGGTAGAGAGACGATGGAGCATTTGCTTTCGATTTCCAAGGAGCGCGATTGTATTAAAAACGGCTTTGACACTCCAATACGAGGGCGAATACAATGTTCATCGCGTTGTTGGGAAGAGGTCCCGGTCGGTGAAGACCGATCTTAAGGGAAAGCTGGTATGGATCACCGGTGGGGCCGTTGGTCTCGGTCGCTCCATGGCTCTCGGCTTCGCGGCAGAGGGTGCTAACATCACATTCAGCTACAACCGGTCGGAGAAAGAAGCGACCGAAACCGCAGCGCGCGTGAAGGCGTCGGGGGTCGAGTGTCTGGCGCAGAAAGTGGATGTGCGTGACGTCGGTCAAATCCGGAAGGCGGCTGCGGAGATCGAGGCCGCCTTTGGCAGAATCGACGTTCTGATCAACAATGCGGGCGTTTTCCAGCGCACGCCATTGGAAGAGATGACCGAGCAGCAGTTCGACGAAACTATCGACGTGAATCTGAGAGCGACTCTTTTCGCCAGTCAACAGGCTGCCAGCCGGATGAAGCGCCAAGGAGGAGGCTCCATTCTGAACATCTCTTCGGTTGGAGGCTTGGTACCTTGGAGCCGGTATCCGGCCTATTGTGCTTCCAAGGCGGCGGCACTCATGGCCACTCGCTGCATGGCTCTGGCCTTGGCTCCCGACGTCCGGGTGAACTGCATCGCACCAGGAGTTCTCACCGTACCCGAGCACATGCGGGGCGACGACGGGAGCCGGGTGGAGAAACTAAAGAGGAGTATCCCATTACGGGAGTTCGGCCGTTACGACGATGTCGTCGAGGCGGCCTTATTTCTAACCAAGTCGGGGCGTTACATCACGGGAGAAACCTTGGTTGTGGATGGAGGTAGGCAGCTCAAATGAAAAAGAAGAGACGAAAGAAGAAGACCGCAGGTAAGAAGAAGGCCGCCAAGAGAACGCGAGGCAAGGCGACCCGGAAGAAGAAGGCACGGCGGATAGCCAAGCGCGGCCGAAAAAAGGTCGCCAAGAAGAAGCAAGGAAAAGCCCGGAAAGCAGCCAAGAAGCGGGGAAAAACCGCTCGGAAAGCAGCCAAGAAGCGGGCCGCACCGAAGAAGCCGGCTCCGAAGAAGCCGGCGCCAGTCGTTCCCTCTCCCAGCCCCTGGTCTTCACCGGCCAGTAGCAGTGGTTGGGGTGCGGAGCCTGGGGATTCCGATCAGGGGGACTCCGGCGACGATTTCGGGGGCCGCGGCTCGAACAATTTCTAGGACGCGCCCGTTTCCGGGATTCCGTTGGTCTTCACGGCAGGACCACGACCCGGGGGGAGAGCTACTCGAAGCAGAGGCGTTCCCCCTCCGGGGCGTGTCGTCTTCGCGCTCTACAGTGTCTCGGCCCTGGCTGCTCCCAGGATGGGCGCGCCGATGTGACGGGTCTAATCGTCCAGCTGGAATTTGCCGGTGTCGGCAAAGATCTTCATGTCGCAGGTTGGACACGCGACGAACTCCCGCGCCCCGTCCCGGGCGATGAGGCCGGGAGCTTCATCGGGCTCGATGGGCTGGCCGCAGACGCAGTAGAGAACGCCGCCCTCCAGGAATACGTCGGATTCTACGTCGAGATCCTCGCTCATTTCTAACTCACCTTGTTTGGGAAGGAACCAGTGAGTTTATTATAACATGACCTCCGCGCTAGAGGCTTCGCCTCCCGCCGGGAGGACAGAGGCTGGCAAAAAGTCGGCTAGCTCTAGGGCTGTTCGTGATACGATGCCCGGCTTTGGGGAGCTGGGGTGTTCGCCCTCCTTCGGCGCATCTCCACACAACTTGTCGAGGAAAGGTAAGGGATGAAGGCAACAGAACGACGCGGCGTTTTGCTGGGAGTAGTGTTGAGTCTATGGTGGCTTTCCGCCTGCGGTGGCCCGGACGTGGGAGTTACCGACGAGGAGATCCTGATCGGTACTTGGGCTCCCTTGACGGGGCCGTCCGCCGCGCTAAGCGCCTTCCCCCGCGGCATGGACGCCTATTTCCAGCAGGTGAACGCTCAGGGGGGCATCCACGGGCGGACCGTCAGGCTGATCATCAAGGACGATGGCTACGATCCCTCCCGCACGCCCGAAGTGGTCAGACAGCTGGTCGAAGACGACGAGGTGTACGCCATTTGTGGTGGAATCGGCACCGCAAATTCTCTGGCGGTCAAAGATTACCTTGCCAACCGTTTCGTTCCCTGGGTGAATCCGGGATCGGGCTCCCGGGTGTTTACCGTGCCGACGCAAGGCACCATTTTTTCCACTTTTCCGTCTTACGTGACGGAAGGCCGCATTCTCGCGCGTCATGCCTTGGATGCGCTTGGCGCCGAGAAGGTGGGGCTTTTTTACCAGGATGACTCCTTTGGTCATGAGGGGCAGGAGGGGGTGACCCTGGGCCTCGGTGATGTTCATCGGGGGCTGGAAGTAGCCGTGCCCTATTCGCTAAACGATGAAGATCTTTCGACTCACGCCCAACAGTTCAAGGACGCCGAGGTCGACGCGGTCATTTTTTGGTCCACTCCTCCGAAGGCGGCAGCCCTAATCTCAGAGTTCGCGAAGTTGGAGTACCAGCCCAAGCTCCTCGCCAGCCAGGTTCTCTCCGATCCGGTCATGTTCGAGCTGGTCGGTGAAGCCTGGGAAGGAGCGGTTGTCGCTACCGGCGTGCCGGACCCCAATTCGAATGAACCTGCCGCCGTTCGGGCTCGGGAGATCATGAGCCGCTACGCGCCGGACGTGCCTTACGGAGCTTATACGCTCATGGGTATGAGTTGGGCCGAGGTTCTCGCGGAAGGCATACGTCAGGCCGGTCCGGAGCTGACCCGGGTGAGACTCATCTATACCCTCGAGAACTTTCAGAGTAGCGCGGATAACTTTCTAGGACGGGCCATCCGGTTCAGCGCGGAAAGCCATCACGGTTTCAACGCCGTGCGGCTCATGAGGGCCGAGGGCGGCAAGTACGTCTACATCACGGACTGGATAGACGAGTCCTAGCGGGCCCGAAGAGCACCTCAGAGTTCCAAACAATCCCGCACGGATCGACGCGTCGGTCGCCAGGTCTCGATTCTGTCCCTCCTTGACCACGCGCAGGTTTGCCCATGCCATGGTCCAGCGTCGACGGAAAGCGGTGCTGCAGCCTTGGATCTATAATAGGTCCAGAGGGGAGAAGGGGAGCAGAGCGCCGTGCCAGAGGTTCTTGATGATATTCAGCACTTCGGCGATCGCTACCGGCACCTCCGTCTGGTGGGGGTCGACATCCCCGGCCTCGCCGATGGGCGATGACGGTGACGAATCCTGTTCGACACCATAGAGGCGGGTTTCCCGATCTCCGCGTCGTCGCGCAGGACGACCTTCTTTTCCATGAAGAAGAAGATCTAGAAAGAGTCGCTCGGCTGATCGACCGTCTCTCCGCGGACGGAGTTCTGAAGAATCCTCCCATTGCCGCCAGCCTGCAGGGGAGCGATCGCTATATTTTGCTGGACGGTGCGAATCGGGTGTCGGCGCTCCGCAACCTCGAGGTACCACATCTCATTGTCCAGGTCGAGCCCTACCAGGAGAAGGAGCTGGTGGTGTCCCATTGGAATCACGTGGTCCGCGACATCGAGGCCGGGATCCTCTTGGAGAAAGCGACTTCCATGCCGGGGATTCGGGTCGAGGAGGGGGAGCTGGAAGATGAGGTGGACGAGGCCGCACCCGATTATCTATGCGCGATTGCTCTCGACGAATCGAGAGTGCTTCGGCTGCGAACCGACCTGGAGCTGCACCAACGGGTGAGCCGCCTGCGAGAGCTCACGCAAACCTACTACCGAGGTCCGGGCCGGATGGATCGGATAAACCATGCCGACTTCCCATCCGTTCGGCAGCACCACACTCACTTCGGAGCGTTGATCCTCTTCCCCAACTTGACCAAGGCAGATATCCGCCGACTAGCGGAAGCCGACGATCGCCTCCCCTCGGGAGTCACCCGGATCTTGGTGCCCCGGCGCGTCCTGGGTTTGAACCTTCAGCTCGCCCTGCTGAAATCCCACCTTCCCTTGGACGAAAAGCGGCATTGGTTGCAGGAAGCTATCAATGAGAGGGTCGCCGAAAGGAAGGTGCGGTACTATCAAGAACCTACCTTCGTTTTCGACGACTGACACGGTTCTCTATTTCTCTTCCCGCAGGGGATTGAACCGAGACGGGCCATCTGCTAACATCGGGACCTCTGGAAAACGGTGCCGTATGTCTGGACATTCCAAGTGGCACTCCATCAAGCACAAGAAGGCGGCGGCCGATGCCAAGCGCGGCAAGGCCTTTACCCAGGTGATCAAAGAGATCACAGTGGCGGCGCGACTGGGGGGAGGCGACCCGAACTTCAACCCCCGTCTCCGACTGGTGGTGGACAAAGCGAAGTCCCTCAATATGCCCAAGGAGAACATCGATCGGGCGATCAAGAAGGGTACCGGCGAGTTGGAAGGCTACAACTTGGAAGAGGTCATCTACGAGGGCTACGGGCCAGGGGGTGTGGCCGTTCTTATCGAAGCGACCACCGATAACCGCAACCGCACGGTATCCGAGCTCCGACATCTTTTCTCGAAATACGGAGGCAACCTCGGTGAGGCGGGCTCGGTGGCCTGGGTGTTCCAGAAGAAAGGCTACCTGGTCGTCGGGCGCGACAAGATCGGTGAAGAACAGCTGCTCGAGATCGCGCTGGAAGCCGGAGCCGAGGACGTCAACGAAGACGACGGAAACTGGGAGATCCTCACGCCCCCGGAAGCCTTCGAAACCGTTCGCCAGGCGCTGGAGTCAAGGAAGATTCCACTTGCCGTCGGGCAACTGAGCATGATCCCTCAGAGCAACGTGAAGCTCGAGGGGAAAAGCGCGGTGCAGATGCTACGGCTCATGGAGGTCCTGGAGGACCACGAAGATTTGCAGAACGTCTGGGCCAACTTCGACATCGAGGAAAAAGAGATGGAAGCCGCCCTGGCGTCCAACTGAAATCGAGCCCCGGCGGGTATTTTGAGAATCTTCGGTATCGACCCGGGCACCGCCGCCACCGGCTACGGAGCAATCGACTCGGATGGCGAGACCCACGCGCTCGTCGAATACGGAGCCATTCGAAGCCCCCGCGTCGCCTTCGCCGAGAGACTTCATTTCATTCACACCGAGCTCCTGAAGGTCATCGAGCGCTGCCGTCCCGAGCGTCTGGTCGTGGAGAACCTCTTCTTTGCCGCCAACGTCAAGACTGCCCTGCGGCTCGGCCATGTGCGGGGCGTGACTTTACTGGCAGGGGTTTCGCGCGGGTTGCCGGTCTTCGAGTACAGCCCCCTGGAAGTCAAGCAGGCGGTGGTCGGCTACGGTCGCGCCGACAAGGAGCAAGTTCAAAAGATGGTCATGCTCCTCCTGCATCTCGACGAGCTCCCTGAGCCTCATGACGCGGCCGATGCTCTGGCGGTGGCTCTCTGCGACGCGCATCGGCTTCGCTTCGCCCAGCGTGTGGCCGGGCGCTGATCGGGCAACCAGCGGCATGATCGCGCACCTTCGTGGAACCCTCCTGGATAAGAAACCGGGACAAGTGATCCTGGAGGTGGGAGGGGTCGGTTACAAGGTCCTCATCCCTTTGTCCACCTACTACGAGTTGGACGGGGAAGGTGCCACGGTGTCGGTTCGCGTTCACACCCACGTGCGGGAAGACGTGATCGCTCTCTTCGGGTTTTTGACCGAGATCGAAGAGATTCTCTTCCAACGATTGATCTCGGTGGCCGGAGTGGGACCGGCTCTGGCCCTGAAGGTGCTATCCGGATTGGAGCCATCCGACCTGGTCGACGCCATCCGCCACGGTGACCTGCGACGACTCGCTTCCATCCCTGGTGTGGGCAAGAAGACGGCGGAGAGATTGGTGGTGGAGCTCAGGGAAAAAATGCCGGAGGTGCTGGCTCGCGTGGGAGAGCCGATCTCCCGGACCGAAGCCGCCTCTCCCGAGATCGCGCTGCGGGACGATCTGGTTTCCGCCCTGGTGAATCTCGGGTACCAGAGAAGCCAAGCAGATCAGGCCGTGCTCGAGATCCTCAGGAACGATACCAGCCCATCCTTCGAGAAGGCACTCAAAGGCGCCCTGCGTCGCGTCTCGAGCTGAGTGTCGACATCGACTCGTGAGAGAGAAGGAGCCCATCGAGCCTGCCACACCGCGAACCGCTTACCTGGATCTAAGGCGAGTGCGGGGCGAGGAGGCGGAGCGCCACCACCAAAGAGCGGATTGGATATCCAACGGTCGTTTGGCGGTCTTCGGGGTGGGAAGCGTGATGGCATGGTTCATCTGGGGAACGCCGATTCTGTCCCCGTGGTGGATGAGCCTTCCCGTCCTCGTGTTCTTGGTCTTGGCCCTGGTTCACGACGGCGTCCTGCGACGCTGGCGGCGGGCGGCCAGCGCCGCTTCTTTTTATGACCGGGGAATGGCTCGTTTGGAGAACCGTTGGGCGGGCCGAGGCGATTCCGGTGAGCGTTTTCTACCCGACTCACACCCCTACGCCCGCGACTTGGATCTGTTCGGGAGGGGCTCCCTCTTCGAGCTCCTCTCCACCGCCACCACCAGCTGGGGATCGAAAACGCTGGCCGACTGGCTTCTGTCTCCCGCCTCTCCCGACGAGGTTCGCGCCCGGCAGACGGCCATCGAAGAGCTCCGTCCCCGGCTCGATCTGCGGGAGGAGGTCGCGACTCTGGAAGACGGTGACCCGCCTGGCTCGACCAGCGTCGATCCCGAGGCTCTGACTCGATGGGCTTCGGCTCCTCCGGTGCTGGTGTCTGACTGGAGGCGCTACCTGGCGGTGGTGATGGCGGTGGTGTCGGTGACCAGCGTCGCCCTGTGGCTCGCTTCACTGACCGGCCGGTTGCCGGTGCTCCTCGTTCTTCTCATCGAAGCAACATTTGCCTTCGCGTTGAGGGCCCGGGTGCGCGAGGTTCTCGCCGCGGTAGAGAAACCCGCGCAAGATCTGGCTGTGCTTTCGAAACTGCTAACGCTTCTCGAGCGGGAGTCCTTCTCCTCCGCACCACTGACGGGTCTGCAGCAGGCCCTCGCCAGGGAGGGAATCCCCGCTTCGCAAGAAGTGAAGCGACTCCGCCGTCTCATCGATTTCCTCGACGGACGGCGCAATCAGCTGTTCGCCCCTTTGGCAGCCCTCATGCTGTGGGCGACGCAGTTTGCCTTCGCCATCGAGTCCTGGCGTGCTCGTTCCGGCGTCTCGGTGGAGCGATGGCTCGCTACCACCGGCGAGCTCGAGGCGCTCCTGTCTTTGGCGGGGTACGCCTACGAGCATCCAGGAGATCCGTTTCCCACTCTCGTCGATCGAGGCCCCCTCTTCGATGGGGAAGCCATCGGCCACCCCCTCATTGCCGAGGATCAACTGGTCCGCAACGACCTCCGTTTGGGAGGCGAGTTGCGACTGTTGGTGGTCAGCGGGTCGAACATGTCGGGCAAGAGCACTCTCCTGCGGACGGTTGGCGTGAATACGGTGCTCGCCCTGGCCGGATCGCCGGTGCGCGCCCGCCGGCTCCGCTTGTCCCCCCTCGCCGTGGGCGCCTCCATTCGCATTCAGGACTCCCTCCAGGAAGGCATCTCTCGCTTCTATGCCGAAATCACCCACCTGCGCCGGATCATGGAAATGACCCAGGGGGAGCTGCCGCTGCTTTTTCTGCTGGACGAGATCCTGCAAGGGACCAACTCCCATGATCGGCGGATCGGGGCGGACGGGTTGGTGCGCGGTCTGCTGGACCGAGGAGCGATCGGCCTCATCACCACCCACGATCTGGCCCTTGCCAAGATCGCCGATGCCTTGGCTCCTCGAGCCGCCAACGTTCATTTCGAGGACCATCTGGAAGACGGGAAGATGACCTTCGGCTATCGGATGCAACCGGGGGTGGTACGGAAGAGCAACGCCCTGGCCCTCATGCGTGCGGTGGGTCTCGAGGTATGATTTAATCTCGACGACCATGAACAGCCGATTGGTCTCCGCCAAGCGGTCGGAGGAGGACGTCTCACTCGATACCAGCCTCCGCCCCAGGAGCTTCTCCGAGTATATCGGCCAGAAGAAAGTCACCGCCCAGCTTCAGATTGCCGTTCAGGCCGCTCGCCAGCGTGGAGAGGCCATGGATCATCTTCTCCTCTATGGACCGCCCGGTCTCGGCAAGACGACTCTCGCCCACGTGGTCGCCAACGAGCTCGGCGTCCATATCAAGCCCAGCGCCGGCCCGCTCATCGAAAAATCCGGCGACTTGGTCGCCCTCCTGACGAATCTGGAGACGCGTGACGTCCTCTTCATCGACGAAGTTCATCGTTTGCATCCATCCATTGAAGAGGTGCTCTATCCGGCGATGGAAGACTATCGGCTGGACATCATCATCGGCCAGGGGCCTTCCGCCAAGTCGGTCAGAATCCCCTTATCCAAGTTCACTCTGATCGGTGCAACCACCCGGGCTGGCCTCTTGACGTCCCCCCTGCGTGGTCGCTTCGGAATCGTGCACCGGTTGGACTTCTACGACCAGGCGGAGCTCATCGCGGTAGTGAAGCGATCGGCGACCATTTTGGGGGTGGTCATCGATGAGGGGGCGGCCTCCGCCCTCGCTCGGCGTTCTCGTGGAACGCCTCGCATCTCCAACCGACTGCTCCGGCGGGTGAGGGACTTCGCTCAAGTCAGAGCGGATGGAAAAATCACCGAGCCGGTGGCGCTGGAGGCCTTGGGTCTATTGGAAGTCGACGAGCACGGGTTCGACGAGATGGATCGCAAGATCCTGTTGACTCTCATCGAGAAGTTCGACGGCGGGCCGGTGGGTCTGGGTACCATCGCCGCCGTGATCAGCGAGGAGCGGGATACCATCGAGGACATCTACGAGCCTTTCCTCATGCAGATCGGCTTCCTCGACCGTACACCGCGCGGTCGGGTGGCGACCGAGCGCGCTTACCGCCATTTCGGACTGCTCCGCCCCAGTCCGCAAAAACGTCTCTTCTAACTCTGTTCCTCTCCGAGTTCGACTATCAGCTTCCCTCCGAGCTCATCGCCCAGGAGCCGCTCGAGAGGAGGGACCTCTCCCGGCTCCTTCATCTGGAGCTTGGCACCGGGGCCCTCCACCACCACCGATTCCAAGAGCTCCCCGAGCTGCTGTGCCCCGGAGATCTCTTGATCGTCAATAACACCCGGGTCTTTCCAGCCAAGCTCCGCGGACGGACCGACTCGGGAAACGTCGTGGAGCTTCTGCTCGTCCAGCCTTTGAGGCCTGAAAGGCCGGAGGACAACGATCGCTGGGAGGTCTTGGCGCGCCCGGCGAAGAAGCTGCGGGTGGGGACGATGATCGTCTTCGGTGAAGGCGAGCTCCGGGCGCGAGTGACCGGAGTCGGGGAGCTAGGTAAGCGAATCGTGGAGCTTGCTTACCAAGGAGAGCTTTATCCGGTGCTGGAGCGAGTCGGCCGCGCCCCTCTCCCGTCCTACATCAAGCGCCAGGACCGCCATAGTCTCAGAGATGCCGAGGATCGGGAGCGATATCAAACCGTCTATGCAAGCGAGCGCGGCTCGGTGGCTGCTCCCACTGCCGGGCTCCACTTCACGCGCGCGCTCCTTCAGTCGCTGGGAGACCGTGGTATCGAAGTGGTGGAGCTCACGCTTCACGTCGGCTACGGCACCTTTCAGCCCATCCGCACGAAAACGGTCGAAGAGCACCGCATGGGCGCCGAACGTTATACGATCCCGGAGGAGACCGCCGCCGCTATCGCGCGCGCTCGAGGCAACCGGGGGCGGGTGGTAGCGGTCGGCACCACCACCGTTCGCGCCTTGGAGTCGGCAGCCGTGGAACCGGGCAGGGCGCGCCCGGGCTCGGGAGTCACCGAGCTCTACATCTTTCCCGGATTTCGATTTCAGGTGGTCGATGCCTTGCTGACCAACTTCCATTTGCCCCGAAGCTCTCTGTTGCTGCTGGTCTCGGCCTTTGGTGGCGTCGAACCAGTGAAGCATGCCTATCGAGAAGCCGTCCGGGAGCGATATCGGTTCTACAGCTATGGCGACTGCATGCTCCTTTATCCACCCTCATCCAAGGAGTAAGGACAGCCGCTACCCGGCGACGCGGTTGTGGGGAGGCGTTGCCTCGGTTCATAATCGCGCCGTGAACGCCGATGAACTGCGATCCATCGTCGCCGAGAGCCTTGCTCTCAAGCAAGATTTCTTCGGGAAAGCCGGAGTCCAAGTGCTGGAGGCCGGACACATCATGGTGGAGGCTCTTCGCGCCGGAAGGAAGATCCTCGCTTTCGGAAATGGCGGAAGCGCCGCCGACGCCCAACACTTCACGGGCGAGCTGGTCAACCGATTCGGTTTTGATCGTCCCGCCCTACCCGCCATCTCGCTCACCACCGATACATCGGTCCTGACGAGTATCGCGAACGACAGTGATTTTCGCCTGGTCTTTCGCCGTCAAGTGGAGGCACTGGGCTCGCCAGGCGATGTGGCGCTCGCTATCAGCACCAGCGGAAACTCCCCTAATGTTCTCGAGGCGGTGGCAGCTTGCCGGGAAAGGAAAGTGAAATCGATTGGCCTCGCCGGGCGAGACGGAGGTGCCTTGGCCGGCCAGGTGGACCTCTGCCTCACTGTTCCCCACCGGGTGACCTCCCGCATCCAGGAAGTGCATTCCATGATCGTGCACTTGCTTTGCCAAGCCATCGAGGAAGAGCTTTTTCCACGGGAGGCCGGGTAAGCCGGCTAGGCTTGATGCCGAAGTATCCCGTCGATCCCCTCGATCTATCCGGTCTCCGCACCTATCCGCTCAAGTCCCGCAAGAGCAAGGTCGGCTTGGACGACCTGGGAGGGGTGCCGGCCGGGGAGACCTTTCGAGAGTTTTGGGAGAGCCTGCCAGGGGTCTTGGCGGCTCGCGATCTGAAGGATCTCGTCCGCTCCATCAAGAAGGCCCGAGGTCGAGGCCGCGCGATCTTGTGGGGGTTGGGCGCACACGTCATCAAGGTAGGCCTCTCCCCTCTCGTCATTCACCTGATGGAGCAAGGCTACGTCAGCGGTCTGGCGTTGAACGGCGCGGGAATCATCCACGATTTCGAGATGGCCTTGGTCGGACAGACATCCGAGGAGGTGGAAGAAGGGCTGGGGTCCGGCGAGTTCGGCATGGCCGAGGAGACCGGCTCGCTCTTGAATCGAGCCATCGAAGAAGGCGTAGGGAAGGGAATGGGAATCGGCGAGGCCATCGGCGCCTTCCTGGATCAACACAAACCCCAATTCATGCACCTGAGTCTGATCTGGGCTGGCTATCGTCTTTCCATCCCGGTGACCGTCCACGTAGCGGTAGGAACCGATATCATCCACATGCACCCCCAGGCTTCCGGTGAGCGGTTGGGGAAAGGAAGCCTCCAGGACTTCCGGCTTTTGGCCGCCCTGGTGCAGAGGCTTGATGACGGTGGCGTCTATCTCAACGTAGGCTCGGCGGTGGTGCTGCCGGAAGTCTTTCTGAAGGCGGTCAGTGTGGTGCGCAACCTCGGTCATCCACTTTCCAATTTCTCGACGGCCAGCTTCGATTTCATGCGCCATTACCGGCCGCGGAAGAACGTCGTGGAGCGCCCGGTCACCGGATCCGGCCGCGGCTACGAGTTGGTGGGCCACCACGAGATCATGATCCCTCTCCTGGCCGCGGCCCTTCTCGAGCCGGAGTGAGCATCAGTTCGCAGGCGGAGCCGGCTGCCGGCGTTTCCAGTGATAGAGGATCTGGAATCCAAGAGTGAAGTCGGGCGAGGTGGTGGAGAGGTCCTCGGCAAAGCGCCACTCGAACTGGAATCGGTTCGATCGGCGCCAGCGGAGCCCCACGATGATCTGACGGGCGCTCTGCCGCAAGACCTTGATCTCGCTTTCCAAGAAAGGCTGGAATTGATCGTACTGAAACACCGCCGCCAGTGTCGGCTTGAAGCGCCAATCGACGGCAGCCATCAGAGAGAAGAAGTTCTTGGAGCGGGCTTCGTCCAGATCGGAGGTCATGTGGTAGTTGATATTGAAGAAGCCCCCGATCTTTCGACCCACTCGGCTCAGCTCGCCACCGAATGCCAGGTCCGTCCCCCCGCTGCTCACCAGGCGCTCTCGGCTGCCGGTTGGAATCTTGACGGCCGCTCGTGCCGCGACCTCGGTGGCGCCCAGCTTCTTCCAGACGACGGCTCTCTTCAGTTGTAGGGTCAGATCGCCGAGAGCCAGAAAACCGTCTTCACGCGTGAGAACCGACGTTCCCTCCACCCGCCAGTGGTAACGGAACAGGTTGTTTGGCTCGCGATCTCGAAAGGGGTTCGGGAGGTTAAACGCCTGGTGAAAACCAGAAATGAAGGGGTCGAGGAAGCCGCCCTGCATCCAGTAGATGGGTAGGCTTGCGGCGATCTCGAAGTCTCCTCCCACGCCCGCCTTGCCCTGGAAAAGCGCGCGGAGCGATTCCAGGTCGATCACGAGGGATTCGGCTCCGGTTTGCGGTAGGAGGATGTTGGAGTAATCAAGATTGAAGAGCAGGCTGCGCTCACCTTTTCTCAACACCTGGGCCCGTTCCGGCTCCAGTGAGATGAAGAGAAATGCGGGAGGAAATTGGTTCCGATTCGCCAGGGGCGCACGCCATGTCTCGTCCTCCTGTGGAAGTAAGGGGGTGGAAGTTGCCGGGGGAGCCCCGGAGAGGAAGACAGGCAGGATGAGGTACGCGATAGAAATGGGCCGCACCATCATAAGAGCACAAAAGAGGCGCAGAATAGCAGGGGAGGACGCCATACCACAAGAGAAAGCTTTCGCTTGACCTCTCGGGGCCCTGGCTGCTAGACTGCGCCCATGATGATGTCAGCGTTAGGACATTCATTCCTTTCTCGCCATTTTAGCGCCTAGCGGCGCACACTTCTCTCTTCCCAATCCATTCAGACATTATGAGTAGGTATCTATGATCATCGTCTTGCGACAGGACGTAACCCCAAGGGAGATAAAGCGACTCGAAGACTCGCTCCACTCCCGCGGCATGGTCACTACCGTCATCCGCGGTGAAGAACGTTCCATCATTGCGGTCATCGGAGCGATCCATTTCTCCGGAGAGGAGTTCGAGAACGATCCCGCGGTTCTCGAGGTGCTCCGGGTCTCCCAGCCCTACAAGATAGCCTCGCGTGAATCCGGGATGACGCCCCGCATCAAGATTGGCGACTGCCTGGTCGGCGGCCCCAAATTCCTGGTCATGGCCGGCCCCTGCGCGGTGGAAGATCGCGAGACCCTGCTGCAATCGGCTCGCCGGCTTGCCGAAATGGGCGTCACCGTGCTCCGGGGAGGTGCCTTCAAGCCGCGCACCTCTCCCTACTCGTTTCAGGGGCTGGGCGAGGAGGGTCTCAAGATATTGGCCGAAGCTCGTGACGAGACAGGGATGAAAGTGGTGACCGAGGTCATGACCGCGGACAAAGTCGAGCTGGTCGCCCGATACGCCGACATTCTCCAGGTCGGCGCCCGCAACATGCAGAACTTCGATCTGCTGAAAGCGGTGGCGGAGGTGGACAAGCCGGTCATTTTGAAGCGGGGCTTGGCGGCGACCATCGACGAATGGCTCATGGCTGCGGAGTACATCCTGGGCGGCAATCAGAAGGTCATCCTCTGCGAACGGGGGATTCGCACCTTCGAGACGAAGACTCGGAACACGCTGGATCTGACCGCGGTGCCGGTTCTGAAGGAGCTGACGCACCTGCCGGTCATCGTGGATCCCAGTCACGGAACCGGCGTGCGCCGCTACGTCCTGCCCATGTCTTTGGCTTCCATGGGCGCCGGAGCCGACGGTCTTCTGATCGAAGTCCACCCCGATCCCGATCGGGCGCTGTCGGATGGAGCGCAGTCGTTGACCTTCCCCGAGATGCAAAGGCTCTTGAAGGCGCTTCAGTCCATGGCACCGGTGGTGGGGCGGGAGCTGGAGTTGTCCTGGCGGCACCCCGAAGTGAAGGCGTCTACCTCTCCTCCGAGAATGCAGGTCGCCTATCAGGGCGAGCCGGGCGCCTTCAGCGAGACGGCTTCCCTCGCCTTTTTTGGCGACATCAAGCCGGTGGGCTTTCCGGCATTTCGGGACGTATTCGAGAAGGTCGCCTCAGCAGAAGCCGCCTATGGCGTGATCCCCATCGAAAACTCTCTCGCCGGTTCTATCAATCAGAATTACGACCTCCTGTTGGAGTTTGATCTGGTGATCGTCGGTGAGGTGAAGCTGCGAGTCTCGCATAATCTGCTGGCCAACCGCGGCGTGAGGAAAGAGGACATACGAAAACTCTACGGGCATCCGCAGGCTCTTGCGCAGTGTGATCGCTTCTTGCGTCTCCATCCCGACTGGACCGTCTACCAGACGTACGACACGGCGGGCTCGGTCAAGATGATCAAGGAACAGGGCGCCGCGGATACGGCGGCCGTCGCTTCTTTGCAGGCGGCGAAAATCTATGATGTGGACGTACTGGCGGAGGCCATCGAGGACAATCCTCAGAACTACACCCGCTTCGTCGTGATAACCAAGGAGGCTCGGCTCCACGATCGGTGCGACAAGACATCGGTCGTCTTCACCACTCCCAATCAACCCGGTGCTCTGTTCGCGGTGCTCAAGTTAGCGGCCGAGCACCAAGTCAACCTGGTGAAACTGGAGTCGCGCCCGATTCCGGGCCGGCCATGGGAGTACATGTTCTACATGGACTTCGAAGGAAACATCGATTCGCCTAGCGTGGGCGCCCTGTTGCGCTCCCTTCCCAGCTGCACCGAGAAGCTGAAGGTGCTGGGCTGCTATCCCTCGGCCTGACCGGTAAACGAAGCTACTCCCGTGTTGCCAAGAAGAGCGAGAGCGTGAGACTTCCGCGCCCGCAAATACGAAGTCTTTGCCTTGTCTGGCTGTCGTTCGCTCCCATCCTGTCCTGTCAGAGTCCGCCGCATTTACCAGAGCACCAGACCGAATCGCGGGCGTCTTTGGCCCTGGTGCGCTCCGTCTTGGAAGAGGCCGTCGAGCGGGGGCAGGTTTCGGGTGTAGTGGGCTTGGTGGCCCGAGATGGGAAAGTCGTTTTCAGAGAGGCCTTCGGCTGGAAGGACATCGAAGATGGAAGTCCGATGACCGAGGATACGATCTTTCGCATCGCGTCGATGACCAAACCGATCACCGGCGTGGCGGTCATGATGCTCCACGACCGGGGTCGGCTCCATATCGATGATCCCATCGCCCGGTTCATCCCCGAGTTCCAAGACCCCGACATCGCGGTTCCTGATCCTGACGGCGGCCGCTCGTTCGGGCGGGTTGCGGCGCAAGGCGAGATCACCATCCGCCATCTCTTGACGCACACCTCCGGAATCAGCTACCGGTTCTCGGGTGTCGAGCCCCTCACCTCGCTCTACGCCGAGGCAGGTATTTCCGATGGCTTGGTCCAAACCGAGGGGACCGTCGGGCAGGGCGTGAGACGTTTGGCAAGCCTACCCCTTCTCCACGAGCCGGGCTCGGGGTGGAAGTATGGACTGTCGACGGACGTTCTGGGCCATCTGGTCGAAGTGGTTTCAGGGAGAACGCTCGAGGAGTTCTTTGAGGAAAGCATCTTCCAGCCGCTGGGAATGAAGGACACTCACTTCTTCTTGCCCGAGGAGAAGATCCCACGACTGGCGTCGGTCTACCGGCGCGCCGAGAATGGGAGACTGCGCGAGCTTCCGGAAGGGCCGATCCAGGAAGGGCCGGTTCTCTTCTCGACCAGCTATCACTATCGCGGCCCGCGAACCTATTTTTCTGGCGGTGCGGGCCTCGTCTCCACGGCGGATGATTATTTCCGGTTCTGCCAAATGCTGTTGAACGGAGGGGAACTGGAAGGCGTTCGGTTGCTGCGCGCCGAGACCGTCGAGCTTATGACCAGGAACCAAGTTGGGGAACTGAGCGTGGGCGAAGGGAAGTTCGGGTTCGGTCTGTCGATCCCGACGGATGGGAGCGGCGCCTTGGGCTGGGGTGGTTTTTTCTTCACCCGTTTTTGGCTCGACCCCGAACAGGAGATCATCGGAGTCTTCATGTCCCAGTTGTGGCCCAATCAACGTTCGCCGGTCGATGACGCTTTTCGCCGCGCGGCGGACGAATGGATACGAACGGATCCGACGAGAGCGGAATGAGTCTCCGCCGCCGGTAGCGTCCCGAGCCCTATTCTCGTCGTTGTTTCGCGCAAGTGGCCTCTTGATGCCGGAGGTTTGAAATCCCCCGTACGAGCGGCTATCTTACCGCCGTGTTGACAACATAACCTCACACACTGAGAGGCTGACGACATGATCGGCAAGACGGTCTCTCATTACCGGATCGAGGAAAAGCTTGGTGGCGGCGGCATGGGGGTCGTCTACAAGGCCCATGACACCCGTCTCAACCGGCCGGTCGCCCTCAAGTTCCTTCCGCCGGAGCTTACTCGTGACGACCAGGCGCGCCAACGCTTCGTCCAGGAAGCGCAGGCGGCCTCCGCCCTCGACCACCCGAACATTTGCACCCATCTACGAAGTCGACGCCACGCCCGATGACCAGATGTTCATCGCCATGGCGTACTACAGCGGTGAGACGCTCAAGCGACGCCTCGAACAAGGCGTGCTCCCGGTCGACACGGCGTTGGACATTGCCATTCAGGTTGTCTGGGCTCGGGACCTCATACGGAACAGATTCATCACCAATATGGAAGTTGCTGCCATGGACTAGTGATAGACTTCCCGGGCGGCTTGACCCTATGATCCCGTTCGGCCCTGCCGGAGGAGCGCTAACTGGTGCGGTTGTCAGCAATTCTCGTCGTAAGTACACCACAAAAGCTGCCCCAATGTAGCCAAGAACTGGAGGCCCTTCCCGGCATCGAGGTCTACTATTCGTACCCGGAGAGCGGGCGGATCATCGCCATCCAAGAAACCCAAAGCGTGCGGGCGCAAGAAGAGAATTTGCGCCAGATTCAGTCTCTCCCGTCGGTTCTTGGAGCCCAGTTGATCTGTTATTACCACGACGCTGATCTCGACGCCTCGACCGCGGGCATCGAGCGGAACCTGGACTCATGAGCCCGAGATCGACGCGTCGGGAGTTCATCAAAGCCAGCCTAGCTGCCGCCGCGGCTTCCACCGTCGGCCTTCCGGTTCCCGCCGGGGCATTACCGGTGTTCCAAGAGGAAGGGTGGAGCTGGGACAAAGGTGTTTGCCGGTTTTGCGGGGTTGGCTGCGGGATCCGGATCGCCACCAAAGACGGCCGCGTGAAAGCCGTCCAGGGCGACCCCGACAACCCGGTCAACCGCGGCCTGTTGTGCGTCAAGGGATACGCAAACGCGGAGATCCTCTACGGCGAAGACCGTCTCACCCGGCCTCTCTTGCGCATGAAAGACGGCAAGTTCGACAAGCAGGGCGACTTCTTCCCGGTGAGCTGGGAGCAGGCGTTCGACGAGATGGAGCGCCAGTTCCGACGAGTCTATGGGGAGCTCGGTCCAACCGGTGTGGGCATCATGGGCTCGGGACAATATACGGTTCAGGAAGGCTACGCGGCGGTCAAGCTACTCAAAGCGGGCTGGCGCTCGAACAACATCGACCCCAACGCCCGTCACTGCATGGCTTCGGCGGTGGCTGCTTTCATGCAGGTTTTCGGGATCGACGAGCCCTCCGGGAACTATGACGACATCGAGCTCACCGACACGATGGTCCTCTGGGGCGCGAACATGGCGGAGATGCACCCGATGCTCTGGGCGCGGATCACGGACAAGCGTCTCGCGACTCCTGACTACCGCATCATCAACCTGACGACGTTCGGCAACCGTTGCTCTGACATCGCCGATGTCGAGATTCTCTTCAAGCCCAACACCGACCTCGCCATCTGGAACTACATCGCCCGCGAGATCGTGAAGACGGGCGCCGTGGACCGTGACTTCGTCGACAAGTTCTGCGTCTTTGCCACCGGGCCCTACGACATCGGGTTCGGCATGCGCCCCACGGACGACTTCGCGGGAGCCGCAGAGCGAGACACGCAGTCCCGCGAGCGGGAGGTCGTGCTCACGCGGGAGGAAGCGATCGCCCAAGGAAAGGATCCCGGTGCGTCGCACCGTGTTCCGCAGGACAATACCAATAGCGCAGGCAAGCATTGGCTCCTTTCCTACGAGCAGTTTGAAAAGGCGCTCGAGCCCTACACGCTCGACTTCGTGGCGGAGCTTTCGAAGGGCGACAGCGAGGAGCCCATCGATGCCTACCAGGAGAAACTGAAGCAGCTGGCTGACGTCTATGCCGACCGGGCGCGCAAGGTGGTCTCTTTCTGGACGATGGGGTTCAACCAACACACGCGCGGTACTTGGGTCAACGAGCAGGCCTACATGGTCCATCTACTGACGGGCAAGCAGGCTAAGCCGGGAAGTGGCGCGTTCTCCCTGACCGGTCAACCGTCGGCCTGCGGCACGGCTCGTGAGGTAGGTACGTTCGCCC
>Ga0209521_10000577_pt1 | contig 28736 bp, 24 predicted proteins | sample Rifsed19ft4_FD_184016 | JGI IMG/M metagenome (GOLD analysis project Ga0209521, IMG submission 184016) | Soil microbial communities from Rifle, Colorado, USA - sediment 19ft 4 (version 2) | ecosystem: Environmental > Terrestrial > Deep subsurface > Rock core/Sediment | place: Rifle, Colorado...
GCCAATCCAAAATCCGTTGGTCAAGCCGTGAAGAACCTGAGCCGGGCATCACCATTTTGCGCACCTACACCTATCCAGCCCTGCATAAGAGCTTTGTTCACCGGGTATTGAGTTTCTTCAGTTTCATGGTTTCTTCCTTTTGGGCTGGGCTGGGTGTTCGGAGTGTCGATTTGGTCTGGGGAACCTCGCCGCCGATTTTCCAGGGGGTGACAGCCTGGCTGCTTGCCCGGCTGAAAGGCATCCCTTTCCTGTTCGAGGTACGCGATCTTTGGCCGGCTTTTGCCATCGCTGTTGGCGTTCTCCAAAACCGCCCTTTGATTCGATTATCCCAGTGGCTGGAGCGCTTCCTCTACCGCCGCGCCGACCGGCTGGTGGTCAATTCGCCCGGGTTCATTCCGCACGTCACCGAGCGTGGCGCACGCTGGGTGGAGTTGATTCCCAATGGGGCTGATCCTGGCATGTTCACCCCGGAGGATGGCGGACGATCATTTTCCAGCCAATACCACCTGGATGGCAAATTTGTGGCGATGTATGCCGGTGCGCATGGCATGTCCAATGATTTGGGGGTGGTGCTACAGGCTGCTGCCTTGCTGGCGGACCGTAAAGACATCCAAATTGTGTTGGTCGGGGATGGCAAGGAAAAACCAGCGTTGGTGGATCAGGCCGAACAGCTAAACCTTGGTAACATCACGTTTGTTCCCTCCCAACCTAAAAATAAAATGGCGGACGTTTTGGCATCCGCCGACGCTTGCATCGCCATACTTAAACCAATTGAATTATATAGAACCACTTATCCCAATAAAGTGTTTGATTATATGGCTGCCGGAAAAGCGGTTGTTTTAGCCATTGGCGGAGTGATAAGCGATGTGGTCCTGGAAGAAAACGCAGGTCTGGCGGTGAATCCCGGCGACCCGGCTGATCTGGCTTCCGCAATCCGCCGTCTGGCAGACGACCGAACGCTTGCCGTTGCCATGGGGGCGGCTGGTCGCGATGCAATTGAAAAGCGGTACAATCGGAATAAATATTCCCAACAATTTAACCTCCTCCTGGAAGATATGGTTAGGTGACCATTGGCCGATAAAATTCTGGTCGTCGAAGATGAAGTCTCATTACAGGAGACCCTGGCCTACAATCTAAAAAAACAAGGTTACGAGGTGGAGGCTGTCGGCGATGGCCTGGCGGCTTTGGACAAAGCCCGGCAGGCGCATCCAGATTTAATCGTGCTCGATTTAATGCTGCCCGGCCTGGACGGTTTTGAAGTAGCCCGCATCCTGCGGCAGGAAATGACCACGCCTGTTTTGATGTTAACCGCCCGCGACGATGAAATCGACCGGGTTGTAGGACTGGAAGTTGGCGCTGACGACTATATGACCAAGCCATTTAGTATGCGGGAATTAATGGCACGGGTCAAAGCCATGCTGCGGCGTGTCCGGTTGGTCCGTGAGGAGGTCGCCCTGGCTGGCACGACCCTCACTGCTTCACTAAAATTTACTTTTGAAGATCTGGTGATTGATAACACCCGCCGCGAGGTGCGCCGCCAGGACAAGGTGCTGGCGCTAAAACCCAAAGAATTCGAATTGCTGCATTTCCTGGCGCAGCACAGAGGACAGGTCCTTACCCGCGAGTTCATCCTGGAACGAGTCTGGGGCTGGGGCTATATTGGTGACAGCCGTACAGTCGATGTTCATGTCCGTTGGCTGCGAGAAAAAATAGAGGCAAATCCCGCCATTCCCGTCCGAATCGTCACCGTACGCGGTGCCGGCTACCGCTTTGAAGGGTAACCATGCGGTCATCGCTTGTCTGGCGCATCGCGGTTCCTTTTATTGTCCTCATCCTGCTGTCACTCGGCGGGATAAGTTTATATTTCACCAATTACACCGAAGATCGCTACACTGAAAACCTGCATCAAAGTCTCAACACATCCGCCAGTCTGTTGGCTTACGATATTTCGACGCAGATTCAGATGGGCGCATCGTATGAAGACCTTGCCCCGGTTATTAAGACGTATGCGGATACAACCCAAACCCGCGTCACATTAATCCGCACTGACGGTGTTGTTGCCGCGGATTCGCTGGCAGATCCGCTCACAATGGATAACCACCTTAACCGGCCAGAGGTTCGCGCAGCCCTCAACGGACTCGAAGGTGCCGAAATCCGTTTTAGCGACACCTTGAAACGGCGGTTCTACTATCTGGCGGTGCCGGTGGTTGAGAATGGGCAAACGACCGCGATTATCCGCCTGGCTCGGGATTTAACCGTCATCGAAGCCGAGGTGGGAGCTGTGCGTGCCAGAATTTTGGGCATTGGCGCGGTGTTAATAATCCTCACTATTATTTTGGCTTACCTGGTCGCTGAAGCCACACTGCGTCCGTTACGAAAGCTGGCAGATAAGGTTCAGCGGCTCAAACCTGGGGATACTACCCTTGATCTGACTTCCAGCCGCGAAGACGAGATTGGCAAATTGAGCCGGTCATTTGAACAGGTTGCCAACCAGTTGAATATCCGATTGGAAGATTTCCAGGAGGAACGCGGCAAACTGGAAGCAGTTCTACGCCATATGACCGATGCAGTTCTGATGATCGATAGCGACGGAATTGTCATCCTGGCGAACCCGGCGGCTGAGTTGCTTTTCAATACCACCGTAGATCAGGCACTGGGACGGTCTCTGATAGAGGTTGTAAGACAGTATCAGCTGGTCGAATTGTGGCGTACATCCCGTGAGAGCAAAAAGCAGCAAATATCCACCCTGGAAACCAGCCCGGAGCGCCTGTTTGTACAGGCGACCGCGACTCCTTTGGAATCCAGTCTGCCTGGCAGCACCTTGTTGGTATTCCAGGATTTGACACGAACTCGCCGTTTGGAAACGGTGCGGCGGGATTTCGTCAGCAATGTTTCGCATGAACTTCGCACTCCGCTGGCGTCATTGAAAGCCCTGACGGAGACATTGCAGGAAGGTGCGTTAGAGGATCCGCCCGCCGCCCGCCGGTTTCTACAGCGGATGGAAGATGAAATTGACAACCTCACCCAGATGGTTCGCGAACTGCTGGATCTTTCTCGGATCGAGTCTGGCAGGGTGCCGTTTGATCGGCGGCCCGTCAGCCCGCAGTTCATCATTACGAATGCAGTCGAGCGCATGCGGCTTCAGGCTGAACGCGGGGGGTTGACACTTCAGGTCGAGGAAAATGCCGCATTACCAGATGTGATGGCAGACGCAGAACGCATCGAAGCCGTACTGGTCAATCTGCTGCACAATGCCATCAAATTCACCAAACCTGGCGGTCAAATTTTTGTTAATAGCCGGTTGGAAGATAATCAGGTTATCTTCTCTGTACGCGACACAGGCCAGGGAATTAATCCGCAAGATCAACCCCGCATTTTTGAACGTTTCTACAAAGCAGATCAATCGCGTTCAGGCGGCGGCACTGGTTTAGGCCTGTCCATTGCCAGACATACCATCGAAGCGCATCAAGGTCGCATCTGGTTGGAGAGTGTTCCAGGGGAGGGAAGCACCTTCTCCTTTTCCTTGCCAGCGGCGTAAAGGCATGCTAAACTCACATTGAGTTATTGGCGGGGATACGTACAGCCAGGGGGGAACCTGCGACGACCTGAAAAACCAGGCATTTTTACTTTCCGCCACTTTGTTAATTGGGTTAACCGCCTTACAACCTTCCGGTTGGAATTCGCCGCCGGGAATTTTCCGCTATAACCATTATGCATAGGCATGCCAGGCCAATCATCTTAACCTAAAGGAGCAGGTATGGACCCCACTACCGGAATCCTCTCTCAATGGCAGTTTGCCATCACCTCCATTTACCATTTCTTCTTTGTGCCTCTTACCCTGGGCCTGGGAATTCTGGTGGCGATCATGGAAACGATCTATGTTCGCACCGGCCAGGAACTATATAAGCGCATGACAAAATTCTGGGGCACCCTGTTTATTATTAATTTTGTCATGGGGGTGGTGACCGGTATCGTGCAGGAATTCCAATTTGGCATGAACTGGGCGGAGTATTCACGTTTTGTAGGCGACATTTTTGGCGCTCCATTGGCCATCGAGGCGCTGCTGGCATTTTTCCTTGAGTCCACCTTCCTTGGTTTATGGATTTTCGGGTGGGATAAACTTTCAAAGGGTATGCATCTGGCAGCCATATGGCTGGTAGCCATTGGCTCTGTCCTGTCTGCCTACTGGATCCTGGTTGCTAACTCGTTTATGCAATCGCCGGTCGGCTTTGTGGAATCCAGCGGACGGATGATGCTCTTGGATTTTGGGGCTTTGCTCGCCAATCCCTATGTCTGGGGCCAATTCCCGCATACGGTATTCTCCGGCTTTTCCACTGGAGCCTTCTTCGTCATCGGAATCAGCGCCTACCATATCCTGCGCCGCCATCAGGCCGATCTTTTCAAGCGCTCCTTTCAAATCGCGGCCGTATTCGGCATGATTTCTGTATTTCTGGTGGCCTTGGTCGGTCATAACCAGGCTCAGCGCATGGTGCAGCTGCAACCTATGAAAATTGCTGCTGCCGAAGGTTTACTGGAAACGGAAGACCCGGCTTCTTTTTCATTGCTCACCGTTGTCGATCAAAAAACGTTGACGCCTAAAGTCTCGATCCGTTTGCCGCGCCTTCTGAGTTTACTGGCCTACAACCGGCTGGATGGCGAGGTTAAGGGTGTGGTCCAGTTGCAAGCTGAATCGGAAAAACTATACGGTCCTGGGAACTATATCCCGTCCATTTTCTGGACCTATTGGGCGTTCCGGGTCATGGTTGGTGTGGGAATGCTGATGCTGTTATTGGCTGCTTATGCACTCTTCCGTACCATGCGCAATCAGCTGACAGCCCGCACCTGGCTGCTGGGTATATTTCCATTTACGCTATTCCTGCCCTATCTGGCCAATTCCAGCGGCTGGATCCTGACAGAAATGGGGCGCCAGCCATGGGTGGTTTATGGCTACATGCGCACGGCAGACGCTGTTTCCAAAAGCCTTACACCGGGAATGATCATAGCCAGCCTGGTCGGTTTTACCCTGGTGTATGGGCTGCTGATGGGCGTAGATATCTTCCTTCTCTCCAAATATGCCCGGGCTGGTGCCGAACCCGCCAGCTTCAAACGCACCGTAGAAGAAGAAAGCTACTGGGAATAGGAGCTGAAATGGACCTGAATACCTTATGGTTTATTTTGATCGGTGTTTTATTCATCGGCTACTTCATCCTGGAAGGCTTTGACCTTGGCGTTGGCATCTTGCTGCCATTCCTCGGTAAAAATGATACCCACCGCCGGATGATTATCAACACCATCGGCCCGCATTGGGATGGTAATGAAGTCTGGTTGATCACAGCCGGAGGTGCCATGTTCGCGGCATTTCCCGGTTGGTATGCCACGTTGTTCAGCGGCTTTTACCTGGCGCTTCTGCTGATGCTGCTGGCATTAATTGTGCGCGGAGTGGCTTTGGAATTTCGCAGTAAACAGGATAGCGCACGCTGGCGTTCATTTTGGGATTGGGCAATATGCATTGGCAGCTTTTTGCCGGCTTTATTATGGGGAGTGGCTTTTGCCAATTTCGTACGCGGTGTGCCCCTGGATGCAACCAAGAATTTCGTTGGCACCTTCTGGGATTTGATCAACCTCTATTCGCTGCTCGGCGGTCTGGTCACATTGACCGGATTTATGCTTCAAGGAGCACTATTCCTTACTTTAAAAACCACCGAACCTATCCAATCGATTGCACGCTTTGCCGCCAGCCGAATTTGGGTGGTGACTTCCGCCGTTTTAATCGCGGCAGTCATAGCGACCTACTTTTTCACCGACATCCTGGCCAAATTGGGTGTAAATCCAGGTCCGGTACCCATCGGAGCTGTCATTGCAGTGCTGGTTTGCGGTTGGTTTATCCGCCAAAAATTGGATGGATGGGCATTTGCCATCAATAGCCTGGCAATTCTATTAACCACCGCCACAACCTTCTTGATTCTCTATCCGCGGGTTTTGGTATCGATTTTGGATCCCAACTTCAGCCTGACCATCTATAACAGTGCTTCAGGGCCGGTCACCCTTAAAATTATGTCAACCGTGGCATTGATTTTTGTGCCGATCGTCTTGGTCTACCAGGGCTGGAGCTATTGGGTTTTCCGCAAGCGCATCTCCGCGGAGCCATCCGACTTGCATTATTAAACATCGGTCGTCATTCCCTTATTCTGTTGTCAGACATGTCGTCTGCTTTACCTTTCCACTTAGTTCGCTTAAAATGGGAAGAATTACCATCCTCGGAGGTCAACTGTGCACCATTGCCGCGAAAAAGAAATCGTTAAGACTGATCATGCGCCAAAAGCGATCGGGCCGTATTCAGTAGGGGTAAAAGCCAGCCATTTTGTATTTACCGCTGGTCAAATTGGCTTGATTCCGGAGACCGGAGCGATCATCACCGGCGGCGTGGAAGCTGAAACACGCCAGGTGTTGACCAATGTTCGCGCTATTCTGGAAGAAGCCGGCACATCGCTGGACCAGGTGGTCAAGACCACGGTATTTTTGATGGATATGAACGATTTTGCCCGCATGAATGCGGTTTACGGCGAGTTTTTTACAGCCAACCCGCCGGCTCGTTCGGCAGTTCAAGTGGCTGGGCTCCCGAAAGGTGCATTGGTCGAGATTGAAGCCGTTGCCCTCGTCCCGTGTGAAGGTCACCACGAGTAATTCGTTGTTTGATAACGGCCTTTTCCTCCCATTGCCAAAACTAATTTTCACTCTGACGCATCCGGAATACCGAGATTGATGAGCGGGCCAGACACCGTCTCGATTGTCGTGCCTTGTTACAACGAAGAACAGACCATTGGTCTGCTTCTCTCGGCGATCTATGCTCAGACGTATCCGCGAGTGCTGATGGAAGTTGTCCTGGCGGACGGCCAGTCGAGCGATCTCACCCGTAGGAAGATCGAGCTATTTCAATCTGAGCACGCTGATTTGAAGATGCGGGTTATCGACAACCCCAGGCGCATCATCCCAGCCGGTGTTAATTTGGCGATTCAGGCTGCCGGCGGCAGCATCATCATCCGCCTCGACGCGCATTCCGTGCCAGAGCCGGCTTATGTTGAAAATTGTGTCGCCGATCTAAAAGCTGGAAAAGGGGATAATGTCGGCGGGCTTTGGCTCATCCAGCCTGGTAAACCCGGATGGATGGCGCAGTCTATCGCCGCTGCTGCCAGTCACCCGCTTGGAGCGGGCGACGCCCGGTATCGTTATTCGAATACCGCCGGCGAAGTGGATACGGTCCCTTTCGGGGCATTTAACCGCGGGCTCTTCGACCGGATCGGTTTCTATGACGAAACCCTGATCACAAACGAAGATTATGAATTCAATGCGCGCATTCGCGCGAATGGTGGTAAGATTTTTTTTGACCCGGCCATCCGCACTCAATACTTTGCCCGTCCTACACTCGGTGCGCTGGCGCGTCAGTACTGGCGCTACGGATACTGGAAATGGCGTATGTTAAAGCGGTTTCCGGATACCCTGCGCTGGCGGCAGGCCCTGCCCCCATTATTTGTTTTTGGCGTGTTGTTGCTGCTTATTCTGGCCATCTGGTTTGTACTTGCCAGGGTCCTGCTTGTCGCGGGAATGGCTATCTACATGGCGTTATTAATTGGGGCTTCGATCCCGTATGCGCGTCGTTATAAAGACTATCGGTTGTTAATAGGTATCCCCGCGTCGATCACGGTCATGCATTTTGCCTGGGGAAGCGGTTTTCTGTGGAGTTTACTCCGTTCGGGTGGTTAATTAAAAATTATGAGTAGTATCGAATCTGGGAAGCCATTAATAAAACCCGCCTGGCGCTTACGCCCGGCTGAACGCCGCGGCACATTGTTTTTTGGCGATCTTCTCGCCGCTCTCATCGCACTACTGGCTGGACTTTACTTTTGGGCGCAGGGTGATGAATGGTTGAACTTTTCCTGGCAGTTTCTGCAGGAACGGGTACCTGTCTGGTTCTATTTTTTACCGCTGGTCTGGTTATTGCTGTTGATTGAATCCTACGATGTACGGCGCTCCACCGCCCGTTTGGAATCTTTAAAAGAAATCAGCCTGGCAGCCGGGGTCAACGTAGCGCTATATCTACTCGTCTTCTTCATTTTCAATGGCTCCGAGGCAGCCCTGCCGCGCCGGGGTGTCATTGCTTTTATTGCGGTAGCGTTTATCCTGACGATGCTCTGGCGGCTGATTTTTATCGGCCTTTTTACAGCACCGCAATTCATGCGGCGGGTCATTATTGTCGGAGCCGGCAAATCCGGCGCCCAGCTGGCCAACATTATCAATGGGATTTGGCCGCCGCCATTCTATACCATTGGGCTGGTGGACGATGACGCCGAAAAACAGGGTACTGATATTGCCGGCTTGAAAGTGATCGGTACCAGCGCAAATCTATTTGACCTGGTACGCGAACATCAAGCCACGGATTTGATCTTTTCGATCATGGGCGACATGGAACCGGCCGTTTTCGAAAAGGTACTTGAGGCTGAGGAAAACGGCATCGAAGTCACCACCATGCCGATTGTGTATGAAGAACTCCTCGGAAGGGTTCCTATTTTCCTGTTGAAGTCAGACTGGGTGCTGCGTTCGTTTGTTGACCAGGCACATGTCGGCGGTTTTTTTGAACTTTCCAAACGCTTAATTGACATCATCGGTGGCTTGATTGGCTGCATCATCCTGATACTCTCACTTCCAATCATCGGCACGGCAATTTTGTTGGAATCCGGCGCTCCCATATTTTATTATCAGTCCCGCCTGGGTAAGAACGGCCGGTTATACAAGATGATTAAGTATCGCAGCATGCTGCAGGATGCTGAAGCGGATGGCATCGCCCGCCCTTCTTCAGATAATGACGAACGCGCAACCTTTTTCGGTAAATTTCTCCGCAAATCGCACCTGGATGAACTCCCGCAATTTTTCAACATTCTGAAGGGTGATATGAGTCTGGTTGGTCCGCGGGCAGAACGCCCCGAATTGGTTGCCTTGTTGCAAGCGCACATCCCATTCTATCGGGCCAGACTGTTCGTTAAACCTGGTCTTTCTGGTTGGGCGCAGGTGAACTATGGTTACGCCAATGACTATCAAACCAATGGCATCAAACTCGAGTATGATCTGTATTACATCAAGCACCGAAATCTCATGCTTGATTTCACCATAATGATCCGGACGGTGGGGACCGTGATCGGTTTACGAGGTCACTAATTCATGCGAGGAAAATTTAATATTCGCAATCGCTACATCCTATTCGGTGACCTGCTGCTGATTCCGTTGGCAGTGTTGGGTAGTTTTGTGTTACGGTTTGAATTGGCGGACTCGTTTTACCAGTATCTGCCGTTTGCTTATTGGTTGATCGGCACTGCCTTGATCGTAAAGCCAATTGTTTATTATTTTTTTGGCATGTACCGCCGTCTATGGTTATATGCCAGCATTAAAGAACTCATTCTGATTGCCGCAGCAGTCACTGCTGCCTCAGCTGCTCTGGCGCTGGTTATGTTGTTGATGAATACGCTGGGGGTCATTGATTCTTATCTGCGCTCGGTTTTTGTCATCGATTGGCTGTTATCGCTGGTGACGGTTGGCGGTTTACGTTTGACCCTGCGGTTAATCGCAGAATTGCGTCAGAACCAGGCCAATTCCGGTGTCGTGTCACGCTCTAAACGCGTCCTGGTAGTGGGTGCTGGCGACGCGGGTGCGATGGTCGTACGCGAGTTACAAAAAAATCCGCAAATCAACCTCATCCCGGTTGGTTTTCTGGATGACAACCCCACCAAACAGCGCCAACAGATTCACGGCGTACCCATTGTGGGCACCATCACCGACTTGACCCGCGTACTGGATCGATTACGGGTCAACGAAGTAATCATTGCCATCCCCAGCGCGCCTGGCCGGGTTGTGCGGACCGTCGCCGATATCGCGCGGTTGAAAGGCATCCCTTTCCGCACCATGCCCGGTATTTACGAGCTGCTCGGCGGTAAAGTGAGCGTCAGCCGGCTGCGCGAAGTGGATATTTCTGACTTGCTGCGCCGCCAACCCACCCGCATCCGCGACGAAAAAGTTGGCTCGGTGTTGTCAGGCAAAGTTGTGCTGGTCACCGGTGCCGGCGGCTCGATAGGCCGCGAATTGTGCCGTCAGATCGCCCGTTGGGGGCCAGAAGAGCTGATTATGCTGGGGCACGGCGAGAATAGTATCTTCGAAGCCCTGCTTGAACTTAAAGAAGCCTACCCCTCCCTGCATTTACATCCGGTAATTGCGGATGTGCGCGATCGGATGCGGATAAATAATGTATTTGCCCAATACCGACCCAATGTTGTGTACCACACCGCTGCCCATAAACATGTTTCTTTGATGGAAGTCAATGTTGAAGAAGCGGTTACCAATAATATTCTTGGCACCAAAAACCTGGTCGATACCGCCATGCAGCATGACGTTGAGCGGCTGGTGATGATTTCCAGCGATAAAGCCATTCGCCCGGTCAATATTATGGGGGCCACCAAGCGCATTGCTGAAATGGTGGTGCTCGAGGCTGGACGCCGGGCTAACAAACCATATTCAGTTGTGCGGTTTGGCAACGTTCTGGGCAGCCGCGGCAGTGTAGTGCCAATCTTTAATCGGCAAATCGCCCGGGGTGGACCGGTAACTATTACCCACCCAGATATGAAACGTTATTTTATGACCATCCCGGAGGCTGTCTATCTGGTACTGCAAGCTGGCGGAATGGGGCTGGGCGGTGAAACCTTCGTGCTGAATATGGGACAGCAAGTACGCATCCTGGATTTGGCTGAGGACTTGATCCGCCTTTCTGGTCTGGAACCTGGCCGGGATATCGAAATCGTTTTCACTGGCGTGCGGCCCGGCGAGAAATTGGCCGAGGATTTATGGGATGAAGGCTTTCAATTCAAATCCACCGAACATCCGGATATCTTCCGCCTGGATAACACGGAGCCATTGCTGGGGGATCGCCTTCACCAAGCTGTCGACGAACTGATTCAACTCTCGCGGGATGGCAGCCGCGATGAAATTATCACCCTGCTCGACCAGTTCATTCCTGGGGCAGCCGTCCGGGCTAACCCACCGCCAGAAATCACCTCGATTATTTAATGGCTATTCTCGACGCTGCACAGTGGGGAAACTTCCTCGCCGACCATCCTGACGCTCACGTGTTACAAACTACAGCCTGGGGGGAGCTCAAGGCTGGTTTTGGTTGGACTCCTATGCGGGTGCAGGCGGGGACTGCCGGCGCCCAGATTCTGTTCCGAAAACTCCCTCTGGGTTTAACCGTTGGGTACATTCCCAAAGGACCAGTCGGCTCGGGGTGGGGAGAAATTTGGCCCGAGGTGGAACAGGTCTGCCGGAAGCAGCACGCCATTTTCCTCAAAGTGGAACCGGATGTTTGGGAGGGACAGCCTATCTCAGGCCATGATCTGGTCCCCGGGGCAATTCCTGCTCTACCCATCCAACCACGCCGCACAGTTGAAATCGATCTGGCGGGCGGTCCGGATGAATGGCTGGCACGCATGAAGCAAAAAACACGCTACAACGTCCGCCTGGCCGAGAAAAAAGAAGTGGTGGTTCGTGAAAACGCTGACATTGCCGGTTTCTACCGGCTAATGCAAGAGACCGGACAGCGCGATCAGTTTGGAGTCCACAGCCTGGCCTATTATCAACGCGCCTATGATCTTTTCTCGCCGGAAGGCACCTGTGCTTTGTTGACCGCGGAGTACGCCGGTCAACCATTAGCCAGCGTGATGGTATTTGCCCAGGGCAACCGGGCCTGGTATTTTTACGGGGCTTCCGGAAATGCCGAACGAAACCGCATGCCCGCCTACCTGGTGCAATTTGAAGCCATGCGTTGGGCGGCGGCTCGCGGCTGTCAGGTGTATGATCTCTGGGGCATTCCGGACGTGGACGAACAAGCCCTGGAGGAGCAATTCACCGGTCGGGACGACGGTTTATGGGGTGTTTACCGTTTTAAACGCGGTTTTGGCGGGGAAGTTCGCCGATCCATTGGTGCATGGGATAAGATCTACCAGCCTTTATGGTATAAGGCCTATCAGGTGTATTCACGCCGGCGCGGGGGAGAATAACCCAACCCATGAATCATTGCTTTCTTTGCGGTAAAAAAATGAAATTGGAAACTCTGGATAATCGCGAACGGCTGGTTTGTTCCGCTTGTGGTTGGGTCTATTACGAACAATTAAAGGTCAGCGCAGCAGCGCTTGTGGTCATGGAAGGCAGCCTGTTATTGGTACGGCGCAGCCAGGAACCATGGCAGGGTTATTGGTACCTGCCCGCTGGCTATGTCGAGGTTGATGAGGACCCCGCTGACGCTGCGGTTCGAGAACTGTACGAAGAAACTGGGTTGGTCGCCATTGTACAGGATGTGGCTGGCGCCTATTATTTCCATGACGACCCGCGCGGGAATGGCGTTTTGCTGGTATATAACTGCCAGGTGATTGGCGGTAGCCTGGTCGCCAACGATGAAGTAGAGGAAGCTGGCTTGTTTACTTCCAGCACACTGCCGGAAAAATTGACCGGGGCAGGCCACGAACGCGCAATAAATGATTGGGTTATCCGACAAAAGGTTTGGCAGAGCAAATGGCATCAGGCTCCGAAACATTAAACGGCTGGAACGAGGTTATCGAGTCCCTGCCAGGCGCCCATGTGCTGCAATCCTGGCAGTGGGGGCAGTTCAAAGCCATGTATGGTTGGCGGCCTTTACCCCAATTGTGGCGCGATCCATCCGGCAAAGTTCAGGCTGCTGCCATGGTATTGGAAAGAACCATCCGGCTCACACCCATTGGCCCCAATTTGAACGTGCTGTACGTGCCGCGCGGGCCGCTGTTGAACTGGGAGGATTCCGCTCAGCGAGATCTTGTTTTAGATGGGCTTCAGGCGCTGGCCAAAAAAGAGAAGGCAATATTCATTAAAATTGACCCCGAGGTACTCCTCGGCAATGGTATTCCTGGCTCGACAGAGGAAACATCGCTCCCCAGCGGCAAATTGGTTGCCGCTGAATTGCAGTCACGCGGCTGGCGCTTCTCACCTGACCAGATTCAGTTCCGCAACACAGTCATGTTGGATTTAAGCGGAACCGAAGAAGACTGGCTGGCGCGCATGAAGCAAAAAACACGCTACAACATTCGCCTGGCTGAAAAAAAAGGTATGACCATCCGCAACGGGACGGTGAGTGATTTACCCGCCGTTTACCGCATGTATGCCGAAACTTCGGTACGAGACGGCTTTGTCATTCGCCCCGAAACTTATTACACCCGCGTCTGGAAATACTTTATGGATGCGGGATTGGCAGAAGTGCTGCTGGCTGAGGTGGAAGGCGAGATGGTTGCCGGTTTGATCCTGTTTTTTACCGGTCAACGCGCCTGGTATTTATACGGAATGTCTCGCTTGGCACACCGGGATAAAATGCCAAATTACCTGCTGCAATGGCAAGCCATGCGCCGCGCTCACGCCCTAGGCTGCTTGCATTATGACCTGTGGGGCGCACCGGATACATTTGATGAAACCGACTCAATGTGGGGTGTTTTTCGCTTCAAGGAAGGCCTGGGCGGACAGGTGGTGCGGTTTATTGGCGCCTGGGATTATACGCCTCGACCCTGGATCTACCGGGCTTACACAAACATCTTGCCGCGGGTTTTGAATCTGATGCGCCGGCGCGGGAAAGAGCAAACCCGCCGGGAGGTGGCGGTATGATTCCGCATATCAAATTCGCACACCTGCCAACTGCCATCGAGATGATGCCGCGGCTTTCAACAGTCTTGGGCGGTCCGCGCTTATGGGTCAAGCGGGACGATCAGACTGGCGTGGGATTTGGCGGCAACAAAACGCGAAAATTGGAATATGTCCTGGCTGAGGCGCAGGCTGGCGGTGCGCGCACTTTGATCACTGTGGGCGGCATTCAGTCCAACCATTGCCGGCAGACCGCGGCATTGGCTGCCCGGCTGGGCATCCGCTGCGTCCTGGTGCTTTCTGGCGACCCTGGGGTCAATCCAAATGGCAACGTCCTGCTGGATGAACTTTTTGGTGCTCAGGTGATTTGGACTACCCGAGCTGAGCGGGAAAAAGTTCTTACCTACACATTCGACGTCGCCTGGGAGGACGGCGATCGGCCGTTCTTAATCCCGCTGGGTGCTTCCACGCCCACAGGCACGATCGGCTATGTGACCGCCTTCAAGGAATTTCTGGCACAGCAGGTGGATGTCGATTGGATCATCGTGGCGTCTTCCTCGGCAGGCACTCAGGCTGGACTGGCTCTTGGCGCTCGATTGGCCAACTGGCATGGTAAAGTCCTTGGAATCAGTATAGATCACCCCGCCGCTGAGCTGCAAACCGCGGTCGCGAACCTGGCAAACGAGGCTGCGGACCGGTTGGGAGAGCGTGTCGATCTGACGCCGGATGATATTTTGGTCAACGATCAATACCTGGGCGGTGGGTACGCCGTGATGGGTCCGCCTGAAATCGAAGCCATCAAATTATTTGCTGCCAACGAAGGGCTGCTGCTCGACCCGGTTTATACCGGCCGGGCGGCTGCCGGTATGATCGACCTGATCCGGCAGGGATATTTTAAGCCGACGGATCGCATTTTGTTCTGGCATACCGGCGGCACCCCGGCTTTGTTTGCTGAACCCTACGCCAGCATGCTCTATGGCGGCAATCAAACAGGCAAATTAGAGTAATCCCCAGGGCACGCGCCGCCGGATCGGTGTGGTCGGTTCAGGCGGTGCGACTGCAGGCGAGGGTTGATCCTGCGGTTCAGATGAAGTAATCGGGGAAGATCCTTCGGTCCTGACCGAATTTTCCAGCGGCAAATTCACTGGGGACGTGCGCAACGTTTCCGGCGGGATTTGCACGAGCGCGTACAACAGGGCAGCTTTGAAATCTTCGCTGCTGCCAAACCGCCGTTCCGGGTCGGGATCGATGCTCTGCGTGATCACCATAGCTATGGTAGGCGGAATTTGAGCGAAATTACTTTCCAGGTAGCTCTTTATTTGTTCTTGTGACATTCCGGCGGAAGTTTCAGGCGGAGGTTCATTGGTCAACAGGTTATAGGCTGTTTTCCCGAGTGCAAATACATCCGCTGATATTCCTGTTTCCTCAACAGCGGTAGAAGGTTCTCCTGTAAATAACAGTGAAACCTTACCGTTTGTGTTCAAGAAAACGGTGTCCAACCCGATATTCCCATGCACCAGAGGTGGTTGGCGATCATGCAGGTAAAAAATTGCGTCGCAAATATTCAACAACAGAGGTAACACCTGGTTGTAGGGGAGCGCTCCAGTCTTCTCCATCCGCTGCCGTAAGCTTTCACTCCCGGCAGTATCCAGCACTACATAAGTCCCTCGACCGGAAATCGTAAAATGATCCGAAACAGGGACCAAATTAGGATGCTGCAAACTGATCAGCAGACCAGCTTTGGCTTTATCAGGCGCACCGCCTTGGCTGGAAATGGCGCTAAACTCTTTGAAAAGCACATCTGTCCCGCTGATCTTGTCCTGAGCGCGATATAAGGTTTCCCCTTCGGATTGGGCGAGAACTGACCCAATCCGGTATCTTTGGGAGACTAGATCGCCTATTTGCAGCGCCATGCCAACATCCTCTCAGACGTCACGAACCAGGTACAGGCCGCCAGGCTGGACTGAAATCAAAATCTTTATCGGTTGTTAGCCTCATTTTGGCCGAACCGTTGATGGTCATCAGGTAAATATCGTGATTGCTGCCGTCAGGCCAACTCTCGTAAGCGATCCAATTGCCATCCGGCGAGATATCGACCTGGGCAACCGGACCGACATCGGGTTGCCCGCGCGGCGGGATGCGGGTGGAGGCGGTGGTGTTGCGGTCCTCATACCTCAGAGAAACTAGCCAGGGCACTTCGGCAGCATTAAGCTGTGAGAACAATATTATGTTGCCGTCCGGCGACCAATTAGGCCACATATCGTTAATTTCGCCGCTCACAGCAAACCTGGTCTGAAATTGCCCAGTATCGGACATAATCCATAACTGTGAATAGGAAAAATCGCGTACGTAAGCAATTTGGGTTCCAGTCGGCGACCAGGTCGGATACTTCTCTACCGAGCGGTTATCGGTTAATTGCAACAGCGTTTGATCGCTCATGTTATAGACATAAATATCGGGATTTCCGTCTCGCGTGGACGTGAAAGCGATTTTCAACCCGTCCGGCGACCAGGTGGGATCATAATCTTCTGCCGGGCTGGGCGGAACGGGTAAGGGATACGGGGCTGTCTCATTCGCCACATCCAACACAAAAATTTTCGAGCCGTCGTAACGGTCTTTCCGCTCCTTACAAGGGGAGACAAAAACGAGTTTGTTACCATCGGGAGACCAGGACGGCTTGCAAGCGCCATCCGGCAGATTGGTCAGTGAATGCTGCTGGCTGCCATCCGTATTCATGATCCAGACTTGCATACTTCCGGTCCGATTGGATGAAAACGCGAGTTGCCCCGCACTGCCGCCCACTCGGGTCGGAGTCGCAGTCGGCGAGATGGTAGGCACCGGTGTGTTTTCTGGCTCGGGTGTTTGAGGCTGGATAATTGGGAGTATATCCGTGGAAGTCGGATTCTCGGGAGTGGTTATAGGAGTTTGAACCAGGCTAGAGGTGGAAGTGATCTCACCCAAAGCGGTTAAAGTGGTAGTCGCACTCGGGGTAGGTGTTGGGACAATCCAGCCAAAAACCGTATTGGATACCCCGGGTTGAATCAGCAAGAAGATGGTTACCAAACCGGCGATTAGCAACCCAATGGGAGCCAGTCGGCGCCGCCTTTTTCGCCGCGACACAGGAAGCGACAACCGGCGGACGACCATAGGGTCTTCATTACTTGAATTAAAGGAAGCCGGTTCCAAAATACCCGTGTTTTCCATTTCTTCCGGAGGCGGCAGGTATGGCGGCGGGGAGACCAATGCCTGGCCTTCAGGTAACCTTTCCAAGTTTCCAGCCTCCAATAAAGCTTTTCGGAGGTCCACCGCAGTTTGGTACCGATCATCCGGCTCAACTGCCAGCGCTTTTTCGATGGTAGCGGCTAATTTGCGGTTCGCTTTAGGCATAAGTGCCCGGACGGGGGTGAGATCCGCTTTACCAGTTGCCCGTGCCAATCCATCTTCCGGAATTGCGCCAGTCAGCGAAGCATAGAGTGTAGCACCCAATGAATAAATGTCTGTCCGGGGGTCGGTAGGTGCGGTGCCGTATTGTTCGGGCGGCGAATACCCGGGGGTCATGGCACGTGCGCCGGTGGTAGTTTGCTGCGTGCCGATCATCAATTTGGCCAGGCCAAAATCGACGAGAGACACCTGGCCTTCGGGGGTGATTTTGATGTTTCCCGGCTTGATATCACGGTGGATGATGGGCGGGAAGCGGTGGTGTAAATAGTCCAACGCATCGCAAATGGCTGCCCCGATCAGTACTACCTCTTCATCGGGAACGGTTGTGTTGCGCTCGATACGTTGGCGCAAATCCTCCCCCTCGATGAAATCCATAATCAGGTATTGCCCCTGGTTGGGAACCGTGAAATAGTCGCCTACTCGCGGCAGACTTGGGTGACGCAAACTGGCCAAAATGTTGGCTTCGCGTTGAAACTGACGCGCATATTCGTCGGTCAGAAATAAGTTCTCTTTCACTGCGACCGATATACCCAGGTTTTCATCCCAGGCCTGGTATACAGACCCCATTCCTCCCTGACCAAGGATGGATACGATTCGGTATCGATTGTTGAGAATAGTCCCCGGAGCGAGCGCCATATAGAAGGATTTTACCCTCGATAAAAATAATGCGCAATAAAATGTGTCTAATCGTAAAGAGACTGCAATTAATGTAGACCACTGGGTGAGTGAGGATGCGTGACAGGCGGGATCGTCGCCATTTTCAGCCAAATCTTGACAAATATTGATCATGCTATAATGTCACAAGCACGATTTCCTTCGAGTGACAATGAATCTAGATATTCGCACCGCAGTCCAAACATTGATTGTCTTGATTCTAGTGGGAGTACTCCTGAGCATCTTTATCGGTATCCGGACCATCCGCTCAGGACAACGCTTGCTATACTTTCGCAAACGCCGCGAGATGGTTTCGCGCGGTTGGCGCACCATTTTTGGCGCGGTAGTTATGGCTGGTATTGCCTTTACGATTAACCGCTATGCTGAGCCGGTCGCATACCGCTTTTTCCCCCCTTCCCCAACCATAACGTTGACACCAACCATCACGCTCACCCCAACCATCACTCTCACCCCCACCATTTCCCTGACACCGACCATTACCAATACGCCGTCGATCACATTTACGCCGGCATTGCCAGATTCCATTCGCAGCGGCATTCAAACGACCATTACACCCAATCCAGACGCGGTATTTAGCGGCGTCTTGCTTGCCCGCGAAATCGATGAGGCTTTCCAACCGGTCGATCCTCAGCTCGAATTCGCCAACCCGGTGACCAAGCTATTCGGCACTTTCAGCTATGATCAAATGATTCCCGGCTCGAACTGGGCAGCGCTGTGGTACCGATTGTCCGACCAAAAGTTGTTGTGCTTCGAATCAAAACCGTGGGATGGAGGGTCTGGTGGTTATGGTTACACCGAATGCGAGCCTTCTTCCGACGAATGGCTGGCAGGAGACTACGAAGTCCAGATTTTCGTCGGCACTGAGTGGAAAAGCTCCGGCTACTTCAGTGTGACCGGCAGTCCGCCAACACCGTTGCCCACCGGCACGGCAACCCGCACGCCAACGGCTACCTGGACGGTCACTGCTACGGGAACCGCCACCCTGCGCCCGACCATCACACCGACGCCAACCATAACATCAACCCGCACAGCTACGCCGACGCCTAAACCGTCCGCGACTCGTGCGCCGACCGCTACCTATTAGACACCGATCCGTTAGATCGTAACGGACCTGGCGGGTGTCAATGCGACGGCAATTTCGGCTGCCAATTTGGCATTGGATCGCAGCAGCGCCAGGTTCGTTTGCAGGCTCTGACCTCTCGTCAGTTTATTGATGTGGGATAACAGAAAGGGCGTGGCAGCCGAGCCATAAATACCTTTAGCTTCTGCCGCATGAATAGCCTTGAGAATGACCTTTTCAATTTCATCCAGCGGCAGAGCGCTTTCGAACGGCGGAGGATTAGCCACCAGGATCGCGCCGCTGATGCCGGACTGCCAGTGAGCTTTGGCGATTGCCGCGATTTCCTGCGGACTGTCTGAGCGGGCGTTCAATTTCAACCCGGATGAGCGCGAGAAAAAGGCCGGGAATTCATCGGTTTGGTAGCCAATAACCATAACCCCCTGCGTTTCAAGTACCTCCAGCGTGGCTGGCAGGTCGAGGATCGATTTGGCGCCAGCGCAGACCACGACCAATGGCGAGCGTCCCAATTCAATCAGATCGGCTGAAACATCGAATGGTGCATTTCGATGCACCCCACCGATGCCGCCGGTAGCAAACACCTGAATTCCTGCCAGATGCGCAGCATGCAAAGTACCTGCCACCGTCGTGCCGCCCGGGATTCCGCGTGCCAGTGCCAGTCCAAAGTCGCGCCGACTGACCTTGATCGCATCCTTCGCGGTCGCCAGTTGTTCCAATTGGCTGGCATTCAGACCGACCTGAATTTTCCCGTCCAAAAGTGCAATGGTTGCGGGAAAAGCTCCTCCGGCGGTCACGTCGGCTTCCATATCCTGCGCCAGTTTCAAGTTTTCCGGATAAGGCAGCCCGTGTGTGATAACTGTCGATTCGAGCGCAACCACTGGACTGCTGGTACTCCGAGCACGGAGGACGCCATCAGAGTAGACCATCGGGAAGGCTGGAGACATATTTCACCTCTTCAGTATTCCGGTAATCCGGAGCACGATTTTCGATAGGAATAATTCATTTTATCCCAAATACGGGCCCCTGGTCTATGCATGATTTGGGTATCCGCAGCCGTGACCCTGCGTATGTTAGAATTAATCGGAACGTCCTGCCGGGGTAACAATTTTTAATTAATCGTTGAGGTGCAATGCTGCGAGCACTGTTCATATCACTTTCCAAAGCCAGGTGGGCGCAACGACTGATTACAAACTGGAAGTTTGCCTGGCGCCTGGCTTCCCGTTTCATTGCCGGCGAAACCATCCAGGATGCGATGCGGGCTCTGGAACAATTAAATGCAATGGGTATTCGAGCCACCCTCGACCAGTTAGGCGAAAACACCGAATCACAGGCTGCCGCCAATCAGTCCACGGCTGATATCCTGGCTGCACTGGATGCCATCCACGAAGCAGAGTTACCGGCCAATGTATCCATCAAATTATCACAACTGGGGCTGCTGCTCGATCCTGAGCTAGCGTATGCCAATCTGGTGACCATCCTTGAGCGGGCGCGAAGTCATGCCAACTTCGTTCGGGTGGATATGGAAGATTCAACTCTGACCGAGATCACATTGAACCTGGTGCAGCGGGCAATATCAGCCGGTTTCGACAACGTCGGAACTGTGATTCAGTCCTACCTTTACCGCAGCGCAGAAGATACTCGGCTTCTGGCACAGGCAGGGATTCGGGTGCGGGTGGTCAAAGGTGCCTACAAGGAACCGGCTTCGGTGGCGTTTCCTAAAAAAATGGATGTCGATTCAACCTTCGATCAGTTGGTCGAAACCCTGCTGCAGGCTGAACAGGCTATAGGTTCACCCGGCGGCAGCGCGGATGGCCGTTTTCCGCCGTTGACGGCAGTCGGCAGCCACGACCCGGCTCGTATTAAATTTGCCCAGGATAAAGCAGCCGAATTAGGGCTACCAAAGCAGTCTGTGGAATTTCAGCTTTTGTACGGCATCCGGCGGGACTTGCAGCAGGATCTGGTGAAAGCGGGTTACCCGGTTCGGGTTTACGTCCCGTATGGCACCCACTGGTACCCGTACTATATGCGGCGCCTGGCTGAACACCCGGCCAATGTTTGGTTTTTCATTTCGATTTTCTTTAAAAAATAAAGGACAAACGTATTGGCTGCTGCTTTCCGATATGAATTGGCGATGGTCACCGGCGGGGCGGTGCGGCTTGGGCGTGAAATCGCGCTTGGGCTGGCGCGGGAGGGCTATGGGATCGTTTTGCATTACCGCTCATCCACAGCAGGAGCTGAACTAACCGCGCGACAAATTGAAACGCATGGCGTGCCCTGCACTTTGATCCAGGCCGACCTGCGAGATCCGGTTCACATCAAAAGTGCCTTCGAGATCGTAAGCGGGCTCGATCATCCATTGACCGTACTGGTCAATTCTGCATCCGTCATGCCGCGTGGTGATTTACGCGAGCTGACCGTGGCGGAATGGGATGATACCCTGGACCTCAACCTGCGCGCCCCATGGTTATGCGCTCAACATGCTGCCCGGTTGATGCAAGCTCACGGCGGGGTTATCATTAACCTGTCGGATACCGGTGCGAGCAAGACCTGGAGTGGATTTCCAGCCTACACCATCAGTAAAGCCGCTTTGGAGGTTGTTACCCGCTTGCTGGCGCGATCACTGGCGCCTAATATTCGGGTCAATTCCGTCGCACCCGGTTTGATCCTGCCTTCCGACGAAACTGATTCTGCCGACTGGCAGCGTCTGGTGGATCGGCTGCCAGCCAAACATCCGGGAACACCGCAAGATGTGGTTCAGGCTGTACTTTTCTTAATTCATAACCAATACATCACCGGCGAAACGATGGTCGTTGATGGCGGTTACCAACTGGTGTAAACCTTTATTATGCGCTCATCCAACTCTCCCTTCTCTGACTTCATTCGGATTGCCTCCTGGCCTTCGCTGCTGACCGGCGCGTTCCTTTATGCGCTTGGCGCCGGCATTGTGATTTTTCGCGGCGAATTATTCGATTGGCGGAATTTTTGGCTTGGAATGGCGCTGATCGCGCTGCTGCAATTGAGCTGCGCCTTTCTGACCACTTTCTACACCCGTTTATATGAACCGCGCCGCGATCCCGCGGCTAATTCCGCGGATGGCAGCAGTGGATTAACCATGCCGCGCGGTACGTTGATGATGGTGGCAGTCACCACCTTGACAACCGGCGCAATGCTCACCGTCATATTATTTGCTGTCGGCGCCATCACCCCCGCAGTGCTGCTGGTGTTGGGTTTGGCTTTTTTGCTGGCATTTGCATATGCCGTACCGCCATTTCGCCTGGTGTTTTCGGGTTACGGCGAACTGGTGATGGCCGTTTTGTTGACAACTCTGGTTCCAGCTCTGGGATTCCTGCTGCAAGTTGGCGAAATGAGCCAGCTGCTTGGCATGTTGACTTTTCCCATCACAGCCCTATATTTGGCCATGGTTTTAGCGCTTTCACTCGAAACTTATTACGCTGACCTGAAGACCGGGCGGCAGAACCTGATGATTCGGCTGGGCTGGCAGCGCGGCACGGTGCTGCATAATGTATTGATCCTGGTTGCCTACCTGTTAATCGGCATTGGCGCGCTGATCGGCATGGCCTGGGCGCTTACCTGGCCGCGCTTGCTCACCTTGCCCATCGGGTTATTCCAATTCTGGCAAATTTGGCAGATTGGCAACGGCGCTCCGCCGCGCTGGCGCCTGCTGCGCATTACAGCCATCGCCACCTTTGCCATCACCGTGTATTTGCAGGCCTTCACCTTGTGGGTGGGATAACCGTGCCTGAATTTCTCGAATTACTTCCCCCGGCTGCCGCGTTGGAGAAATTATTAAAACAGCTGCCGAAATCGGTCCTGCCATCTGAAAACATTGCCACCATCAACTCCCTTGGTCGGGTGCTGAAATCGCAGGTCCTGGCGCCGGAGCCCTTGCCCGCTTTTGCCCGCTCCACTGTTGACGGTTACGCATTACATGCCGCCGATACGTTCGGTGCCAATGAATCCCTGCCAGCCTACCTGCCATTGATGGGCGAAGTGCCCATGGGGACAGCGCCTGGGTTTGAGTTGCCGCGCGGCGCTGCTGCCGCCATTCATACCGGCGGCATGCTGCCGGTTGGGGCGGACGCGGTATTAATGTTGGAATACACCCAGCTTTCCCGCCCGGCTGAATTGGAAATTATGCGAGCCGTCGGGGTTGGCGAAAATGTCCTCAAAGTTGGCGAGGATGTGGAAACCGGGCAAATGGTACTTCCAGCCGGAACCTTTCTACGCGCGGCAGAAATTGGCGGGTTACTGGCGCTGGGAATAACATGCGTAGATGTGGTGCGCCCACCACGGGTGGCTATTCTCTCCAGCGGGGACGAGGTTGTGCCGCCGGAGCAGGTCGTTCAACCCGGGCAGGTGCGGGATATCAATAGTTATTCATTGAGTGCGCTGGTGACCGAAGCCGGCGGCGAATCCGTTCGGTATGGCATTGTTGCCGACCGCGAGGATGCTGTCAAATCAGCCTTACAAACTGCGCTCGCTGATTGTGATCTGGTGGTGATGACGGCTGGTTCTTCCGCTAGTACGCGTGATCTGACGGCCAGAGTGGTCAATGTTCTGGGTAACCCCGGCGTGCTGGTGCACGGGGTCAATGTAAAACCTGGCAAGCCGACGATTTTAGCCGTTTGTGATGGTAAAGCGGTCATTGGCTTGCCGGGCAACCCGGTCTCCGCTCTGGTCATTGCCCGGCTGTTCGTCGTTCCGCTGATCGAAAGGATGCTGGGTCTGCCGGCGAATAGAATTCGTCCGTCCGTGGCAGCGCGTTTGACGGTGAATCTGGCGTCCCAGGCTGGTCGTGAAGATTTTGTTCCAGTTCGTCTGGTTTCAACGCCTAAAGGGATGGACGCCGATCCCATCTTCTTCAAGAGTAATCTGATCTTCACGCTGGCCCGCGCCGATGGCCTGGTGCACATCCCGGCCGACGCCAACGGGTTACCAGCCGGATCACCGGTGCAGGTGGAGTTACTTTAGTTACAGGTTGGAGAGAAGCATGCCGCAAACCGAAAACTTCTATCTGCACGACATCCCGCTCGACCAGGCCTGGCAACGTTTTAATGCGGCGCTCGCAGACGCGGGCCTGGACGGTGTGCTGGGCAGCGAAGAAGCGGATTTGGCTGAGAACCTTATTGGACGAGTGACCGCCGAACCCATTTGGGCTTTGACTTCCTCGCCTAACTACCACTCAGCAGCCATGGATGGTTTTGCCCTGCGTTCGGAAGCCATTCACAATGCCATGCCCACCGCGCCGGTCACTCTGGTTGTGGGCGATCAGGCTGCGTATGTGGATACCGGTGACCCCTTGCCCGAATGGGCAAATGCCGTTGTACCAATTGAAAATATTGAGCCTTTGGATGCCCAGGGCGAACTAACGCCAGAGGCACGCACACCGGCACAAATCCGTCTGCGTGCAGCGCTTCCACCGTGGAGTCATGTGCGCCCGATGGGTGAGGATATCGTCGCCACTCAGTTGATCCTTCCATCCGGTCATGTGCTGCGGCCAGTCGACCTGGGAGCGGTTGCTGCCAGCGGCCATAAATCCATTCGCATAGTCAAAAAGCCAAAAGTGGCAATCCTGCCAACTGGGACCGAACTGGTGCCGCCTGGCAGCCAGCTTCAGCGCGGCGATATTATCGAGTACAACTCGCTGGTTCTGGCGGGACAGGTGCTTGGGTGGGGCGGCGAACCGCAGCGCTTTGATATTATCCCGGATAATTTCGACCAAATTCTTGAGAAAGTTCGATCCACAGCCGAAAACCATGACCTTATCCTGTTGAACGCCGGTTCCTCAGCCGGTGCGGAAGATTTTTCAGCCAGAGTGATTGCCGCGTTAGGCCAGGTGTTGGTTCATGGCGTCGCGGTTCGCCCAGGTCATCCGGTGATCTTGGGCTTGGTGCGGCGCCAGGACGGCCAACAAGTTCCCATCATTGGCGTGCCAGGTTATCCCGTTTCGGCAGCCTTGACCGGTGAAATCTTTGTCGAGCCGCTGCTGGCCCGCTGGACGGGTCGTCCATCCGCTCAACCTCTGGAAACCGAGGCTTTCATTACCCGCAAAGTAACCTCGCCGGCCGGCGATGATGATTATTTACGGGTGGTTGTTGGCCGAGTCGGAGCGCGCATGCTGGCGGCACCGCTGGCGCGCGGCGCAGGCGTCATAACCTCGCTGGTGCGGGCTGACGGCCTGGTTATTTTGCCGCGCGGGACGCAAGGTATCGAAGCGGGCAGTTCGGTTCATGTGCGTCTCTATAACCCGCCAGCCGAACTGGAACGCACCATTTTCGCCATTGGCTCCCACGATGTCACCCTGGATGTACTGGCGCAATACCTGGCGACCCGTGGACGCCGCCTGGTTTCCGCCAACGTTGGCAGTCAAGGCGGGCTGGTGGCGCTGCGACGCGGCGAGGCTCACCTGGCGGGCTGCCACCTGCTGGACCCAGTCACCGGTGATTACAACCTCGCGGCTGTGCGACAATATCTGACCGGTCAGAACATCCGTATTTACGGCTGGGTCGGCCGCGAGCAGGGTTTGATGGTTCACCGCGGTAATCCGAAAGGCGTTACCGGCCTAATAGACCTGGCCCGCCCTGAACTCACCTACGTCAATCGTCAGCGCGGCGCTGGCACGCGGGTTTTGTTGGATTTTCATTTAGCCAAACTGGGTATCCATCCGGATCAAATCACAGGCTATGACGCCGAGGAATTCACCCATTTGGCCGTGGCGGCGGCAGTTACTTCCGGGCGGGGGGATTGCGGGCTTGGCATTCCAGCCGCCGCCCAGGCGCTTGGCCTGGACTTTATCCCCTTATTTCATGAGCAATACGATCTGATCGTGCCGTCCGCATTCGCCGATGATCCACTGCTGGCGCCATTGATGGACGCGATGGCGGATGATGGTTTCAAACAACAGGTCGCTGCCCTGCCGGGTTATGATGTCACACGAATTGGAAAATTAATCGCAAATTTGGATTTACGGGAACTTCCCGGGGAGAAAAAATGATTCTTGAGAATTCACCCGCCCCAGCATTTACGTTGCAGGATGAAAATGACACGCCGCGCTCTCTCAGCGATTACCTGGGACGCCCGGTGGTGCTATATTTTTACCCTGAAGACGATACCCCAGGCTGCACCGCGGAAGCCTGTAATTTTCGCGATGATTACAGCGTCTACCAGGATGCCGGCGTCGTAATTCTCGGCGTCAGCCCGGATTCACCCAAATCTCATGCCAAATTTAAAGCCAAATACAAATTACCCTTTACCCTGTTGGCGGATGAAGGACATGCGGTTTGTGACCTTTATGGCGTTTGGGGTCCGAAAAAACTGTGGGGACACGAATTCGACGGTGTGATCCGCACCACATTCCTGATCGACGAACAGGGGATGGTGAAGAAAATCTTCCCGAAAATTACCGTCGAAGGCCATTCAGCCAAAGTGTTGGCAGCGCTGAAAAGCTAAACCAGTTTTGGAATATCTGACCAGACCGGAAGGAACCTTACCGGTCTGGTGGATAACCCTTATTCAATTCGTTAGTCAGCGGGAATTGGGGTTTTGTCTTGCTTGGTTTCAGCGGCTGGAACAACAAAGCTCTTGTAGTCCACGGAGCGTTTGACGAGCACATCCAGTGTGTGAGTAACCATGTAGTTGATGATCTTTGATTGCAGATCGTCCCACATCGACTGGGTCGCGCAGCTTTCCTGGCGGATGCAGTTGTCACCAATTTCAACACCGGGAGTGATGTTGATCGGCCCTTCCAGGACCTCGGCGATTTTGAGTACGGTAATGGTGTCGGCTGGCGAATTCAAGCGCAGCCCGCCCCGGGGACCCGGAGAGGCTTTGATCAGGCCAGACTGCATCAACGTGTGGGCGATTTGGTGCAGGAAGGGGAGTGGGATTTGCAACTGCTCGGAAAGGCGAGCGCTGGGGACAGGCTGATCGCCATCGCCAGCGGCGAGAGCAATCATCAACTGCAACCCATAATCAAGACGGCGGCTAATTCGGAACATTGTTCACCTCTAAGATAAAGAATGTATAAAGGATAATATTAATGGTTGATATTAGATAGTGACATTGTTAACATACAGTCCTGTATTTATTCATATATATTTGATAATGTTCATATAGGATTGCCCTATCATTTATTGATTAAGATCGTTATAATTTATTTAATCGTTTTCTAATAAAACAACTAACATGGAGGACAGTTATGAAACGTTCAATCTACATTCTTATTGCAGTATTTGCCTTGAGCACACTGCTTTTAGCTGCATGCGGAGGGGGTGGTACCACCAGTGAAGAACCGGAACCACCTGCGCCTTACAAAGGCATGACCAACCCGCTGGCAGGTAATGCCGATGCCGCCACGGCTGGAGGCGTGTTATTTACGGAACGCTGCGCGTCCTGTCATGGTCCTGCTGGTGCTGGCGACGGCCCAGCTGCAGCTGCGTTGACTCCGCCTCCCGCCGATTTGAAAACAGAAGCGCCAGATCTGACGGATGACTTCATCTTCTGGCGCATCATGGATGGCGGGGCAATGGATCCCTGGAATTCTTCCATGCCGGCGCAGAAGGGCATCCTCACCGACGATCAGGTTTGGCAGTTGGTAACCTTCATTCGCTCAATTACTCAATAAGACACCTCTGATTTGTAATAAAACAGAGCGGCTGATACCCGCTCTGTTTTTGTTTCCATGGCATACTTATGCCCCACCGCAGCCGCAGGCTCTGCGATTGCTTTTTCAGGGTAAAATTAGGTCATGAAACGTCCGTCGCTGCGCAGGCCTACCGTGCCTTACATCATCGTGGGGGGAATCCTGCTGGCGGTCCTCGGAATGGAAGCATTTGCCTGGCAAATGATCGACGGAGAACAAATTTCCCTGGCTGGGAATCTCGTTTACTGGGGATTAGCCATTCTTCTCGCTTTTACCCTGGCAATTCTGAGCGGTGATCGTGTGCGGCAGCATTTAACTCTGAATGTTGAAAATCCCAGCGACGCGGAGCGCGAATCATTGCAGCGCCGTCTGGATGGCATGGTACGCCTTAATCAGTTGTTGATCGACGCTCAGGATGAAAAAGAACTGGTCGAAAAGGCGCTAGAAATCATAGCCGGCGTAGTCGGTTCAACCGGCGCCTCCTTTATCCCCTATGACGAATGGGGACAGCCGCTGAAAACCTACGTTTACGGTCCCCAGGAATCATCCGGGCTGCAGCTCTGGACGACGCAGCTGACAACTCCCGCGATTCGTGAGCGCTGCCTGCGGTGTACAGAATTACACAGTGAAACCGGAGGGAATTGCCCGCTATTGGCGGCTCCGTTTACGGACCTGGTACGCATTTATTGCCTGCCGCTGACGCGCAACGGGAATCCCCTTGGGGTGGTCAATCTTTATCTGCCGTCGAATCAGGAAATTGAACCCGAAGTCCATGAGTATCTGGTGATGCTCCTAACCGAAATGACCCTGGCAATTGAGATGACCCGTTTGCGCAACCAGGAACTGGTCACGCTGCGGCAGCTGCAGTTGGCCAATGGGCAGCAAGAAGATTTGACGACCATTGTCGGTAATCTGATTGACGGACTGCGGGATGTGCTGGATTTCCGCTATTCAAAAGCCATTTTCCGTGCTGCCGAACCGCGCTTCAGCGGGTTCGAAATAGTAAGCAGCGCCGACCCCTGGCTGGAAACGGCTGAAGCAGCAGGCCTCCTCAATCAGACAGCCAACCAGGGCTGTGCCAGCGCTTTGGAAATTCAGATCCAGCCGCGCGAAGATGGCTCGGCGATGCTGGTTCTGCCCTTCTGTTTGCCGGAAGGCACAGTCATCGGCGCGGTGCTGATGACCGGC
>Ga0209521_10000584_pt1 | contig 28536 bp, 28 predicted proteins | sample Rifsed19ft4_FD_184016 | JGI IMG/M metagenome (GOLD analysis project Ga0209521, IMG submission 184016) | Soil microbial communities from Rifle, Colorado, USA - sediment 19ft 4 (version 2) | ecosystem: Environmental > Terrestrial > Deep subsurface > Rock core/Sediment | place: Rifle, Colorado...
TGTACCAATAATTAAATCGTATGACAGATTTTGTAAATTTATTTTTTCAAAATGATCGCTTTCTAAACGTAAAATTTTGGCTTCAGGTATTATTTTTTGAACTTCAGTGGCAACTTTTTCCGTACCGCCACCCAAAAAGCGTAAATTTGATCCTAAACAATTTGGGCATTGATTAGTAATTTGTTGAAAATATTGGCAGTGATGGCAAATTAAAGCTTGGCTAACTTGACCATATTGGATTCGAAAAGTGAGGACTTTTTGGCATTTGGGGCAGCGAAAAATATGCTGGCAGTCGCGGCATAGTACCACTGAGGCTGAGCCCTTTTTATTAATAAATAAGATTGAAGTTTGGTGATTTCGAAAATTTTCAATTATTTTTTGTTGAACAAGATCTGAGAGTAAGTTAAGGTTTTTATTTAAATATTCCAGATTCATATCAATTAGTTTGGTTTTAGGGGAAAAGGGGAGTTGGGGCTTGAGCCAGCTGATTTTTCGTTTTTTAATTTCCAGAAAATAATCTAAATTTAAACTTGGGGAATAAAAAAATAAATTGGCTTTTTGCAGTTGGCATAATTGTTCAGCCACTCGCCTGGTGTCATATCTGGGAGAGCGGTCTTGTTTATAGGTTTGATTTTCTGCCCCATCAATAATAATTTGGCCCAAATTAGCCAAGGGCGTAAAAACCGCAATTTGTGAGCCGACCACGACTTTTGCCTTTTGCGATAAGATTTTTAAATAATTTTGCCATTTTTCGGAATTTGGAAGCTGTGAATGATATAAAATTGTTTCGTTTTGAAGACGCTTTGGTAAATATTGATAAAATAATTTCGCGTTTTCAACGTCGCCAAATAACACAATTGATTGTTTATTTTTGGTTTGTGTTTTTTCAATTAGTTCTATAAATTTAATTAATTTAGTTTTAAAAATTAAGTCTTTATCAGTCAGCTTTTGGGGCTTTCTGAGGGTGGAAATTTTGGCGCGAGGCTTTAAAACTGGTTTTGGCAATAGGGCAAAAATGACTTGGGAAAGAGGAACGTGGTAGTAATTTGAAATCCAAAGTGATAATTTTTTTAATTGAGTTGGAAATTCAAAATCCGAAACCACAATTTTCACAATGCTTTTAAGTTTTAAATTTTGAATTTTGAAAGATCTTTTTCTTTTTATATCAAAAACCAAACCTAAAATCTTACGATTGCCAAAAGGAATTTTTACCAACGAACCTATTTTAACTTCTGGCAATAATGAGGCTGGAATTTTATATGTGAACAAGGTTTGTTTAAAATCAGTTTTAATATTTGGAACGATTTGGGCATACTGCATAAAAAATCCTTCGGATTTTTTTAAATCCTAAATTCAAATATCGAAATCCTAAACAATATCAAAATTCAAATTTTCAAAATTGGAACTTATTTGAGATTTGTAATTTTGAATTTATAATTTATTCCTCATGTCTTTTGACAGTGAATTTATACAAAAATACGGGTTCACCTTCAATAATACCGGCTTTTTGGCTGGCAATGGCGATTTGTTGATTGGCGGAATCTACCCCGTCTAAATCTGGTAATAATAAACCAGAACGACCATCAGCAGTTTTGACAATCACGCCATATTTTTTAGGATTTAGCTCACGATCGGGATTTTGAACTGGTTTTGGTGAGGATAAGACATCAACTGAAATTTCGATACTTTTTAGTTCAGACAAAGTTACCGGTTCAAATCTGGGGTCGCTGGTGGCCGCAGCCACCGCGTTTTTGATAATTTCTTCGGCTAAATTTGGTTGGGTGGCTAAGAAAGTGCCGATGCAACCTCGCAAATCATCATTTGATAAATGCAAACTGATAAAAGTCCCGGCGCGTTTGGTTAAGTTTTTTGGTAATGATTTTGGGGAATTTAAAAATTTGCCAGTTTTCAAATAATTATAAATTGATTTTCGAGCCAAGTTTGTATAAATATTTTTCATATAATTTATTTAATTTTAAATTCAACAACGGCATAACCGACGCCAAAGGGACATTCGTAGGAGAGTTTTTTAACTTGATATTTTAAATGGCTAATGGCACCCAATAAGATGAGGATTGAGCGATATCCACATTCACCAGCTTCATCTATAAATTCTTCGTCAAAATTTAAAATCTTAGTGACTTCATTTTTTTCAAGCGCTTTAATGAGCTGCTGGTCAAATTTTTTACCGAGGGTTGAATAACCGGCTGGAGATTGGGGTAAAAGCCGGTGGGACAAATCACCAGAGGCGATAATGGCAACCCTTTTGTTTTTGAGCTTTTCTAAAACATCGGCTAAGGCTTCACCAAAAGCAAAATGTGAATTTACATTTAAGTAAGAATAAGCGATTGGGACAACTTTTACATTTGTGAGGTGTTTGCAGATAAAATACAAAGGCACTAAACTGCCGTGGTCTAATTCAAAAGTGTTGTCCGGATTATCATTGGTATATAGCAGGGTTTCAATTCCTTCGGCATCAGCTTTGGCGTTAATTTCTTTGACAAGTTGCAGATCGTTTTCAAATTTGAATTTAATTTCCGGGTGGCCAAATTGAGAAAAATCGCCTTTTAATTTTGGCATGCCACAAATATTCATCCGGTCAGGATAAACTAAACCATGTGGGGAAATTAAAATAATCGTTTCCGGATCGGTTTTATCCAAGTCTTGGCTAAATTTTTCCATGGCGGCAATGGATTTTTGAACTTTTGTTGAGTCTGTTCCGCCAATTTCAGGAACCATAATCGGTGGATGTGGCGTTATCGCTGCGAAAATTATTGACATAATTTTCTCCGCTTAAATTTAAAATTAAAAAGTCAAAAATTAAAATTGATTATTCGAACCTATTATAGCACAATTTTGATTTTTAAGCTTGACTTCCAGAGAGAGAGTTAAATGGAAAATAGAGAACAATAAACAACTAACAATAATCCGCCGACGAAGCGGAAATGACCCACCTTCGCTAAAGCTATGGTGGGCGGGGAGGAAAATTATGACATCAGAAACTGAAGGTTATCAACCAGGTGAAGAAGAAGTTCAAGCAGCCGAAGAAATGATGGATGATAAACAAAAGAGAGAGAGTATGGGAAGAGAACGGGACATGTTAGACGAAAAAAGGCTTGAGGAAGGAGAAAAAATTGGCGATCCAACTGAAATGTTAGTTGACCATTTCCAAACCACGGCAGACAAAATGAAAGTAGAAGGGTTAGATAGTGATGCAAGAAGTGTTGAAAAATTAATAAGTATTTTTCAAAATTTTTCCAACAACGCAAAAAAAGAATACGAAAAGAAAAAATCCTTAGGACTTAATCCTGTTTGGCTGCGGGAGGATAAACGTTTAGCTATATTCTATAGCGGAAGAGGAATAGAGTTAGTAAATGTGCACAGAGGTGTTGATGTTTATGATGAATTGACAACGAAACGACAAAGCCCCGAACCTAAAACAACCATAGCTGGACCACTTGGTCGCTTATCTGAAAAGGGTTGGAAAATTTTTTACGAATCAACAGGTATTGATGAGAATTTAATGGAAATAAATAAAGAAGCATTTGATAAAAATTACAAATCAGCTAAAGATAAACACAATTTTAGTGTGGAAACAGAAGAATCTACAAATATTCCTGGTGTAAGATTAAGAGCTCGATCTAATGGTGCTAATTTTAACACAGAATACTACATTTCTTATAGTGAAGATTCGGTTCGTATATTATTTGATAATACTTTTATGAACCGAATGCGAAATAGAAGCGAAAGAGAAAAATAATTATTGTACGAGCTAGTTTATTAACTCTTGATAATTTACTAAATAAAATAATGAAGGTTTATACATTTCCCAAATGAACATATTTTAAGCCGGATTTTTTACCAATTTGGGCGGCTTTTTGACAAAGGATTTTTGGATGATATAATGAAAATCAGAACATTGAAAAGTTTTAAAGGGAGTAAAATGGCCTTAGAAAAAAAAGATTTTGAACAAATTGAAAAAATTGTCAATAAAACCGAATCTCGGTTAGAGAAGAAAATTGGTGCGACGGAAACCCATCTGGAAAAGAAAATTACTTCCACAGAAACTGGTCTGGAAGAAAAAATTGGTTCTATAAAAACTCATCTGGAAGAAAAAATTGAAGATTCTGAAAATAGAATTATTTCTGTTTTGAGCCGGGAAATCACTGATTTAGCGGAAATTAACCGAGCCGTAATTGAGAGAGTGGATCAAATTGCTGAATTAGAAAAACGTATTATCCACATTGAACATAAAATCGGAATCACCACTTGAGATTAAACATTTCCCAAATGAACATATTTTAGACCAGATTTTTTGCCGATTTGGCTGGCGAGCTCTAAAGTTTTAATTGGTGTGATGGTGCTATCCATCATTTTGAAAGCCGGGAAGAAGCGAGAGATGTGCCAGGGAATATTTTTATCAATTTTTGCTAAGAACTCGGCAATTTGGGTGAGTTCTTTTTTTGAATTATTAACACCCGGAATTATTAATGTTGTCACCTCTAAATGAATTTTTTTGGTGTGAACTGTCTTAATATTTTCTAAAACTGGGGCGAGTTTTGCGCCGCAGTATTTTTGATAGGTTTCGTCTTTGAAAGCCTTAAGGTCGATATTGATCGCGTCTAAGAATGGCGTGATGAGATTTAAAGTTTCTTTTGAAAAATAACCATTTGAGACCCAGGTATTTTTTAGACCTTTCTTGTGGGCGATTTTCATCGTATCTAAAGCAAGCTCTAAAAAGATAGTCGGTTCAGTATAAGTATAGGAAATAGACGGACAATTATTTTTGATAGCTTCAGCGACAATTTCTGCTGGCGTCATTTTTTGAAAAGGAATTTCGTCGATTGGTAAATTATATCCTGAAGCTTTTGAAGCTTGGGAAATATCTGCATTTTGGCACCAAGCGCAACGGAAATTACATCCAACCGTAGCGATAGAATAAGTCAAAGTTTTCGGCATAAAATGAAAGAGTGGTTTTTTCTCAATCGGGTCAATGTGGGCAGCAATTATTTTTCCGTAGGCTAAAAAATATAATTTACCTTGCTGATTTTCGCGCACACCACAAATTCCCCGATTCCCGGGTAAAATTTGACATTGATGAGAACAAGTTAGGCATTGGACTTTTTGCCCGCCCAATTTTTGATATAAATAAGATTCTTTCATTTTTAATTTTAATTAGAACCAAGAGATTATTTGGAGGCCAAAAACTTCATTTTCGGCAACAAAACATTATATTTTGGTCGTAAAATTCGGTGAAAGTTACGAAAAGAAATCATGGGTTTGCCAATAATTAATTTTTCATCAAGTGCTCCAAACGATCTGGAATCCAGGCTATTGGCACGATTGTCGCCCATCACAAAAACTTGATTTTGCCCTAAAGTAACTTTGAAATTAGTGGAGGTGGACGCAGAATAAATATCTGACGGTAAATAAGTTTCGCCTAAAATAATACCTTGCGGATGTTCATTATTAACAATGGTGATTTTGCCATTTTCAATTTGGAGCGTTTCGCCGGGCATGCCAATAATTCTTTTTATAAAATCGAGTTGCTGATTTTGTGGATATTTAAAAATAACTACATCACCGCGATGATATTTTTTTAGTTTAGGGGTAACCTTTTCAACTAATAAATATTCTTTATCATAATAATTTGGTTCCATACTTGGACCATCCACAATAAAGGGCTGAAAGACGAAAATTCTAAAAAGTAAAGCCAAAAGAAATAACAATATCACACCCTTGAAAAGGTCGAAAATAAAATAAGCGATTTTTTTCAGATTCGCAATTGAATCATTTGACATTTTTTCCCTAATTTTATTTTTATTTAAATCTCTTGGCCACTGACCGATTCGAACGGTCGACCTTCGCGATGTGAACGCGACGCTCTAACCAGCTGAGCTAAGTGACCATAGATTAATTTTATCTAAAAATCACTAATTTTGCAATTGATTTAAGGCTAAAAAAGTTTTATCTTGATAATTTTTGGTTTAATATGGTATAATAATAGCAAGGCACTACCCAACATTTTGGAAATTCAGGCTTTCAAAACAAGCTTTGAATTAGTAATTTAAGTAAGTAGGAGGTGAGATGTTAGACGAGAAATTTATTCGTGACAGGAAAGCTGATCTTGAGAAAGCAAAATTTAGACTTGAAAATGAGCTGGGAAAAGTTTCCACGGGCAAAGGGAAAGACCGACAAGCTCTTTTTCCTGATATTGGCAGCAAAGAAGATGAATCCGCCCAAGAAGTAGAAATGTACGAAAGCAGTTTATCACTTGAAAAGGGCATGGAACAAAAATTAAATGAAATAAATATCGCCTTAGATAAAATCGAAAAAGGTAAATACGGTTATTGTGAAAATTGCCGGAAAGAAATTCCCAAAGATCGGTTGAAAGCATATCCTGAGGCGACGACATGTTTAAATTGCCATTAAAAAAATTTGCAAATTATAATTTTTGGATATCGTTCACCCTCATCGTAGTTTTGGATCAATTATTAAAATTGTTTGTTCTCAAAATATATCCCGGAATAGTTTATGTAAGCTCGGGCGTATTCAGCCATTTTAATTTTGCTTGGGCGGGAATTTTACCGGCCTTTTTGGTGGTAATCTTTATAATTTTTCAAGAAACATTTTTTAAAGAAACCATCACTGCGGTTACATTTGGCGCTTTGTTGGGTGCGGCAATTAGTAACTTAATTGATCGGATTTTTAGGCATAGCGTTTTAGATTGGATTCCGATTTTTGGTGTAAAATTTAATTTTGCCGATATGATATTAATTATCGGTAGCATGATTTTGATCATTAATTTGTGGCAAAAACCAGAAGACTCGAAAAAATAGAACTTTAACTTATTTCAAATAAATTGAAAAGTTTGTTTGAAATATTTGCCAATAACGTCGTTTTAGTGTCAAGAAAATATATTGAAGAAATAAATGCGGCAATAATTAAGATGACCCAAGCAACCTTAAACAAATCAGATTTAACTTTGTGATCATCTATTGCCACGGTGGGCTTTTCAGTTTTATGGCTTTTTTTATCAAATTTAGAGAGAGCTTGAGTTAGATTTTTGTCTGGCGCAGATTCGGTTTGCGCCATTTTCAATCTTTGTTCAATGAGTTTTTTGAGTTGAAGTTTCGCTTTCTTATTTTTTGCCATGTGACTCCTAAGGCTAATTATAAGTGAATCGTTTTGGGATTGCAAGCAAGTGTTGATTCTTGATTTTATTGGTGGGATTTGATATTATTAAACTAAATTTCTGAATTCAAATTGCGGGTGTCGTATAGCGGCTATTATACGTCCTTGCCAAGGACGAGACGGCGGTTCGACTCCGCTCACCCGCTCATTTCGTCAATAGCAAAAAGAGCGAGGCTTACCATTTAAGGCGACTCGCTCCACAACTCTTCTTGGCCTAGTGTCCGAGTAGTTAGGAAGCGGTCTGCAAAACCGCGTACCCCGGTGCAAATCCGGGCTAGGCCTCCACCAATTTATCACTTCAATTTAAACAAAGGAAAAAATGGACAAAGCGATTAATATCGTCCAGATTACATCAGCATTATTATTAATCCTGACAATTTTACTTCAGCAACGCGGAGCAACTTTGGGGGGCGCTTTTGGCGGTGAAAGCGCAGTTTATAATACCAGAAGAGGACCCGAAAAATTGCTTTTTATTATTTCGATTATTTTTGCGATTATTTTTTTGGTTTCAGCCGTAATTAATGTTCTCAGGTAGGGGGACAATTTGAATATTAGGAAGGCAAAGCTATTTTTGTCTTTTAAATTGCGCCATTTTTTGAGACTAATCATCACTAAAATTAGTGGTTTTATTTCAATTTTTAAACGAATGAGACTCGCATTGGGTTTACTTTCGATTATGGAAAAAAGAATCATCATTATCTGTACGATTGTTTTTTTGGTGGCATTAGGTTTTTTGGTGCGAAAAATATACCTAAAAAATTCATATTTAGTCCCAGCAGTTGGCGGTAAAATCTCCATTGCTGAGGTTGGGGAACCAAAATTATTGAATCCGCTTTTTGCTAAATCCTCTGAAGATAAGGACGTGGTGAATTTGGTTTATTCGGGTTTATTTTACTGGGATAATAATTTAGTCTTAAAGCCTGATTTGGCAAAAAAATGGGTGATTTCTGAAGATCGAAAAACCTATACTTTTGCCCTAAACGAGGTAAATTGGCATGACAATATGCCAGTTACTTCTGAAGATATTGCTTTTACAGCAAGCGTGATTTCTGATCAACAATATGCCGGTCCTTTGAAGGGTTTGTTTGATAATGTCACAGTTGAACCGGTTGATGATAAAACAATTAAATTTACCTTAGCTGAACCTTACCAGCCATTTTTAAAAAGACTTACCTTTGGGATTTTGCCAGCACATGTTTTAGGTAATGTGCCAACTGATCAGCTCGAGGAAGATAATTTTAACCTTTCTCCAGTAGGCTCGGGACCTTATATGGTGCAAAAAACCAAACTTATCGGCAACACAAAACAAGTAATCTTAGAAAGAGTTGCCACGAGTAAAAATCGTGATTCCTTCATTTCTGAAATCACTATTAATTATTTTAAAGATTTTGAAGGAGCTGCTAAGGCTTATCAAAAAGGCGAGGTTTCAGTTTTAACCAATATTCCAGTAGAGGAATTTAAAGAAATTAGCAAGAATCGGGATTTAAATTTGTATCATCTTAAAGCTGCCAGTTATATGGTGTTATTTTTTAACCTGACAAGTGACAATTTAAAGCAAAAAAGCATTCGTGTCGCAATTGCGGAAAGCATTAATAAAAATGCGATCATTGACGAGGTTTTATCTGGCAACGCAGAACCGGTTGAGGGTCCGATTTTGCCAGGCTTTTTAGGCTATTCTGAACAAATGAAAGCGGTCAAATATGATTTTCAAAAAGCCGAAAAAGATTTAGCGCAAATAGGTTTTAAGAAAAACGATTTAGGAATTTTAACCAAAAATGGCAAAGTGCTGGAGTTTAATTTAGCCCTAACTGATGATGAAGTGAGTATGGCCACAGCGGAAAAAATCAAAGCGCAATTGGCCGAAGTTGGGATTAAGGCAAATGTGATACAAGCAGATTTGTTAACGCTCCAGACAGATTACATTTTTAACCGTAAATTTGATATGTTGCTTTTTGGTGAAAATTTAGGTCCAGACTCCGATCCTTACCCATTTTGGCATTCTTCTCAAATTGGCACGACTAAGCTAAACTTTTCTGGATTTTCCAATAAAGAAGTTGATAAGCTTTTGGAGCAAGCTCGAACCACCAGTGATAAAAAACTACGTCAGAAAAATTATCAACGCTTTCAACAAATTATTATTGATGATGTACCAGTAATCTTTATTTTTCGACCAGATAGTTTGTTGGCGGTGAACTCAAAAGTGAAAGGGGTTGAAGAAAATAACCTGATTTCAAGTTCTGATAAACTTTTTCAACTTAAAAACTGGTATTTAAAGATGGGTAGAAAAAAGAATAAATAAAGTTAGAGATTGAAATTTGAACTCAAAAAGGTTAAAATAGAGCTTGAATGGGGCGAATGGCGGAATTGGTAGACGCGCAGCGTTCAGGTCGCTGTGGGAGCAATCCTGTGGAGGTTCGAGTCCTCTTTCGCCCAGCGTGAAAATTGTGGGGACGTGGTGGAATTGGTATACACGACAGGTTGAGGGCCTGTGCTCGCAAGAGCGTGAGAGTTCAAGTCTCTCCGTCCCCATTTATATAATTTGCAGCCTTTAAACTAAAGTTTGGCTGTTTTTTTATTAATTATATGTTATACTTTCATCAAGTTGATACTCGAGTCCAATCCAGAACCGGAGGTCATAGGAATGGAACTGACAGCTAGAAACACGATTGTTTTAGCTATCAAGCGAACATATCCTCGAGGTTGTTGGGGTGAGAAAAATTACTGGTTTGATCAATTTCCGAAAGGTTCAGATTTACTCTCTGCTTCTCTTGCGCGTAATGAATCCGATAATTGTTGTATTTCAGCTCTGCTTGCTAAAGGGGTCGGGCAAAATGAAGCCCCAACGATTGCCAATTGGATATCTTTTGTGCTGGCTGGTGCAATTATCGCCACCAAAACCAGGAAATACATTATTCCTCCTGAAAAGAAACCATACGATTGGGAATCTAATATTGAGCAATTTGTTTGGGAACAGCTCTGGATGAAGATCCAGTGGAAGCGCCATCCCCTTGATTCTGATTTTGTGGTCGTTATGCTGCGTGAATTTGTACCCAGGCATCATATGGGCGGTGAGCTTTATCCTAGTTTTTGCCGAAGCACCTTTGCCGGTCTTTGGCCTCATGTGTATCAACCGGTGGGTGGATCTTCTATCCATTCATTACTACCAGAAACATTAGAGTTGGGTAACCGATCCTTTGATACTTCATCCGAAGAAATTCAAGATTCAATTCTTCAGGTGGCAGAACATGTTCCGACCATGCTTGAGATTGCCAATGCCCGAATTCGGAAAACTTATTCTTGGTGACCCCATTGATTCGGGAGGTGAGATGGGTGAGAAAACCGAATATCGGATCGATTTTGACGGATTAATTCTAAATGTCGCTGAACTGAAAGCTCGGGAATTGGCACATTTTGGTTTAGAGGTGGAAATTGACGGGGTTAAACGTAAATTTATTGTTGAGGAAGGGCTACTCACAGATCCAGAATATTCGGCTTTTCTTAAAGAAACTTATCGAAACCGAGACTTGATGAGAACCTATCAACCCGTACCAGATGCGATTGGATCAATTTGGCGTTTACAAAATGAAGGTTACCAAATTGTTGTGATTACGGCTCGCGAAGGTGAGGCATTAAATATTGCCAGGGATTGGATGCGAAGAGTAGGATTAGAATTAGAGATTTTAGGAGTCGGCTTAAGATAAGATAAGGTTGATGTTGCACGAGCATGCGAGTTGGCTATTTATATTGATGATGATATTGATAAACTCGCACCCTTGGTTGGTATTGTTCCATATCTTTTCTTGTTTTCCTGGCCATATAATCTTGCCGAAGATGAAAGAAATATTGCTAAGAGAATTTTTTCTTGGCAAGAGTTTTATAGGGAAATTCAACAGCTTAGGAAGGTTTAATTCCAGAGGGAGCCTTCCTTTTTTAATTTGCGGCAAAGCGAACAAAATGGTAAAATTTATTTAATAAAGAAATTAAATTCCTCGAGGATAACTGAGCTAAACCCCTAGAGCATACTCGGGGTAAATCCCGCCGAAAGTACAACGGGATAAAGGAGAAAAATGCTTTCAAAAATACCCACTGATTTATCCAAGATTAAAAAAGAAGACAAAGACCGACAAATTTTAAGGTTGGGAATGATGGCGGAATTAGATGCGATCAGCGTTTATGAACAATTAGCTGCAGAAACTAATAGTCGCAAAATCAAAAATGCCTTGTTGGATATTGCTCGAGAAGAAAAAACCCATGTTGGTGAATTTGAAACCCTGCTTTTACAAATCGACAAAGAACAAGTCGAAGAATCTGCAGCTGGTAAAAAAGAAGTTAATGAATTTTAAAGATATTATAAATTATGAAAATTTATTCTTGGAATGTGAACGGGATAAGATCAGCTTGGAATAAGGGTTTTTTAAGCTGGTTTGAGACGGAAAATCCAGACATTGTCGGTTTGCAGGAAATGAAAGCACAACCCGAAACGATTGAACATCTTGAAATTCCCAAAAATTACCATTTTTATTTTAATCCGGCTCAGAAAAAAGGCTATGCCGGGGTAGCGGTTTTTTCTAAAATTAAGCCTCAAAAAGTACTCTATAATATAGGAATAAAAAGATTTGACTCAGAGGGTCGTTTTTTACGTTTAGATTTTGAGGATTATATTTTAATTAGTGTTTATATGCCTCACGGAGGGCGCGCTAAAGAGAATTTGGATTATAAATTACAGGTCTATAAAAAATTATTGATTTTATTAAAAACATTGACTTCGCAAAAGGTAATTTTGATTGGTGATTTTAATATCGCCCATGACGAAAGAGATTTGGCAAGACCCAAGGAAAATAAAAATAATATTATGTTTTTGCCCGAAGAAAGAGAAAAAATAGATCAATTGATAAAAATGGGTTTTATTGATAGTTTTCGAAAATTTCATCAGAATAATGGACATTATTCTTGGTGGCCATATTATCGCCAAGCTCGTCAAAGAAATTTGGGTTGGCGTTTAGATTATATTTTTGTTTCAGATAAATTAAAATCAAAATTAAAAAACGCCCAGATTCAAGTGCGGGTTTTAGGTTCTGACCATTGTCCAGTTCAAGCGGAACTAATTAACTTCGCAAAATAATTTTTGGTTGTTGTTGAGTAAAATCAACAATTTTTGAGAGAGGTTTTTGAGGTAAAATACCAGCATCAATGATTAAATCTGGTTTAACTTTTTGTGATTTAAAAAATTTAATCGCCTTTTGAGCTGACCAAATTTCAGGGGATCCGGACAAATTGGCACTTGTTGCAGTATATGGGAGTTGAATCTGAGCCGAGAGAGCTTCGGTAAAAGGAAAATCAGGTATTCTTAAGCTAATTGAATTATTGGTGTTGGTATAAATTTTTTGATTTTTTTTCAAGGGTAAAATAATTGTATATGATCCTGGCAATATTTTTTTTAGCTCGATTTTGGTATATTGGTTAATTTTGGCAAATTTTTCCGCCATTTCTAAATTCGTCACGATTACTGAGATCGGTTTATCGGCCGGTCTGTTTTTAATCTGAAAAACTTTCCGAACCGCTTTCGGATTGGTGGCATCGGCCGCTAAACCATAGCAAGTGTCTGATGGAAAAACTATTACTCCGCCTTTTTTAATGATTTGGCTGATTTTGATTAATTTATTTTTCGAAATATTTTTAAGATTTATTTTGATAATTTTCATAAATCTATTATAAACTTAAACTTGATTTTAGGCGAAGGTTTTGATAAAATTGTTATGAATTGATTGGGATAAAAGGACGACCTTTGCGAAACGCACCCGTAGCTCAGCGGTTAGAGCGCTTGGTTTACATCCAAGAAGTCGTCCGTTCGAATCGGACCGGGTGTACCATTAGTGAAAGTTGCCGCGACGTGCCGAGGTAGCTCAGTGGCAGAGCACATGACTGAAAATCATGGTGTCGGCAGTTCGATCCTGCCCCTCGGCATAGCTTTTCATCTTTTTTGGATGTAAATATTTTATGAAGAATTTATTATTCGAGTTTTTTAAAAAATATTTTTCCCGCCAATTTTTATTGACTAATCAAATTGTCCCGCAAATTCAGGACACAGTTTTAATCATTTTGTTAGCAATTCTAATTTTAGCAACGATTATTAAGGTGGCGGAATATATTTGGTTTAGGACAAAAACTCCCTGGCAGCACTTTTTAAATCAAATTTTTAGTTGGTTGCTGACGGTGGCGTTGATTGGATTGGGATTTTGGCTTTTTGCTAAGGCTGATTTGCCTTTTTTCTCAGATTTTTTTTGGTGGTTATTGCTATCATTGACATTTATAGTTTGGGGGTTTATAATTTTAAATTATGGGATAAGAAAATTCCCGCAAGAATTATTTAGGCATCAAAATCAAGTTAGAAAAGAAAAATATCTGCCTCATCGGCAGACAAGCCTGCTTCGAAAACGGGTTAAGATGGCTAAATCTAAAAGGTAAAAAAGCATGATTAAAACTGAAGCGAAAATGGAAAAAATTCTTAAAAACCAGGTTTTGTATTTGCCCTTGAAAGAAGGTGATACTGCCGAAGGGTCAATTTTAAGTAAGACTCGAAATCGAATTTGGGTTGATGTCGAAGGTCGCGGTATTGGTATGATTCCGCCTCGTGAAATTCCTTTTGAGGCAGAAGATTTAAAAATTGGCGAAAAAATCATCGCCTTTGTCTTAAAACCCGAAGACGAAAAAGGCCATATCATCCTTTCTTTGAAAAAAGCGGATCGGGAAAAAATTTGGTTGAACCTAAAGCGCAAATTTGAAGATCAAGAAAATATTTTCGTGAAAGTCGTGGAAGCAAATCGGGGCGGTTTGATGGTGGAAACTTCTGGGGCAAAAGGATTTTTGCCTTTATCACAATTATCATCTAAGCATTATCCGCATGTTGGTGGGGACAAAGAAAAGATTTTAGAAAAATTAGCCAAGCTCGTTGGCTTGAAATTAGACGTTAAAATTATCAGTTTTGACCAACAAGCCTTAAAATTAATTTTTTCCGAGAAAAAAGCTTCTTCAAAGGTTGAGAAAGAAAAAATTGCGAGTTTGAAAGTTGGCACTAAAATTAGCGGAACAGTTTCAGGAGTAGTTGATTTTGGAATTTTTGTCCGCTTTAATTTGGGCGAAGAAGGCTCAGAAGAATATGAAGGTTTGGTCCACATTTCTGAAGTTTCCTGGAGTAAAGTCGAAGATATCAAAAAAGAGTTTAAAATTGGCCAAAAAATCGACGCCGAAATTATTTCCACCGAAGAAGGCCGGATTTCGTTAAGTATTAAAAGACTTTTGCCTGATCCTTGGGTGAAAAAAGTTAAAAAATATAAAACTGACCAAAAAATCTTCGGCAAAATTACTCGTGTGACGCCGTTTGGAGCTTTTGTACAATTAGAAAAAGATATTGAAGGTTTAGTTCATATTTCTGAAATTGGTGATGAACACATCACTGATCCGAGAAGTTTACTCGAAGAAGGTCAAGAAAAAGAATTTCGCATCATTTCGATTGAGCCAGGCGCACATAAAATTGGTCTCAGTTTAAATATTCCAAAAAGCAAAAAATAAATTAGCGATCATTAATTTATTGAGGGTAAAATGGAAATTAAATGGTATGGGCAATCATGTTTTGCCCTGCAAACCAAAAAAGTAAAAATTATTATTGATCCATATTCGGACAGCATTGGTTTGAAATTACCCTTACAATTAACGGCAAATATTGTTTTAGTCACCCATAATCATCAAGATCATAATAATGTTGAGGCAATTTCAGGAAACAATGGCGAAAAACCTTTTAGGATTACCGGTCCGGGCGAGTATGAAGTTTCGGGGATTTATTTTCATGGTATCGGAAGTTTTCATGATAAGTTAGAAGGAAAAGAGCGTGGTTTAAATACAATTTATACTATCGATGATGGCAATATTCGACTTTGTCATTTAGGAGATTTAGGCACGGGTTTAAGTGACGAGCAATTGGAACAAATTGGCGAAGTTGATATTTTATTTGTGCCAGTGGGTGGTACGTATACGATTGACGTGGCGAAAGCCGTCGCGGTAATTGGCCAAATTGATCCTAAAATTGTCATTCCAATGCACTATCAATTGCCGGGCTTGCAAGTTGATTTAGCTGAAGTCGGAGAATTTTTGGAAGCTGAGGGAATTTCTAACAAGGAAGCATGTGAAGTGTATCGAGTGGCAAAATCTGATTTACCAGCCGAAGAAAGAGATGTAGTGATTTTTAAGGCACAGAATAAGTAAATTTCTAATATCTAAGTCCTAATTTCTAAATAATTACCAAATCCCAAACATCAATAACCAATCAAATTCTAAACCTCAAATCTCAAAAAATTTGGAAATTGAAAACTAATATTAAGTTAATTAGAATAATTAGAAATTTTAATACTATGCCCGAGTGGTGAAATTGGTATACACGCGACACTTAAAATGTCGTGGCCTAAACAGCCGTGCCGGTTCGAGTCCGGCCTCGGGCACCAGATCAATCTTGCAGAAACAAAAGGAGTTTCTGTTTTTTATATTGATAATCACTTGCTATTTGGGAATTCTTGTTGTAAAATAGACAAAATAAGGGCTGAGCCTTGAGCTTGGTCTTGGTGACTTTAACAATTCAACCTAAGGGGGGTCGAGGATATGGAAAGTCCAGTCGTTCAGATTAGCGATGAGTTGTTTGAAGAATTGCGCCAGCTTTGGCGCGAATCAGGACTTTCCAGATTAGGATATTCATTCCATGCTTTTCCTCGGCATCTTCAACAAAAATTCGGTATCAAGAAAATGCCATTGCAGGACAAACTCTTGCTTTATGGCAGGGCGCGCAATGATACACATTTGTCAGAGCAGTTGGTTGGAAACCTAATCGCCATTTTTCCTGGCGTAGTAATATTTAAAGACACATCATTTGAACATCAACTCGATGGGCTTATGGTTCGCGTTGGTCCGACTCACCCATCAGCATTTATACTCCGGTCATTTCGAGCTCCGCATAGTAGCGTTTCGCTCGTAATTAATGTTTTTATTAAACCGGAAAACTATTTCGTTGACGGTCAGATTTGTCCAGCCTGTATTAGTTGGGGAATTGGTGGCGGCGGAGGATCCGGAAATACTTTGGCCATTGATCAGAACCGATGGGAAGCAATGATTGCCTGGCTTGACAAATGGTTGCCACCAACAGAAACTTAGACTTAATAGTATTTTTTCTTGACGGGGATGGCCCGATTCAAGACCCAGACCAACCCCGTTTTTTTATTTGTACTAAAAATTTGTCAAATTGTGAAAAATTAGTTATATTAATATTAGGATATTAAAAACTCTAAGCACGAAATCCTAAATTCGAAACAAATTTTAATAACCAAAATTAAAATATTCCAAACAGGTTTTGAACATTTGAACATTTGGATTTTGATATTGTTTGTTTAGAATTTAGATATTAGAGTTTAGAATTTGCGACCAGAGGGAGTATTTATGCCCATAGAGCCTGTAATAAAAAGTTACCTGCCTTTGGATGATGATTCAGAAACGCCAGATTCGAAAGAAGAAAGAATTGTTGAAAAGGAGGGAGATTCCAAGGAACCATTTTCCCTGGAAGACGAAAGAGCTTTTGCCGTAGGCCTTACCACCATCATTGTGGTAGTGGGTTTATTGGTAATTTTTGGTGTTTGGTATTTCGTGACGCATAACCAAGCCGCAGAAGTATCAACAAATGAATCTATGTCTGATCAACCGGGCGAAAAGGTTTTGGGCGAAAGCATCGAACCGGACCAAAATACTATTCCCACTGATTCCGAACAAACGGTCGGGACTGAAACTGAAACAACTTCAACATTTCCCGGCGGTGTTTATACAGTTGAATCAGGTGATACTTTATATTCAATTGGTTTGAAACTGAAAGTCGATTGGAAAGAAATTGCGCAATTAAACAATTTAGAGAGTCCATATAATTTAAAGAAGGGTCAGGAATTACAAATTCCCCAATAATAAATTCCTGATTAAGGATTAAATGAAACGTAAAATTAAAATTCTATCAGTAACGTTCATTGTTATTTTGGTCGGAATTTTCGTTTATTTCTATCTTCCAAAAATTTTAAGCGACACGGTTTATCCTTTGGAATATAAAGATTTAATTAAAAAATACGCGACAGAATATCAACTTGATCCAAATTTCGTTGCCGGGGTAATTTTTTCCGAAAGCCATTTTAACGCTCACGCGACTTCACCGGTGGGAGCACGAGGCTTGATGCAAATTATGCCCCAAACTGGCAGAGGAATCGCCCGCAGTTTGGGAGAAGAAGCAAGTTATAGCCCCGATAAATTATATAATCCCGAGACAAATATTAAGTATGGTTGCTGGTATTTGCGGAATTTAACCAACAAATATCCTTGGGATGTGAGTTATGTTTTAATCGCTTATAATGGCGGGGTAGCTTTGGCTGACAGATTTGCCACCTATGGCGGTTCGCTCAATGCGGAAACTTCATATTATTATGTGAAAGTGCAAAAGAATAAACAAATTTATGATCAATTATATGGTAAGTGGTGGGAAAGCGAAAAGAAAGTTAAAATGAAGCCAACCCTTAAAGATATAATTTTGTCTTGGATGTTAGGTCGGTAATAAAATAAGAGAATAAAGATTGTGATAAAATGAATTCGAATACAATCCGTGAAAAATTTGTCAGTTTTTTTAACAATAATAAGCATCAATTGGCCGCGCCATCTTCTCTAATACCCCACGAAACCGATGCCTCGGTTTTATTTACAACCGCCGGGATGCAGCAGTTTAAAAATTATTACGCTTATCCGGATCGTGCCTCAACTGCCAGGATGGTGACTATTCAACCGTGTGTGCGGACTTCTGATATTGAAGAAGTCGGTGATAAAACCCACCTCACTTTTTTCGAAATGCTGGGCAATTTTTCTTTTGGTTATCCTGGTAAAAAGGGATCATATTTTAAAAAAGAGGCGATTGATTTCGCGTGGGAATTTTTGACTGATAAAAAATGGTTAGGAATTGATCCTGGGAGAATTTCGGCGACTTATTTTGGCGGTGACGAGGAAAAAAAGTTAATGATTGATGAGGGTTCAAGAAGAAACCTTGAATCTGTCAAGGGTTTGGATAAAATTGAACCTCACGGTTTTGAAGATAATTTTTGGACTTTGGGGACAGAGTTAAGTCCGGCTGGTCCGACTATTGAATTTTATGTGGACCCCTCGACTTCGCTCGGGGCAGGTGGCATTGAAGTTTGGAATTTAGTTTTTAACGAATATGTTTTTCATGACAATGAATACGGACCTTCAAGATATCAAGGTGTTGATACGGGGATGGGTTTGGAACGGTTAGCAGCAATAATGCAAGAAAAAGATGATGTTTATGAAACTGATTTGTTTTGGCCAATAATTAAGTATTTAGGTGATGGTGAGGTGTTACCACTTAATTATAATCGCGATAAAGAATCTTTAAAAATTATTGTAGATCATCTTAAAGCCGCAACTTTTTTGGTAAACGATGGAGTTTTTCCCTCAAATAAAGATCAAGGTTATATAGTTCGAAGATTGATTAGAAGAGCATTATTACATAGTCAGTGGAGTGAATATAAAAATGATTGGGTTCCTGAAATTATCGAAGAAATCATTAATATTTATCCTTCACTTCAGAATTCAAAAGATAAAATTAATAAAGTGATTAGTCTGGAAATTGAAAAATTTCAAACAACAGTTGAGCGAGGGAAGAAAATTATTACAAAACTTGAAATCCTTGATGCCAAAGCAGTTTTTGATTTATATCAAACTTATGGATTTCCTTTGGAATTATCTCGCGAATATGCCGCGATGAAAAAAATTAAGATTAATAATGAGGATTTAAACGCGGAAATTAAAAAGCATCAGGAATTATCTAGAACCGCATCTGCTGGGAAGTTTAAAGGTGGTTTGGAAGATACCAGCGAACAGACAATTAAACTTCACACAGCAGCACATTTATTATTAGCAGCTTTGCGACAAATTTTAGGCGATCGGGTAATTCAAAAAGGTTCGAATATTAACGCTGAACGATTAAGATTTGATTTTTCACATCCGGAAAAATTAACACCTGAGCAGGTTAAAAAAGTTGAAAATCTAGTGAATGAAAAAATTAAAAGCAATCTGCTCGTAAAAATGAAACAGATGAGTTTAGAGGAAGCGAAAAAATCAGGTGCTCACGGCACTTTTGATGCCAGATATGGCGATAAAGTTAAAGTATATTCGATCGGCACATTTTCTAAAGAAATTTGCGGCGGCCCGCATGTTAAAAAAACCAGTCTACTCGGTAAATTTAAAATTATTAAAGAGGAATCTTCTTCTGCAGGAGTTCGCCGAATCAAAGCGGTTTTAAATAAAACATAAAGTATAAAGAGGGGCTGAAGGGAAAAAATGAATAAAGTAATTATTAAGATTTTTCAGATTTTTCTTATTTTTGTATTAATTTTTTCGTTTTCGTTTAAAGTTGGTTTGGCTAAAAATCAGAACTCGGACTCTAAAAAAGAACCAAGTAAAACCGATCAAAAAAAGCCGACTTTTGTTCCAGGCGAAATCATCGTCAAATTTAAAGAAAGCATTAATCCTAATAAAGATAAATCGCTCAAAGATTTGGAACAAAATTTAGGCGGTGAATCATGGCAATCGATTTTTAAGGGCAAAGCGAGCCAAAAATTAAATGTTTATAAAAAGAAAGTCATGGCTGGGTCAGAAGCCAAGGCAATCGAGAAATTATCTAAACATCCGGGGGTTGAATATGTCGAACTCAACCAAATAATCTACACGGAAATGATACCGAATGATCCTTTTTATTCTTCATCAGGTTCTTGGGGCCAGGGCTTTGACGACCTCTGGGGAATTAAGAAAATTCAACCAGAGTCAGCTTGGGATTTGGCGTTGGGAGAAGGAATAACTGTGGCAGTAGTTGACACTGGCGCAGATTATAATCATGAAGATTTGGCTCAAAATATTTGGAACAATCCCGGCGAAGTAGGCATAGATGCTAATGGTAATAATAAAAACAGCAATGGTCTTGATGACGACGGCAATGGCTATATTGACGATTGGCAGGGCTGGGATGCAAGTACTATCGTTACTCAACCTCGAGGATGGTCGTCTATGATCAGTGGCAGTAAAGAGCAGGATAATGATCCAATAGATGATAATGGTCACGGAACTCATGTTTCGGGCACGATCGCCGCGGTCGGCAATAATGGCGTGGGTGTAATTGGGGTAGCTCCAAAAGCCAAGATTATGCCGGTAAAATTTTTAACTAAAGATGGCGTAGGCACACATACGGATGCGGCTAATGCGCTAATTTACGCTGCCGAAAATGGTGCTGAGATTATTAATAATAGCTGGGGAGGGTCTTACAGCCGACTTGTTCATGACGCGATTAAATATGTTTATAGTGTGGGGCCAGTGATTGTTGCCGCTGCCGGTAACAGTAGCGAAGATAATCTTTATGACATTCCTTCTGGATTTCCTGAAGTAATTTCAGTTTCAGCGACTGATAATACTGATTCTTTAGCAGGGTTTTCTAGTTTTGGCAAGGTTGATGTTTCAGCGCCGGGTGTAGGCATTCTCTCATCTAAATCCTCCCTTGACGACTCAACTTATTTAAATGTGGGCGAAAAATATCGGGTTGCTTCCGGCACCTCAATGGCATCACCACATGTCGCGGGTTTAATTGCTTTAATCCTTGCCCAAAACTCAAATTTAACCAGTGAGGAAGTCAGGCAAGTTTTGGTAAAATCAGCCGACGACTTAGGAGCAACGGGTTTTGATCCTAATTTCGGTTTTGGTCGGATCAATGCTCAAAAAGCCTTAAATGAAACCTTGATGGGGCAGGCGGTAATTTTGGCACCAGTCGGTCATTTTGATGGGAATAGTGTCAATGTTTTTGGCACGGTCCAAGCCGCGAATTTTCAAGAATATTTGCTTGAGTATGGGGCAGGCGATTTGCCTCAAACTTGGATGGAAATTGTAACTTCCACAACTCCAAAAACTAATAATTTATTAGGCGCTTGGAATACCAGCGGTTTGGCTTTTGGCCGTTATACCATCAGACTAAAGGTAATTGATACCAGTGGCAATATTTATGAAAGTATGAACAGGGTTGATTATGGCGTCCCGCTTGAAATTTTTAACCTGGAGGCAGCTGTTTTTTCACCTACGGAGACAATAATTAACTGGAATACCAATCGTCAATCTTATAGTTGGGTAGAATATGGCAAAGACACAAACTATGGCAAGACGGCTTACCCTGATAGTGAGATTGCGGACTTTGCGGTTCAGCTTCTGGATTTAGAACCCAGCACTACTTATCATTATCGAATTATTGCTGATGAATTTGCCAAAGAAATATCCTCGCCAGATTATACTTTCACTACTCAAACGCCGTTTTTTTCAATTCAAAATGTTAATATTGCGCTAGAACCGCATCAGACCACAATTACTTGGGAGACTGACATCCCAACTACCGGTTTGGTTCAATATAACCGGACCTATTGGACAAAAAACTTGTATTATCAATATCGAAATGAAGCGGCAGACGCTAATCTATCCACCACTCATAGCGTGGTTTTATCTCAACTAGATGATAATCAGGAATATATTTTTATCATTAAATCTCAAGACCAAAATGGCAATGGCGCCACAACTTCGCCCACTTATTTTACCACCACCCAAGGTCAATATCCTCAAGTGATAAATTTTGTCAGTCAAAATCTAACCGAAAATAGCCTTGATCTTGTCTGGAATACTGATATTCCCTCTACGGCTGAAATTAGATTTCATGGCGCCAATGAAGTCGCGTACTACGATACAGTACAGCAAAATGATAATAATTTGGCCCAACATCATGAGAAAAATTTGACAGGATTAAAACCCTCAACCGTTTATTGGCTGACAATTGTCTCAATTTCTACTGACGGCAGTCGTTCTTATTACAACCCAGAAAATTTTAGAACTCCTGAGTCATCCCATATTAGCAACTTAGTGGTGCAGCCTCTTGACAGATCCGCGACTGTTAGTTGGACAACCGATATTCCAACTTACAGTCGAGTGTGGTACCAAGCTGGGGCGTTAGAGCTTTATAATTATCCGACTTCATATACAAGTTGGAGTTTAACGACAAATCATTCAATTACCTTGACCGGCTTATTGCCAGAAACTTTATACGGCTTTAAGGTTGAAAGTTTCGATGACAATAACAATGATTTTTTTCTAAATATTGGAGAATTTACTACTCTTCTATTAGATGATCAAGTTCCAACCGGTTTAATCAAAATTAACAATGATGCTTTATATGTAAACCAAACGGGAGTGACTCTTAATCTTACTGCCACAGATAATGTTAGTGTGACCGAAATGCAATTTTCCAACAATGGAACGATATTTAATTCTTGGGAGCCTTATTCTGCGAGTAAAAATTGGATTTTAAGTTCCGGAGATGGCTTAAAAACGGTTTATGTGCGATTTCGTGATGCTTCAGGTAATATCTCAACTACTTATTCTGACAGCATTTGGCTAGATACCACACAGCCCTCTAATGGTTTGGTTATAATCAACAATAACGCGGTCTATGCTACTTCAAGCGTTGTTGCTTTAACCCTTTCGGCTCAAGATAATGTTGGTGTAACCGAGATGCAGTTTTGCACTGATGAGGGTTATGTTTGCCGTTCTGACGCATGGGAGCCATATTCAACTACCAAATTTTGGACTTTCTATAATGGCGATGGGATAAAAACAATTTTTGTTCGTTTTCGCGATGCCGCTGGCAATATCTCACAAACTTACAATGATACGATTTCAATTGACACCACGGCGCCCACAGGTTCGATTTTAATCAATAATGGTGCTGTCTCCACCAAAACTCGTTATGTCACTTTAAATCTTTCTGCTTCTGATAACCTAGGCGGAACAGTGCAGATGAGATTTTCAAATGACAACATCACCTGGACTTCTTGGGAAAACTTTGCCTCGACAAAGAAATGGACTTTAACTACTGGCAAAGGTAGTAAAACAGTTTACGTTCAGTATCGTGACGCCGCCGGCAACATTACCATTTTTTCGGATTCAATAAAGTATTAAGATAAAATTATTGTATTAAAACAGGAGGAAAAATGTTTAAAAAAATAATTATTGGAATTTTGGTTTTGGGGTTGAGTTTTCCTCAAATTATTTTTGCAACTTCAAGCCAAAAAAATATCTATGATTCGCAGGGAACTTATGTAGGATATAGCAAAATATGGTCGGATAAAGACTCAGCCTTGGCTAATGGTTCTGAAATTATTAAGATAAACGGTGGTGTTTGGATTGTGAGCACAGAATGTCCAAGTGCGCCTTGCTATTGGCCTCCGGGCGGAGGTCATAAGTATAGAATTTTAGTTTCTGGTTCAGGAAATTCGATTTCTCCTTCAGAAATAACGAGCGGTGATGTAATTTTTCAACTTTCATCTACGGTGGCTGACACTAAAACCATAACTCTCCAAAATTGGCAAATGACAGACTGGGCTACAGATGCTTCAATTCAAATAACTTTTACTTCTGCTACTCAACCCAAATCCACCACCACGACCACCTCTGCCCCTGCCACTGTTCAAAAACCATCAGCACCTGCCATTTCTGCTATTAATGGCAATGCCCTGTCAGAAAACAAGACATATAATAAAACTTTAAGGCAAGGCCAAAAAATCACTTTTTCTGGCAAAACATCAGTCAATTCAACTGTTAAATTATATATCTACTCCGATCCGATTACCGCAGAGGTCAAATCAGATAAAGACGGTAATTGGTTGTACACTTTAACCCAAGATCTAGCAATTGGCGAGCATCGTGTCGAAGCTGAAGTCACTGACGCCAATAGTCAAAAATCTGATAAGGTAGAAATTGCTAAGTTTACCATTAAACCCAAAATTGAAACACCGGCATCAACTTCAACCAATATCCCCACTTTTATTTTCAGCACTTTAACCTATGGTTTATTTGGTTTAGTTTTAGTTTTGATGGGAATTTTGATTTATTTAATTATTAAAAGAAAAAAGAAAGTTGGAAATTCAAATATTCCATCGAATCCTGTAGTTTAAAATAATTAAAGGAATATTAAAGCTGTTTTAGCATAAATTTTATTGAGGGGCAAATTGGCACTATTCGATTTTCTAAAACCTAACAAGGGAAATTTTGGCTTAGTTTTAGATATTGGCACCGAATTTATTAAAGCTCTAATTTTTGAAATTAAAGGCGATGAAGCGGAAATTTTGGGTGTCGCCCGGGTGAGGCAGAAATTAACGGAAATGCGCGGCGGCGTAGTTTTGGATATTGAGGGAGTGATAAAAAATTCTCAAGAAGCGATTGCCAGAGCCGAAGAAATGGCAAAAGCAACTGCCACTCAAGTGATTGTCGGCATTGCTGGAGAATTGGTTAAAGGCACGACCACCACGGTTCATTATTCTCGCGCCAAAGCTAAAGAAAAAATTACCTATGCGGAGTTGAGAAATATCGTTGATAAGGTGCAGCGGCGTGCTTTTGATAAAGTTCGCGAATCGCTTTCTTTTGAAACTGGGCATGCAGAAATTGATGTCAAATTAGTTAATGCTGCAATCGTGGATGTTAAAATTGATGGGTACCGCGTCACTAACCCTTTGGGTTTCCAAGGAAAAGATGTCTCGGTCTCGGTTTTTAACGCTTTTGCGCCGATTGTGCATTTAGGGGCATTGCAAACAATCACTGAAGAATTGGGTTTAGATTTAATTATCACAGATCACCATCTGCCTCTGGATAAAAAGCCGGATGCGTATGAAACAGTCCATTCCACCAAGATGTGTGGGGCGGCAGTTGGTTGGTGTTTAATTAGGGATATCATAAAAAAAGAGTTAGCCCATGATCTTTTACAATTCGTGGCTCTTGCTACAGTTTGTGATGTGATGCCCCTTTTAGAATTAAACAGAGCGTTTTTAGTTGAAGGACTAAAAGTTTTAAACAGAACCACTAATTTTGGACTGCTGGCTTTAATTAATCAAGCAAGTATTTCTTTAGGTGAAATCTCAACATATGAAGTTGGGCATATTTTAGGACCCAGACTAAATGCCATGGGCAGGCTTGAACATGCCATAGATTCTTTAAGACTGCTTTGCACCAAAAATCGGCAAAAAGCCCAGAGACTTGCGGGGGTTATGAATAAAACAAATTTGGAAAGACAAAGAATAGTTGATGAAGTAGTCGTACATGCCAAGAGGAAAGTTGGAAAAGATAAAGGAATAATAATTTTGGCTCACGAGAGTTATCACGAGGGGGTAATTGGTCTTGCTGCAGCAAGATTGGTCGAAGAGTTCTACAGACCTGCAATTGTTATTTCCATAAAGGGCGGGGTCGCGAAGGCCTCTGCCCGGTCAATTTCGGGATTTAATATTATTGAAACAATTAGGAAAGTAGAAGGTTTCATACTCGAAGGAGGAGGGCATCCAATGGCTGCTGGGTTTTCTATAGAATCGGTGAAATTAAAAGAATTTAGCAGGAACATAAATAAGGTAGCCTTACCTTTGTTGACTAAGGAAATCCTTACCAAAAAACTAAAGATTGATTTGGAAATAGATTTCAGCTTGTTAAATAGGGATTTATTACAAATTACGAAATCTTTTGAACCGACAGGGTTAGGAAATCCTACTCCTACATTTGCTACCCATAGCGTAACAGTTGCCGACGCAAGAGTAGTTGGAAGAGACGGTGGCCATTTAAAACTAAAATTAGAGCAAGGAGGGGTAGTGTTTGACGCCATAGCTTTTAAGCGTGGGGAACTATATAAAGAGCTTTCAGAAGATAAAAAAGTTGATGTTATCTACGTTTTAGAAGAAAATATGTGGAATTCAGTGGCAAAGATGGAACTAAAGATTAGAGATATTAAGATATCGTCCTAAATGGAAAAAGTATCTATCAAACCAAAATTCCAAAAGTTGGTGACAAAAGTTAAAGAGTATAGTCCCAATGCGGATATCGCCCTACTTAAAAAAGCCTGGGTTTTTTGTAAGCTAGCCCATACGGGGCAGAGGAGGCTTACGGGTGAGGCTTTTTATTATCACCCACTTTCGGTAGCTTTAAGGCTTGCAGATTGGGAGCTTGATGTGGCAACAATTACCGCAGCCCTTCTCCACGACACAATCGAAGACGGGGGTGCAACCCGCGAGGACATAATTAGGCAGTTTGGTAAAGAAGTTTATTTTCTTGTAAATGGGGTCACCAAGGTTACAAAACTTCGACTTAAGGGGAGCCGTGAAGCAGAATTCACAGAAAACTTGAGAAAAATGCTTCTGGTTATGGCAAAGGACCTAAGGGTAGTCTTACTTAAATTGGCCGACCGACTTCACAACATGCAGACACTTTATGCTCTTCCCAAAGAGGACCAAATAGAAAACTCTCAAGAAACTTTAGAAATATATGCTCCGTTAGCCGAAAGACTGGGGATGGGGAGAGTTAAAGGAGAACTTGAAGATTTAGCTTTCCCTTATGTTTATCCGGAAGATTATAAGAAAATCCTTGATGATTCAAAACCATATTATAAAAAGGTCGAAAGTCTCATTGAGAAAATGAGAAAAAAGTTACTCAAAGAACTTGCGGTGGAAGGAATCGAGGCTCAAATTCATGGAAGGAAAAAACATTTATATTCACTTTGGAGAAAACTTAGTCGGCCAGAGAACGACGGGGATTGGGATAAAATTCACGACATTGTAGCACTTAGAATTTTAGTTAAAACCATAACTCAGTGCTACAGTGCTTTAGGAATAGTTCATAGCCTCTACAAACCAGTTCCCCATATAGGAATTTCGGATTTTATTGCCCAACCCAAACCTAATGGATATCGCTGTCTACATACAAAAGTCTTTGGTCCTCTAGGTAAAATCGTAGAGGTTCAAATTAGGACTTTTAGAATGCACGAAGAGGCGGAATTTGGTGTTGCTGCCCATTGGGCTTATTCTGAACAAAAAGAAATACTGCCGGAAGATGACAGGGAGAGAAAAGGAGGATTTGCTCCTCAAGATAAACTTGCATGGATGAGACAGTTAGTTAATTGGCAGAAAGAAGTAACCGATATGGATGAGTTTTTGAGGGTAGTCAAGTTTGATGCTTTGAGACATAGGAACTTTGTTTTTTCGCCTTTGGGCGATGTTTATGATTTACCTGCCGGAGCGACTCCAATAGATTTTGCATACGCAGTCCATACCGAAGTTGGCAATAATACTACCGGAGCAAAAGTGGACGGCAAGATGGTTCCATTGGACTATAAATTAAAAAGCGGACAGGTAGTTGAAATAATTAAAACAAAAAATCCTAAAGGTCCAACAACCGATTGGATGTCATTTGTTACTACCCAGCTCGCAAGACGCGAAATCGGGAAATACTTGAGAAAGAAAGAGCCAGGGTGAGAGAGTTGATTTCTCACTTTTATCTTGATAGAATCTTTAAAAGAAAAGCAATGACGGCGTAAACACGCCAGAGCCGAGAGAAGAAATCATTAAAATGATATTAGAACTCTCCGGGAAGAGCCCGTAATAGCATTTAATTAAGTTATAAGTCAGGGTGGTACCGCGAGTTAAACCCTCGCCCCTGTTCCGAATTCTCGGAATGGAGGCGAGGGTTTTACATGAGCGAGCTTATTTTTCAAAAAATAATCAAGTTGTTGACAGACGGTGGAATCTCTTTTGAACTACTGGAACACGAGCCCGTATATACGAGTGAGCAGGCAGCAAAGTTAAGAGGGACGAGTCTTAAGATGGGTGCCAAAGCACTAATATTTAATGCAGACGCTAAACCCATTATGATTGTTGTGGCTGGGGATAAAAGGGTAGAAACAAAGAGATTTAAGGAGCTTTATCACATTCACAATTTGGAAATGGCGAGTTCAGAGGAAGTAGAAAAAGTAACCGACGGGGTCAAAATCGGGGCAGTGCATCCTTTGGGAAATATACACGGACTTACGGTTTATGTTGACACTTCTTTGGGTCATAATAAGATAGTAGTGTTTAATGCCGGACTACATGACAAGTCGATTAAAATGCAGTATAAAGATTACTACAGTCTAGTTAAACCCAAATTGGGCGATTTTTCGATTTAATATTATGGAAAGAACTCTTAGTAAAGATACCCCCCAAAAAGTTGGAGAAGGCGTTACCCTTTTGGGATGGGTTGACTCCATTCGGGACCACGGAAAAATTACATTTTTGGATCTTCGTGACAGAAGCGGAGTTGTTCAATGCGTCGGTAAAGACCTTCCCAAAGTAACTGTTGAAAGTGTGGTCAAGATAGAGGGCAAAGTTGCAAAAAGGC
>Ga0209521_10000588_pt1 | contig 28387 bp, 28 predicted proteins | sample Rifsed19ft4_FD_184016 | JGI IMG/M metagenome (GOLD analysis project Ga0209521, IMG submission 184016) | Soil microbial communities from Rifle, Colorado, USA - sediment 19ft 4 (version 2) | ecosystem: Environmental > Terrestrial > Deep subsurface > Rock core/Sediment | place: Rifle, Colorado...
CCTGCCACGGCGCCCGCCTGAAGCCGGAGTCGCGCGCCGTCAGCGTGGGCGGCAAGAGCATCACCGAGACGACGGCGCTGAGCATCATCGAGGCGCAGCGGTGGTTCGCCTACCTCGCCGGGCCGGAGGCGCCCCTCAACCAGCGCGAGCAGGCCATCGCCTACCAGATCCTCAAGGAGATCAGGGCTCGCCTCGACTTCCTGGTCGAGGTCGGCCTCGACTACATCACCCTCGACCGGGCGACGGCGACGCTCTCCGGCGGCGAGGCGCAGCGCATCCGCCTCGCCACCCAGATCGGCTCCGGGCTGATGGGTGTGCTCTACGTCTGCGACGAGCCGACCATCGGCCTGCATCCGGCGGACGACGCCCGCCTCATCCGCACGCTGAAGAGCCTGCGCGACCTCGGCAACACGGTGCTCATCGTCGAGCACGACGAGTCGATGATGCGCGCCGCCGACCACCTCATCGACATGGGGCCGGGCGCCGGCGTCCACGGCGGCGAGGTCGTGGCGACGGGCAGCCCGGAGGAGGTCATGCGCAACCCGGCGTCGCTCACCGGCGCCTACCTCTCCGGCGTCCGCCAGATACCGACGCCTTCCGCCCGGCGGCCCGGCAGCGGCGAGTCGATCAAGATCAAGGGCGCTCGCGAGAACAACCTCAAGAACATCGACGTTACGGTGCCGCTGGCCAAGTTCGTCTGCGTCACCGGCGTCTCCGGCTCCGGCAAGAGCACGCTCATCACCGAGATCCTCTACAAGAAGGCGGCGCAGCTCCTCTACGGTGCCCGCGACCGCCCCGGCATGTGCGAGGCCATCGTCGGCCTGGAGCACGTCGACAAGGTGATCAACGTCGACCAGTCGCCCATCGGCCGGACGCCGCGCTCCAACCCGGCGACCTACACGGGCCTCTTCACGCCGATCCGGGAGCTGTTCGCCTCGGTGCCGGAGGCGCGCCTGCGCGGCTACCAGCCGGGCCGCTTCTCCTTCAACGTCAAGGGCGGCCGTTGCGAGGCCTGCCAGGGCGAGGGCTACATCGAGATCGAGATGCAGTTTCTGCCGGACGTCACCGTCCCCTGCGAGGTCTGTAAGGGCAAGCGCTACAACCGCGAGGCGCTGGAGATCACGTTCCGCGGCAAGAACATCGCCGAGGTGCTCCAGATGACCGTCGACCAGGCGCTGGAGTTCTTCGCCGCCTTCCCGAAGGTGCGGACGAAGCTGCAGACCCTGCGCGACGTCGGCCTCGGCTACATCACGCTCGGCCAGCCGGCGACCACCGTCTCCGGCGGCGAGGCGCAGCGCGTCAAGCTCTCGACGGAGCTGTCGCGGCGCTCCACCGGCCGTACCCTCTACATCCTGGACGAGCCGACGACCGGCCTCTCGTTCGAGGACATCCGCAACCTGCTCGCCGTGCTGCAGCGGCTGGCGGACGGCGGCAACACCGTCATCGTCATCGAGCACCACCTCGACGTCGTCCTCAACGCCGACCACCTTATCGACCTCGGCCCGCAGGGCGGCGACCGTGGCGGCGAGGTCGTCGCCGAGGGCACGCCGGAGGAGATCGCCCGCCACCCCACGTCGCTCACGGGCTTGCACCTGCGCCAGGCGCTGGAGCGGCGGCGGGCGCTGGCGAAGGCGCGGTAGGGAGTAGGGGCCGCTTGCCAGCGGCCCATCGCGGTACGTCAATCGACGATGGCCCGAATACCAGAACGACCTCGCAAGAACGCCCGGCTCCCTGGCTACGACTACAGCCTGCCGGGCCCTTACTTCGTAACAATCGTCTCTAAGGACCGAGAGCTAATCTTCGACGACCTGAGGCTGAAGGCGGCCGTCGAAGATGCGTGGCAATGGCTGGGGCAAACATTTCGCTATGCGGAACTGGACGCGTTCGTCGTGATGCCGAACCACGTACACGGCGTTTTGTTAATCACGGATCCGCAAGAGGGCCGCTGGCAAGCGGCCCCTACGGGTCCGGCGGCCGCCAAGCCGCTGGGCCGTTTGGTCGGCGCGTTCAAGACCAACGCGACGCGGCGCGTCAACGAAACCCGCGGGACACCAGGCCTGCCCGTCTGGCAACGGAACTACTACGAGCGCGTCGTCCGAAGCGAATCCGAGTTGAACCGCATTCGTGACTACATCCGGAACAACCCATTGACCTGGAAGGATGACCCAGAGAATCCGGGCACAGGTCCCGTAGCTCGGTAGGCTCAGGACGAACGGCCGCAGCTGCGGGATTCAGCCCGCAGGGCTCGTCGCCGCGCCCACCGAGATTGCCACGGCTCGCCTGCGGCGAGCCTCGCAACGACAGACTGCACCCCCTATACTCCGCCCAGGCGCATGGCAGACGTAGACCAGCCCTTGACGCTACCCGCCGCCATCGAGGGCGCGGCGCGGCGCTTCCCCGGCCGCCCGGCCTACATCGAGCCGGGCGCCCGGCGCAGCGTCACCTGGGGCGAGCTGTACCGCCTCGTCCAGGACGCCGCCGCAGGGCTCGTTGCCCTTGGGCTGCAGCGCGGCGACCGCCTCGCTATCTGCGCCGAGAACAGCATCGACTGGATCGTCGCGTTCCTCGCCACCGTGACCGCCGGCGGCGTCGGCGTCCTCGTCTACTACGACCTGAAGGCGGCGGAGATCGGCGAGCACGTGAGCCGGCCCGGCTGTCGCTTCCTCGTCGCGTCCGAGAGCGTGCTGGCGAAGGCCGCCAACCTGCGCAAGGTCGAGACGGTCATCGTCGTTGGGCAGGCGCCGGGGAAGCCTGCCCTGAGCTTGTCGAAGGGGCGCGGCGGGCGCAAAGCGCCGCTGCCGTTCGCGTCGCTTGCGGCGCAGGCGACGCCGGAGAGCCGGGCGACTCTGGCCGCGCGGGCGCCGCCGCCGGACGACCTCGCCGTCGTCCTCTACACCTCGGGCACCACGGGCGGCGCCAAGGGGGTCATGCTCAGCCACCGCAACTTCCTCGCCAACGGCCACGCGGCGATCGAGACGCTCTGCCTCAGCGACAGGGACTCGGTGCTCCTCGTCCTGCCGCTGCACCACGCGATGCCGTTCTTCGCCGCCGTCGTCCTGCCGGGGCTGGTCGGCGCCCACTTCGTCATCGAGAACGACCTGCGGCGCATCCGCGACCGCCTGCAGGAGTACCGGCCGACGCTCTTCTTCGGCGTGCCGGCGCTGTACGAGCTGATGTACCGCAACCTCCTCGCCCGCGCCGAGGCAGAGGGACGCCTGGCGACGCTGCAGGCCTGGCAGAAACGCCTGCGCTGGGTCAAGCGCCTCACCGGCGTCAACCTGGCGCCCCTCGCCTTCCGTCAGGTCCACCAGGCGCTGGGCGGTCGCCTGCGCTTCCTCGTCTGCGGCGGCGCCGCCCTCAACCCCCAGACGGCGCGCGACTTCCTCAGCCTCGGCCTGCCGCTGATCCAGGGCTGGGGCATGACCGAGGCGGCGACGGCCGTGGCCGTGCAGCGATTCTCTCGATCTCGCTTCCTCTTCACGAGCTACTACGAGGACCACGCCGGCAGCGTCGGGCCGCCGCTGCCCGGCATCGAGGTGCGCCTCATCGACGTGCCGGAGAAGGACATCCGCATCGCCACCAACGGCGAGGGCGAGATCATCGTCCGCGGCCAGAACGTCTTCCTCGGCTACTGGGACGCGGAGGAGGAGACGCGGGCGGCGATGCTCGACGGCTGGCTGCGCACCGGCGACCTGGGGCGCATCGACAAAGACGGCAACATCTACATCACGGGCCGCAGCAAGTACATCATCGTCCTCGAGTCGGGCGAGAAGGTCTACCCGGACGAGCTGGAGGACAAGCTGCGCGAGAGCCCGCTCATCGAGGACGTGTGCGTGCGCGGCCGAAGGGTGCGCGACAAGACGCAGGTGACGGCGGTCATCTACCCGAACGTCGAGGCGACGCAGCTGGCGGCGACGCGGCAAGGCCTGGAGCCGGCGGCGGAGGACGTTCGCCGGCTCATCGGCGCGGAGGTAGAGCGGCTGGGCAAGGAGCTGGCGGCCTACAAGCGCGTCGTCAGCATCGATCTGTCGGACGCGCCGCTGCCGAAGACGCCGCTGCAGAAGGTCGCGCGCGGGCGGCTGGAGGAGCGGTACGAGTTCGTCGTCGAGAAGTGGCTGGCGTCCGGTGAGGTGCTGGAGTGAGAATCGCCTCGGTCCGGCGCCCTCTCCGCAGGCTCAAGCGCCTCTGGGTTGCCGTTAGCTGCAAGGGTAGCTACCTGAAGGCGGTCGCGGCCAACGGCTTCCGTAGCGAAACTATCCTCTTCTACCCAGAGCTGCCGCGGCCGGGTCACATCCTCTACAAGGTCTGCCACCTCCTCGGCTACCGCATGACAAAGGACATCGCCTCCGAGGCGGTTCTCGCTGTCCACTTCGAGGACACGACCTGGAAGCGGCGCGACGCTGTCCTCGATGAGATCGGGCGGACGAAGAAACCGATGGCCAACTACCGCTGTCTGGACATTTCCAAGAGCACGGTGGCAGCTGCCTTTGAGCGAATCTTTGGCTATCCACTCGCGATCGATCCTCGCTCCTACGGCGGCCCCTGCCTACGCAAGTCTGAGCGCAACGCGGCGCACGACGGCGAGATCGTCATCTGTCCGGTTGAACCCGAGGCCGGCTTCGTCTATCAGCGCCTCGTAGACAACCGCGTAGGCGAGGAGATAGTCGACCTGCGCGTCCCCGTTTTCGTCGATTCGGTGCCGTTCATCCTTCTTAAGTACCGGCCGGTTGCGTCGCGCTTCGCCCGCGGGTCGCGCAGGACGGAGATCAGGGAGGTCGGCGCGGTCTTCTCGGAGGATGAGGTCGCGAAGATGCTGGCGGTCTGCCGCGAGATGGGCCTCGACTGCGGCGCGCTCGATGTCCTGCGCGACCGAGAGGACGGCCGCATCTACGTCGTCGACGTGAACGATACGCCCACCGGCCCGCCCTCCGGTATAAGCTCGCGGGAGTACGCGCCGGCGCTTCGGCGTCTCGCCAAGGCCTTCCAGACCCAGCTCGTCGAGCCGAGGCTTCGAGCGACCCTCAGAGCCGCGGACGGCGTCCGCTCGCCCTGAGCCTACGACATCCCGCTAGCGCCCCGCCTTCGCCCGCTGCTTCGCCTCCTCGACGAGGCGGATGAGCTCATGCGCCGGGGCGGCGCCTCCGGCCAGCGCCAGCGCCGTCGCCGCCCGCCCCTGCGCCGCCGTGAGCGCCGCGTCGCCCAGCAGCGGGCTGACGAGGTCGAGGCCGAGGCCGAAGGCGAAGCCGGCGCCCGCCGCCAGCGAAAGCGCGACAGCGACGACGCGCCGGAGAGCAGGCCCCGTCCGCTCGTCCTGAGGCTCTCGAAGAGCCTGCCCTGAGCGAAGCGAAGGGACGAGCACTGACAGCACCACCTCAACCGTTCGCTCCACGGCGGTCGAGAGGAAGAGGAGCAAGATCGTGGCTGCCAACGGGTCGCTTGTCATCGGTTGATCTCCTTACGTCCTGTCCGCAGGACGCCACCTGAGTCGCGCGGCAGCCCTCTGCCGCCACGCCAGTGGCTCAGGCATCGCCGGCCTCCTCCTCCAGCCTCGAACGTTCCTCGCGCCAGCGCTCCAGCTCCGCCTCCGGGTCCTCCACGCCGAGCTCGTTCGCGGCGCGACGGCGGGAGTGGATGCCGGCGGCGACGAGGCGCGCCTCGTCCGTCACCAGCCGGCTGCGGTCGACGGGCAGCAGCGGCCCCCAGACTACGCGCGAGCGGTAGGGCGCGTAGCCGGCGCCCGTGTACTGCTCCAGCAGGCGCAGGATCATCTCGTTGCGGCGCTTGAGGGCGACCTCGCGCAGCAGGCGCTTGCGCTGCACCTTCTTGAGCAGCGGGTCCAGCTCCAGGCTGAGGGCGACGCCAGACAGGCCGCGGCCGTTGTCGCCGAAGGAGGTGCGCGGCGACTCGCCCAGGTCGTGCAACGTGCGGTAGATGAGGTTGACGTAGTCGACGTGCAGGCCGACGCCGCCGCCCTGCAGCAGGTCCAGCAGGTAGGCGCGCGCCCGCTCCGGCAGCTCCCAGACCGCGCCCGGCTGCACGGCGATGTCCTGCGCCTCCGTCACGTTCTCGAGGACGGCGACCGGGTTGCCGGACAGCTCCAGGATCATCGAGAGCTGGGAGAGGGCGCGGTTCAGCTCCCGCACCGACTCGCGGACGGCGTCGATGTCGCTGACGCCCCAGAACTGCTTCGGCTCGCGCAGGTTGGGGTAGATGACGAAGGGGATGAAGCCGTACGGGTTCGGCTTCGACTCGATGACGGCGCCGTCGAACCAGAGCTCGAACTGCTCGCCCGTCCACACCTCGACGACTGTGTGCTGCTTGCGGCCTGCGATCGGCGTGACGCTTCGCGCGCCGTTGCGCCTCTCGCTCCGCGCGACGGTGCCGCCGTAGAGCAGAGCCGCCTCCTCGTCCGAGAGGTAGTAGCGGCTGGCGACGCGCCAGACGCGGGAGACGTCGTCGCCGACCCACCAGGCGAAGAGGCCCTGCACGTCCGGCGCCGAGACGCGCACACGGCGCTCCAGCGGGTCCCAGGTCACCTTGAAGGCGCCGTCGCCGAGGATGGCGACGTCGATCTCGCTGTCGAAGTCGAGCTGGGCGAGGTTGTTCGCCTCGTAGACCTCGCGCAGGGCCTGCTCGGCGCGGCGCGCCCGCTCCCTCGCCTCGTCAGAGGCATCGGCCTCGTCGACGACGAAGCTGAGGCCGTTCATCAGGTAGGACACGGTCTTGTCGATGAGCGCCTTCGCGTAGTTGAAGACCAGGCGGCGCTCGCGGCGACGCTGGCCGCCCGGCCACTGCCGCCCCTGGTAGAAGGCGAGGTTCTCGCGGTAGGCGCGCAGGCGCGTGCTATCGAGGCGGATCAGCTGCTCGACGACCGCTCGGCTGCTGGCTGCTTCTGTCGTGACCATGATTTCCTCCTGTTTCGATGTAGCTGCAGGTCTTCAGACCTGCCGCCTCAGACCTGCCGGCAGGCCTAAAGGCCCGCAGCTTCTTGGCTCGAGGCCGCGCGTCAACCCGCGGCCTCGGCACCTGCCTCTCCGGCAGGCAGACTCCTCGCCCGCGCGAGGACGCGGAAGACGGTGCGCCGCGAGACGCCGAAGCGCCGCGCGATGACGTTTATCGAGCTGCCCTGGCGCTGCAGCCCGACGATGGACCGGTCGCGCGCCTCGCTCAGGAGCTTGCGGGCGCCGCCCGGCTCGTCGTAGCGGCAGCGCACCAACGGGCAGCTGAGGCAGCTCGGGTGAAGGTCGCAGCCCGTATCGGCGTAGTGCGTGTGCTCCGGCAGCGCGTCGCGGCGCGAGGGGCGCAACAGCACCTCGAGCTGAGTAGCGACTGCCTGGGTCTCCCTGACTGCGACCATCGCTCCCCTCCAAGCCGTCGCCTAGCTGTCTTCGCCGCGCTGGCGGCCGCGCGCCCGCCGCGGCGCGCCGGAGGCCGCCGCGGCGACGGCCAGCGCCAGGCTGATCACGTAGTCGTCGTGGCCGTCGCGCTCGTCGACGTAGAAGCCGAGGGCGCGGTTGGGCCGGTAGGCGGCGCGGCAGCGCTCCAGCTGGCGCCAGCACTCGGCGCCGGTGCCGCCGCGTCCTGAGCTCGTCGAAGGAGCGTAGAGGCGGAGGCGGCCGGCGTTGACCGCGGTCAGCAGCGCGTAGCCCAGGCGCGACTTCGCCTCCGTCGTCAGCTTCAGCGCCTCGACGCGCGATGGCCCCAGCGCGTTCGCCAGGAACGAGGCGACGGGCTCGCCGATGCCGGTGGCGTCGACGACGAGGCGCTGCACGCGCCAGGCCCGCAGCTGGGCGACGAGCGTCTGGTAGAGGGCCGTGTGCGCCACGCCCGTCCAGGCCTCGTGGCGGACGACCTCGATGGCCGGCTCCCGCAGCGGCTCGTCATCGACTGGCAGGGTGACGCGGGCGATGGTGAGCACGGTCGCGTCGTGCGCGGCCTCGACGTCGCCGGCGGCAGCCTCGCCGGCCACGTCCAGCCCGGCGACGTAGGTCTCGCCCGCCAGCGGCGCTTCGAGACGGGCGTGAGAGCCGCGCAGGAGCGCCAGCTGGCTGGGGCCGAGGAGGCGGCCGGCGCCGGGCAGCGTGCGCAGGCAGTACTGGCTGAGAAAGAGCGGGTGGTCGCCGCCGAGCCGCTCCTTCTCCGCCTCGACGAAGCGGCCGTAGGCCGGGTTACAGGCGGCGACGGCCCGCCAATCGTACTCGAAATGGCGGCGGAGGCCGTCGCGGCGCTCCAGGGCCAGGTGCACCTGCTTCGCCCGCTCCAGCAGGTTGGCGTCGTCCCAGGCCGTGCCGTAGAAGACGGTCGTCGCGCCCGTGCTCGCCGCCATGGGCTGGAACTCCTTGTCGAACTTCTCGATTTCCACGTCCTGCGCCTCGTCGACTTCGAGCAGGAGGTCGGCGGTGTGACCGACGACGTTGGCGGCGGGCTCTGCCGAGAGGAAGAGCTGTCGCGCCCGGCCGAGACGAATTGCGTTGCCGCCCTCCTTGGCGGCCCAGGCGTCCAGGCCGGCGTCCTGGAGGCGCTGCCAGAGGCGCCGGAAGCTGATGAGGGCCTGCGGCCGCAGCGTCGGCGCCGCCTTCACCGCCGTCACGTCCCGGTTGAGGTGCGTGGCGAGAAGGAAGAGCTCGATGCGGGCCGAGAGCTCGTTCTTGCCGCCCTGGCGCGCGATCTCGACGGAGAAGGAGAGGCCACGACGGCGCAGCACGCTGTCGACGACGGCGCGCGCCGCCTCCTTCTGGTAGGGCCGCAGCGGGCTCGCGAGTCCCTTCACGGCCGCGCTCATGCCCACAGCCTCAGAACCACCTGGGCGATGACGGTGGCGGCGATGAAGAAGAGCAGGCCGTTGAGGCGCGCCTTGACCTCGCCCAGCTCCGACTCAAGGTTGCGCAGGCGCGCCTCGACGGTGGCACGGAAGGCGGCCTGGGCGCTGAGCCGGCGCGACGAGCGCTTGACGACGCCGCCCAGCGCCGCCTCCAGCTCGCGGCCGAGGTCCGTCGCCTCACTCATCGCCTTCGCCCTCCGGCAGCAGGTCCGCGAGCCCCTCGAGGGCGCCGGCGATGCTCGCCGCCAGCTCGCGCTCCGACTTCTTGGAGAGGCGGTAGCGCGCGGCCACCGCCTTCGTCAGCAGGTCGATGCCTTTGAACATGAGTTGCAGCTCGTCCGGGTGCTCCTCCAGGGCGCTGCGCAGGCGCAGGCGCAGAACGGCGATCTCCTCGTCCAGGCCCTCGATCTCCAGGGCGACGGGCAGGTCGGCACGCTCGGCGGCGCTCAGCGCCTCGGCGTAGAAGCGTCGCGCGACCTCCCTTCCCGCCTTGGCCTGGCGTTTAGGCGCCACGCCTTCTCCCTCGTCGCGGCGGCTCGGCGCCGCCCAGCAGGTCGATGAGCGCGGTCAGCGACTCGGGAGGCAGCTTCGCGGCAGCCTCCGCGACGCCGAGGAGGAGAAAGAGCGAGACGAGCGACCACTGGCGCCGCTCCACGGCCACGGCGAAGGCAGTCATGACCGATCCCTCAGCGCCGCGGCCAGGCGTGGCGCACCAGCAGCAGGCCCAGCAGCGCCGTCGACAGCAGGAGGGCGCTGCGCACGACGACGACCGCCGCCGACCGCGTCGGCGAGGCTACCGCCGGCGCCAGCGAGAGAAAGAGCGCCGACTCCAGCGCCAAGCCGACGCAAACGAGAGCCAACGCGGCGCCGCCGACCCGTCGCGCCGTCGTAGTCGCCTGCCGCGCGTAGCGAGTGAGATAGACGCAGCTGAGAGACGCCATCACCAGCTCGGCGCTCGCCTCCAGCAAGGTCAAGAGCTCTAACCACTGCACCACTACCTCGATTCTGGACTGAGGATGCCTGGATTCTAGAACTAATGTTCTCTTCCGGAAAGGCGCGCCTGTCACGCCCCGCCGATTTGACACCTGCACGTGTCGGCGTACGATGCCCTTGTGGACGGGCCGGAGATCCTTTACCGCTACCGCCGTGCCATCGAGGTCGAGGTCAGCCGCGCCCTGCCGAAGAGCGGCTCGCACCAGGACGAGATGCTGCGCTATCAGCTCGGCTTCGTGGACGACGAGCTGCCAAGCCTGGGCGGCAAGTGCCTGCGCCCCTCGCTATGTCTCCTAGCCTGCGAGGCGCTGGGCGGCGACCTCGATCGGGCGCTGCCCATCGCCGTCGCCGTCGAGTTCGTCCACAACTTCTCCCTTATCCACGACGACATCGAGGACGGGGACGAGACGCGCTACCATCGGCCCGCGCTCTGGCGCGTCTACGGCCGCGACCATGCCATCGCCGCCGGCGTCGGCCTTTGGGCGCTCGCCTACCAGACACTGAACCGCAGCGCCGCGCGCGGCCTGCCGGCGTCGCGCGTCCTCGCCGCCCGCCGCATCCTCAACGACGCCTGCGGCGAGATGATCGAGGGCCAGCACCAGGACCTGAGCTTCGAGCAGCGCACAGACGTCACCCTCGTCGAATACCTGGGGATGGTCGAGCGCAAGACGGCGGCCCTGCTCAGCGCCGCCCTCAAGCTCGGCGGCCTCGCCGCCGGCGCCGATGAGGCCGAGGTTGACCGCCTCGCCGCTTTCGGCCGCCAGCTCGGCCTCGCCTTCCAGATCCGCGACGACATCCTCGGCATCTGGGGCGAGGGCAGCGCCACCGGCAAGCCCGTCGGCGCCGACATCGCCCGCCGGAAGAAGTCGCTGCCCATCATCCACGCTTTCGAGCAGACGGCTGGGCCGGACCGCGCCCTCCTGCGCGCCGTCTACAGCTTGCCAGCCATCGAGGACGAAGAGATCGACGCCGTGCTGGCCGTGCTGCAGCGCTGGAACTGCCGCTACTTCGCGCAGGGGCTGGCGGAGGACTATCGAGCGCGGGCGATGGCGGCGCTGGCCACGGCGCACATCCCGGCAGAGGCCCGCCTGCGCTTCGACGAGCTGACCTCCTTCATTCTGGAGCGCGACTACTAGGCCTAGTCCGTTTGGGGCTGCGGGCGCGGCTCCCTGGAGCCGAAATTATGTAGAGGCCCCATGCGTTCTTCCTCGCTGATCTCCGCCTACAAGCGTGCGCGTCACTTCCGCAAGGCGATGCTGGTAACGTTCTTCGCCGTCTTCATCGCCACGCTGCTCTACGCCATCCCTTGGCTCCCGTACGGCCTGACGGTTGAGGACTACGACCAGCGCCTCACCGTCCTCATCCTCCTGGTCATGGCCGCCGCGGTCAGCGCCTTCGGCGCCGTCTACCTGCGAGAGGCGAGCATGCGCATGCAGCAGACGATCGACACCTACGCCACCGTCCAGGAAGGCCTGGGCGACCTGCGCCGGCGCGAGTACTTCTACGAGCGCATCGTCTATGAGTGCGATCTGGCGGAAGCCCGCCGCGGCGAGTTCGCCGTCATCGCGCTGCGGCTGGAGGAACGGCCGACTAGCTCGCTGACGGAGGGGAAGCTGGCCGAGGCGATCGGCGCCCTGGAGCCGATGATCCGCGAGCAGGACTGCGTCGCGGCGCTGGGGCCGCACGAGATTGGCGTCCTGGCGCCGCGCATCCGCGCCGTGGACGCGGAGGCGTTCGCGGAGCGCCTGCGGGCCCGCCTGGAGGCCACACCCTGGGACCGCCCTATGAAGGTTCTCGCCGGCTGGGCCGTCTACCCCCTGGACGCCCGCGACGCGGGTCCGCTGGTCGGCGTCGCGAGGAAGCGCATGCTGGAGGGGGCGACGCGCGTGGCCTCGACTCGTTCGAGCGAAGGCGCCGCCGGGCCGGACGAAGCCGGCTCGCGCGCCGCTACGGCCTGAGGCTCTAGGAAGCGCGGCGCAGGCCGATGGCCGTCAGGCGCCGCCAGGGCTTCGACCAGACCGTGTCCAGCGCCGACTCCACTTGATCGACCAGGGCGCTGCAGCGCCGCTTCTCCTGCGCGTCATGCAGGCGAGCGAGGCGGATCTCCGCCCAGCGAATATGCCGTTCCTCCTCGCGCGCGATCTGCTCCAGGGAACAAGCGAGAGGCCGGTCTACAACCGGGATGAGGTGGCCGCAGCGCTGAAACGTGAAGGCCTTGATGCCGCGGTAGAAGATGGAGAGGCGATACACGTCCTTCGGCTGGGCCAGGGCCAGCGCGAAGGGCCGACGCAGGAGATATTCGAGGGGGCGCGGTCGACCGCCGCGTCGCTTAATCTCGTCGCTGAGGATGCGGAAGTGACGGCGCTCGTCGACGAGGTGAGTGGCGAGCCCGGCCCTGATCTCGGCGTCGGCTGTCATGGCGCGCCACGCCTCGACGAGGGCGATGCTCTGTCGCTTCGTCTCCCAGAGGCGTTCGAGAATCTCGAGGATGACGTCTGCCGAGCCGTCCCGCTCTAGGGCGACCGCCGCTCTCATCGCTCCCTCCCCCCTAGACTATCGGCCCCTGTGGCGTACTTCCGTTGGCGGGGAATAGGCCAAATCGCCCGCACTCCGAAAATCGTTGGCGCGGCCGGCGGCGGGTTCGGGATTATCAGGCGGCGCTGTGACGGCGGCCTGCCAGGCGAAGCTGCTGTACGGGGGTCAGCTCCTTGTGGGGGGCGCGCGCCGCCCGACTCTCCGCCTTGGCCTGCTCCAGGGCGATCTCCCCTGCCGTAAGCAGCTCCTCGCGCGAGCTTCCGTCCTCTGGATAGGAGACGATGGCGGCGGCGAGCGAAACGGCCTGGCTCTCGTTGGAGCTGCTGTCAAAGATCGAGAGGTCGCCTATCCTCTCGATGATCTTGGACGTGAGCTCCACCGCCATGGCGCGGTGCGACTCCGGCAGCAGGACAGCGAACTCGTCGCCGCCCACGCGCGCCACGATCTCCGGCAGGGCGATGGAGCTCGCCAAGGTCATGGCGACGGAGCGGAGCAGCCTATCACCCAGCGTGTGGCCGTAGTTGGCGTTGAACTCGCCGAAGTCGTCGATGTCGAAGAAGACGAGGGAGAGGCCGCGGTTGAAGCGGCGTGCCCGCACGACCTCGCCCTCCAGCGCCTCCAGGAAGTGGCCGCGGCTGTGCGCCCAGGTCACCGGGTCGATGCCGCCAAAGCGCGTCGTCTCTTCGCCGACCATGAGCGCCTTGAGCGCCAGCGTGCAGTGGCCGGCCGCCAGTTCGAGGATCTCGATGTCCGGCTCCCGCCCGGAGAAGAAATAGACGCAGAGACCGAAGACCTCTCCCTCCATGACCAGCGGGACGACGGCGACGCGCGAGATCTCCAGCGCCTTTCGGACCTGCTCGCAGGCCTCCCGGCCGATGACGTCCTCCATCATGTCGCGCAGGTCATCGCTCAGCGCCACCTCGCCGCCCTCCATGACGGCGCGGCGCCAGCTCCGCAGCGGCAGCGGGAACTCCAGGTCGGACAGGTTCTCATTGGCGGCGAGGGAGGCCTGCTCCAGGCCGGGGTCGTTGATCGTACCCAGCTGCACGGCGCTCAGGATCTCGCGCCGGCGGTCGAGGAGGAGCGGATAGGTGACGACGGCGCCGGTCACCCGCGGCGAGCGCTCCAGGAAGAGCGAGAGCATCTCCTCCAGTGTGCCGGCGCTGTGCAAGAAGAGGCTAAGTACCGCCAGCTCGTGCAGACGCTCGCCCCGTTCGCGCAGCCCCTCCGCGTCCAGGGCCAGCTCGCGGCGCGACTCCCCGCTCGTCGCCCGGCGCAAGCCTTCCGGGTCGACGCCTTCCGGCCGGTGGCTGCGGTTGCCGAAGAGCTTCACCTTCTCAGGCGACCCCCTTCTTCCGTCTTTCGCCGAGGCGCACCGAGACGCGCACGCCCTCCGAGGAGACGTTACAGGCGCGACCGAAGGCGCCTTCGACGGCGGCGGCGATGTCGTCCGGTGCCGGCAGCTTGAGGTTGGGGCTCAACCCCACCGTCACGCTGTGAGTCGTGTAGTTGAGCAGCCCGGCCTGAGAGGCGCAGCCCAGGCGGTTCAGCGCGTCGTAGACGCGGGCGAGCTCGACCCGGCCCTCCGAGTCCTCGATGACCATAGCCTGGGGGACGATCGTCCTCTCCTCTGCGCTCGGCAGGCGAAACACCGGCGCCGGAGGGCTGGGCGCTGGCGCCTCGGCGGGGGGCTCACCCGTCTCTTCTGCCGGCGGCTCCTCCGCCAGCTTCAGCTTGCCGACCACCATGTCCTCCCGAGCCTGCTCCACGGCCAGCCGCACCTTCTCTCGCGCTGCCTCCGGGTCTTCCGGCTCGGCCGCGGGCGGCTCTTCCACCGCCGCCATCTCCTCGACCGCATCCTCCGCCTCGAGAGCGCCCGCGGCCAGCTCGGCGCGGGCCTGCTCAACGGCGCGGCGCACCTCCCCACGCGCGGAGTCGGTCTCCTCCGCTGCGGTGGCCGGCTCAGCGACGGCCGGCTCCTCGGGGGCGAGCGACAGGGCGCCCTCTTGGACGGGCAGGTTCCACCAGGCTGCCTCTGGCGCCTTGCGTCCATCCTTCTCTGGCGGCGCCGGCGCACTCGGCCCTGCGGCCGGTTCTACGGTCGCGGCGAGGTCGCCCGGCACCTTGCCGGCGGCGATCTCAGCTCGCGCCTGCTCCACGGCGCGGCGCACCTCCTCGCGCGCAGCCTCGGAGTCTGGAGCCGCGACGGCGACCTCCGCTTCCACCGCCGGCGCGACGGCCTGCGGCTCAACCTCGCTAACCTCTGGCTCGCTGGCCGGCGGTTCGTACGCGCTTGCCTGAGGCTCCTGGACAGAGGAGAGGCTACGCAGGACGACGCGCAGGTCTTCAAGCGCTGTCGTTAGCGCTTCGACCTGCGCCTCCGCCTCGCCGATGAGCAAACGCCAATCGGCCTGGCCGTTGTCCAGGCGTCGGTTCCTCTCCGTCACGTCGGTATCATCCCTCGCTGTGAGGAGGCGCTCCTCATATCATTGTCGGCGTGGCCGCCACGATTCTGAGGGACTGGGAGGCCAATTCGGCGCCGGCACCGGACGCGTAGACGCTCCGAAGGGCATCCGCTATCCTTCTCCCTGGTTCAGCCATGACCACCACCACGAGCAGGGTTTACGAGATCGGCGAGGCGCCGCCCCTTGGCGTCGTGCCGGAGCGGATGCACGCCCAGGTCATCCGCCAAGCCCGCTACGGCGAGCCGCTGCAGGCCTTCACCCATGAGGTGGTCCCGCTGCCGCGTATCGGCCCGGACGAGGTGCTGGTCTACGTCATGGCGGCGGGGGTCAACTACAACAACGTCTGGGCCGCCCTCGGCATCCCGGTCGACATCGTCCGCACGCACAAGCAGGCCGGCGACGCCGGCGACGAGACCGGCTTCCACATCGGCGGCAGCGACGGCGCCGGCATCGTCTCCGCCGTGGGCGAGAACGTCACCGACGTCAAGGTCGGCGACGAGGTCGTCCTCCACTGCGGCATCTGGGACGAGCGCGACCCCTTCATCCAGGCCGGCGGCGACCCGGCGCTGAGCAACGGCTTCCGCATCTGGGGCTACGACAGCAACTGGGGTTCCTTCGCCCAGTTCACGCGCGTGAAGGCGCTGCAGTGCCTGCCGAAGCCGCCCAGCCTCAGCTGGGAGCAGGCCGCGGCCTACACCCTCGACGCCGCGACAGCCTACCGGATGCTCGCTTCCTGGCCGCCGCACACCGTCCGCGAAGGCGACGTCGTCCTCGTCTGGGGCGGCTCCGGCGGCCTCGGCTCCATGGGCATCCAGATAACGCGGGCGATGGGCGGCATACCCATCGCCGTCGTTTCCAACGCCGAGCGCGGCGCCTACTGCATGAAGCTCGGCGCCAAGGGCTACATCGACCGCACCCAGTTCGACCACTGGGGCCGCCTGCCGGACTGGACCGATGAGGAGGCGACGACGACGCGCGTGCGCGGCTACCGCGCCTTCGGCAAGGCGATCTGGGACGTCCTGGGCGAGCGTCGCAGCCCGCGCATCGTCTTCGAGCACCCGGGTCAGGACACGCTTCCGACCTCGGTGTTCGTCTGCGACACGGGCGGCATGGTGGTCATCTGCGCCGGCACCAGCGGCTACAACGGCGACGTGGACCTGCGCTACCTTTGGACGCGCCAGAAGCGCCTGCAGGGCTCCCACTTCGCCAACCGGCAGGAGGCCGAGGCGGTGAGCCGCCTGGTGGCGGAGGGGAAGATCGACCCCTGCCTGAACCGCGTCTTCAGCTTCGACGAGGTGGGCCTAGCCCACCAGCTCCTGCACGAGAACCGGCACCCCAACGGCAAGATGGCCATTCTGGTCGGCGCACCGAGACCCGGCCTGAAGTAGCAGCCCGCGGGCGGCCCTTCGGCCGGTCAGCAAACGGCTGCTCTGGGCCCCACTTCTCGCGCGGGGACAAAAGAGCTACCCTAGCTCCGCACTTCGCGAGCGAGGAGAAGGGCTGAGATGACCGCGTCCGTGATCTCGTTCTCCGTCCAGACAGGCTCCGGCGGCTTCGGCATCGCCCGCCGTGTCTCCGACCGCCTCGGGTTTCGCTACTACGACTGGGAGATCACCTCCGAGGCGGCGGCGCGCGCCGGCGTATCCCCCAACGAGGTCATCGCCGCCGAGCGCGTGCCCGGCTTCCTGGAGCGCATGATGCGCCGCCTCGGCGCCGTCTCCACCGTCAGCCTCGAGACCAGCCCCGGCTTCAGCGAGCCGTCGCCCGCCATGTGGAACACGGCCATCCAGAGCCTCACCTCGGACGACTACCGCCACTTCATCGAGCGCGTCGTCATCGAGCTGGCAGAGCGCGGCGAGGCGGTGATCGTCGGCCACGCCAGCCAGTCCCTCCTGCGCGACAAGCCCGGCGTCCTGCGCGTCCTAGTCTACGGCTCGCCCGCCGTGCGCATCGGCCGCCTCGCCGCCGAGCAGAGCATCGACCGCGAGCGAGCAGCGGCGCTCGTCAAGCATTCCGACAAGGACCGCGCCGACCTGCTGAAGCGCGTCCACCACCTGGAGGTGCTGGACGCGACCAACTACGACCTGGCGCTGAACACCGACCGCGTCTCCGCCGACCTCGCCACGGAGACAATCATCGCCGCGGCGCAGGAGATCCCGTAGCCGGTTGACATGACTCTCGGGCGCCGCTAGCCTCTCAGCATCCCCGCCGGCGCTCCCCTGGTCCCGCCCTTCTCGACCAGCCTCGCAAGACAAGGAGCGAACGATGGCTAGCTATCTCATCCAGGCCTCCTACACACCAGAAGCATGGGCAGCTCAAGTCAAGAACCCGCAGAACCGTATCGAGGCGCTTCGCCCCGTCGTCGCCCAATCGGGCGGCAAGATCGTCTGCGGCTACTACACCTTCGGTGAGTACGACATCATGCTCATCGTCGAAGGGATGGACAACGTGACCGCCGCAGCTCTCTCAGTCGGCGCGACGGCAGGCGGGGCGATCAAGTCGATCAAGACCACACCCCTCATGACCGTCGAAGAGGGCATGGAGGCGATGCGTAAGGCCGCGGCCGCGGGCTACCGCCCGCCGGCGTAGAAGCGCCTGGAGCCCAGCGCCTGCCTCACCTAAACTAGCGGCGTGACGTCTCAGGTCGAGGCCGCCCTCGCCCGCATCGACGCCCTGGACGGCGAGATCGAGGCCTGGGTGCAGGTCGACCGCGAAGGCGCCCGGCGCGCCGCCGCCGTCGCACCCACCGGGCGCCTCGCCGGCGTGCCCTTCGGCGTCAAGGACATCATCGACGTCGCCGGCCTGCCGACGCGCCTCGGCGCGCCCGCCTTCGCCCACCACGTGCCGCAGCAGGACGCGACCTGCGTCGCCCGCCTGCGCGCCGCCGGCGCCATCGTCCTCGGCAAGACGCAGACGACGGAGTTCGCCTACCTGGACCCGGCGCCGACGCGCAACCCCTGGAACCGGGAGCACACGCCCGGCGGCTCCTCCAGCGGCGCGGCGGCGGCCGTCGCGGCGGGCATGGTGCCTCTCGCCCTGGGCAGCCAGACCGTCGGCTCCGTGCTGCGGCCCGCCGCCTACTGCGGCGTCGTCGGCCTCAAGGCCACCTACGGCCTCGTCAGCTACGCCGGCGTCGCGCCCCTGGCGCCCAGCTTCGACCACGTCGGCGTACTCTGCCGCTCCGTCGCCGAGGCGGCCCTCGCCCTCAGCGTCCTCGCCGGCTACGACCCTTCGACAGGCTCAGGGCAGGCCCGGCGCGACCCGTACTCCGTCGACGTGGCGCTGGATGACTATCTCGCCGCCGTCCGCGACGCCTCAGCTCCGCCTCGCCTCGGCCTCGTCCGCCGCTACCACGAGGAGGTGGCGGACGCGGAGGTGCGGCGCCATCTCGCCTCGGTGGCGCAGGCGCTGAGCGCCGCCGGGGCGATGCTGCGCGAGGTCGAGATGCCGGCGACGGCGCCCCAGATCTCAGAGGCGGGCCAGCCGGTCATGCGCTTCGAGGCGGCCGCCGCCCACGCCGACCGCTTCGCCCGCCACAAGGACAAGTACCGGCCGAGCATCAGCGGCCTCATCGAGGCGGGCATTCAGACCAGCCGCGCCGACTACGACCGCTCCCTGGCCTGGGCGCGCCGCCTGCGCGATGAGCTGACGGAGCGCCTGGACGGCCTCGACGCCCTCCTCCTGCCCGTCGCGCCCAGCGCGGCGCCGCGCGGCCTCGCCTCCACGGGCAGCGGCACCTTCTGCGCGCCGGCCAGCTTCAGCGGCCTGCCGGCCATCGCCCTGCCCAGCGGCCTCAGCGAAGACGGCCTCCCCCTCGCCATCCAGCTCGTCGCCGCGCCCTTCGCGGAGGCGCGCCTGCTGGCCGCCGCGTCCTGGGCAGAGCGCGCCCTCGACTTCCGCGCCCGCCCGCCCCTGCCCTCGTGACCGCCTACCGCGCCGTCGTCTTCGACTTCGACCTCACGCTCGTAGAGTCGCGGCCCGCCTTCGAGGACTGTCACCGCTTCGCGGCGCGGGCGCTGGGCCTGCCGGAGCCTGCGCCGGAGGCCATCGCCCGCACCATCGGCACGCCGCTGGTGCGCGTCGTGCCCTGGCTCTACGGCGCCGCCGGCGCGGCCGTTGTTGAGGAGTACGTCCGCGTCTACCAGGCACGCGCCGACGCGGTGATGGCCGGCCTGACTACGCTCATTCCCGGCGCCGCCGAGGCGGTGCGCGCTCTCGACAGGGCCGGCCTGCGACTCGGCATCGTCAGCCAGAAGCTCCGCTATCGCCTCGAGGACGTCCTCGAGCGCGAAGGGCTGCTGTCCAGCTTCGCCGTCGTCCTCGGCGCCGAGGACGTGGACGAGTTCAAGCCGGACCCGGGCGGCCTCCTGCGCGCCGTTGAGCGCCTGGGGGCGACGCCGGACGCCTCCCTTTTCGTCGGCGACACGGCCATCGACGCTGAGACGGCGGCCCGCGCCGGCGTCGCCTTCGTCGCCCTGCTCTCCGGCGTGACGGCGCGCGAGGAGTTCGCAGCCTACCCGCCCCTCGCCTTCCTCGACTCCGTGCGCGACCTGCCGGCCTACCTCGGCCTGGCGCCGGGCTAGTCGGCAGCGAGACAGAGTCGGCAAGCGATGGGCCCATATACGCCTTCACTAGGCGGCATTGAAAGTTGCCCAGGGCGGGAGTTCTTAATCAAAACGTAACATGGTCGATCTTGCCCCGTGCTAGCATGGGCTTGCGGCGCGTCGCATAAGAAGGACTAGCTTGGTATTCCCCCTCCGGCTCCTGCACTTCCCGAGCCTTGACTACGCGACAGCCTGGCGCTGGCAGGTCGAGACGGCGGCGGCCGTCCGCACCGGCGCCAGCGAGGCCCTGGCGCTGCTGCAGCACCCGCCGGTCTACACCTTCGGCCGTCGGGCGCGCCACGAGCACCTCCTCGTCGACCCCGACGAGCTGCGACGGCGCGGCGCCGATGTGGTCGAGAGCGACCGCGGCGGCGACGTCACCTTCCACGGCCCCGGCCAGCTCGTCGCCTACCCGATCCTCGACCTGCGGCGGCGCGGCCTGGGCGCGACGGACTACGTGCGCGCCCTGGAGGAGACGATGATCGGCGCCCTGCGCCGCTTCGGCATCGCCGGCGCGCGCGCCGCCGGCCGGCCCGGCGTCTGGGTCGAGGGTGCGAAGGTCGGCTTCGTCGGTGTGCGCGTGCAGAGCGGCGTTACGACGCACGGCTTCGCCCTCAACGTCGCCACCGACCTCACCTGGTTCGACGCCATCGTGCCCTGCGGCCTGGCGGGCGTCCGCGTCACGTCCATCGAGCGCCTGCTCGATGGGGGCAAACGGGCAAACGGGCAAACGGGCAAGGTTGACTTCACGGGCATAGAAGCCGCGGTCGTGGACGCCTTCGCTCTCGCCTTCGACGCGGAGCTGGTCGAGCCTACGCTAACCCAGCAGGGGTACAGGGGGCGCAGCCCCCTGACGGGGAGTCTGAGGGGTGTCCCCTCAGAAGCACCTCTCTTTACGGGACGGAGCAGACAAAGCACTGCGCGCGGCGCAGGGCTGCAGGATGCGGAGTCACAAACGCGGGAGCTTGCCCTCAGTGGCCGCTAGCACGCTGCCCAAGCCCAACTGGCTCAAGGTGCGCTTCCCCGCCGGCGAGCGCTTCGGCGAGCTCATGGCCCTCCTGCGCCAGCAGGAGCTGCACACCGTCTGCGAGGAGGCGGACTGCCCCAACATCGGCGAGTGCTTCAACGCCGGCGAGGCGACTTTCATCATCCTCGGCGACGTCTGCACGCGCTCCTGCGGCTTCTGCTCCGTCACCTCCGGCCGCCCGACCGGCCTCGACCTCCTGGAGCCGCTGCGTCTCGCCCGCACCGTCGCTGATCTCAGCCTCGACTACGCCGTCATCACCTCCGTCAACCGCGACGACCTGCCGGACGGCGGCGCCTCCGTCTTCGCCGCCTGCATCCGCGCCGTCCGCCACCGCCTGCCGCGCTGTCAGGTAGAGGTGCTGACGCCAGACTGGCAGGGCAACTGGGACGCCCTGCGAACGGTCGTCGAGGCGAAGCCCGTCGTCTACAACCACAACGTCGAGACGGTGCCGCGCCTCTACCGCAGCGTGCGGCCGAAGGCGCGCTACGAGCGCTCGCTCGCGCTCCTGCGCCGCGTCAAGGAGATCGACCCGGCGATGACGACGAAGTCGGGCATCATGGTCGGCCTCGGCGAGACGCCGGCGGAGGTCGCCGAGGTCATGACCGACCTGCGCGCCCAGGGCTGCGACCTCCTCACCGTCGGCCAGTACCTGCGGCCGGACGCCAAGCACCTGCCCATCGTCCGCTACTGGCACCCGGACGAGTACGCCGCGATCCGCGCCCTCGGCCGGCGGCTGGGCTTCCGCCACGTCGAGGCCGGGCCGCTGGTGCGCAGCTCCTACCACGCCGGCCGCCAGGCGCGAGCAGCGTCGCTGCCGATAATCGATTCGGACGTGCTCGATGCCTGACTACGACGTAGCGATCATCGGCGCCGGGCCCGGCGGCTACGTCGCCGCCATTCGCGCCGCCCAGCTCGGCCTGCGCGCGGCGCTCATCGAGCGTGACCAGGTGGGCGGCCTCTGCCTGAACTGGGGCTGTATCCCCAGCAAGGCCCTGCTCTACGCCGCCGAGCTGCTCAACCTCTTCCGCCGCGGGCCCGAGTTCGGCATCGCCTACGAGGGCCTCTCCGCCGACCTCGGCGTCGCGGTCGACCGCAGCCGCGAGATCGTCGCCAGGTTCGTCGCCGGCGTCGAGACGCTGCTCAACCAGAACAAGGTCACGCTCATCCGCGGCACCGCCCGCCTCGCCGGCGCGAACAGCGTCGCCCTCGACCCGGGCGGCGAGCGGATCGAGGCGCGGAACGTCATCGTCGCGACGGGCGGCAGGCCGCGCTCGCTGCCCAATCTGCCCGTGGATGGCGACCGCGTTCTGACCAGCCGCGAGGCGTTGGAGCTGCGCCAGGCACCCGCCTCCATCGCCATCGTCGGCGGCGGCGCCATCGGCGTCGAGTTCGCCTACCTCTACCGCTCCTACGGTTCGGCGGTCACCATCGTCGAGCTGCTGCCGCGCCTGCTGCCGGGCGAAGACGAGGACGTGAGCCGCCAACTGGAGCGCTCCTTCGCGGGCCAGGGCATCAGCGTCCGCGCCGGCGCCCGCGTCGACGCGGTGAGAGTCGGCGAGAGCGACGTAACGCTGAGCGTCGTTAGCGGCGACAAGACGGAGGAGCTGCGCGCCGAGCGCCTTCTCGTCGGCGTCGGCTTCGAGGCGAACAGCGGCGGCCTCGGGCTGGAGGAGATTGGCGTGGAGCTGGAGCGCGGCTTCATCAAGGTGGACGACTACTGCCGGACGAGCGTGCCCGGCGTCTGGGCCATCGGCGACGTGACGGGCAAGCTCCAGCTCGCCCACGTCGCCGCGCAGCAGGGCGTGACCGTCGTCGAAACCATCGCTGGCCGCGAGCCGCCGCCCCTGGACTACGAGCGCATGCCGCGCGCCGTCTACTGCCAGCCCCAGGTCGCGAGTCTGGGACTGACGGAGGCGCAGGCGAAGGAGCGGGGCTTCAAAGTGCGCGGCGGCCGCTTCCCCTTCCGCGCCAACGGCAAGGCGATGGCGACGGGCGACACGGAGGGCTTCGTCAAGGTCGTCGCGGACAGCGAGACGGGGGCGATCCTCGGCTACCACGTCATCGGCCACGGCGCGACAGAGCTCATCGGCGAGGCGAGCCTGGGGGCCGTCCTCGAGACGACGCCGGTCGAGCTCGGCTACGCCGTGCACGCCCACCCGACGCTGTCGGAGGCGCTAAAGGAGGCGGCGCTCGCCGTCAGCGGCGAGGCGGTGCATTTCTACACCGCCAGGGACCGCCGGCAGGGCGCGGCGCCGGCGAAATGAGGCAAGCCGACGGCGAGCAGGCAAGCCCCAAGGGCCGATAAGCTTATAGAAGGAATCGAACGCAGGCAGGCAGAGGTAGCACCTATAATTCTAAAGCGCGGTGGTGCAGAGGGCCCTCGGGGCGACCGAAGCACTGAGCAAAGAGGTTAGTCGAATGGCTGGACTGCAGATTTACGGCGCCGGTCGGGCCGGCGACGGCACGAACACGAACATCCTCATGCTGGGCCAGGCCCTGAAAGACATGGGCGCCTGGATCTTCTCCATCCTCGACGAGGTTTACTCGAACATCCAGACGCGCGACAGCGGCTTCGCCGTCCGCGCCGCCGATCGTCCCGTCTTCAACCTCGACGACGAGTTCGACATTCTCCAGGCCTTCGACGTGGGCGCCTTCGTCGATATCGCCCAGGAAGGGCGCATCCCGCCGATCACGCGCCTGAAGCAGGGCGGCGTCGTTATCTACGATTCGACGCCCCGGCTCGAGTACCCGAACGCGGGCCACGAGATCAAGCTCGAGAAGGTCCAGGACATCCTGGACGGCAAGCGCGCGCGGGTTTTCGGCCTGCCGATGGGTCAGCTGGCCAAGGACCAGCTCGGCCTCTACAACGCTCGCGGCACCATCTCCATCGGCGTCATCGCTCATCTCGTCGGCATACCGGACGAGGTGATCGTCAAACGGTTCGCCAAGCGCTACGCCGGCGACGCCGTGGCCATTAACGAAAAGGCCCTCAAGATCGGCCGCGACTATGCCCGCGCCCAGGGCTGGGAGATGCCGGAGCTCAAGCTCTCTTTCACGCCCCTTGCCGACGACACCCGTCAGGTGATCCTCGGCAACGAGGCTGTCGCGGCGGGCGCGATCGTCGCCGGCTGCCGCGTCTACGCCGGCTACCCGATCACTCCCGCCTCCGAGGTGCTCGAGTATATGGCGGAGCACCTCCACCAGTTCGGCGGCGCCATGATCCAGGCCGACAGCGAGATGGCCGCCGCTCATCACGTCATCGGCGCGGCCGTCGCCGGCGCGCGCAGCATGACAGCCACCTCCGGCCCCGGCTTCTCCCTCATGCAAGAGGCGATCTCGGCCGGCGGCATCACGGAGACGCCGATGGTCATCGTCGTCTGCACCCGCGGTGGCCCCGGCACCGGCCTGCCGACGCGCCAGGGGCAGGAGGAGCTCAACGAGACGATCTTCGGCGGCCACGGCGACTTCGCCCGCATCGTGCTCGCCGCCAGCGAGCCTGAAGACGCCTTCTACATCGTGGAGCACGTCTTCAACCTCGCGGAGCGCTACCAGTGCCCCACATTCCTGCTGATCGACCGCACGCTGGCGCAGTCGAGCTACACCATCCCTGCCCTCGACCCGTCCGGCTTCGTCATCGACCGCGGCAAGCTACTGACGGCAAAGCAGGTCGCCGACCGGTACGTCAACAACGGCGACGAGTACAAGCGCTACGAGCTGACCGCGGACGGCATATCCTACCGCGTTATCCCCGGCACGCCCGGCGTCACCAACTACTACTCCAACACGAACGAGCACACCGAGGCCGGCTACATCACCGAGGAGGAGACCATCCGCCAGGCGATGATGGACAAGCGCTTTGTCCAGCGGATGGAGCTCATCGGCGCCGACCCGGAACTGCCGCAGCTGCGACAGCACGGCTCCCCGGACGCGAAGGTCGGCTTCATCGGCTACGGCGGCGTCTACGGACCCATCCTCGAAGCGATGGAGCGCCTCGACGCCCGCGGCGAAAAGGCTAAGTTCCTGGAGCTGAGGACACTCTGGCCCTTCCCTGGCGATCAGGTGCGCGGCTTCGTCGACAGTTGCGACACGGTCTACGTCCCGGAGTACTCGGCGGGGGCGCAGCTCCGCGGCCTCATCCAGCGCGAAGCCACGGGCCCAATGGCGAAGCTCAAGTCGCTTCTGCGCTACGACGGCCGCAACATGACGCCGGGCTGGATCATCGACAGGATCAAGGAGGCCAAGTAATGGCGACCTACACCCGCGAAAAGCCCCTTACCCGCGCCGACATCGCCGGCGAAAGCGCCTGGTGGTGCGCCGGCTGCGGCGACTTCGGCGTCCACTCCGCAACGCAGCAGGTCATCATGAGCCTCGTCAACGACCTCGGCGTCCCGCTGGAAAACATCTTCGCCTTCTCCGGCATCGGCTGCTCCAGCAAGGAGCCCGAGATGCTGCGCGTGAACGCCTACCAGGGTCAGCACGGACGCTCGATACCCGTGGCCATCGGCCTCGCTGTCGCCAACCCCGGCCTCACCGTCATTGACTTCGGCGGCGACGGCGACAGCTACGCCATCGGCATGGAACACCTCATGCACGCCGTCATCCGCAACGTGAACATGACGCTCGTCGTCATGAACAACCAGGTCTACGGCCTCACCAAGGGCCAAGCCTCACCGACCGCGCACAAGGGCCTCCGCACCGCCTCGACACCCAAAGGCAAGAAGGGGCGCAACGTGAACCCGCTGCGTCTCGCCATCGCCGCCGGCGCCGCCTTCGTTGGCCGCGGCGTCTCCTGGCAGCGCAACGAGCTCGTCGAGCTCATGCAGCGGGCGATCACGACCAAGGGCTTCTCGCTGGTCGACGTGTTCTCCCCCTGCGTTACCTACCATCGCGAGCCGGGCTTCCGCGGCAGCGGGCCGATCTACGACTGGTACAAGCAGAACTACGTGCTCGACATCAAAGACGCCTGGCAGCAGCTGCGCGACCAGGTCTTCACGGAGGAAGAACGCGCCACCCTGCCTACCGAGTACGACCCCTCCAGCCCGGAAGCGGCGCTTAACGGCCTCCATCTCATCTTCGAGGCCGCCAAGCTGGGGCGCGAGGTGACCGGCTGCCTCCTCATCGACGAGAGCCAGCCGACCCAGGCGGAAAACGCCAGCGTGTCGGCCGAGCGAGCGCCCGCCCTCGCGGACATCTCGCTTCCGGCCAACCTGGACGCCTACAGGGGGCTGCTGGCCGAGATGCGCTGACTTCTCAGTAGACAGTCTTCAGTTATCAGTGGGTCGCTGCGTCCGTCAGGGCGCGGATGCGGCGCGAGAGCACAGCCAGCATCGTCGTGGCGATGCGGCAGTTGCTCGCCGTCAGCTCCGCGTTGAAGTCCCACCTCGTCAGCACCAGGAACTCGCTGTCCTCCAGCGCGCGAATGCTCGCCGAGCGCACGTGGTTGTCGAAGAGCGCCATCTCGCCGAAGAACGACCCCGGCCCCAGCGTCGCGATGACCTGCTCCTGCGGCGTGCCGAGGCCCTTGACGACCTCCACGCTCCCCTTGCCGATGAGGTAGAACGCGACGCCGATCTCGCCCTCGCGGACGACGACGTAGCCCTTCTTGAAGTTGCGGACGACCGTGACAGAGGCGAGACGGGCGAGGTCTGTCTTGGGCAACTCCTCGAAGAGCTCGGTACCGGCCAGCGTATCCTCGATAGCCATCTGTGGCGTCTCCTCTCCTGCTCTCCAAGTCGCGCGAGTAGTCGCATTCTAGGGGCGGCGGCCTGGCCCGACAAGCCATCGCCGCGGCCGAATCGCGCCCTTCTTGCCGGACGCTGCTAGACTAGTCGCAGAAATGCCCTGGGCGCCGGTCAACGGCATCGACATCTACTACGAGGTGCACGGCTCCGGCCCGGCCGTCCTCTTCGCGCACGGCCAGGGCGGCAACCACCTCAGCTGGTGGCAGCAGGTGCCCTTCTTCTCCCAGCACTACACCTGCATCACCTTCGACCACCGCGCCTTTGGCTTCAGCGCCGACAGCGACGGCAGCGGCCGCGCCTCCTTCGGCGCCGACGTCATCGCCCTCCTCGACCACCTCGGCGTCGAGGACGTGCGCGTCGTCGCCCACTCGATGGGCGGTCGCGCCGCAATCGCCCTGGCCCTGCGCGACCCGAAGGCGCGCTGCCGCGCCCTCGTCCTCGCCGGCACCACCGGCGCCGTCGCCGACGGGGCCGTGCGCGCCCGCCGCGAGGAGGCGGCAGCGGCCCGCGGCGAGCGCGGCCTCGGCGCCTTCTCCGTCCATCCCTCCTTCCGAGAACAGCACCCGCACCTCTACTTCCTCCTGCGCCAGATCAGCCGCCTCAACCCGTCGCGCCCGCGCGACTTCCTTCACCCGCCGGGACAGGTGCAACCGCCGCCACCGCCGCCCGGCTCGCCGCCACGCCTCCCCGTCCACGAGCGCCTGAACGCCGCCGGCCTGCCCGTCCTCTTCCTCGTCGGCGAGCACGACAAGATCACGCCGCCGGACCTCATCGAGATGTGCCATGGGCTCGTCCCCAGCTCGCGCTACCACGTCGTCCGCGGCTCCGGCCACTCCGCCTATTGGGAGAAGGCGGCCGAGTTCAACGACGTTGTCCTGCGCTTCCTGCAGGAGACCGACGCGTCGCCTGTCGCCAAGTAGCGCGAAGGCCATCAGCCCTCAGCAATCAGCTTTCAGCCAGCAATGAGCCCAGCGGGGTGCAGGGGCGCAGCCCCTGACGGGGAGCGCGAGGTGTCCCCTCGCAAACTCTCTTATCTCAGGGCGGAGCAGACAACCCTGAGCCCCGCAGGGCGAAGGGGCGGGATGCGTAGCCCTAGGCGAGCCCGCGACGCAGCGCGTACGCCGCCGCCTCGGCACGGTTGGCGACGCCGGTCTTGTCGAAGATGTTGCTCACGTGGCGCGCCACCGTGTTCAGGCTGATCACCAGCTCGTCCGCGATCTGCTGGTTGCTGCGCCCCGCCGCGATGAGCCGCAGCACCTCCACCTCGCGCGCCGAGAGGCCGTCCGGAGCGGCACCAGGCTTCGCTACGGCTGCCTCCTGGCGCGGCGGCAGGCTCGCGAGGAAGTCGTCGATCGCCTTCAGGCCCTGGTCGACCTCGCCCATAGGGGTCGCACCGTCGATCAAGACCATGCGCGCGTTGGGGATGAGCGCCGCAAACCTCATCGAATCTTCTGCGCTCGCTGCGCTGAATAGATCACGAGGGTACAGAACCAGGGTCGGCGTTTGCAGACGCGGCAAGTCCTTCTCAACAGTTGCGTTCGCCCACGCATCCTCGCGAATGAGCCAGTCGTGTTGCGTCATGGCCTGCTTCAGGCGCTCCCTGGCGTGGCGCCTCCCCTCCGTAGTCGCGGCCTCGCTTGTGGGACCCGCCTGCGTGGCTATCGCCATATCGAGGAACCTCTCCCAATCCTGGGAGGCAAGCGCCTTAAACGGGGTTCTGTCCGGCTTGCTCACAGCCGGGAAGTGCAGGACAAGGGCCTCCACTCGCTCGGGGTGGGCGAGCGCATAGCGAACCGGCGTGTGGCTGAAGACCTCCATGCCGTGCAACACAAAGCGCTCTAGCCCCAGGCGATCAACGACGGCCTCCAGGTCGCGCAGGTCGTCCTCCGGCGAAAAGGTCGCCGGCAGGTCCCGCTGGGACATCCCCTTGCCGCGACCGTCGTAGACGACGAGGCGGAAACGCTGAGCCCAGGCATAGAGCCAAGGCTGCAGAAAGCCATCATCCCGCCAGAAGATCTGGACGTGGCTGACCTGGGCTCCCGTGTAGACAAACGGCCGGCCCTCCCCGCAGACGGTGTAAGCGATGCGGTAGCCATCGCTCGTCGTGACGTACTGGACAGGCGGCGCGTCCATCGCGGGCGCATTATAGCGCCGCGGCCTCTCACGCGCGCTTCGGTTACAATCCCGACTGAGGCGTAACA
>Ga0209521_10000590_pt1 | contig 28318 bp, 30 predicted proteins | sample Rifsed19ft4_FD_184016 | JGI IMG/M metagenome (GOLD analysis project Ga0209521, IMG submission 184016) | Soil microbial communities from Rifle, Colorado, USA - sediment 19ft 4 (version 2) | ecosystem: Environmental > Terrestrial > Deep subsurface > Rock core/Sediment | place: Rifle, Colorado...
AAATTTAGCGCGTGATTTTGTAAATCACTCCGGCTTTGTCGTCCGAGACATAAATAATGCCGCCGGGTTGGACAAGGATGTCAACCGGCCTTCCGAGCGCGCCCTCGTTCGTGAGCCAGCCGGAAATAAAATCTTCTTCTCCTAAATAGTTGCCTTGCGCGTCTAATTTGTAACGGACGATTTTGTAGCCGGTCGGAACGGTTCTGTTCCATGAGCCGTGGTAGGCGACAAGCAGGTTGTGCCAATACTCCTGCGGCCATCCTTCCTCGGGAATGAACGCGAGGCCGAGAGGCGCGGAATGCGCCGGTATGTCAATGTGACTGCCGAAGCGATCGGGATTTTGTTCAAACATAACATCCGGTTCAAACGCCGCGTCTCTGATGTCTTTTCCGTAAAAATAGGGCCAACCGTAATCTTTACCTTCTTCAACAATGTTTATTTCATCCGGCGGCAAATTATCGCCCAATAAATCGCGCCCCATTTCCGTTGCCCAGATTTTTCCGGTTACCGGATGAATGGCCATAAACACGGAATTGCGAAGTCCGGACGCGAAAGTTTTCAAATCGCCGCCGTCGGCGTTTGAAATTAAAATTTTCGCCCTTAGCCAGTCATTTTCTTCACAAACATTGCAGGTTGAGCCGACGGAAGTTAAAAGTTTATGGTCATTCGGGCTTGGCATGAAAAGAATAGTTCTTGTGATGTGGTTGCCGCCGCTCGGCAAGTCAATAATTTTTCTTTTGTTAAACGTTTTTAAATTTTTTGTATTATAGTCGTAGTAGGCCACTTGGTTTGATTCCGCAATAAAAAATTCGCATTTTTCAGTGCATCGCGTTGCCAAGCCGTGCGGCCGGTTCAGGCCGTCAATTACAGTAACAACTTCGTCGGCAACGCCGTCGTTATTTTTATCCGGCAAGGCGACGACTTTTCCCTGCGCATCCGCGACCTGGTAACTCTCCGGCCCGGTCAGCGTAACCTGGTAGGCGGGATGCTCGTCGGAGGAAGAAAATTCCAGGAGCTTGAATTGAAGCCCCGGCGACTTCTTCGTCACCTGCCAGTCGAGCTGGAGCCTTTTTACGACTTCCTCGGCGTTCGTCCGGGATTTAAGTATCTCCAGTTCGGCTCCAACCGGGTTGCTGGTTTCGATGGGAAGAACTTTGGCCAGGTCGTTCCTCGACTTTTCCTCCCGCACATGGAGTGTGGCGCCGGCTTCGTACACGGGTTTCATCGTGAAGGTGTACGCGGCAACGCCAAGGAGGACGGCCAGGAAGGCGGCAAGGAAAGTTTTCCTGCGCCTTTGGAGGACATCGATGTAGTCCCGGATGTGGACGTCCGGGTACTGATTGTAATCGTTCTGGTGTTCCCGCGGTGCGAGGACGAAAGGTTCTTCTTTAACTTTCATGGCTACCTTCTAGTCGCTCAGGAATTTGATCTGCACGAAGGGGTTCAGGATCGCGCTCACCGCCTGCAGCGACGGCAGGATCTCGTTGATGGCGTCGTTCCAGTTCCCGACGCCGCTCTTCGGCACGTAGACGATGTCCCCTTCCATCAGGGGGAAGGGGAGCGCCTCTCCCGCCATCACCTTGTTCGTGTTCACGACGAGCAGTTGCCCGCGGGTGGGGGTGAACGACCGGATGATGCGGACGCTGCTTAAATCATACCCGGTGTCGCGCAGCCCGGCCGCCGCGATCGCCTGGGGGAGCGTCAGTTTCCCTTGCAGCAGCTGGACCGGCCCCGGCTTGGTCACCGCCCCGAAGACGAAGACGTTTTGCGCGCGGTCGTCCGGGACGTAGATCGTGTCCCCCGCCATCAACCAGACGTTCTGTTTCTTGTCCCCGTTCTGGAGCAGGTCGTGGATGTCGACGGGCAGGGTCTTCTCCTCCCGGATGAGCCGGGCCCCGCGCAGGTTCGCGGTCGGGTCGAGCCCGTTCCCGAGCGCGATCCCCTGGAGGAGGTTCAAGGGGCGGTCCATGTAATAAGTCCCGGCGGCCTTGAACTGCCCGAGGAGGTAGAGGGGCTTGCTCCGGTACTCCACCATCTCGACCACGACCCACGGCTCCTTGACGTAGGTCTTGAAGGCATCTTTCAGCCTCTCCTGCGCCTGCACGACGGTCATTCCCGCGACCCTGACGCTTTCCACCAGGGGGAGGTGGATGTCGCCGTTGCCGTCCACCCGGCTCCCCTGGACCTTGGTTCCGCCGGAAGGTCCCATCGGGCTGCCGAGCTCCGGTCTTCCGTAGATGTTCACGAAAAGGATGTCGTTGGGGCCGATCACGTAATTGGCGGGAGGGGGCTTCTCCTGCACGAAAGGCGCGACGGAGACGGTCTCCTGTTCGACCACGGGGGAACCGGCGGGCCCCCCGATATCCCGGATCGTCCCGGAAGAGACGGCTGGGATGCTCGCGCAGCCGGCAAAAAGCGCCGCAAGCAAGATGCACAGAGGGACGGTTCGAAGAGGCACGAGGATCGTCTTCATCGGCACCTTCCGGGAAGATTCTGTGGGAATGGGCTGAATTCCGCCCAGCCGACCGGTTGGTTGGCAGTATCCGGGCTGGCTACCGCCCTTTTGGGTTGGAACGGATACGCCCCTCACGATCAAGGGGGATATTGCACACAGTTGCCCGATGATGGCCCCCCGGCCGGGAACCCTCCCTGATAATATTTACACGAATTTGCGAAATATTTGCCCAATTTTACCATCCGATTTACCATATGCAATAAAAAAAGCGGACAATTTGCTACAAAACCGGACAAGTCTACTTGCTCTCAACAGAAAAAACCCGTACAGAAAACACCGTTCTGAAAACCAGGGCATTCCGCTGGGTGGATTTCAGTACACATTATGGTTACTGTAGGCGCACCCGGAAAGAAAAAGGGGTCAGGCCGGTAAGCCTAACCCCTTGATTTAACTGGTGGAGCTGATCGGGATCGAACCGACGGCCTCCTGAATGCCATTCAGGCGCTCTCCCAGCTGAGCTACAGCCCCAACCTTATAGAATTTTGAATTGTATCCCAAGCCTCCCGAAAAATCAACCGGTTCGTTCGGCAGCGGCGGGCTGTCTGCGCGAGAGGAGATAGACGGCGCTCTCGGCGAACAGGTTCGGGCGCACGCCCTTGAGCACCCGGCCCCCGCGGTCGGTGGACAGGAAGATCCGCTTCTCCACCGTAACGGATTTCTTCCTGCAGTACTCCTCGAAGTCGAGAACGGAGCAGAAGTGGATGTTGGGCGTGTCGTACCACTCGTACGGCAGGAATTCGGTCTTGGGCATCCGCCCGTTGAACAGCAGGTACAGGCGCATCCTCCAGAAGGCGAAGTTGGGAAGGCCGACGACCCCCTTCTCCCCCACCCGCAGCATTTCCGAGAGGACCACGTCCGGCTTCTTGACCGCCTGGATCGTCTGGTTGAGGATGACATAGTCGAAGGAGCGGTCGGGATAGTCGCGCAGCCCTTCGTCGATGTCCCCCTGCAGGACGGTCAGCCCCTTGGCGATGCAGGCGCGGACGCCCTCTTCGGAGATCTCGATGCCGCGGCCGGTCACTCGCTTCGCCTGGACGAGGCCGGCAAGGAGCGTCCCGTCGCCGCACCCCAGATCCAGGACCTTCGCACCCGGCGGGACGAGGCCGAGGATGACGCTGTAGTCGATTCTCGTGCCCGGCATCACGACCCCGTCGCGGGAACCGCGATGCCGTGGCGGGAAGCCACGTTCTCCAGGAAGTTCCTGAGGATCTTCAGCATCTCCCCCTCGTCCATGAGGAAGGCGTCGTGGCCGTACCGCGAGTCGATTTCGCAATACGTGATGTCGACCCCGTTCACCATCAGGGCCTTCACGATCTCCTTGGACTGGTAAGGTGGATAGAGCCAGTCCGACTTGAAAGAGATGACCAGGAACTTGGACTTGACCTTCTCCAGCGCCTTGACGAGCGACCCCGACGGCAGGGAGAGGTCGAAGTAATCGATCGCCTTCGTGATGTACAGGTACGAGTTCGCGTCGAACCGGCTGACGAAGGCGTCTCCCTTGTACCGCAGGTAGCTCTCCACCTCGAAGTCGAGGTTGAAGTTGTAGCCGAGCGTCTTCTTTCCCCGGAGCCGGCGGCCGAACTTCTCGTGCATCGAGTCGTCGGATAGGTAGGTGATGTGCCCCACCATCCGGGCGAGGGCCAGCCCGTCCTTCGGGACTTCCCTGTCGTAGTAATCCCCGTCGTTGAAATTCGGGTCCGCCATGATGGCCGCCCGCCCCACCTGGTTGAAGGCGATCTGCTGGGGGGAGTGCTTCGCCGTCGTGGCGATCGGAATCGAGGCCAGCACGCGGTCGGGGTAGGAGACCGCCCACTGGAGCGCCTGCATCCCCCCCATCGATCCCCCGGTTACCGCGAAAAGCCGCTCGATCCCAAGGTGGTCGATGAGGCGCCTCTGCGCGTGCACCATGTCGTTGAGGGTAATGATCGGGAAGGAGAGGGCGTACGGCTTCCCCGTGGCCGGGTGGATGGAAGAGGGCCCGGTGCTGCCCTGGCACCCGCCGAGAACGTTCGAGCAGATCACGAAAAACTTGTCGGTGTCGAACGCCTTGCCGGGGCCGATCGTGTTGTCCCACCAGCCGGGCTTGCGATCGTCCGCGGAATATTTCCCGGCGGCGTGCGAGTCCCCGGAGAGCGCGTGCAGGATGAGAAGGGCGTTCGTCTTGTCCCGGTTGAGCCTGCCGTATGTTTCGTAGGCGAGCGTAACCGGCCCGAGCCGGCCCCCTCCCTCAAGGTCCATCTCGTGAGGCGGATCGCAAAAGGTGAAAAACTTCTTCTTCGCCAGCCCGACGGAGCCGGGCTCTTTCCGCTGAGGCATTCGCTGCACCTGCTCCCGGATGCGGAACTTCGGACGTAATCTCTTATACTACCCGGCGATGGACCCGCATTCAACCACCAGCTCGGCCAGCCGATGCAGGATGGTTGCGGTGGCGCCCCAGATGGTGTGCGGCCCGTAATCGAAAAAGTAGACCCGGTTCCGCTCTCCCCGGAACATGGCCTCGGCGTAACGGTAGCGGTCGAACTCCGCGAAGATCGGCAAGGGAGCCTCGAAGACCTCCGCCACCTCGAACTCGTCCAGGGAAAAACCGGTGGCTGCGGAAACGTTCGCCACGAACGGCTGGATGCAGAATCCGGTCACGGTCACGACGGGGTCCATCGTCCCGAGAATCTCCGCGTCGTCGCGGCGGATTCCCAGCTCCTCTTCCGCCTCGCGGAGCGCGGTCTCCAGAAGATCGGCGTCTCCGGGATCGCGGCTCCCGCCGGGGAAGCAGATCTGCCCCTTGTGGTGCGGCACCTGTTCGGTGCGCCGGGCGAGCACCACGGTGACCTCGTCCCCGCGGGCGCGCAACGGAACCAGAACCCCTGCGGAACGCAGCCCCTCGGGGGTCGCCACCCGGTTCGGGAGAGGCCGGAGAACCCCTTTCAGGCGGACGAAGAAGCCGTCCGCGGGCGCAACGCGTTGCAAAACTCCCTCCTCACCGTCGACCCGGTTCCTTCTCCAGCAGGATGAATTCGGACCGCTCGAACCCCAGCGCCCGGAAAAAGCCCACGAGGCCGCCCTCGTTCCAGTTGATCATCGTCATGACCCGCTCAACGTTCTGATTGCGGAAGTACAGGTCCAGTTTCTCGATCAGCGCCCGGGCGATCCCCTTCCCATGGAAATCGGGGTCGACCCCGACGATCTCGATCCACCCGCTCTTCGGAATGGCGAACTCCCATCCGCGGAGTTCGCCCAGGATAAACCCGACGACCACCCCTTCCGTCTCGGCCACGAGGCAGGCCAGCGGGTTCCGCGTCAGGGCATCGATGATCCGGGATTCGTATTGCGCCTCGTGAGGCCGCCCGGTGATCTTCTCGTTGATCGCAAGGACCGCCTCCGTGTCCTGCGTGTTCATCCTCCTCACCGTCACGCTCATGCTTTCCTCCACCGGTCTTTCGCATAGTTCCGGACCACGTCGGCGAGCACGGAAGGGCGGGCGTACCGCCGGAAGATGTTCTTGAAAGAGTCGTGGCCGGACACCGCGTTGAAAAGCGCATCGTGGATCCCCTGGTCCACCTTGGCCATCGAGAGAACGGTCCCCAGCATCCCCATGATGTCCCCCGCCTTGCACAGGTTCCGCATCCACGTCCCGTAGAGGTAATCCTCCCGCAGCGGCCTCGTCACCTCCTCGTATCTCCGGAAGGATGCGGGCGAGATCCCGCGCTCCACCAACGTCTCCGCCGCCAGGATCCCCGTCTCGATCGCCAGGTTGATCCCTTTCCCCTTGAAGGGGCGCAGCCACCCCGTGGCGTCGCCCACGGTGAGGTGCGTGTCCCCGACCGCTCCTTCGGCGGGCGCTCCCGGGAACTTCCCCCGGTACACCTCCTGCTCGTCGATGGAGATGGGGGGCAGATGCTCCCGGACGACGTCCGTGGAAAGGAAGGCGAACATGTCCTCGACGGTGGCGTTGGCCCCCGCCACGTTGACGATGATGTGGTCCCCTTTCGGGGTGATCGCCCCGAACTCCAGATTGGGGATGCCGGGGGGGAACAGGTACGCATAGATGATACTCCCCAGTTTTTTCTCGATGAAGGAGGGATCCGAATGGAACTTCATGACGTACGTCTGGATGAACTTGCCGGGGCGGCTGTACGTTCCCCCCGTGGCGTCCTCGAAGATGTCGATCATGCCGTCGTCGAGACCGAACGCCCCGACCACGGCGTCCGCCTTGAGCATCCCTCCCTCGGTGTAGAGGAAGACCCGCTTCCGGTCCCCCTTCGGGAAATCGATGCCGGTCACCCGGCTGCGGTACACCTCCACCCCTTCCCGTTCCGCGCAGGACAGAAGGAACCGGTCGAACATCACCCTCCGCACGGCGTACGTCGCGCCGGCGCGGTGGGGCCCGACGAGGAGGATCTCCTTCCTCCCGGCGTGGAGGCGGTAGCCGTAGATCTGGCGCTTGAAGATTTCATAGGGGAGCTCCACGCCGAGGCCGCCACGCAGGATCTCCTCGATGGGGGGCGAAAGAACGCCGACGCACTGGTTGTGGTGGCGCTCGAAATCCTTCCCCTCGTAAAGGACGACGCGAAGGCCCAGGTCCTTCTCGCGGGAGAGCCGCTTGAGGCGGATGGCGGTCGCAGAACCGCCGGGGCCGCCCCCGATGATCCCGACCGTCTTTCCCCGGATCCCCTCGCTTGGCAATTTCCCTCCCGTCATCGTTTTCGCCTCGGAGCCGGTTGGCGATGAAGATCTTGCGGAAGGGTTCTGCCAACGCTCTCTCCAGGACCGTCCCTACTCGATGTCGCTCCCGGTCAGGATGCGGAGCGCCTCCCGGTACTTCTGCGACGTCTTTTCGATCACGTCGGAAGGAAGCTTGGGGCCCGGCGCGGTCTTGTTCCACGGCAGCGTCAGCAGGTAGTCGCGGACGAACTGCTTGTCGAAGCTCTTCTGCGGGCCGCCGGCCCGGTAATCGGCGGCGGGCCAGAAGCGCGACGAGTCGGGGGTCAGCGCCTCGTCGATCAGGAGGAGCGTTCCGTCGGCCAGCCCAAGCTCGAACTTCGTGTCGGCGATGATGATTCCCCGCCCGAGGGCGTATCCCGCGGCCGATCGGTAGAGAGCCACGGCCGTATCGCGCACCTGTGTCGCCCTTGCCTTCCCCACGATCTCCACCATCCGCTCGAAGGAGATGTTCTCGTCGTGTCTCCCCTTCTCCTCCTTCGTCGCCGGCGTGAAGATCGGCTCCGGGAGGCGAGCGGATTCCACGAGCCCCGCAGGAAGCGGGATGCCGCACACCTCGCCGTGTTCCTTGTACTCCGCCCAGCCGGAGCCGGAGAGATAGCCGCGAACGACGCATTCGATCGGGAGCGGCGCGGCCTTCCGGCAGAGCATCGAGCGTCCCCGCAGCATCTCCGCATGGGCGCGGGCCGCAGGTGGGAACTCGCCCACCTCGATGGAGATCATGTGGTTCGGAACGATGTCCTCCAGCTTGCGGAACCAGAAGGCGGAGATCCGGTTCAGGACCTGCCCTTTCCCCGGAATCCCGTCCGGCATCACCACGTCGAACGCGGAGAGCCGGTCGGAGGCCACCAGGAGGAGCTTGCCGTCCACTTCATAGATGTCGCGCACCTTGCCGCGCCCGAGGAACTTCATCCCCGGGAGATTCGTCTCCACGACCGCCTGGGTTGTCACGTAAGGTCCCTCCGGTAGGAGATTAAAGACATTATCCTAGTATAAAGGGGATCAGAAAAACCAGTACGGGAGAAGATAGATGCGGGATTTCCCCTCGGAGAGGATCTCCGCGTTCTCGAATCGGCCCGCCACGATCCCTACCGTTTCTTTCTCTTTCTCAAGAAAGCTCCTGATCCCTTTCAGGTGTCGGGGGCGGATCCGCCGGTCGCTTTTCACTTCGATCGGCAGAAGCCGGGTCGGGCCGGCGAGAACGATGTCGACCTCTTCTTTCGTCCTGGTCCGCCAATAATGGAGGCGCGTCTCGTATCCTCCGCGGTGGATGACCGCCTGCAACCTTTCGACGAGCGCATTTTCCAGCACCACCCCGAATTGCCCAAGTTTTTCGATCTGGGACAGGTCGCCAAGCCCGAGCAGGGCGTTTCGCAATCCGAGATCGGTGAAATAAACCTTGGGGGTTTTCAGGACATTCGCCCTGACGTTCCGGGAAAACGTGGTGAGATTCCTCAGGACGAACGTTTTTTCCAGCAGCAGCGCATACCGCTTGACCGTGTCGACGGTCACCTCCAGTTGCGCGGCGATCATGGAGTAGTTGAGGAGATCCCCGACCCGGCCGGCGAGGAGTTCCATGACCCTCTGGTAGACCCAGAGCTTGTCTTCCTTGACCAGGTTCCGGATGTCCTGGTCGAGGTAGGTGTCCCGGTAGTTTTTCAGGAGAAGCTTCTTCCTCTCCGTATCCCGGCTCAAGGCAACGGCGGGAAGGCTTCCGAATACCAGGATCTCTTCAAAAACCTTTTCGATCCGCTCCCTGTGCGGAAGCAACTCCGCCTGTATTTTCCTGAGCGTGCTCTTCTGCGGGCTCTCGCCCTCGAAGAGGAACCGCCACACGGGGGTTTTATCCGGAGGCGGGTAGCCATTCCCGAGAAACAGCTCGTGTTCGGAGAAGGGGAAGACGGGCAGGTGCAGGACCCGGCCGGCGAGACTCTCCTTGACCTGCGACTTGAGTTCCAGCGAAGAAGAACCGGTCAACACCCATTTGATCGGCAACCGCAGGTCGTAGAGAATCTTGATGTACTCGACAAACCCGGGGAGTTTCTGAACTTCATCGACGAAGACGTAAACGATGGTTTTCCGCCGCCGGACATCGGCCCCGAGGAATCGCTCCACGACCTTCAGGAAATTGTCGAAGGAGGCCGAGAGTTCCTGACGCAGCGAGAGGTCATCGAAGGTAAAATAAAAGATGCGTTCGGGCGCCGTCTTTTCCTTCTGCAGGAGGTGACGGATGAGCTGGAAGGCCAGCGTGCTCTTCCCCGTTTGCCGCAGGCCGAGCAGGGTGAGAATCTCCCGTTCCTTGAGTAGCTTTACCGCCTTTGCATGGATGTCCCGTTCGACGATTCCCGCGGGAAGGACGAAATTGCCGGTGCGCCAGGGATTGTACGAGAAAAAGATGCGCTCATCCATATTTATATACCACTCGAAATATTACTGGGATATTTTCGAGTAGTATCCAAGATATATTATCCCCTGTCAAACGGAATCCGGATTCGCGCCCGGGGAGACGGCCGTCGGGGCCGCATGCCCGTTGAACTGGAGCATGTACAGGCGATGGTAGATCCCCCCGGCCTCCATGAGCTCCTGGTGAGTGCCCGTCTCCCGGACCTTCCCCTTGTGCAGCACGATGATCCGGTCCGCCGAGAGGATGGTGGAGAGCCGGTGGGCGACGACGAGCGAGGTGCGGCCGGAAAGGATATTGCCAAGGGCCTTCTGAATCTCGTGCTCGGTGACAGGGTCCACGCTGGAAGTAGCCTCGTCCAGAAGAAGCACCTTCGGGTCCCGCGCCAGGGCGCGCGCGAAGGCGACGAGCTGCCGCTGTCCGACGGAGAGCCGCCCACCCCGCTCCCCGACGGTCGTCTCCAGACCCTCCTCCCACATGTCCGAAAAACCCGCGACGCCGGCGGCCGCAACCGCCTTCTCCACGGCCGGCCCGCCCGCCTCCACGTTCTCGCGGATCGACCCCGAGAAGAGGAAGGGGTCCTGGAGGACGAGAGAGAGCATCTCCCGCAGCTCCTCCCTTGGGATCTCCCGGAGGTCCCGCCCGAACAGAAGGATCCTGCCGCGCGAGATTTCGTAGAGACGGCAGAGGAGGTTAAGGATCGTCGTCTTTCCCGCGCCCGTCGCACCGACGATCGCACCCATCTCCCCTTCGTGGATGGCGAAGGATACCCCCCGCAGGACGGCCTCTCGGCCGCGCGAGGATCCCGCGCCGGAATTTCCACCATACGAAAACCAGACGTCCCGGAATTCGATGGCTGGCGGCGGGGACGGCCGGGCCGCGCCGTTCATGCCCCTCTCTTCCCGCGCCGGGAGGGCGAGACGGTATTCGGGCGCGATCTCGGAATCGAGGATGTGGAAGATCCGCTCGCAGGAGGCCAGGGCCGACTGGAGGATGTTGTACTTGTCGCTCATGTCCTTGATGGGGTTGAAGAACTTCTGGGCATACTCCAGGAAGGCCACCAGCGTGCCGAACGTGATGACGCCCGAAAGGACCTGAACGCCTCCCCGCCAGAGCAATAGCGCCACGGCAACGGAGGAGAAAAGCTCCACGCCGGGAAAATAGAAGGAATAGAAATTGGTCAGCCGTATGCTCTCGGATGCGTAATCCCGGTTCAGCGCTTCGAACTGCCGGCCGGACTTCTCCTCCTGGACGAACGCCTTGACCACCGCCACGCCGGACACGTGCTCCTGCAGGAAGGCGTTCAGCCGCGCGAGCTTCCGGCGCATCTCTCGGTTGGCCTCACGGATGAATTTCTTCAGCACCTCCACGAAGAGGATCAGCACGGGGAGGACTGCGAAGACGACCAGCGCAAGGGCGGGGTTCATCCAAAGCAGGATGGCCGCGATCCCTATAAGGACCGTCACGTCCCCGACGGTGGATACCAGCCCCGAGGAGATGAGCTCCTGCAGCGCTTCCACGTCGGACGTCAGGCGCGTCATCAGCCGGCCCGTCGGCGTCCGGTCGAAGAAGGAAACGGGAAGGCGCTCCAGCCGGAAGAACATTTCCTTGCGGATCGCGAGGATGACGCGCTGGCCGAGCACCGACACGGAAAGCATCTGCAGGTACAGGAACCCCATCGCGCCGGCCAGGGAGCCAAGGTAGAGGGCGACCCACCGGATCATCCCGGGGAAGCGGCCGGCCAGGATGTGCCGGTCGATGATGACCTTGATGAGGTAGGGCCCCGCCAGCTGGCAGGCCGTCCCCAGCGTGAGCCCCAGGAGCGCCAGGGCGACCAGACCCTTGTGCGGCCGGAGGTAGGACAGGAGTCGGCGCAGCAGGCGCAGGTCCACCCCCTGGGCGTCCACACGGTCCTCGATGAAGTAGAACTCGTGCCCGTTGCTCACGGCGACACCTCGATCTCCCGGGAGAGCATCTGGCGGGAGTACAGGTCGTAGTACACCCTGCGGCGGGAGAGCAGTTCGTCGTGCGTCCCCTCCTCCGCGATCGTTCCGCCGGAGAGGACGAGAATACGGTCGCAGCGGGAGAGCGAGGCCATCCGATGGGTGCTGAACAGGATCGTCCGGCCCCCGCGAAGGGAAAGGATCTCCCGGAAAATCTCCTGTTCGGTCTCTGCATCCACCGAGGAGAGCGCATCGTCCATGAGCAGAAGCCTCGTGCCTGTGCAAAGAGCCCGGGCGATGGTGGCGCGCTGCTTCTGACCGCCGGACAGGGAGATCCCCCGCTCCCCGATCACCGTCCGGAAGCCGTCCGGCATTTCCTCGATCTCGTCCAGGATCCGCGCGTGCCCGGCAGCGCGGCGGGCCGCCTCCGCGTCCTGGAGCGCAAGGCCGAAGCAGACGTTCTCCAGGACCGTGTCGGAGAACAGGAAGGGGTCCTGGGCGACCAGGCTCACGGAGCGCCGCAGTTCGGCAAGGGGGATCGAGTTGACGTCCCTCCCTTCGAAGGACACGGTGCCGGGTGGAACCGGGTACAGCCGGAGGATCAGGGACAGCAGCGTGCTCTTCCCGCTACCCGTCGGCCCCACCAGCCCTACTACTTCTCCGGCGTTGAGGGAGAAGGTGATTCCCCGGAGCACTTCGCCCCTGCCATTCTCCTCATAGGAGAAGGAAAGATTCCGGAGCCGCAGCATCGGCGCGTCGAGCCGATCTCCCACGCGGTCACCCTCCTTCGCGTCCGCCGGCGTCGCGACGTCCTTCTCTGCGGTCCTGGCCGTCACAAAGGGTTCCGCAGGGAGGCGCAGGAACTCGTTGATGCGGCCCATCGCGCTGCCGCCCCTCTGCACGAGGTTGATGACCCATCCGAGCGCCATCGTCGGAAACGAGAGCATCGCAAGGTAGGCGTTGAACGCGACGAAACCTCCCAGCGTCAGCCGGCCCTGGATCACAAGCCAGCCTCCGAGCAGGAGGACCAGGGCAATCCCTGCCCCGGCGAGGAATCCGATCGCCCCGTGGAACGCCGCGGATGTCTTGGAAACCGAGACGTTCTGCCGGTAATACTCTGCGCAATTCCCTGCGAAGCGGCTCTCCTCCTTCTCCTCCAGACCGTACGCCTTGACCAGCCGGATGCCGCTGATGTTCTCCTGCAGGGTGGCATTCATCGCGGCGAGCGATTCCTGCACCTTCCGGTGGAGGCGGTGGAAGACCCTGCCGTATTCCCGGGATACGAGGATCACGACCGGCGCCAGGACCAGGGACACGACCGTCAGGAGGAGGCTGATCCGGAACATGAAGGTCAGCGCCAGGAGGTAGGAGATAAACGTCCCGACCAGCGTCAGCATCCCCGGGCCGAGGAAAAGCCATACCGCCGAGACGTCGTTGGTCATCCGCGACATGACGTCGCCCGTGGACGTTGCCCCGAAGAAGGACAGCGGGAGGCGGATCACGTGGTCGAAAATATCCCGGCGCAGGGAAAGCTCCACCCTGCGCGCGGCGACGAGGAGCCCCCGCCGCGAGGCATAACGGAAGGATCCGTACAGCGCGGCGAAGAGGAACATCCAGGAGACCGCGCGGACCAGCCGCTCCCTGCCGTCGGGCGCGGAAAGACCGTCGATCGCCTCCCGCGTCATCCACGGGATCAGGAGCCCGAAGGTGCTGGATACGAGCAGGCCAAGGGCGCACAGGAGGAAGGCCGTCCGGTGGCGCGCCAGGTAAGGGCGGAGGGTGAAGAGCTCGCGGATGGCGGGATCCCCCCTTACATGGGAACGGGGTTCGGCGTGAAGCAGACCAGGAAAAGCGCCCCCGCCAGGATGCCGACCAGGCGGCGCCCCCGGGAAAGGGGGACTTCGTCATAGACGGGGCGGGGGTGCGCCGTCCCCAGCACGAAGAGCATGGCCGCCCAGATGACCCATCCTCCCCAGAGGTATCCCATGGGGAGCAGAACAAACGGGACTGCCCTGGCCACCTTCGCGTAAGCCTCTCCGAACAGTGCATATGCGATGTGCCCCCCGTCCAACTGGCCCGAGGGGAGCAGGTTCAAGGCGGTTACGAGGAGTCCGATCCAGCCGGCGAACGCCACCGGGTGGAGGACCACGTCATACCCTTTCGGGATCTCGCCCAAGACGATGAACGACGCCGCGCGGAACAGCAAGGACTCGCCCAGGGGGATGCCCGAAAGGCCCGCCGACGGGCGGATGGCCGACAGGTGGAGGCCGACGAGGAGGATGGGTACCGCAACCAGCGCGCCGGCGATCGGCCCGGAGGCCCCGATGTCCAGCAGCGCGTTCCGGTTGGGGACCGGCGACTTGATTTTGATGAACGCCCCGAACGTGCCGATGAACGAGGGGGCGGGAATGAAGTACGGGGGCGTCACCGCTACGTTGTGACGCCTTGCGGCAGTGTAGTGCCCCATCTCGTGGATCGCGAGGATCGTGAGCAGCGGGATGGAGAACATGAAGCCCATCGCCAGGTCCGCCGGGTTGCGGAGAGGGTTCCCCCCCGCCAGAAACGTCCCCGCGACCAGCGTCGTGAAAACCGTCACGATGAACAGCAGGACCTGGATCCCCACCGGCTTTTCCTCCTTCTTTTCCCTTACCGATTATATGATAAAGGAAGACGGAGGTTGGGTTCCGGTTATGAAGCTTCTACTCCACATCTGCTGCGCTCCGGACGCGTCCTACGGCGTGCCGGCGATGCAGGAGCGTTTCCACGTCACGGGATTCTTCTTCAACCCGAACCTCCACCCCGGCAAGGAGTACGAGCGCCGCCTGCAGGCCACGCGGCAGCTCCAGGATTTTCTCCCCTTTGCCCTCGAGGTTGCGGGCGGCGGGGAGAAGGAATGGGAAGAGGCCGTTCGGGGGTTCGAGGGGGAACCCGAAAAGGGGCTCCGGTGCGAGACGTGCATCCGGATGCGTCTGCGCCGCACGGCGGAAGAGGCGAAACGTCTGGGGATTCCGGCATTCTGCACGGTCCTGACCGTCAGTCCGAAGAAGGACGCCGCGATGGTGAACCGTGCAGGCCGCGAGGAGGGAGAACGAGTCGGCGTCTTCTTCGTCGAGGCCGACATGAAGAAGAACGACGGTTTCCGGAAAAGCGTGGAAATATCGAAAAAACTTGGGATTTACCGCCAAAACTACTGCGGATGCCGGTATTCGGCTGGGCGGGGACACTCCTCGCGATATCAAGCGCAAAGATCAGGAGTGTCCCCGGTGGAATGTCCCCCCTTAAAATATCCCCGAAGAAAAGTTCCCTAGCCGCCGATAAGGGAGAACATGGGGCTTGGAATCTGGCGGAAGCGTGAGGGAATCACCATGTTAGCTCGGGGCCCTCGCCCCTCGCTATTTGAGGTCCCCCATAGCTTCCGGCAACATAAAACTTGGCGGAAGCGTGAGGGAATCGAACCCACCGGAGACATTTCTGCCTCCCGACCGGATTTGAAGTCCGGGGGGGCCACCAGCGCCCCATCCGCTTCCGTCGAGAACAAGCCTCCCCCGCCGCAGGGGGGAGGGATTACTTCTGCTTTGCCGTTTCCTTCGTGCGCCGCTTCTTCGACTTCTCCTTCCGGTGCCGGCGGCGCCGGATTTCCCGTTTCCTTTCAGTCGTCATACGAACCCCCGCGCAGTGCTGGCATGTTGGCGCGGACATTATAGCAAAAAGGGAAAGGAGGAACGATGAGACGAATCCCGATCCTGACGGCCGTCCTGTTCCTGATGGCGGCGGTCCCAGCGCACGCCCTGCCCGGCTTCGAGGTGGGCGCCCGGGGGATGTACTGGTTCCCCGACCTTTCGGCGAACGTGAAGACGACGACCAACGGCGTGACCGGCGAGTTCGACGCAAAAAACAGCCTCGGGATGGAAAACAAGAACTTCCCGTCGGGGGAGGCATTCGTCCGGCTCGGAAACGTTCACTTCCGCGTGGGAATCACTCCCGTAAAGTTCGACGGGGACAAGACCCTGACGGACAACATCGTCTTCAACGGGCAGACGTTCGCGATCACCAACCGCGTGATCTCGCACCTCGACGTGAAGATGATCGACGGGGAGCTCCAGTTCGACCTGCTCCGCCCCGATCTCGGCGTCGCAAGCATGAATCTCGGCGTGATTGTGAAGGTCAAGTACGTGGACGGGAACGTGGAGCTGAACGACAGGACGACGGGCCAGGTGCAGAAGAAGGATTTCAAGGCGCCGATCCCGATGGTGGGTATCGCAGCGGGCGCCGGCTTCCTCAAGGACATGGTGCGCGCGGACGCCCGCGTGACGGGGGTGTCCTACGCGGGGAACCACCTGTTCGAGGGGGACGCCTTCGCATCTTTCGTGCCCATCCCGTTCTTCCGCGTGCAGGGCGGCTATCGCATCATCGACTTGAAGATCGACGAGGACGACATCGAGGCAACGCTTAAACTGAAGGGTCCCTACGTGGGGGCCCAGCTTTCTTTTTAAGAAGCCTTTCTGCCGGTCAAAACGGGGGACATTCATTAACTTAAGTATCCTGGGGCCGCTAGACCTGGCCCCGCCTCTGCATTTTGGCTATCTGAACTACTTACTTAACGGGAAAGGACGACCCCCGGGTTTAAGTAGTTCAGTTTTTTTTTACCGGAAGCGGTGTTACTATCGGCCCATGTCCATCAACGAGGAAGTCAAGCGCGCAATCGGGGACGTCGCCCGAAGGCACGGGCTTTCGCTCGTCCTGCTCTTTGGTTCCGCCGCTGCGGGGACGGCTCGCCCGGACAGCGATATCGATATCGCGGTCAAATTCCGCGATGGGAATGTCGAACTTCGTCGAATCCTTGAGGTTCAGCGGGACATTTCGGCTCTCTTCGGCGATCGCGATGTCGACCTTGCGGTGCTAAACCGTGCCGATCCGCTCTTCATGAGAAAAATAGCGGAGCAGTGCGCCTCCCTGTACGGCGAGCCAGGCGAGGCCGATGCGTTCCTGCTCCTGTCCTTCAGACGCTACCAGGACCACAGGAAGTACCTCGAGATGGAACGAGATTTCGCCGTCGCTTACGTGAAAAGGATTGCGTCATGATCGACCGGGAACTCGTCACGCGCAAGATCGTTCTCATCGGCGGCGACCTCGAGGAGTTGCGGAAGCTCGCGGGCCCGGGACTCGAGGCATACCTGGCCGATCCGTACAAGGAAATCCTCGCCGAACGATTCCTCGAACGGATGATTTCCAGGATGATCGACATCAACTATCACGTCATCACCGGTTCCGATCGGCCGCCGCCGAGGGATTACTATGACAGCTTCACGGAACTCGGGAAGATGGGGGTTCTCGATCCCGGGTTCGCCTCCCGGGTCGCCTCGGCAGCAGGGCTCCGTAACCGCATTGTCCACGAGTACGACGACATCGAACCCGACAAAGTCTTCGAGGCGATCCAGTCCGCCCTTGCCGATCTTCCGATCTATCTGCAGGCCGTGCTCTCGTTCATCGGCTGATACGTTCATTTACACTGTTGCAAAATCTGCTTGCGATAGCAGGATGCGCGGGTAGAATAGAAATTCTCTGGCTGGGCGCTTAACTCAGCGGTAGAGTGCCACCTTCACACGGTGGAAGTCACAGGTTCAAGTCCTGTAGCGCCCACCACCGCCTCGTCGCCTGGACGGATCCGTATTTTTCATGACACTTGGCCCGAGACGATCCTCACCCCACGGTGGTCCGGCCGGTCGGCCGAAACGTTCCGGAACCCGGCGGCCCTGAGCATGGAGACGACCTCGCTCGCCGAGTAGGCCCTTCCCCCCTCCGTCATTGCCGCCATGTGGACCGAGAAGAATGCTGGGCCAAGCGGGGCGGTCTTGCTTTCCTCGAGGAGGAATTCCTGCACGGCGACTCGGCCATCCGGCGCCAGTGCCTGCCGGACCTTTCTCAGCAGGAAAAGACAATCCTTTTCGGAATAGGCGTGGAGAATCTGGGAGATCCAGATGAAGTCGCAGGGGCCGCCGAGAGGATCTTTCAGAAAATCCCCTTCCTGCAACCGGACCAGGCGGGAGGCCCCCTTCTCCCGCAGGATCTTCCGGGTGACGCGGAGCGTTTCCGGCGTGTCGAAGACCGTGACTTCCGCGTCCGGATAGCGCTTCGCCCACTCCACCGCGTACGTGCCCGGACCGCCTCCGAGATCGAGAACCCGCTCCCCTGCCCGAAGCGGGATCCGGCCGGCGACAAGGGCAGCCCGCTCCCGGGAGTTGTCCTCCATCCCCCGGATGAAGTTTTCCTGGTAATCGGGTGGCCTCCCCGACCCCCTCCTCCCTCCCCGGATCTTCTTCTCCAGCCCCGTCCACTCTTCCCAGCAGTTCAGATGGTGGAGCAGGATGGAGCGCATCGAGCGCGGGCCATCCGAAAGGACCTCCTGCGCGACCGCCGTGTTCCGGTAGTTCTCTCCCGCCTTCGCGAGCAGTCCCGCCGCGACCATCGCGTTCAGGAGGATGGAGAGATTGCGGGGATCGGCCGAAAGCCCGCGGGCCAGCGCCCGCGCATCCGCGGCGCCGCCTGCCAGGGCCGAAAAGACGTCGAGCCGCAGCGCCACGAACAGGGCCATCGACTTCTGGTAGCTGTGCGCCATCTCCATCACGTCGTCCACCGATCTCACCGGGATCATCCGATACCCCCTTCACAACTTTCTCAGGCGAGCGAGACCGTCCTTCGCGTCGATGACCTCGTAACCGGCTTCGCGGATCTTCGCGCGGAGGGCGTCCGCTTCCTGAAAATCGCGCGCACTTCGAGCGGCATCGCGCCGGGCGGCGAGTCTCAGAACCTCTGCCGGGACCGGCGCTTCCGTCCCGGCGCCTGCCGCGGCGGTGAGCCCGAGCCCCAGCACCGCATCCCACTCCGCGGCGAGTTCCCGCAACGTCCCGCGGGAAAGCCCGGCGCGCGCCGCCTCGTGGACCACGCCGACGGCCAGTGGAAGATTCAGGTCGTCCTCCACGGCCTCGCGGAACCGGCGCCGGATGCTTTCGGCCGCTTCCGGACCCGCTCCCTCCCCTGCGGCAGGCCTGGCAATGGACTCCTTGAGCCGGGAAAACGCCCTCGCGGCCGCGGCCTGCCCTTCCCACGTGAAGTTCATCGGGGTGCGGTAATTGAGCGTGAGGCAATAATACCGGAAATCCATCGGGGTGACACCGCGGGATTCGAGGTCGTCCAGTGTGTACTCGTTCTTCAGGGATTTCGACATCTTGTGCCCTTCGACCAAAAGGTGAGCCGCGTGCATCCACAGGGAGGCGAACCGCCCGCCCGTGGCCGTCATCGCCATTGAACGCGAATTCTCATGATGGGGGAACCGCAGGTCGATCCCGCCGACGTGGACGTCGAACCCCGTGCCCAGGTACTTTACCGCCATCGCCGCGCACTCGACGTGCCATCCGGGCCACCCGCGCCCCCAGGGGCTGTCCCAGCTGAACTCCCGCCCCGGCTCCGCCGGCAGCCACAGGGTGAAATCCTCGGGCCGCTTCTTGTGCCGGTGGATGGAGACGTCCGTTCGCGCGGCCGTCTCACCCTCCCCGAGCTGCGCGCCGGACAGCTTCCCGTACTCTTTCGCCCGGGTCACGTCGAAGTAGACGTAATCCCCTTCCCGGTACGCCGCGCCCTTCCGTTCCAGCTCCCGTGCGATCGCGATCATCTCGGCGACGTGCTCCGACGCCCGCGGGTAGACGTCGGCCGGTAAAAAGTTCATCCGCCGGCAGTCCCGGAAAAACGCCTCGGTGAAGAACTCCGCGATCTCGCGTGCCGTCTTGCCCGCCGCGCGGGCCGCGGCGATCACCTTGTCCTCCACGCGGTCGAGCGCCTCCTCGTGCATGTGCCCCATGTCGGTGATGTTCTGGACGGCGAAGGTGGAAACCCCCACGAACCGCAGCGCGCGTACCAGAAGGTCCGTCAACAGGTAGGTCCGCATGTTGCCGATGTGGGCGTAGCGGTAGACGGTCGGTCCGCAGGTATAGATCCCCGCCCGGCCGGGGTCCATCGGCACGAAGTGCGCTTTTTTCCTGGATGCGGTGTCGTACAGGGAGAGCGCCATGCGTCCCCCGCCGGCTACATCTCCTGGTAGATTTCCTTCTCGATCTCATCCTGGAGAAGCTTCACGTGCTTCTTCTCCTCTTCCGCCAGGAAGAGGAACATCTCGCGGATGGAGGGCTCCTCCGCCGTCTTTGCGTACTCGCTGTAATTCCGGACGGCGTCCTTTTCCCGCCCCAGCGCCAGCTGGATGATCTCGATCGGAGTCTTCGACATGGTTTCCTCCAGGGATGACGATCCGTTGAAGCCCTTACAGCTCCTTCAGGTAGCTCTCTATTTTCGCCAGGTGGATCTTCTCCTCGCCTTCCAGCTCGGCGAACAATCCTTTCGTGTCCTTGTCCTCCACGACGCGGGCGGCGCGGCTGTAGAAATCGATGGCGTGCGATTCCGCCTTCCTCGCGATGAGGAGCCCCTTGCGGACCGCTTCGACTCCCGAGGCGCCCTCCGCTTCCACCCCCTCTTCCCATGCAAGCTTGTCCAGATCGATGAGGTAGGGAAGGTATTTCTGCTCCCAGCCGGCCTCGAAGCGTGGGACGCCGAACTTGGCGGAGAGTTTCCGGATATGCCCCTCCTCCTCCCCCGCGAGGAAGCCGAACAGGTCTCCCGCGGGATTCCTGGCGTGCCGGGCGGCCAGGCGCTCGTAAAACTTCCGGGCCCGCTCCTCGTGGACGACGGCCACCTGGAGGATTTCGATCTCGTTGAGGTCGAGCATGCCGTTGCGGCCTCCGTCAGCCGGGATTCTTCTTGACGTAATCGTCCAGCGCGGATTTGACGGCTTCCTCCGCCATCACGGAGCAGTGGATCTTGACCGGGGGGAGCCCGTCGAGCGCATCCGCTACGTGCTGGTTCGTGATGGCCCGCGCCTCCTCGATCGTCCTGCCCGTGATCATCTCCGTCAGCATCGAGCTGGAGGCGATCGCCGCGCCGCACCCGAAGGTCCGGAACTTCGCCTCCACGATTTTGCCCTCCTCCACCTTGAGGTAGAGCCGCATCATGTCCCCGCAGGCGGGGTTGCCGACCTCGCCGATCCCGTCGGCGTTCTCGATCTCACCGACGTTTCTCGGATTCATGAAGTGGTCCATCACCTTCGCGCTGTAAGGTCCCGCCGCCATGGCCATGGCTACCTGCCTCCCCGTGCTTTCCGCTTCTGGTAATCGAGATACGTCGGCGACATCTCCCAGAGCCGCTTCACGATCCCCGGGAGGACGCTCAAGACCTCGTCGACCTCTGCCTCGGTGCTTCCTTTTCCCATGCTGAAGGTGATCGAGCCCGTGCAGATGTCGGAGGGGACCCCGATCGCCCGAAGGACCGGGGACGCCACGAGATCCTCCTCGTCGTGCCCCCGCAGGTTCGAGCTGCACGCCGACCCCGAGGCCGCCATCACCCCGTGGACGTTGAGGAACAGGAGCAGGGACTCCCCTTCGGCGTATTCCACCCAGAAGCTCACGTGCCCGGGGAGCCGGTCCGTCGGGTGTCCCGTGAAATGGAGATGTTCGACCGTGGCCGCGATTCCCTCCCAAAGCCGCTTGCCGAGCCGTCGCAGGCGGGAATCCCGTTCCCCCATTTCGATTTTTGCGATCCGGGCGGCCGCGCCCATGCCGACGATGCCGGGGACGTTCTCGGTGCCCGCCCGAAACCCTCTCTCCTGGAAACCCCCGTCGACCTGGGAAACGAGCGACACCCCCTCGCGGACAAAGAGCGCGCCCGTCCCCTTGGGGCCGTAGAAGTTGTGCGCGGAAAGCGTGACCAGGTCCGCCCCGGTCTCCCGGACGTTCAGGGGGATGTGGCCGGCGGAAGCCGTGGCATCGGTGTGGAAGAGAACCCCCCGCTCCCGGGCGATCCGCCCGATTTCGGCCACGGGCTCGATCGTCCCGATCTCCGAATTGGCGTGCATCACCGAAACGAGCGCTGTATCCGGGCGGATGGCCCTGCGGACATCCCCGGGGTCGACCCTCCCGTCGGAGTCCACCTTCAAGGTCGTGACCTCGTACCCCCGGTTGCGCAGGGGGATCAGGGCGTTTTGCACCGAGAAGTGCTCCACGTCCGAGACGACGATGTGCCTGCCTTTTTTTCCGTTCGCCTCGGCGGCCCCCTTGACCGCCAGGTTGTTCGCCTCCGTCGCCCCCGAGGTGAAGACGATTTCGTCGGGGCTGGCATCGAGCAGCGACGCAACCTCCGACCGCGCTGCGTCCACTGCCTTGAGCGCAGCCTGCCCCTGGTCGTGGATGTGCGACGAGGGGTTGCCGTAAAGCTCCAGGAAGTACGGCTTCATCGCCTCGAAGACGCGGGAATCGAGGGGGGTTGTCGAGATGTGGTCGAAGAAGATGCGCGCCATCGGCCGTTTCCCTTGATTACTCCTTCACCTTGAATTCGGCCATCTTGTCGCGGATCAGCTGGATGTGGCCCTTCTCCTCTTCGGCAAGGAACGCGAACATCGCCTTCATGGAGGGGATCTCCGATTCCTGGGATCCTTTCCGGTACTCCCCGTAGTTCTGCAGCTCGAGCCGCAGTGCCATGCGCAGTACTTCCTCCATCGTCCATTTCGCCATGGATGTCCTCCCGCAGGGTGATCCTGCTGAAGCGGGCGCGCCCGCCCCGTTGCGTCTGATTCTCCGGTTACCGGTTATAGGATACTTGAGGATCAAGTTGTTGTACAATTCCCCGAATGAAGAAACTCCCCCTGTTCCTGGCCGGGATCCTCGCCCTGGCCTTCATCGCGGCCCTTCCCTGGTACCGCGGCTGGCAGCCGGCCTCGCAGAACGCCCGGGAAGGACCGGCTCCCATGGCCGGGGGGGGGGCCGGCCGGATGGCCCCGCCGTTTTCCCTGCGCGACATCAGCGGGAACAGCATCAGCTCCACCCGGTTCGCGGGAAAGCCGATCGTCATCAACTTCTTCGCGACCTGGTGCCCTCCCTGCCGCCAGGAGATCCCCGGCTTCGTCGAGGTCTACAACAAGTACCGCGGCAACGGCTTCGAGCTCGTGGGGATCTCGCTCGACATGGACACGAAGGGAAACCTCCCGGCGTTCCTGACACAGAACCGGGTCGAATACCGGATCCTCATGGGCGACATGGCCACCGCCCGGGCCTACGGCGGCGTCAGCACCATCCCCACCACCTTCTTCGTGGGGAAGGACGGCATCATCAAGAACGTCCACATCGGCTACCTCGACAAGGACACCTTCGAGCGCGAAGTCCGCAAGCTTCTGTAAACCAGCGGCCCCTTCTGCGGCTTCGTTCCCGCAGCAGGGGGGTCTGAGCGAGGCTTTCAGGCAAAGGTTGAGCGCAGGCTTGCGGTTCCCGGCAAGCCGAGCGACTTCGCTGCCGGCCCCCCTGCGAGGCAACGAAGCCGCTCGGGAGGGGCTGTTAGGGGTTGCGGGAAAAAACGACGGGAGGCGAAAAGGTGTGCTTTCGCCTCCCGTCCATTGTCACCACTCGCTGTTACGAGGAATGTGCCTCTACGCCGGAACGCACGCGGCGGTGGGGCACACCCCCGCGCAGGCGGCGCAATCGGTGCACTTCTCCGCATCGATGATGTAGACGGGGTCCCCCACCGCAATGCACTCGGCGGGGCACTCCGGTACGCACACGTCGCAGGCGATGCATTCCTCCGTGATCTTGTACGCCATGTTGCCTCCCTAGGATGTCTGTCGGTTCACACCACTTGTTCCACTCGCTTTACCGAGGGAATCTCTTCCTTGAGCGCCACCTCGATGCCGCCCTTCAGCGTCATCGTTGCCATCGGGCACCCACCACATGCGCCGGTGAGGCGCACCTTCACCACACCCCCCTCGACGTCGACAAGTTCCACGTCTCCCCCGTCCGCCTGGAGGGCGGGGCGAATCTTGTCCAGTACCCTTTCAACTTCCAATCTCATGGAGGTACCTCCCTTTTTGATCTCCCATTATTATACGATGTCATTCCCCGGTCCGTCGTTCCTTGATGAAAATCAATCCGCGGACAGCATTTCGTAGCCGCCCTTTTTGAGCGCGGCCTTCAAAAGCTTGTAATTCTTCGTCTCGACGCGGAGGACGAGGATTTTCCTGTCCGGGTCGTCGTTCGTCGCCGTGGCCACGGACACGATATTGACGTCGAAATCCTTCATCAGCTTCAGGACCTCGAAGAGCATCCCGGGCCGGTTCGGAAGGGAGAGCTCCATCCGGTAGCCGGGCCCGCTCACCCCCATCGACTCGATGAAGGCGTCCAGGATGTCGGTCTCCGTGATGATCCCCACGAGTTTCCCTTCCTCGATTACCGGCAAGCAGCCGATCTTCTTCTCCCGCATGATGAGGGCCGCCTCCTCGATGGGGGCGGACGACGAGATGGTGTAGGGCCGTCGCGTCATGATCTGCTTGACCTTCACCTTGTCGAGCAGGTAGTAGATCTCCCGGATCTCGAGGGCGGTCGCCGGAGATGGGGAGGCCTGCTTGATGTCGCGCTCGCTAACGATCCCGACCAGCTTTTCTCCATCTTTGAGCACCGGGAGGTGCCGGATCTCGCGCTCTTTCAGGAGGTCCATCGCCTTCTTCATCGAGTCGTTCTCATCCACGAAAACGGGGTTCCTCATCATGCGCTTCGCTACGTTCATCATCTTCCCTCCTGTGATGTCCCGCCGTAATGAGCACCGGTCAGGTGAAGTATTGTCGAACCAGGTCGAACGTGTGAGTCAGATCGGCGTTGGAAACCAGGAAGTAGAGCAACCCTTCCTTTTCCCAGTAGACGAACGAGATTCCTTCCTTCTCCCATGAGAGGAAGGAGGACTCGGAAAACAGCGGCGAGTCCTTTCCTCCGCGGAGCGTGTCCGGCCGCACGATCAGGAGGAGATACGATTCCTCCCCGAAGGCGAGGTGCACCGCCGCCGCGGCCTGCTTCCCGATCTTCTCGCGGGTCGCGCTCCTGTAGGAAAAGAGCCGCTCGTCTCTGGGAAGCACCACCCGCACTCCTACCCATCCCCGGATCCCCTCCTCGACGACGCCGGGATCCAGCGGGACGCCCTTCGTCCCTGCCTTCTGGGACGCGGCGAACATGCGCTGAGCTTCCCGCGCCATCCCTTCCACCCTCCGGGTCCCCGAGTCGCGCAACATGCGGTAGCCGACGACGGCGACGGTCAGGGTCAGGAAGATCAGGACGACCGACAGTCGGGGCCGGAAGTTCCACAGCCCGAACAGGGAAGACCGCTGAGTCTCGGCGTCACCACTCAATGATTTCCACCCCGAGGGCGCGCATCAGCGTCCGCGTCGCGGAGTGAACCCTCCCGCCGAAGAACACCACCTCGCGCACCTTCCTGTTTTCCAGCCATTCCTTCGACGTCACGAACTCCCCGGTTACCCGGACCGAGTGCCCTTCCTTTTCCCCGCCGGAGATCAGGAAGTCGCGTCGGGTTTCCGAGGAGATCCCGGCTTCCTTGAGCATCCGCCGGAAGATCTCCCTTCCAGGCTCGTCCTTCGGGACGGGAAACACCGTGAAGCCCGAGTCCCTGACGAGCGTCCGGAGGGCGGGCGACATCTTCCCGGTGTCCGCGACGTACCGACGTCCTCCCGTCTCGAAAGTCCGCTCGGGCTGGACGATCAACTGGAATGCGTCCGCCTTCCCGCCGATCTTCAGGCGCTCGCCTTCCTTCTTCGGTATGCCCATGTAATCGAGCGCGAAATCCAGGGCGGCGAGCCCTCCCGGCGGGACCGCCATGCGTTGAGGCGCGTCGGCGCCGGTAGTGTCGTCGATCCCGACGAGGAATCCCTCGAGGGCCGAGGGGTCGATGGCGAACGGGAGCACGCGGATGCCCACGCGGTCGGCATAAAGGAGGACGGCGCCCAGGTCCCCCGAGGGCTTCTCCGGCACCTCCTTGATGAGGATCACCTCGCCGGAGAGCAGGCTCCTGGGTGTCCGCAGGACCACCCAGTCGGCCGGAAGGGTGACGGAGACCCCCACTCCGATGACAAGGGGGCGGGAGATCCCCCCCTTGACCGAATGATACCCCGATGCCTGGAGGAGCCTGTGTAGGATCTCCCCCGCGTCCCGGGTCCCCTCAAGGGAAACCACCCGGTAGTTCTTCCAGGTTTCCGTTATCAGGGATCGTATGTTCTGAGGCAGCGACCCCCTGAAATCGATCAACGCCTGCGTGCCGTTCGTGAAGCGCGCGACAGGGAAATCCTCAAGGTTCAATATCACCTCCCCGCCGGAGGGTACGGGAAGGTAAAGCGTGCCGCGGTCGGCCAGCTTCTCCCCAAGGCCTGCGAGAATATCCGTCAGCAGGCCCCGGTAGGGTGGCCTGGGGACGGGGAGCGCCGCCTCTTCCTTCTTCGCACGCTCCGTTTTCGCATGCTCCTTCGAGGTTTGCATCACCGGCGCGGACGCCTGGGGCGCGGAGGGCGCGCGGATCTGGGCCTCCGGCTTGGCCGAATCGGCAACTGCCGGGACCGGCTCCGGGGGGACGTCCCTGGACAACGCGACGGCAGGCGCTTCCTCGGATGCCGTTACGGAAGGGGCTTCCTGCGGCTGCTCGTAGTACGCCGCGGTCGGAAGCAGAATGGTCGTTCCCGCGAAGATCCGGTCCACGTCGCGGACGGATTCGTTGATCTCCTTCACCGCCTCCAGGTACCGGGGAAGGTCTCCGCGGGAAACTCCCTGCCTCTTCAGGAGCTTCGTCAGATTGTCCCCCTTGACCACGCGGTGGGCAGCCGCCTTCCCCTCGAGACCCGGGGGAATCCTCGGGAAGGAGGCAAGCGACGGAAGGAGGATTTCCTGGCCTGGCTTGAGCTTTCCCGGGTCGGCGACCGCGGGATTGGCCCGCTTGAACTCCCTGAGGAGGGAGGCGTATTCCGCAGGGAAAACCGGATTTTTACGGTTGAGGATCCTCCAGAAGCTTTCCCCTTCCATGACGGTGTGGACTTCGTAGAAGTTCTTCTTCCCCTCGGAGGTGTCCGCGAAGATCTTCTTCTCCAGGAAGATCTTCGGGCGCTCCTCTTCCTGCGCCGGCGCGGCAACGCCCAGCAGGAGAACCGTGGCTCCTACCGCAAGGAATCCCGGCCTCAATATCCCTCGCCGGTGAATGTGCATACTCCCCCGCTCACTCCGACCGTTTTGTACATCTTGGGGCTTTCCCACGGCTTGTCGAGTATGCCGTCGTGGATCGCCCAGCTCCTCCCACGGACCGTCTTCCAGTACTCCTGCTTCCGGAAAGGGGTGCTGCCGTCCAGCCGCGCGTGGAGCACGCCCCCGGGGCGAAATTCCCGGTCGATCCCCTCCATCATCTCCCTTCCTTTGACATATTGGAAGCCGCCGCGTTCATACAGGACGGCGCTGTTGTAGCTCATAGGCTCGAGGAAGTAGAACCGGTGTCCGACGCTGACGAAGAATTCGTCCCAGCAGGAGATGAGGTCCCGCATGGCCCGCAGGCCGCGCCGGACCTGGGCGGGGGCAAGTCCCGCCTCCATCGCGCGGATCTCCTCCGGGATATTCCTGCGCGCGGTCCCGAAGTACGTGTCCTGCCCGTTCTCGTCCACGTCGATGTTGAACCGCTCCCCGTCGGGATCGTTCACGATGATGAAGGAGATCTCCATCTGCCCGAACGGCGAGTTGGACACGTCGAGGAAATAGGAGGCGTCCCGGTCTCCCGGATCCCGCCGGAGGTCGATCTGGAAAAACGGCATGTTTTCGGGGCAAGCGAACTTTACGCACCGCGCCCCGGCCGGGTTGGCATACGTCTCCTGGTCGATGGAGAACATCTCCAGAAAGCGCGCCGGGATGAGGACGGACAGGAGCCGCTCACGCTCCTTTTCCGCCATCTTGTTGATTTCGTAAATCGTTGTGGGCAAGGGGATTAACTAATCTTTCTCATAGAGGGCATCGAGCAGCATCCCGTACTTCTGGATGACCACCTTCCGCTTGACCTTCAGCGTGGGCGTCAGCTCGCCGGTCTCCTGCGAGAAGTCCGTCCCGAGAAGGACGAACTTCTTGATCTGCTCGAAGGAGGCCAGCGACCGGTTCATCTCCTCCACGCGGGCGCTCATCATCGCGATGACGCGGGGGTCTTTCGCGAGCGCCACCGGGTCCCGCTCCGGGATCCCGTTCTCCCCCGCCCACCTGACGAGTTCCTCGGGGACCAAGGTCAGGATCGCCGTCAGGTACTTCTTCCGGTCCCCGTAGACGAACGACTGGCTGATGAACCGATCGTTCTTGAGAAGGTTTTCGATGTTCTGGGGAGCCACGTTCTTCCCCCCGGAAGTCACGATGATGTCCTTCTTGCGGTCCGTGATCCGCAGGAACCCGTCCGCGTCGATCGCCCCGATGTCGCCGGAGTGGAACCATCTTTCCTGGTCGATCGCTTCCCGCGTCGCCGCCGGGTCGCGGTAATATTCCTTGAATACATGGGGGCCGCGGATGAGGATTTCTCCGTCGGAAGCGATCCTGACCTCCGTGCCGGGGATCGGTTTGCCGACGGTACCGAACCTGAAGTTCTCCTCCGATTGGGCGGACACCACGGAGGGCGTTTCCGTCAGGCCGTACCCCTCGAGGATGAGGATCCCCATGGCGTGGAAGAACTCCGCGATCTCCCGGGCAAGCGGCGCCCCCCCCGACACGAAGAAGCGGAGCCGCCCTCCCAGCCGGTCCCGGATCTTCCCGAACACGAGCCGGTCGGCCAGGGAGAACTTGAACCCCAGCAATCCGCCGACCGGCTCCCCCC